>SXGR01318780.1_pt1 | contig 76433 bp, 65 predicted proteins | sample 3174711 | NCBI WGS metagenome assembly SXGR01 (sample SAMN11356860, study PRJNA531348) | freshwater metagenome | isolation source: freshwater sample F1-60 | place: China: Fuxian Lake, Yuxi | collected 2017-12-25 | reverse complement strand
ATCGTCCATGGCTGACAAATCCTTTTGTCTGGATGCGAAGTTAGGCAACCCAGGCAAGAATCATGACAGCTGTCATTACGAAAGGAAAGACCGAAAACAGCGTTTTCCCCCGGGATAATCAACCGGCCGGGAATTGCTGTGTTCTTTGTTTTGTTATTGGTCCAATGCTTGTAACCTACCCGGACAGCAATGGTTCGCAACCAGTGCAACCACGGGGATTTTCCTTTGTAACCTGGCAAACTCAGGTAGGCTTCGACAAATACATCATGAACAAGTTCCTCCCTAACTCCAGCGTTTCTACTAAACCTGAGCATTTGTTGAGCGATTTCGGGTTGATACCGCAGTACCAATCGGCGGTAAGATTCGCTATCCCCATTTAATGCAGCAGCTATGTCCCGTTGATCACATTGGTTTGGGTTATCGTCCTTCCCTTCCAATGCTTGGGTCATCTTTAAGCCTTGGTTATTGCACCTACAAGTTTCGGGTGGATGAATTCCTAGCTGACGCTTACCCGACTCCGCCAAGGCATGCGGAGATATCAGGATTGTCCGCAAAGAAGAGTAGTATGTCAACATCATCGCCACCATTGACCCTTAGGAAGGCCGAATCACTTCATATTCCTTTCTCGTTACCAATCCATCACCATTGGAATCCGCTTGGGAAAGGCGCCTCCATGCGCGCAATGGAACCTCGGATTTCTCAACTGAGCCGTCCTTGTTTGAATCAAATGTATGCAAAATCTTGTCAAAAGCAGGCCGCGGGCCTGCTTTTGGCCCTTGGGCGGCTGAGTACCCGGATAAAAATCCGATGAGGCCATTAACCAACAGAAACCGAAACCAAATATTTGGCATTTCCAATCCTCCTTTTAGCCCAAATAACCCAAAGGGTGTTTACAATTGGCTGGTGAAAAGGGATTCTCAAACCACTCCAAACCATTTAGTGGAGGTTCAAGCGATTAAGGTTACAGAGTGATTGAGAAATAATCGGATTAATCGGCATTCAAACGGCCTAAAGCTCCCAGTCAACAGGACCGAATCCAACAAAATAGCCATCATGGGGAAACCACCCCCGAATACTTCCCAGGGTTAAATGGGGTTGAAAGCTAAACAGCGTTCAACGAAATCCAGGAAAACCATGAAAGCCTGCGGTCAAACTTTCTCCTTGCTTAAAATGAAATTTTGGGGATAATTAACTTACCAACCTTTTGATTAGTGGGCCTAGCCACCATGCCTTTGCCTTTGGCTCAAATAGCGGTTTCTTTTTTTTTCGCAAGTATTTCCTTGGGGCAAACCCTTCCTGAGGAACACTTTGAAAAGAAAATACGCCCCTTGTTTGTCGAACAGTGTCAAAAATGTCATGGAAATTTGATCGCTCGCAATGGGTTGAGGTTGGACTCCTCAAATGGTTTGGAAAAAGGAGGCAAACGGGGTAGGGTAGTAGTCCCCCTCAATCCTTCCGCCTCCCTCCTTCTTCAAGCGGTCAAAAAACAGGGGGAATTGAAAATGCCCCCCGATGGACAACTATCTACCCAACAAATCACCGACTTGGAATTATGGATCAAACAGGGTGCCGTTTTTCCTCAAGCCAGCACGGTTGCTGGGGCCAACTCCCTCCATTGGTCCTTTCAACCCTTACCCGCAACCATCCCTTTGCCCCTGCAAAACAATCCTTGGGTGCAAACCCCTGTCGATGCCTTTGTGTTGGATAAACTTGAAAAGGTAGGATTGAAGCCTTCGCCCGAAGCCGACAAGGCAACCCTGATCCGCCGGATTTCCTTTGACCTTACTGGCTTGCCTCCAACCTTGGAAGAAATCCAGGCCTACTTGGCCGACAAGGAGCAGACGGCATACCAAGCCATGGTCAACCGTTACCTTGCAACCCCCGCCTACGGAGAACGCTGGGGGCGGCATTGGCTCGATGTAGCCCGATATGCCGACTCCAACGGCCTGGATGAAAATGTGGCCCATGGCAACGCATGGCGCTATCGCGATTATGTTGTCGGGGCCTTCAACCAGAATATGCCTTACAATCAATTCCTGATGGAGCAAATCGCAGGAGACCTTTTACCCTCCACAGATAAGGATGGCAACAATTCGAGTTTAATTGCCACCGGGTTTCTTTCCCTCGGCCCCAAGGTTTTGGCGGAGGTTGACAAACAGAAAATGGAAATGGACATCATTGATGAACAAATTGATACGGTTGGCAAAACATTCCTTGGCCTGACTCTTGGCTGTGCCCGGTGCCATGATCACAAATTTGATCCGATCCTGACAGGAGAGTACTACTCCCTTGCTGGTGTATTCAAAAGTACCAAAACGATGGAGAGTTTCATCACCATTGCCAAATGGCATGAAAATCCCCTTTTCGATAAGGCAGGGTCGGAACGCGTTAAGGAGCATGCCAACAATGTGGCCGCCCTTGCAAAAAAAACAGAGGCCTTTCTGGAAGGCCATGGAAAGCTCCTAATCGCAGCAAACAAATTGCCGAAGGATAAAAAAAACACCCCAAAGGAGATAGAAGCACTCCTATTGGAATCATCCAAAGCAGAATTAAAGAAATTGCGTGAAGATGCCGTCGCCTTGGAGAAAAGCACACCAGAAATTCCCAGTGCCATGGGGGTAACGGAGGGAAAGCATAGTTTGGTGGCGATCCATATTCGTGGGAATACGGATCGGTTGGGAAAGGTAATGCCTCATGGAATCCCCCAAATTCTAGCCGGTAAAAAGGAACCCACCTTTCCCCCTCAAAGTAGCGGACGACTTGAATTGGCCCGGTGGCTTGCCTCGGAGACCAACCCGCTTACGGCAAGGGTGATGGTCAACCGGGTTTGGCGGTGGCACTTTGGCCAGGGTATCGTAACTACGGTGGACAATTTTGGAATCCTTGGGGCCAAGCCAACCCACCCGGAATTGCTCGATTGGCTTGCCAGGTACCTTATCCAGGAAAATTGGTCCATCAAGGATCTGCATAGGGTCATACTGTTCTCAAGCGCCTATCGTCAGGAATCCCGCTTAACTGGAGATATTGCCTCCAAAGACCCTGCAGGGATTCATTATGCCAGATTCACTCCAAGGCGCTTTGAGGGTGAGGTCCTCCGCGATGCCCTGTTGGCGGTATCTGGCAAATTGGATAAAACCATGGGCGGTTCCCTTTTACAGGTAAAAAACCGGGCATTTTTCTTTGACCATACTTCCAAGGATTTGACCAAATACGATTCCCCCAGGAGAAGTCTTTATTTGCCTGTTGTGCGAAACAATCTTTATGAGGTATTTTCCCTCTTTGATGGAACAGATGCCGCCGTTGTTAATGGCGATCGGGCCAACACCACCATCGCTCCACAAGCCCTTTTTTTTCTGAATTCCCCTCTGGTAATGGATGCGGCAGAAGCCCTGGGTAAAAATGCCTACAATGCCTCTCCCTTGGTAGCCAACCAACTGACCCGCCTATACGAAACGGCTTTGGGAAGGAAACCTACCCCCGGCGAACTGGCTGCGGGTGAATTGTTTTTGATACAGGCGTTGAAACAGTCCCAAACTGACAAACCTAAAGCACTTTCTGCTTTTGGTCAGGTCCTCCTTGCATCTAATGAGTTTGTAACCCAGCGGTGAAAACGGATCCCAATATGCCCTATCCGTCGAGACGAGATGCCCTGAAACAATCGGCCGTTGGGTTTGGATCCATCGCCCTTGCAGGCATGCTAACCGGGAAAGAAAGTATTGGTGCCGAGGATCCTCTTGCGCCGAGGCATCCTCATTTCCCTCCAAAAGCAAAAAGGATGATTTTCCTCTTTATGAAAGGTGGACCATCGCACATGGACACCTTTGAAAATAAACCGTTGCTTGAGCGGGACCACGGGAAACCATTTCCTTACCCTAAACCAAAAATCCAGTTTGCACCCACCGGGAACCTTCTTAAGTCCCCATGGAAATTTCAACCGCACGGTCAATGTGGACACAAGGTTAGTGAACTATTTCCCCATACGGCAAAGCAGGTGGATGATATTTGTTTTTTGCATGGTTTGCATGGGACCAATGCAGCCCATGGTGGGGCCCTATTGAAGTTGCATACCGGCAGCGACACCTTTGTCCGGCCATCGCTAGGTGCCTGGGTCAATTATGGTTTGGGAACCGAAAATTCTTCTTTACCTGGTTTTGTAACCATTTGTCCGACGCTTGCCCATGGTGGGGTTAATAACTGGAGCAGCGCGTTTCTTCCTGCGGCCTTTCAGGGGACCCCAATCGGCAATGCATCAATTCCAGCAAAAAATGCCAAGGTCTCGTACATGCAAAACGACCGGATTTCTCCCGGTTTGCAAGCCCTTCAGCTTAATTCCCTTAGAAGGGCCAACGGTCATTTTTTAGAAACCATTGGTTCCGATTTGGTTCTTGAAGGGAGAATTGCTTCTTTTGAATTGGCGTTTCGCATGCAGAACGAGATGCCCCAGGTCGAAGACCTTTCCGGGGAGTCCCAAGCAACCAGGGCACTCTATGGATTGAATGATTCGGTTACCGAAAATTTTGGGAGGCAGTGCCTATTAGCCCGGAGGTTTTTGGAACGGGGGGTGCGCTTTGTCCAGGTTTCCCACAGCGATGGGTTTGTCCAATGGGATCAACATGGTGACTTGATTAAGGGCCATACCAAAAATGCTCGTGAGGTGGACCTTCCCATTGCCGGCCTTTTGCACGATTTGAAACAACGCGGTTTGCTTGAAGACACGCTGGTTTGGTGGGGGGGCGAATTTGGCAGAACACCGACTGCCCAGGGGGCGGCCGATGGCCGGGATCATAACCCCGATGGATTCACCATGTGGCTGGCCGGAGGCGGGGTCAAAGGCGGTTTTTCCCACGGGGCGACAGATGAATATGGGTTCTTTGCCAAAGAGGGGCGTGTCCACATTCACGATTTGCATGCAACAATTCTTCACCTACTTGGCCTCAATCACGAAAGACTTACCTTTCGCCATGCCGGACGGGATTTTCGCCTAACGGATGTCCATGGCCAAGTGGTGGATCAGATTATTGCCTGAGTGATTGGCCACCTATCCCCTCTCCATACCAAGGAGAGCGGTAAAATCAAATCAAACGATCAGTGGCCAAAAAACAAAGGCAGGTACCAAGAAAAAATCAAGCACAAGGACCAATTTGAATGTATCTTTTCTCCCAAAATGATATAACGCCACCAACCGCCCTCCCCGCTTGCTCACGGCCATCACCCGTGTAAAAGAATTCAGGAGCCTTTTTTGCGATCGGGTAAAAATGGGCCCGGATGGTCAAATTGGGAAATGATCCTGGGTTGCCATTTTGCCTATTAAAGGTACTGTGCTTTGAGTTTTTCAATTACGGCCAGGGTCTGCGTAGGGATTCCATTGGAATCAATCAATCCACAATTGGGGTAGGTGTGGGGACGGCGATCATCGAGATGACACCACATCACCTCTTCCACCGCCGCCTTCGATAGCATGATTGGAAGCATGGTTTCGGCCCATAGGGCCTGCCCCTTGTGACTGTGGGCGGGGCCAAGGTGGCCACCGGCCAAACGGACAGAACTTTCTGCCAAGGGGTCGCTGTTTCCCGAAGAAGGAAACCCTGTCAGGATTTTGAGTGGCTTCCCCAAAAAGGCAAATTGATCAATTATCTTTGAGGTCTCGATGCCATCCCGTACATAGCCGCCGCGTGGAAGCGTACCCATTACCAAATCCAGGACAATGGATGCAATGGGAAGGCCTGTCCTAACCACGGTTTCGGCAAAAGAAAACGGGCTATGGTTTCGGTGTTCGGTAGACATGATTTCACCAAACGGTTGGCTCACTCCCAACGATAGTTTGAGGTTCTTTCCGACCCTTCTGGCTTCATCACAAAGGTGGTATGCCATCCTAAGCCACTCGTCCTCATCCAGATCGAAAACCTCTGAAAGGTTGGCACCGAGCAAAATAGTCCAGGAATCAAAATGGGAACCGTGACTTTCAATGAGGTTTCGGACATGCTTGGAAAGAATTGCTGTGATTTGATGGGGATCTGAAGAACTTTTTATTACCCAATCCGGCAACCCTTGGGACCTGAAATCCAGGAGCGGTCCGGCCGTTAAGGTTTTCCCCGTTGCTTTTGCCGCTTTCACACATTGATCAAGAATTGTGAGGTTGGGCTTTCCCTCCACAGGTTCCAAGGAACGCCAGGAAACAGGTAGGTGCAAATTGTCAAAAGGGGCCAGGATCGGACCCAATTCTGTAAAGTCGATTGGTTGAATATCCTCGGGCAATCCGACAGAAAGCAAAGTCCCAAGGCGGCCCTGTTTTTGGGTACGGAGTTCAACCAGCCGGTTTACATAAACATCGGCAAGGTCATTGGCAAGGAAGTGAGCCTCGGTAAGGGCTTCAAGGCAGTTGGCATCCACAGGGACCTGGTTTGGTGAGGTAACAATGGTTACCAGCCGATGGGTGAGTTGTTGTAGTCTATGGAGGATATCCGAGGGGAGTTCAAGGCCTAAAAGGTGCCAGTCGGAGGCTTGATTTTGAATTCGACATAGCTTGCCACGAAAAAGTTCAAGCAAAAGGGAATAGACTCGGGTCCCAACCATGAGGTTTCCCGTTGCCCCCAGGACTTCCCCAACCCCGGGAATGGGGATAAGGGCGCAGAGGTGGAGGCTTTCATCGCCGTTGTAGGAAAAGGTGTGGACCGGGTGCTGGCAATTTTTGAATGTGAGAAGTGGAGTACGATCCGGGCCACCGGCCAAAAAGGCATCCAATGTGACCCCACCAACGGGGTTAGTCCCTAAAAAGGTTGGGTTGATTGAAACTGATATGGATGCCATTCCCGCTTGCCCATTCCGGACCGTTTCATCAAACCACGGTGGTAATCCATGGGGTTCAAAGGATAATTTATATTTTATGGGAAAGAAGTTCAGGCCACTTTTTCCAGGGGGTGGTAATCGGATAATTATTGTCAGCAAATCGTGCACCGCCATTGTCCAAAGCAACAATGGCAATTCCTAAACGGTTGGCAAGTGAAATGGTTTCCGGTCCATCCAGAAAAATTGTTTTTCCCCCTTCAATAGCCAAAACCCGGCCTCCCGACCTATGGAGGTTTTGGATGGTTTTGATGCCCACGGTAGGAACATCAAACCGCATATCCTGATTGGGTTTGGCTACCTTCACCAAAATGAATCCACCTTTTCGGCACAGGGCCCCTGCTCGAATGATGGCTTCATCGGTACCTTCCAAAGCTTCCACCGCCAGGACACAATGGTCCTTTACGGCAATGGATTGGCCCACATCGAGACGGCCCATTTCCTTGGCAAGGCCCCAGCCAAATGCAATGTCCTTATCCTCGGCGGCGGTCGTTTTTCTGTGGGTTAGGATGCCGGTCTTCACAAGCAACTCCGGGCAAAAATCCAGGGCTGGAAAAAAGTCCAACCCATCCTTGTTAAACTCCCGAATGACCCCTAAAAGCAAGGTGTCATCCCGATTGTCGTGGGTGGTGCGGCTATACCAAAATTTCACCATTCGCCAGTCCGGAATAAGGCTAATGACCTTCCATGGAGCATACAAATAGTTGGCCTTGAATATTTTCCCTGCCATGACCAACCGTTTGACCCCGGATCCTTTGAATTTGCGGATCATTCGTCCAATTTGAGCGACTCCTGCCCAAGCAAACTCGTCCACCTCCTGGATTAAGGACGATTCTGCAGACCCCTTGATACCAACACAAACCACACGAAAGCCTTGAGCCTTGGCATTCCGGGAGAAGGTAATGGGAAATTGTCCCCATCCCGCCAACAACCCAATCGTCTCCGCATCCCCGGAACCATTGATCTGTGGAGGAAGTTGTCTCGCCTGGATTTCTTTGGCGAGTGTCATTCGTCGGCCATTCCTAATTTGTGATTGATCATTTTAACTTGTCGGATCAATCCGGGAAGGCGCTCCAGATAAACAAGCATTCGTTTGAATTCTTGTTCGGGTCGCGCTGGGGCACCCAGGACCATGACCCCCTCTGGTATATCACGCATTACCCCTGACCTTGCCCCTATCACGACCTTGTTGCCAATCGAAATGTGGTCCGCCAACCCTGCCTGGCCGGCGATTACCACATACTCTCCTGTCCTGGTTGATCCCCCGATTCCCACTTGGGATACAACCAAATTGTGTTCACCAACCATGCAGTTGTGGCCAATCTGGACAAGGTTGTCAACTTTGGTTCCCCTTCCAATGCGGGTCTCCTCAAATGTGGCCCGGTCAATGGTCGTCCCTGCTCCAATTTCCACATCATCCTCGACCACCACTATACCTAATTGCTCCACCTTTTTGTGTTTGCCTTCAATAAGTCGATATCCAAATCCATCTGCCCCAACCACCACATTGGCATGAAGAATTACCCGATTTCCCAAAACCATCCCCGGATAAAGGACAACCCCAGGATGAAGGATTACATCATTGCCGATTTGACACCCCTTGCCAATGGTAACATGGGGGTGAACAATAACCCGATCCCCCAAAGTCGAATTGGCCCCAATCACGACAAACGGGTGGATTTCGCATTCCGCCCCCAACTTGGCACTAGGGTCGATAGAGGCCAAGGAGCTAATGCCCGAAAACCTACACGATTCCATGCCCCGAATCCGCCGGAACACTTCGGTGAAGGCCCAAAGGGGATCATCCACCACGAGAACTGGTAAGGCCAAGTTTGGCAGCAGGCAATAAACCTTTTTGGATAATATGAGTGCCGAAGCCAAGCATTTTTCCGGTTCCTTCAGGTTTTTGGCGGATTCCAAAAAGCTGATATCGCCTTGCCCGGCGTGAGCCAAATCCCTGGCACCTTTTATTCCAATGGTACCATCACCACAAACCGTGGCTGAAATCCAGGAGGCGATTTCAAAAAGGTTGGCTTCCATCCCATGGTCCTTAGGGAAATATGTGTATCAAAAGGTCCAATTCAATCCACTTGGAACTCTACCGATTGCGGGGTTTGGCGGACAAGTCCAAGTCCCAAACAATTGACACAGGATGGGGCGATTGGTTAAAGGGGATTGGGGGACAAGTCCAAGGGCATTCGAATGCTCAGGAACAATAGGTCATACCATGGAATGGTTCTGGGAAAAAAATACCAAAATCTAATCATGAACCATCGGGTGGCGGGCAAAGAATTTCAGGCCGCCACAAACCAGGGCCTTGAATACTGAAAAATCGGCGGGAATGGGAAAAACCAAATGGGAAATTCTTTTGGTGGGTTGCACCCAAATGCCCTAGAACAAAAAGAGGGCATTTTGCATTTACGGGAGTGTTTACACGGCTGGTGCCGGTCATGGTCTTCAAAACCATCGGGGGGTTTGACAAAGGCTCTCAGTGGGTTCGATTCCCATACACTCCCGCCATTTTTTTGTTCCCTTGGTTATCCAAGAAATTCCCAAAATGGAATCAACCCCATTTTGGTTAGAAGGAAAGCAGGAGCCTAATCCTTTCCGGATGTCGGTCTTAGTTCCATGCCAGCAATTCAGCTGGGTTAACCCAATATTTCCATAAATCCACAATACTTTTCCGGCGAGGGGAAGGACCTTAGCCTTTTTTTCCAGCAACCTAAACATTGGTTGGATGGTTTACCGCCATTAAAGGCTGATTCGCTTTCAAACCGGAAGTTGAAATCCCTTATCTACCCAGAATGCGGTCCCAACGGGCTTTTTGCCAAGTTACTTTTTCTGCACTGGTCATTTTGGAAAAATCTGGAACAAGTTCGGAATCCGTGCTTTTGATGGACAATCCACCCTGTTTGACACCCGACTTCATCGAAGCATTGGTACTGGGTTTCGCGGCGATTCCAGTTCCAGGAACTAACCCTGGAACTGAGACTTTTACCGGGCCTCCCCCGTAATTCATGATCCCAGTGGTGAGCTCCCTGTCTTCCCTCAAGGTTCGATTGGGTTTAATTTTGAGTTTTTCCAATACAGAATGGTACGCTTTTACAGCTTCCTCCGGGGATATTTCACCATCCGCCAAAAGCCTTAAAAAGCGAATGAAGGCAAGTTGGTTTTCCGCATTATTGATTTTCCTTCCAAACAAGGCCACACGGGCACCATATTTCTTGGATTCTGCCAATAATTTGAAGGCATCGTAAGTGGTTCCTGCCGACCCACCCAGAATTCCCACAACAAGGTGAGGATCATAACGAACCAGCTCTTCCATGGCCCTGGCACCATGGTAAACGATTTTCAGGAAAACGGGTCGGCCCCTGGAGGTGACCCCACCCAAAGCCCTTACGATACAGTCGTTGATAAAACCACCCAGTTCTGTTGGGTCTACCATTCCAACAACATTGGGATCAAAGACTTCCAGGAAATGGCGGAACCCTTTGATTTCCGCCTCCAGGCGAAACTGCTTATAGGCTTCAAGGGCGATTCGATCCCGTTCGGAATCATTGGCAAAAGTGATACTGTAAAGTCCAAGGTCTGGTCCCAAATGCTGAATTCCTGGTTCGCATTCGGCCTGCCCGCACATGATATGATCAAGAGTTGCTGTTCGAAAAGGCAAACTGGGTTGGCTTGGATAACGGGATCCACGCACAATGTGGATGTCTGTTGTATCATTAGCCCGGGCCGCAGGGGTTACCCGGCTCTTTTCGAAAAGCCGTTTTTCCATGCAAAGGACTTCGGCGGTAGAGGCAGACATCAACATGATGTCCACCAATCCTTGATGGACAATGTCAGTAACCTGATCGCGGAATTCTGCCAAGGTTTTGTGTTTCATTTCGCCATCTGGCCACCGTTCCGGGGAGCGGCCCGGGGCCCCGATGGAGAGGGCCATGTCGGCATCCTTGGCATCGGCTAAAATGTAGTCATTACCACCATGAGGATTCGCATGAATCCGGGCAAGTCGCTCGTCAAGTGTTTTAATTGCCATAATTGTCCGCCGTTTGATTCCTTTAATTGCTAATCTTCATCCGGAATATCGAAATCTGCCCCGATTTTGTTTTTCAGGCGATGTTCAACCAAAAATTCTGCGGCTTTTTGACCATTCCTGAATTGCTGTTCCCTTGATTCGTATTCGCCTTGGCTGTTTTTGGTTTCATATTCGACGATGAAGGCATCCTGATCCAGACACAAAACAGCAAGGCCCTGGCCCAATCGGATTTCATATCCCGCACCAAGGTCAAGGACTTTTGCAAGGGTCTCCGCTTCATTCATGATTTGAACCTTGAAAAAGGGGCAAAAGGAATGGCTCGTGTGGGTTAGGTTCGTTTCCAGGCAGGGCGAGCTGGTTGGGTACGCATTTCTATAGGAGGGTGGCCAAGGGGTTTGGTGTTGGCATCGGCAACCTGGGATTTAGTGACATCGGGGGAGGCAACCTGGGGATTTTTCACATCCGTGGGTTGAGAGATTGGGATAGGACCCTTGGAGAGGCGGTTTTCCACCTGGTCAATGATTCCCCTGAGGATTCGCGCGGAGTTCTGTAAACCAATTTTTTCTTTGGATGTGAGAGGGAGTTCAATTTGTTTCCTTGCTCCATTTGTACCAATTTCGGTAGGAATTGAGAGACAAACATCCTTGATGTCGTACAGACCCTGTTGAAGAGTACTTACGGGTAGAATTTTTCGACTATCCAGAAGGATGGATTCCACCACTTCACGAATGGAAACACCAACGGCAAATCCCGAGCCTCCCTTGAGGGAAATCATTTTGGCCCCAGCGGTTTTGGTCTCTTCAAAGGTATCGGCGGCGGCCTGGGGGTTCCATCCGGGCCATTGTTCCAAGGGTAATCCCCCTACCGATGCGGAGGACCAGATAGGCACCATGGAATCACCATGTTCGCCCAAAAGGAGGGCGCGAACCTGGGTAGCTGGCACTTGAATACGCCTGGCTATGTGGGAACAGAAACGGGCGGTATCAAGTTGGGTGCCCAAACCTATCACTCTTCGCCAATCCAGACCGGATTGTTTGACTGCAAGGTGGGTAAGGATATCGACGGGGTTACTTACAACAACCAGATAGGATTCCTTCCGCAGGCCGGCTTTCTTTGCTTCGCCCAATAGTGCCATAAAAAGATCAACATTCCGGTTGATAAGGTCAAGCCTTGATTCTTCGGGTTTACGCCGTAGGCCTGCCGTGATCACTACGACATCGCTGTTGGCTACCCCGGACATGTCTTCCGCAATAATTCTCTGGTCAGCAATGAGAGAAGCCCCTTGGAGTAGGTCAAGTGCGACCCCTTCGGCCACCTGCCGGTTTGCGTCAATGATGGAAATATCACTGGCTATTTTTCCCATTTGAAGGGAAAATGCGGCCATACTGCCTACCAGGCCACCACCACCAATTACACTAACTTTCATGGTATTTCCTTGGTTTTCTGATTTTCCAATTTTTTTAATCGTTCCCGCTCACGAAGGACGCCAATTCGGTAAACTCCAATACGGATCAACACCGCAAGCATGGAGATTACATACCATCCAATGATGATGATTTTTATTGGGAGAAAATAGGTTTCCCAATCCCCTGCACAAAGGCCAATGATAAAAAGGATCAAGACCGCAATAAGGGAACCTGCCCCGATTCCGATTAATACCCAAGTATTGAGAAAACCCACCCAATCCCGTTTCCAATTTATCCTAAGCACCCTGCACCTCCTGGTTTGGGATTTACGGCAAGGGAGAATCCCTGACGAAATACTGTCATTAACCCCCCAGGGCCCCCATCACCTGGTTGGTGATGGTTTGAACCAATTTTTCCAAATCTGTATCGGACCGGAGATAAGGCGGTGGATTTTCGGGGGAAACCCGGGTGACACCTCCACAAGTTGACCCTTGGGCAGGTGCTTTGCATTGGCATTCACCCACTCCTGCTGGTTCCATTTCCCTTCGAAAAGCAAATGGTCGGGGTATAAAGGGTGAGTATTCATTGTCGAAGGAGCTTTCCCCACACATGGGAGGGTTGGTTTTTTGGAACCGAACATCATCGTATCCAAGGCGCTTTTTGAGATCCAAAAGCTCTTTTGTTTGCTGGTCGCTAAAATAATTGACCCGTCCCAGTTGCCGGGACAGGATTAGTATGCGACAATAGGCATCGATGATTTCCGTGTTGAAATAGGCATTTTCCAAATTGGGACCAAATGTGATTGTCCCATGGTTTGCAAGCAAAATGGTATTGCAACTTTTGACATAGGGAGAGATGGTGTCGGCAAACTTTTGCCCCCCTGGGGTTTCATAAACCGCAATGGGCACTTCTCCCAAAAATACTTCCACTTCAGGAAGGACGCACTTGGGGATTGGCTCGTGGGCGACGGCAAAAGCTGTCGCATGAGGTGGATGGCAGTGAACGACCGCATTTACATCTGGCCGTTCCTTGTAAACCGAGAGGTGTAGCAAAACTTCCGAGGATCGTTTGCGTTGGCCGGCGATCTGGGTGCCATTGATATCAATCTTGCAGATGTCATCGGGGGTCATGAACCCTTTTGATACCATGGTGGGTGTACACAAGAATTCCCGGTCATTGAGTCGAACGGTTATGTTGCCATCGTTTGCGGCGGCAAATTGCCGATCGTACAATCTTCGACCGATTTCGCACATGAATTCTTTAAGGTTTTGTTCATTCTGGCTCATTATCTATCCTCTAAAACCACTTTGTCCAATAAAAGCCCACAAAAGGCGTCAACAGGCACTTTTTCAGGGATAAACGGTGCTGCCGCCTCTCCACCTTCGCTAAATGCGATCAACTGCCCAACTCCTACACCCAAATCGTCGTAAACCACGATTTCCTCACCATCCCCCGCTGGTTCTCCGCAAGCCAAGGATGATTTCAAGGCATTTAGTGACATAGGGGAAACAAGTATCCAACGGGCCCCGGTCAAAATCGGGTGAACCCTTTTGAGTGTTACATTTCCCACCACGGAACCCATTCTCAATTTGCCGTACTCCCAATCGGGGTTTTTGCTAATAATCCCTGGCGGTTGGCCTGCCAAAGGTCAGCCCCAAACCGAATAATTTCATAGATCGTGGCGCTTCGACCTTCGGTTACCAAAACTTGGGGTTTTAGTGTCCTTAAAGCCCGAGTCATGCCCTCCACCCTGAACACTTGGGCTGCCCTCACCCCATCCAACCGGTTGAAACTTGCCGTTTCCCATTCCGGATGATCGGTCAACCTCAGGATGCACCAAACCAAGCCTGCGGAGGCAAGTTCCGCCGCCAAGGAAATCACGGCCGAAGGTTCTGCCTTGATTTCCTCGACCGGGATGCCTCGCTTCCTCCATGAAAGTCGTGCCGCTTCGAGAATCTCCCTCTGGTCGGTAGTACCATTGCGGGCTAAAACCAGGGAACAGGGCATGGAATCGGGTACCTTTGGCATAAGAGATGGCATTAAACCCCTCCCAGATCGCAAAGCCCCATTACCATCCATCGAACGGGGGAGCTCCTGTCGCCCACCATTTTTCTGGCCGCAGCGCCGTCGCTAGAGAGAATGACTCGATCCCCACGGGATGCCCCCAATTGATCAATAACCAATAGAGGTTCACCCTCCTCCTTGCCAATAATATCAAGGGGTTGTACGACTAGTAGCCGCATTCCTGTGAAACTTTTATGCTTCACGGTTGAGGTTGCCAATCCTTCCACCCGCCCAATTTGCACTGCCCTGCCAACCCCCTTATATCTTCCCAACAACCACTCATTAAAAAGGAAATGTCCTATAGGACTCGCAACGCTTTTACCGTGGTGGAGCGCCTTTGCCTGGTAAAGGTAAGGGGCGTTGTAACCCCTTCGCCGGTTGGGGTGGCGATGGAGAAGCTCAAGTAGCCTTCACCCCCAGAACCCAAACCGGCCAAGCTGGCCCCATTTTGAATAAAAAGGGTGGTATCCATTTCCCGTCCCATTCGGGTTATGGTGTCGATATTGCGACTGTGGATGACCGCAGTGTGGCGGTAACCATGTTCGAATTTTTTTGCAAAAGCAATGGCTTCATGGACATCCCTGGTTCGAACAAAGGGAACAAAGGGCATCATTTGTTCATGATCGACGAAGGGATTATCCGTACCCGTTTCGGCGAAAAGAAGCTCGGTTTTATCGGGTACCTGGAATCCCGCGGCCCTTGCCAACACAGCAGGGTCCTTGCCGATCAATTCCTTGTTCAGAATGGTTTTTCCACCTTCTCCTACCATGAAGGCGACTCGGGTAAGTGCCTCGGTTTGGGACCGATCCAGCCGAATCGCCCCGGCGTTTGCCATTTCATTGAGGAGTTCATCCATTATTGAAGCGACCGCAAAAACTTCCTTTTCACCGATGCACAGGAGGTTGTTGTCATAGGAAGCCCCGGCAATAATTGAAAGCGCTGCATTTTTGATATCGGCGGTTTCATCAACCACGACGGGTGGGTTACCAGGGCCGGCAACAATTGCCCTTTTTGGACTACGAAGGGCAGCTCTTGCAACCGCAGGCCCTCCGGTAACACAAATCAATTTCACTTCCCGGTGATCGAAAAGTTGCTGAGCGGTTTCAAGGGTAGGGGTTTCGACAATTGTTAGCAGGTTGTCGATTCCAATGGCTTCACGAATTGCACGGTTAAAAAGGCGAACGCCTTTGTTCGCTATATTTGCGCCGGAAGGATGAGCATTAAAAACCACGGCATTACCGGAGGCGAGCATATTGATAGCGTTGCAAGCCAAGGTAGGGAGAGAATGGGTTACCGGTGTGATGGCCCCAATGACGCCAAAGGGTGCATATTCCTGTAGTGAAACGCCATTGCCTCCCGAAAAGGCATCCGTTCGTAAAAACTCGGTTCCCGGGATTCGATCCGCAACAATCCGTAGTTTTTCAATTTTGTGAACAAGGCGGCCGATTTTGGTTTCCTCGAACTCTTCCCGACCAAGAGTTTCAGCCTGATCGGTGCATATTTTCCGGATACGGGCAATAGCCAAGGCACGGTCTTCGATTCCCCTACGATTGAATTCTTTTTGGGCTAATGCGGCTGCGTTGGCAGCTTGGTCAATCGTGGGAAACACACCATCGCCGGAAGAGGCCCCTTGCTGGGTCATTGGGGGAATTGAAACTCCCGGACCACGGAGTTCGGTTAACACCTGATGGATCACACCCCGGATCACATCATCGCTAAATTTGACTGTCATCGCCATTTGCCTCTTCTTATACACCTATTGAGATAGCTTAAGACGGTTGGCTATCATCCATTTTGATGATCGTGTCGCCCACCCGAACCTCATCCACCAAACCGATCACGGCGGCATCGATAGGCAATTTGTCTGTTTCCGGCATTAGCCTGGCACTTGATCCCTGTACCATCAGGATCACCTGACCTGCCCCGGCACCTAATGGATCCACGGCAATAAGGCTTCGGCCTGTGCCAATAAGCCTGTCACGCAAATTCGGATCCACCCGGAGCGGTTCCACGAGGAGGAGCTTATGCCCCTTCATGGCTACCGCTTTTTGGGTGGATACCACAACTCCGGTCACTCGTGCCAGAAACATTGGCCCACTCCCTCCAGGGGATTACCTGACTTACTTGCCCTTGGCGTCTATAAAAGCCAGAATCTCGCTATTGGTTGGGAATCGTCCAGCATCAAATTTGCTAAACACTTTTTCCCCATCAATCTGAACATCAAATACACCGCCTGAACCCATATGTGTTTCTGTAGAAACAACCGTGCCATGGGCCTTCCGGATCGCTGCCACCAAACTGGTGGCAAATTGCCTGTATCCTCAGGAGGTGCAGTAGGTAATATCCACTTTCATTTGAAATCTCCTTTTCATAAACCCCGGGTGGTTTCCGCCATCCGGATTCCCTAGTTTGCCAGCAATAGGTCTCTTGTTTGTCTGGCAACCATTAATTCTTCATTGGTGGGCATGGTCCAAAGCTCTACCTTGCTATCCTGGGCGTGAAACGCAGCTTCACCTTTGGCCCCAAGGTTGGCCTTGGCATCCACGGAAATTCCAAGGAATCCAAGGTTTGAACAAATGGCTTCGCGCACCAGGGTTGAATTTTCGCCAATACCCCCAGTGAAGACGATGACATCGGCTCCTCCCAGGGCAACCAGGTAGGATCCAAGGTAATGCCGAACAGCCTCGATAAAGATATCCAATGCCAGTTTTGCCCTGGGCTCACCCTTGGCGGATGCCATTTCGATGTCACGAAGGTCGTTATGGCCGGAAATCCCCTCAAGGCCAGACCTAGTGGCCAAATCGGCCAAAACCTGTTCAAGGGTTTTTCCGGTTCCCCTCATAATCAAGGGGAGGGCGAAAGGATCAAAATCCCCAACTCTGTTGTTATGCGGAATCCCGGACTGGGGACTCATTCCCAGACTGTTCGCCAAGGATTTGCCCCCAATCATGGCACAAAGCGAACTCGAACCACCCAAATGGCATGAAATCACTTTCAGGTCCTGCCGATTCAATATTTCGGCGGTACGCTGGCCAATGTATCGATGCGATGCTCCATGAAAACCCCAACGCTTGACGCAATAAGCTTCTGACCATGCCAGTGGGATTGCATAGATTTTTCGGCTGTCCGGAATGGTTTGGTGAAACCCGGTTTCGAAAGCGGCAACCAAAGGAATGTCGGGGAGCTTTTGACTTAGCAAGCGCATGGCCGCAACATAAGGAGGGTTATGTGCCGGGGCAATTTCATTGCAATCCTCCATGGCACGCAATAACAGATCGTTAACCAGGCGCACCCCGCTGATACCACGAGCCATAACAGCTTTGAAACCGATGGCGGCTAATTCGGAGGTTGTTTTCAAACATCCCCAGGCAGGATTGGCTAGTTGGCCAAGACAAAGGTTTACCGCTGCGGCATGATCACGGGCTTCAATAACCATATCCTCACGACGGCCGTTGGCTTCAACGAAGGCCTTCGAGCTGTCCGAGCCAATCCGCTCAACCCCACCTTTTGCGACCATTCGCTCGCCTTGGGGGTTGGCACCTCCCTGTGTATCGGCAAGCTCATAAAGCTTGTATTTGAAGCTAGTGCTTCCCAGGTTTGCCACAAGGATTTTCATGAATGGACCAGTCAGTGTTAAATTGGGAAGAGATGTCTCGGACGACCTATGACCAGGCCGCCCGAACCTCTACCCTATTTAGTTGTTCAAAAAAACCGCCACAACGGAGGGGTCCGGGCGCGGCATGACATGGGCACTTACCAGTTCACCATGTTCGGATGCTGCTTTGCCGCCGGCGTCGACCGCAGCGCGAACGCTGCCGACATCGCCCCGGACAAAGGTGGCAACAAATGCGTTGCCAATCTGGATTTGCCCGGCATAGCTGACATTTGCTGCTTTGCACATGGCATCGGTGGCGGCAATCGCCGAAATCAAACCCTTGGTTTCAACGATTCCCAAGGCTTCTGGCCTAACTGACATAACTTAGTCTCCTATGTATGAGGGGGTGTGGGTTTTTAGGCCGATGGGGCCTTGGGGAGGATTGTTTGAAGGTCGCCATGGGGTCGTGGAATCACCTGGATGCCCACAACCTCACCGACCCGGCTTGCAGCCGCAGAACCGGCGTCCACTGCCGCTTTTACAGCAGCCACATCACCAACCACCATGGCGGTAACAAGGCCGCTGCCAATTTTTTGCCAACCAATTAACCGAACATTGGCAGCTTTCACCATCGCATCGCTGGCTTCCACCAGCGCGGTTAGTCCTCGGGTTTCAATCATTCCCAAGGCTTCCAAAGATCCCGCCATACCGAACCCCCTTTCACAGGTGTTTGACCCCCGTGGGCCGTTGAAAAGTCACAAAACAAAAATCCAATGCCCTTCACTCCACCAAGGAACGCAAATGTACCCCTTTTGGCTTCAACGGAATAGTTCCATGTGGGTCGCCTTGGCAAGGTTACAGGCGTTGCCCTCGTCCGTGTCGATGTGGGCCTCCAGTTTGGCTCCTTTCGACACCCGAACCAAAAGGTCTTCCAAGACCGCAGCGCAATCACTCCTAACGCGCAGGTTTAACCTTTCCCCATCCTTGACTCCGAAGTGGGCGGCTTCTTCTGCACACAAATGAACATGCCTTTCATGACGGATCACGCCTTTTTCCAACTGGATCATTCCCCTTGGACCGATGAGGTAGCAGCCCGGAGAGTTGCGATGGTCTCCGCTTTTGCGGACAGGTGGATCAATACCCAAGGTTATGGCATCTGTGAAAGCAAGTTCGACTTGGCTATGATCCCGACAAGGACCAAGGATGCGTAGGTTGGTAATTGTCCTTTGGCGAGGGCCCACAATAGTAAGGGATTCTTCCGCAGCAAAATAACCATCCTGGTATAGCATTTTATAAGGGGTTAAATGATGTCCTTTTCCAAAAAGGAGTTCGAGGTCCGCTTGGGTAACATGAGCATGCCGGGCCGAAACATTAACCACAAGCTTTGGTGCGGAATTTTTGCCAAGCAAAGCAGGATGGGCAGTAGGATTTATCCCTCGAAGGAGACTATCCCTAACCATTTTTTCAACCAAGGCCCGATCAATGGACCCCCGGTTTGCCATCAGGATGCTCATTCGCCAAATCCTCCGGGTTCCCCTGAAACAATGAGCCGAACCCCTGCCTCGATAATGGTTTTTCGTGCGTCTGGCTTGATTGCGGGATCCACAACAAGGGTGTCCACATCTCGCAACTCACAAAGCCACGCCAAGCCAGGTCGCCCGATCTTGGTATGGTCCGCAACCACCACCAATTCATCGGCACGACGCATCATTGCCCTTTCAGTTTCCACCAAAAGAAGGTTGCCGTTAAAAAGGCCTTTGTCCGTAATGCCTTCCACACCCATTACCATCAGTCGAAAATGAAGGTCTTCCAGCATTCGAATCGTGAGCGGGCCAAGGGCGACCCCCGTTCTTGGGTAGACATAACCACCCAAAAGCACAAGGTCTGTATCCCTGCACCCAGAATAGAGTTGTGCTATGGGTATACTGTTGGTAACCACCTGGACGGGTCGCCCTACCAACCGTTTTGCGACCTCCAGGGTTGTGGTCCCCCCATCCAGAAGCACCGTATCCCCATCCCGGATGTGATTGGAAACTGCCTTCGCAATCAATTTCTTTTCTTCCAGCTGACGGCTGGATCGTTCCTCTAAAGTGGGGAGAGGTGTGGCATCGGCAACAAAAACAGCTCCACCATGTGTTCGACGGACCAAACCCTGATGGTGCCAATGGTCCAAATCACGGCGAAGGGTGGATTCGGATGCACCCAATTCCTTGGAGAGGTCCCCCAAAGAGGCGAATCCCTTGGAACTGATCCAATCCAAAACCCGTTGACGGCGTTCTTCAACCAACACGCGGGATTCTCCGACCGTGAAAGGTACAGAATTTGGGGTTAATCCGGCAAATAATACCAAAATCTGACTCCCTTCAATAGTATACTACCAAATTAAAGCTTCGGTGGGGACCTTATTATTGGATTTTTTGAAAGATTTTGGAATATTTCCTTCACAATCTGCCCAAGGGCGTCGACATGATTGAATTGACTCGAATATTTTCTTAAAATCTCATCGCCTCTTCATTGCCAACATGCCATAAATAGGGGGGGAGGGTCTGGATCATGAACCGGTTGACCTTGGTCAGGATTGCTTTAACCAGTTTTGTTGTTACGCTCCTGTTTGTTCTCGGAACGGCAGAATCTAGTGCCCAATTTAGATTTGAAATAAAAGGTGGGTCCCCTGCCCCCGCCACCCCCGGTGGGTACGGTACGCAGCCTGGAGTTTTCATGGCACAACCTGGTGGTAATGGAACTCAGCCTGTTTTCATGGCACAACCTGGTGGTAATGGAACTCAGCCTGTTTTCACCGCCCAACCTGGTGGTTTCGGTTCTCAACCCGGTGGTTACGGTGGAAGGCCTGGTGGTTTTGGTAGCCAACCTGGTGGTTTCGGTTCCCAGCCAGGCGGTTTTGGATCTCCATCAAGTGGGTTCGGGGGACAACCCGGTGGAATGGGCCGTGGTGACCGGGGAAATTTTGGCAAAGGCGGCTTCGATATGGGAATGTTGTTTGACCGGAGTGCAAACGGGAAATCAACCATTGATGTCAACACTTTTTCAAGCCAGATGGACCCTCAAGCTGGAACAAAACTCAAAGAATATATGGCGAAAAAAGGAATTGCCGGAAGCCAAATCAACCGCGAGCAATTTACCGATTACATGAACGAGCGAATGAGCCAAAGAATGGCTGAAAGAGGAGGACCGGGGGGTGGCGGGCCAGTAATGATGTCCTTTGGTTCCGGGGGTCCGGGAGGATTTCCAGGGCCTGGTGGCCCGGGAGGATTTCCAGTGCCTGGTGGTCCGGTACCCAATCCGGAAGAACTTGCAAGAGAACGGTTTAAACAATTTGATAAAAATGCCGACAGCATCCTTCAACCTGATGAACAGCCTGAAGCTATTAAGTCGGAGTTAATCAAATTTGATGGAAATAAAAATGGCAACATAGAATTTGACGAATATAAGGAATTCTTCAAAACCCAATTTGCCAGTATGGGTTCCCAAGGGGCGTTGCCTGATATGGGCGGTCCAGGTACTATTGAGGACGAACTGGATAAACGGCCCACCATTTTTCGCGCGGGCAAACTTCCCAAGGATTTACCCAGTTGGTTTGAATCACTAGACCGCGACAAGGATGGTCAGGTTGGCCTTTATGAATGGAAGGCAGATTCCCGAACATTGGAAGATTTTCGCCAACTCGATTTTAATGGGGATGGCTTCATAACCATTGATGAATCCTTGAGAAACAATCGCATTATGGCTAAAAAAGCGGGTGTTCCGGTGCGAACCGATACGGTAGCCTCCGCCACAAAAACCTCCTTTGGAATGCCTTCGGGAATGGATAAAAAGGAAAATCCTTGGGCCAAAATGTTTAAGGGAAATGGCGATAAAAGTGGTGCTCCAAGTGGCTTTGAACGACCAGGGCGAGGGGGGGCTGATGGCGGGCTCCGCGGAGGTCCCGAGGGGGCAAAATCGAGTGAAGACCGAGGGGAAAAGAAAGCGAGAAGGGGTTTCTAGTCGCAAACAAAACCTCTCGTTTGGTGGTAGAAGCCCTGCCTTGGGAAGTTTCCTGAAGCAGGGCTATTTCGTTGAAATCAGGTTTTTTTTGTATTACCCGATCAAAAGTCTCTCTTCAATTCCGATATTGTAAAATGAATTTGATATATTCCCCCAATCCCCGGAACAGGTTCCATGGATATCAGCCCGATTCAACGGGAAGAACTTATTCAATCCGGACTGATTCCGGCATCATGTTCAGTGAAAACCATTACTTTGGAGGAATTGGTTCATCAGGGAACCATTAGTGCTTTTCAAGCTTCCAAAATCATTCAGGGAAAACTGGGTGATTTAATCGTTGGGAACTATGTTATTTTGGATAAACTGGGATCGGGGGGAATGGGGTCTGTTTTCAAGGCCAAACACCGACGCATGCGTCGTATTTCTGCCATAAAAATCCTTGCTCCTGAACTCATGAACTCAACGGAGGGAGTCCAACGATTTCAGCGGGAAATCGAGGTAATTGCAAGGCTAAGCCACCCCAATGTGGTGATGGCGTATGATGCCGGGGATTGCCCTCAAGGACATTTCCTCATTATGGAATTTGTCGATGGAACCGACCTTCACCAATTGGTCGCCAGGCATGGTCGCCTCCCTTGGGAAGAAGCCATTGGTTTTTTTCGGGATGCGGCTCAAGGCCTTTCGTATATCCACAAACAGGGTTTAACCCATCGTGATATCAAGCCGGCAAACCTCCTTAAATCCCATGGAGGCGGTATCAAAATATCCGATTTGGGCCTTGTCAGGCTTCATGGTATCGAGGAAATGAGCGAGCCTGGTAGCCAGTCCACCTCCCCACTTACCATGGGTATTTGTGGGACCTTTGATTATATGGCCCCGGAACAAGCCGAAGACACAGGGATTGCGGACCATCGGGCGGACATTTACAGCTTGGGTTGCACCCTTTGGTATTTACTTTCCGGCCAGCACCTTTACCCCGAACGCAACCTTGTTTTGAAAATCAAAGCTCATGCTACAAAATCGATCCCTAAAATCGGTCCCTATTCACCAGATTTAGGGCCTCCATTGGAGGATTGGTGGGGTCGAATGGTTGCCAAACGACCCGAACATCGGCATGAAACCCTTGATGCAGCACTTCAGGACCTTGATAACATCCTCGGGACAACCCCTATTCCTTCAAACCGGGTTCTGGGGTTATCCATTCCCATTCCCCCACACCCTAGCCAACCAGAGGCTCAAACGGTTTTTGGAGGAACCTTTGCCGCAGACACCCAGGAAATCCTGTTGGTAGATCCTTCCGAATTTCAACGCACCATTACCTCAAAAATGCTAGGCGAATTGGGCTATAAAAAGATTCATTTTGCCGAAAATATGGCCATGGGTCTTGAATGTTTCTTTGACTTTCAGCCAGACATTCTCATTATTGGGTGTTTGTTGCCCGATGGCAGCGCACTTCAACTCATCGAACGAATTCTCCCTGAATGCCCAACCGGGCCACCAGCATGTGTTGTCATTTCCTCGGATATCAATCATGAATCCTTGCCAGCAATAACGGCAGCCGGGATACCCTATTTGGTCAAACCATTCTCTTCCCATTCCCTGGTCAAGGCCTTGGATGCTGCCAAAGCTTGCCATTCAAGCGAGCAGGGAAATACCACCGTGGTAGATGCCCCATTCCTTGGAAATCGCAAGGTCAGTGCTTGGTCAAGGGCAACGATCCTGATAGTGGATGATAGCGCTTTTGCCCGGAAGCGAATACGATCGCTCCTTTCCTTCCTTGGTGCCAGGAATTTTACAGAAGCTTGTGATGGCACGGATGCCTGGGAGCTTTTGGAAAAACGATCTTTCGATTTCATAACCACCGATTGGCAAATGCCAAAAATGCAAGGTGATGAATTGGCATTGAGGATTCGGGCGGAACGGCTCCATGCCGACTCGGGCCTGGTCATGATAACAGGAGAAACCGAAACCGAACTGCTCAATCGGGTTCGGGAATCTGGAGTCGAAGAGGTGTTAGGTAAATCCCTATCTGATCACGCACTTCTCCAGGCAATCCAAAGAATCAGGCCCCAATGGGCCACAAAGCCTTGATGAATCATCCTTTGCCTTCGCCAGATTTTTGCTATTGGTGAACCTGTTTTCCTATTGCGGAGTAGTACCTGTATAAAGCACGCCAATAGCTTGCCCTCATGGAGTAATAGGATTTGTTCGTCTCCCGAAAATTCCGCTGGGCATCCAGCATTTCCACCAAAGTTCGAGTCCCAGCTTCGTAGGCATCCGTGATACTTTGCAACACTTCGTTGGCAAGGCGAAGTTGTTCTCCGGCAACGGCTTCGGCATTATTTCTGGCCGCTTTTAGTTCCTGGGAGGTCGTTTCAATTTCGGCGCGCAAAGACACAAGTGTTGCCTCATATTCGACTTTTGCCTGAACCGCATAGGACGATGCCTTGGCCCGATTTCCCTGATTGCGGTTAAAGAGGGGTAATTGGGTCGTAAGCGAGGCATTCCATGATCCGGCATCCGGTTGCCCCATCGCCGCCACCTGATATTGTCGGGTCCAGCCCACCATGGGTATGAGTTCGGGATACTTCTTTCGATCTTCAACAATCACATTAGCCTCGGTATGAAGCATTTTTGCCCTAATGGCTTGGACATCCGGCCGATTATCCACCGCCAATTCGAATGCTTCGTCTGGCCCGAGGGAATAGTTTGTCAAGGGAGCTTCCAGGTTTCCATCAATATCAAATTCAATATCGCGATCCGACCGTCCCATTATGGCCCGCAAGCGGGCCTTGGCGGCAACGAGAGTTGTTTCAAAATCCCGAACCGATTGCCGATTCTGGAGTAGGTCCAAACGAATACGGTTGATTTCAACTTTTGGTCGGCCTCCTGCTTCCACAGCCTTGATCAGTGCCGCTTCCACCTTGATCAGAATCGAGAGATTCTGATGGGCCAGGTCCAAAAGCACTTTAGCTTCCATGACATCGCAATAGGCAAGAGCACCTTCCGTAATTCGGATTCGTACCAGGTTGGCGAAATCCGCCTCACTTACTTTGACCATGGCCGATGCGGACGCCATTTGCGCTGCCCGTTTTCCAAATACATACCAGTCAATCGGATAAGACACCATGACATCTTGTTGAGGTGGTCCCCCTGTTCGACTTGGTGAAAATGGCCTTGCCAATGGCAACATCAAAACATCTGCCAATACCGTTGGGTTGGGAACCAAAGAGGCCGTAAGGGCATCCGCACTTGCCTGGTTGATGCTTTGAAATCCGGCCATGAGCCTTGGATCACTAATCAAAACGGCGTTTATAACCTCGTCAATAGAAAGTTTTTCGCCCACCGACCGCTTCCGTAAATGTTCTGGTGTTCCCGATCTATTGGGTTGGTTGGGATCAATTTCCAGGGTAACGGGTGTAATTCCTCCATCCCTTTGCAAATCTGTAAATGCCGTTTGGTTAAGAAATGCCTCGGAAACGAGCGGCGGTTGGGTGGTGGAAATCTGGTGGTGAAGCGAAGATGGGAATTTTTTTTGGACCTTTTCCCCAGGGGGGAATTCAATATTATTTTGCCTTGCGGAACAACCCAACAAAACCAGGGACCAAACACCAACCAGACCAAGGGAAAACCGGAAAAGGTTCCTTCGATAGATCCCCGTTGGTAGCATTACCCTTTCCCTGGTTTTCGTTTTGGTTTTGTCCAATTGCCTAAGTATGGTAAGACCCTACTATCCCTTTTATCGGCATAATCGGCACCGAAAATTGGCCATTTTTGGCCTAAAAAAAGGCTGGGCCCCATGCTAATTTGCCAAAACTTCCCCTTTCTTCCAAGAGGGGGTCTTTCCATAATTTGAAATGGGACCAAAAATCTGGTCAATCGGTTTTATCCATCGCTAAGGGTCTGTCCCTTAATGCTGTAAATTCCACTAGATTTCCCCGGTTCAATCCGGAAAATAGCAGTTTGACCTAATTTGAGGCAATTCCTCCAATGCCGAGTTACCTTCCTGCGTCGATTGAGCCCAAATGGCAAGCCTTTTGGGAGTCGAATAAGACTTTCAAGACCGTAACCGACGCCACCAAACCAAAGTACTATATCCTCGATATGTTTCCCTATCCAAGCGGTGCCGGTCTCCATGTCGGGCATCCGGAAGGGTATACTGCCACCGATATTCTTGCCAGGTACAGGCGGATGTTGGGTTTTAATGTGCTTCATCCCATGGGCTGGGATGCGTTTGGACTACCCGCGGAACAATTTGCCATCGAAACGGGCACTCACCCAAGGGCGACCACCGAACGGAACATCAACAATTTCAGGAGGCAAATCCAATCGCTTGGGTTCAGCTACGATTGGGACCGGGAAGTAGATACCACAAATCCAGGCTACTATAAATGGACTCAATGGATCTTTTTATTGCTTTATGAAACCTGGTATGACCAGGCCGGAAAACGAGGCCGCCCTATTTCCGAATTGCCCATCCCACCAACCGTTGCCGCCGAGGGGGATTGTGCCGTTCGCCAATTCATTGATTCAAAGCGATTGGCCTTTCAGGCGGAAATTCCGGTAAACTGGTGCCAGGTCTTGGGAACGGTCCTTGCCAACGAAGAGGTCATTGACGGCCGGTCCGAAAGGGGAGGCCACCCGGTAATTCGGATTCCCCTTAAACAGTGGCAACTTCGGATTACCGAATATGCAGAAAGGCTAATCGATGACCTCGACTTGGTGGACTGGCCGGATTCGGTTAAAAAGATGCAGCGGGAATGGATAGGCAAAAGCGATGGTGCCGAGGTGGTTTTTCCCGCACTTGGGCCGTTGGGCCAAACCGAAACCATTCGGGTATTCACCACCCGGCCGGACACCCTATTCGGGGCCACCTATATGGTTCTGGCACCTGAACATCCGCTCGTGGATTCTCTTACCTATCCCAGTCAAAAGGTAATTGTTAATACCTACCGGGAACAGACCTCCCGGAAAAGCGATTTGGAAAGGACCGACCTTGCCAAAACAAAAACCGGAGTATTCACGGGTGCTTTTGCCCAAAATCCGGTAAACGGGGTAAAAATCCCAATTTGGATTGCCGATTATGTCCTTTCCGGTTACGGAACAGGGGCAATCATGGCAGTCCCTGCCCATGATGAGCGCGATTTTGAATTTGCCCAAACATTTGGACTGAATATCGTAACGGTTGTCCAGCCAACAGAAGCCTGGTTGGAAAAAACCGGTTCCACCCGAGAAAACCTTACCGAGGCCTATTCGGAAATGGGTGAGGTTATCGCCTCGGAAGAATTCAATGGGCTTGACTCCCTAACCTGCAAGGCAAGAATCACAGACTGGTTAGCCGCAAAAGGGCTGGGCAAAAAACGAATCCATTACAAGTTGCGGGATTGGCTATTCAGTCGTCAACGCTATTGGGGGGAACCATTTCCCTTGATGCACGAGATTGACCAGGCGGGCAATTACACGGGTCGCATTGACCCTGTGGATATTGAGGACCTTCCCCTTCAATTGCCGGAATTGGAGGATTACAAACCCTCCGGACGCCCCGAGCCACCTCTTGGTAAGGCAATCGATTGGGTTGTGGTTACCAAAAAGGGGAGGTCATACCGCAGGGAACTCAACACCATGCCTCAATGGGCGGGTTCTTGCTGGTATTATTTGCGTTTTATCGATCCCCAAAATCCGAATGCTTTCCTTGAAACGGAGGAAGAAAAACATTGGATGCCGGTTGACCTTTATGTGGGTGGGGCCGAACATGCCGTCCTGCACCTTTTGTATTCCAGGTTTTGGCACAAACTCCTTTATGACAGGGGGTATGTCAGCCATGCTGAACCCTTCCAAAAACTCGTTAACCAAGGCATGATTCTAGGTGAAACAGAATATACCGGATTCAAGGTAAATGGGGCTTGGGTATCGGCCAAGGAAGTTGATTTCGATGGTGGGGTCGCACGCCTCAAAAAAAAACATATAGAAACCGACAAAATCCGCCTTGCCGAGGAAATGGTTGAAAAAAAAGGGGAATTCTTTGTTTTAAGGGAGGATGTCAACATTCGAATTGACTCTCGTGCCTACAAAATGTCAAAAAGCCGAGGAAATGTCATCAATCCAGACGAGGTTGTCAACGCTTTTGGTGCAGATAGCCTTAGGCTTTATGAAATGTTCATGGGGCCGCTGGAAGCCACCAAACCTTGGTCGATGCGGGGCGTGGAAGGGGTGTTCCGGTTTCTGGGTCGGGTGTGGAGGCTTTTTGTGGATGAACGAGCCGAATCCGTCGGACTTTCCCCGGCTGTAAATTCCGAACCTGCTGAAAAGGAGACCTTGCGCCTCCTTCATAAGACAATTCAAAAGGTGACCGACGACCTGGACGGAATGCGGTTCAACACCGCTATTTCGGCAATGATGGAATACACCAATTACCTGACCCCATTGGCCTCCAAACCGCGCGCAGCTCTTGAGCCATTTATCCTTCTTTTAGCTCCGTATGCCCCCCACCTTGCCGAGGAATTGTGGAGCCTGGTAGGTAATCAAAAGTCTTTGGCATATGAGCCATGGCCCAAAGCCGATAGGACACTATTAGTGGCGGATACCATTGAGATTCCTGTCCAAATTGCTGGTAAGATTCGGGCCCGCCTTGCCGTTCCGCCTGGCCTATCCCATGAGGAACTTAAGGCTGCCGCGCTTGCTGACCCCAAGATTCAGGCCCTTATGATCGGCAAATCGATCCAAAAAGCCATTATCGTCCTGGACAAATTGGTTAATTTGGTAGTAGCTTAAGGGATCCGTTTTCTACCAGTAATGGAAAGGGAACAAGGATTCCTGGCGGGCCTTTGGTGCGGCCAACACTTCCTTACAGTAAAACCAAACCCTGGGTCCGGGTCCCCATTGTTCAATGTGACGCTTGGAAGTAATTCCTTGACCCTAACGGACCAAACGCCAAGCGCCTAGGGGACTTCGCATTTAATTTGGCCTCAGATATTCATTCCATTCACGGGCGGCTTGCGGGGAAACCCTGTCCCCTGGGCGGTCCATTGGAGGTAAACTAAATGCGACCCCATACAAGTTTTTTCCCGGTCGAACCCCTTTTTGGGTATAGGTTGTTGCTCCCCAGTACTCCCCAAGAGCCACGGCATCAATGTTGGTAAATTTTCCTTTGGCAATATCAAAGGTAAGTCGACCAATCAGGGAACATTCGTAACCCCTTTTGGAAGCAATTAGGTCGGCCTCATCGGCAAGGAGTGCGTTCCCCACAAGGGATACTTCGATTTTTTCTGGGGTAATCGAGGTTACTTTTAAGCCAAAATCTGCCTTCCTAACATCGGTCCCTTTCCAAAATTCGGGTTCGCCTCGGGTATTATCAATGAGGCAAAATCGTGCAATCCGTTTTGTCACCGATACCGGCAAAGAATAAGAAAAACCCAATTCCGGTTTTGGAATGAGGGCCTTCCATTCCTTGGCAGTTAACCAAAGGAAATCCCGGCTTGCCTTACCTCCCCCGGGAAAATCGCACGAAGCGTTGCAAATTTCCCCTGCCTTCTTGTCAAGTATGCGACCGTGAACACGAAGGATAAGTCCATTCTCAGGTGGAGTTCTCTGGTAATTTGCGTCTGGTTTGCCAAAGGGTTCAATGGCCACGGCACCAGGTAACCGACGGTTGGTTGGAAGCTTTTCAAATTTTGCCAAAGCTAGTAATAATTGTTCGCGAGTGGCTTCGCTGGAATTGCCCGCATTTTTGTACGCAAGCAATTCCCCATCCGCAGTCAAACAGTAAATGCCTTGGCGGGTAGAGCCGCCTTGGCCTTTCCGGGGTCCCTGGTTGGCAACCTTGATGAAAAACCGACCTTCGGCATCCTGACGCCTTCTCTGATACCAATCATCAACTGTAACCGGAATAAATTTTTCGGTGGCAAGCTTAATGATTTCAGGATCTGCGAATGCGGACACACGGCCCACAATGACATTGTTTCAACCACAGCCAAGCGGATGGCCGTCCATTTCCCAAAGCAAAATGGGTTTGCCTTCCTTTGCAGCAAGAATTCTGGCATTCCAAAGAGAAATCTGCCAAGGAATTGTGTCGAAGGAATCCTCGTCCGCCTGGGGCCTAATCACCTTTAACAATTTATGAAGGTTGAATTCTCCCTTGACAAACGCCAATTCGTTGGCTTGCCCGCTCGCCCCATTTGGAGTAAGGACGGAGAAAAGGGCAACCAGGGCAGGAATCATAATACCAGTTAACCAAAAACGACGATTCATGATCCATCCTCCAATAGGCGAAAAGTACTTTTCCAAAAACGGAAGGGAAAATAGGGCCAAGGCCAAAGTTACTGCTCCCGATTTTAATGCCAGCCAAGCAATTGTCTATAAATTGGACAGCATTTATCCCGGAATAAAAAAGCAACTCCAATCCTGTCAGGGGTGGCTTTCCCTTTGATGTATTTCATGTTTTTGTACCATTAAAATGTGGCTCTCAACCATTGGTTTGTATGGGTGGAAAACCCGTTATTTCTTGGGTGCAGCCCATTGATTGCCCCAGCCTGTATAGAGGTCATGCAATAAGGCACGCCATTGTTCCGCGGTTCGGGAAATGGGATAGGGTTGTGGGGCTTCTGGCTTGGCCGCTGTCCAGACCACCTCAAATTGGCCAGTCGCTAATACTTTGCCGATCCTTGGCAACTTGTAGGTGTGTTGAGTCCCGGCATCGATACGCACATCGCCTTCCGGTGCCTTGATTTGGAGGTTGCGCATGGCTCGTCGAATCTCGGCGGCGTCGGTCTTTCCGGACTCCTGAACGGCCATTGCCCACAGTTTAACCCCAATATAGGCGGCTTCCATTGGGTCGGTAACCAGTCGCTGTTGGCCGTATTTTGTTCTAAAATTGGTTACGAATTCCACATTCTCAGGAGATTCCAGGCTTTGGAAATAGTTCCATGCCGCAAAATCGCCAGCCATGGTGGAGACATCAATATGCCTAAGCTCTTCCTCCCCGATGCTGAAGGAAATCGTTGGTAACTTTTCGGGTGTAAATCCGGCTTTTCGTAAGCCGGCAAAAAACGGCCAATTACTATCCCCATTTAAAGTGTTTAGGATGACATCAGGTTTGGAAGCCTGTATCTTGGTGATAATGGCGGATACATCCCCCTCGCCAAGGGGGATATACTCTTCGCCAACCACATCAGCTCCCAAAATCTTTAGTTGATCCTTTATGATAACATTGGCAACCCTGGGGAAAACATAGTCGGATCCAACGAGGAAAAAACGCCTTCGTTTCTGGGTAATATAAGCCCATTGGACTGCGGGAATGATTTGTTGATTGGGAGCAGCTCCGGTGTAAATCACATTGGGTGATTCTTCGATTCCCTCGTATTGAACCGGGTAAATAAGGAGGTTATTCCCTTCCTCAAAAATTGGCACTACCGTTTTCCGGCTTGCCGAAGTCCAACAACCAAACACCGAGGATACCTTTTCCTCCTTAACCAGTCGAATTGCACCTTTGGCAAATGCGGTTGGATCGGATCGTCCATCCACAATCACGGCCTCTACTGGACGGCCTAACAAACCACCTTTTTTGTTTATTTCGTCAATCGCCAAAAGGGTTGCGTCTACCACCGGCGACTCACTGGCCAACATGGTACCCGATAGGGAATGCAAAATTCCCACTTTGATTGGTTCTCCAGTGGGAGGGGTAATTCCTGGGGCAACAGGACCAGCACTAAGGCTTTTTGTTGGGGGGGAAGTGGTATGGTCCCCTGAGAAGACTCCCGAAAAAGCCAATATGGTAAATAATAGTCCCACAAATCCTATGGCAATCCCGGCAACCAACCCAACCATTAATCGCTTCTTTGGTCCACCAATTGGACCTTGGGTTAAAAAAGGTTTGACAATGCTTGTAGTCGTTTGTCCCCCGATAGTCGGGGAACCCTTACCCAGGAGGTTCTCCAGGTCGGCCTTCATTTCATCCGCCGACTTGTATCTGTGGGTCGGGTTTTTGGCCATTGCCCTTTGGATCACTTGGGCACATTCGGCGGGAATTTGCGGTAGGACAAGTCGGGGATCGGGTGGTGGTTTGTTGAAGTGGGCAAACATCACTTGCATAACACTTGCACTATCCGCATAGGGGAACTTGCCGGTTAACAAAGAGTAATAAGTAGCACCGAGTGAATAGATGTCAGATCGCGCATCCACGGTCTTGGATTCGCACTGTTCCGGGCTCATGTAATAAGGGGTCCCAACCATTTGGCCCTCTTGGGTCATTTGGAGGGTATTGCCCTGGGTTCGTTTTGCCAACCCAAAATCGGAAATTTTCACGCTAAGGTTTTCGGTCAACAACAAGTTGGCAGGCTTAATGTCCCGATGGACAAAGGATTCCTTGTGGGCGGCGGCGAGCCCTTGGCAAGTCTCAATGGTGATGCGCGTGGCTTCATTGACCGTAAAAGGGCCATCCTTTTTTAGAAAACTTTCAGCACTACCCGCAGCAACTATTTCCATTACCAGAAAATGGGTCAATTCATGTTGGCCCACCTCGTAAATGGTGACAACATTCGGGTGATTGAGTTTCCCGGAACTTTTGGCCTCCGCCAAAAACCGATTCATTGCCACTTTATCGGAGGAAAATTCTACCGGCAATACTTTGATCGCAACATCTCGTTCAATGGAAGCGTCATGTCCCCTAAGGACGACCCCCATTCCACCCACGCCAAGTACCCCAAGTATTTCATATTTTCCAAGCCTTCGGCCCACCCATAGTTCCGGATCGGTTCTGGTGGTGGAATCCGTTGGCCAGGTTCCCTCTTTCAGGTTCGTCGTCTCATTGAAATCAGGGCCACTCTGCTTGACAGCAGGGAAATTCAAATTATTGGTATCTTCTGGCTTTGGCGTTGTCATGAATCACCGGAAATTTACAAGCAAGGCCAAATCCTATTTTCGGATCAGGTGGGAAACTTACAAGGCAATCGCCCTGAATATCGCAAAATGGATGGGTTTAGGACTGTTGCCTAGGGCAAAAAAAGGCCTCACTTGGTCTCAGGAATGAAAATGGATTTCCACATTCAAGGACAAAAAAGTGGCAAGGGGCGGACTGTTTCCCCTCGTTGCCTAGCTACTGACACGAGTCGCTTTTTTAGAGCTTTTTCATGGCAAGGGCAAAGCAATTTTGGGAAAACCCCTATAAAACCTACTCGAGGTAAAGTGGCTTAATCCATGAACCATAATTACCCGAGTACCCTCCCACCCAGCCTATTTAAAACATGTATTCTCAAGAAAGTGCAAGCAAATGATTCGCTCCACCGTTGATTATTCGAAAACGGGTAAACAAACCGGCCATTTGTATATCCCCTATTCCTATAACTTGGCGGGTTGGGCAAACCTCATGGTACCCATTACCATTTTGCAACGGGGTACCGGCCCCACAGCTTTGGTGATGGCGGGGAATCACGGCGATGAATACCCTGGGCAGGTGGCGATAATGCGGCTAATGAGGGAACTGGATCAAAGCCAAATTCATGGTCGACTCATCCTTATCCCAACCTTGACCATGCCTGCGGCCAAAGCTGGAACCCGACTTTCACCCCTTGATGGCAAAAATTTTAACCGCTGCTTTCCAGGGAATCCCATGGGAACTCCCTGTGAGGCGTTGGCCCATTATCTAACTACCGTATTGTTTCCCCTTGCTGATATTGTGGTTGATATTCACACCGGTGGGCGAGGTGTGGACTTCGTCCCCTGTGCTCACATGCACCTGGTCCCGAAAGGGTCCCAAAGGGATGCCATGCTTTTGGGAGCGGAAGCGTGGAATACCGATTTTTGCTTCCTTTATGCAGACATTGCGGGAACTGGACTCCTTCCCGTCGAGGCAGAAAGTCAGGGAAAGGTGGTAATCACCACGGAAATGGGAGGCAGCGAAAATGTCACAGCCAAGGTTCACTCCCTAACCCAGGGTGGCCTACGAAATGTCCTTGTCCATTCCGGAATTCTGGAGGGGATAAAGACCACCCGGGAATCTTTGGGATTGAATCCCACTCGGTGGGTACAGGCCCTTGACTGGGAAGACTATCGATTTGCTCCTGAGTCTGGTATTTTTGAAAATATCGTTCCCCTTGGTACAAAAGTGAGGGCAGGGGAAACATTGGGAGCGATTCATTTTTTGGAATGTCCTGACAAGCCCTGTGTGAATATCCAGGCTCAATCCGATGGAATCCTGGTTGCAACACGGGCACCCTCGGTGGTAAGTCAGGGTGACTGTGTTGCATGTATAGCCCATGAAGTAGATCCAAGAAAGCTCCCATGAAGATAACCGAAGTTGTTTGCCAAATATTACGCATTCCAAACATACAGGCAAAAACAGCCAGCAGCCAGGATTCTGTCCTGGTAAGGATCAGGACAGATAGCGGGTTGGAGGGAATTGGGGAGGCTGATTCCTCCCCTGAAGTAGTCAAAGCAATCGTGGATGCCCCCTTTAGCCACAACATAGCATGTGGCCTAAGAAAGATCCTCCTTGGTGAAAATCCACTTGAAACGGAACGGTTATGGAACAAGATGTATCGACAAACGATGTATTTTGGCCGGAAAGGAGCTGGAATTACCGCTATGGCAGCGGTGGATATGGCCCTTTGGGACTTGAAGGGAAAGGCCTTTGGTCAACCTATCCACTGCCTTTTGGGGGGTGCCCACCAGAAAAAACTGAGAGGATATGCGTCTATCCTTTTTGGACGCGACGGCAAGGAAACCGCCGACATTGCGCAAAAATGGGTTGAAGCAGGTTATACCGCGGTAAAATTTGGCTGGGAACCCATGGGAACCTCCGAAGCAGTCGATATCGACCTTGTCAAAGGTGCTAGGGAAGGGTTGGGTTCCGCTACCCTTTTGATTGATGCTGGTTGCGTTTATGATGCCCGAACGGCGTTACGGCGAGCCGTGGCCTTTGCCGAATTTTCACCGGAATGGTTTGAGGAACCTCTTCGGGAGGACGACATCGAAGGCTATGTTTGGTTAAGGGACCGCTCGCCCATTCCCATTGCAGCCGGTGAAGGCGAATGCGGCCGGGAATCGTTTCGACCCTTTATCGATCGCCGTGCCTTGGATGTGTACCAGGTAGATATATCACGCTGCGGTTTTACGGATGCTTCCTACATTCGTTCCCGGGTGGAAGAAATTGGGGGTAGGCTATGCAACCACTGTTACACCAGTCCACTGACGGTAGCGGCCAGCCTTCACTGGTTGGCTACCTGTCGGGATGCCTTCCTTTTTGAAGATTGTGTCGAGGATTCCCCCCTTCGTCACGAATTGACACTTGAAAAGGTCCAGTCCAACAAGGGTTGGATTGAAATTCCCGAAGGCCCTGGGCTTGGGGTAGAACTCGACGAAACATTTGTGAATAAATTCCTTGTTTCAGAATCCCGGTAAACCACTTTCAGGGGAAAACATGAGTCGCGCCAAAACCGAGTACCGGTATGAAAAACTGATCTGGCCCGAGATCAACGATGCGGTTGACCTTGGCAAGGTTTGCATCATTCCCTGTGGTGCTGTGGAACAACATGGTCCCCATTTGCCCCTGGATGTTGACCTTGTTTGCCCGGTGGGAATCGCCCAGGGCGCAGGACGCGAAATTGCCGAAAAAATCCTTATTTTACCGGTGGTTGCCTATGGTTATACAGGTCATGTGATGGATTTTCCTGGAACCATCAACCAGGATTTTGAACATTTCATTCATCATGTCCTGGATATCACCAAATCCCTTGCCTATCACGGTTTCAAAAAAATAATATTGCTCAACGGTCACGGGTCAAACATGCCCAACCTTGATCTTGTTGCAAGGCGTACCAATCTGGAAACGGATGCCGAATGTTGTGTGGCGGCCTGGTGGAACCTGCTCACGGTGGACAAAGAATTTTTGCCCCGGTGGCGGCAAAGCAAATTTCCCGGAGGATGTTCCCACGCCTGCGAATTGGAAACAAGCCTTTACCTATACCTGGACGGGGACAATGTAAGGAAAGACCTGATCAAGAGCGGTACCATTTGTTTTAACAACGAAAATAATCCGTTCCAGTGGGTGGACCTTTTCGGGGCAGGCCCGGCCACGGTGGTTTCCTGGACCAGCAGCTACTCGGATACGGGGGTACTTGGCGATGCGGAACTGGCAACCTCCGCCAAGGGTGAGGAGGTCTATGTAGAAAGTGTTAAACAGCTCGTTCGATTGGTGAGTTGGTTTAAAGATCGCCCCAAAGATTTTCGCCACGATTTCCATCGTCATGCCCCAAGCATGCCTATGCCCTGGGGCCAGCGGCCCCTTGGTTCATAAACGATATTCCATCCATTTTGGAGTTTTTGCGCAATGAAGATTGTGGATCTAAAGGTTACTGGCCTTTCCGGGGGTACCGTTGAGGGGGGATGGGCCAAGGAGCTTACGCCTGAAGATAATGTTCATACCGTTGTTGAGGTAAGCGCCGAGGATGGAAGGGTTGGTGTGGGAAGTACTTTCACCAGCAGCCATTTGGTCAAAGCGGCGGCAAAATTATTAAGCCCTTTCCTGATAGGGGAACGAGCAGATGAACCGGCAAGGGTGAGTGAAAAACTGAGGCAAAACACCTTTTGGCAAGGTCGGGGAGGGTCGGTAGAACATGCCATCAGCGGGATAGACATTGCCCTTTGGGACCTGTTTGGAAAAATCACCAACCAACCGGTTGCCCGTCTTTTGGGAGGAATATACCGAAATAAAATCAAGCCTTATGGTTCGCTCCTATTTGCAGAACCGGATGCCCTTCGGGAAAAACTGAAAATGGCCGTGGGGCGTGGTTTCCGGGCGATAAAGCTTGGTTGGACACCTTTTGGGCGAGTTAGTCACAAAATGGATGAGTTGCTCATCCAGACAGCTCGGGAAACCGTGGGTCCCGATGTGGAAATTATGGTCGATGCGGGTGGAAGTGATGCGTTCTGGCCCCATGGCTACAAATGGGCACTTCGGACGGCCCAGATGCTATACCGTTATGATGTCACCTGGTTTGAAGAGGCTCTCCATCCAGACGATTTTGCCGGTTTTGCCGAGTTAAGGCGGCACTCCCCGGTGCCTATTGCTACAGGGGAAGTCCTTACCAGAAGGCAAAGTTTCCTCCCCATGTTTCACCAAAGGGCAGTGGATATTATCCAGCCGGATTGCACCAAATGTGGAGGATTAACCGAGGCGTGGCGCATTGCCTGGGCCGCATATGACCACAACATCCAATGGGTACCCCATGGTTGGAACACCGCCCTTGGTTTGGCGGCGGATATCCACCTCTCCTGTGCCATGCCTGTTGCGAAATATGTTGAGTTTCTCACTCCGTCTCCCTATATGGATGAATTGATCCAAGTTCCGTTCAAGCCCGATGCCGAGGGCTTTTTAACACTTCCCGAGGGCCCGGGCCTTGGTGTTGAACTCAATCGCGATGCCCTTGAACGGTTCGCAGCGCCTTGATCGATTTGCTTAAATAAAACCCATTTATGCCGGTTGGGATTCATTACTCTCTACAGGGCGATAGCGATAACTCCACCAGGCTATGGCTCCGATTAACAACACCACCACATAGACATCAAACATTGGGTCCCATTGGGCACGACCCTGAAAGCCGGCTGCTTTGCGGCTGTCGGTATAGACCCCAACAAACCACTGGGAACTTATGGCCCCTAAAAAACCAATACCATTCATCAAACCGGAAAGGGATCCGACATGCGCACCACATTGAGGCATGGCCAACAACCACCAATTGGGAAGCGTGATGTGCATTGAAAAAAAAGATAGACCCCAAAAGAGTGAAAAGACCAATGGGTCATCACACCTGGTGCCAAGGAAAAGAAAACCTGCAGCGGATAGGTAGCAAAACATGCCCAAGTAGCGTCGGGCAGTTACAGTATCGCAGGTCCATTTTCCCAATTGGTCGCCCAACCACCCCCCCAGGAGCATCCCCAATGCAGACCCCGCAATTACCAACGAAGTCAAATTACCCGCCCGGATATTGTCCAGTCCGCGGGCGTTTTGCAAATATTTGGGAAACCAAACATAGATCAAATAGGTATAAAAAGCGCCCAGGATCATAATGCAGCAAAGGGAAAGCACGCCCCGATTGGAGAGGGCCGCTTTCCAGGGAATGGGGCCATGGATAGGCGGATTGGATTCCCCAATTCCACCACGAATATGATCCAATTCCTCTCCGTTTACACCCCAATGTTGGCCAGGGTCATCCCGAAACCACCACCAAAACCCCAATGCCCAAAGGATGCCTATCACCCCAAATACGGCAAAGGTCCATTGCCAACCAATGCGTTCGATGAGATGGGCGGTAACGGCAGGGGCAAGGACCGCCCCAAACTGGGCGGCTGCAAGCATTATTCCTTGCACCCTTCCCCTTTCAAAACTGGGAAACCAACGGGTGATCACCCTTGCTGCGTTGGGGAAGGCTCCAGCTTCGCCCACCCCAAACATAAACCGCATCAAAACCAAAGCATAAAACCCGTTGCAAATCCCTGTAAAAGCCGTGAAAATCGACCACCAGACCACAATTCGCGTCAAAACGATTCGGGAACCGAATCGATCACCCCATCGCCCTGAAGGGATTTCAAATAACCCATAAGCAAGGGTGAAGGCCATTCCCACAATACTGATTTGCGTGTTGGAAAGGTTTAGGTCGCGCTGGATAGGAACAATTGCCTGAGCCATACAAATGCGGTCAAGGTAAAGGACCCCGGTTAGCCCGCACAACCACAACGCCAGGATTAACCTCGCCTTGGTGGGTTGAGACCCAGGTGGTGACAAATCATCCCTCCTGCCTCATCCTTCAAAAGGAAAACAGACTCTTCCAACCCTGTTCATAAAACGAACCCGGGTTGGAAGGGTTTGGCCGCTGGTTATTTCCAATCGTCTGTACGAAAGGGAGAGGCCGGCAATACATCGCGATTGGCCAGATTCGGTTCCGCCTCTTCATCCCAACCAAAGCGAACCGCCACCGGATCCTTCACACCCTTGACAAGGACTTCATTGCCCCGGATTTGGGCAACGGCGGGAACAAACTTTTTATCGGACGCCGCTATGGTAAAGTGGCTGAGTTGCTTGCCGTCACGGCTAATGAGGCCCCCATTGGCATGATCGAAAGTGATTTTGATAGCATCCCCTTCTTTGACCATGCTTTTGTAAAGAGGCCCGGAATAGGCAAAACCTTTTTTGCCGTAGGTATTTGCCAATGCCCAGAGGGCAAGGCGCTTGCCCACATCCTGTTTGTTTCTGGGATGGATGTCCTTAAGGGCACTAATATCCACGGTAACCGCCATACCCGTATTGGGTATTTTCAAGGTTGCCGTTTGGGCCTCCCAAAGGAAAGGCAATCCACTGGTGGAAGCGGAATTTCCCGTATAGTCAAATGGGGCAAGTTGAACGAACAAAAAAGGCATTTGGGGGTCGTTCCACAGTTTGCGCCAACCTTCAATCAGGGCTTTTTGTTTCTCGAAATAGAGCATTCCTTCCCCGTTGTTGGATTCCCCTTGGTACCAAAGGGCTCCCCGAATTCCATAGGGGACCAACGGGGCAATCATGCCATTGTATAGTGCCAAGGGAGTTTGATGATTGACTTGTCCCTTGTCATTTTTAAGGGGAAAGGTATCAATTTTATCCGAAATATCTTTAAGGGCGGGAACATTTTTGAAACCATCAGGCGTGGTCCAGGGTTCAATCCTGGTGCCGCCCCAATTGGAACCGATCAGGCCAACGGGAACATGCAATTCTGCTTGCAGGCTTAGGGCAAAATAGTACCCCACAGCGGTGAAATTCCCAACGGTTTTAGGGGAGCAAACCTCCCACCCGGAACTGTTCATGTCTTCTTGGGGTTTATCCTTGGGGTTGTGGGGAACCTTGATGTGACGGATTTTAGGGTGGTTGCCGGCCGCAATTTCAGAGGACGCATAGTTTGAAATATTGACTGTCCATTCCATGTTGGACTGACCAGAACAAAGCCAAACCTCTCCCATAAGGACATCTTCGTACTTGACTGTTGTCGTTCCTTTCACCAAAAGAGTCAGAGGAGCCCCGGGCTTTCGAGGTGGCAGTTTTACTGACCATTTCCCTTTATCATCGGCCTTGGCAGTGGCGGTGGAATCTCCCAAGTTAACCTCCACCTCCGTCCCCGGGGTGTCCCAGCCCCAAACGGGAATGTCCCGATCACGCTGAAGGATCATGTGGTTGCTGAATATTTTGGGAAGTTTCACCTCGGCTTGAACAGAGGCGGTCAAGCCACAGCACCAAACACCGGCAAGAACCAGACCGGAACGAATCCAGAGCATTGGAAAGGTCTCCATCAATTGTGAAAGGAATAAGGGGCTTTATAAGCCATGGAAAGAATGACAACCATCCCTGGCAGGGAAAATCATTCCATGGGTGATGCTAGGGAGTTGGCACCCTTTTGGTCACCATGAACCCTTTTGAATTATTCGACTTTAGTTAAGGTTTCATGAATATTAACCCTGCCAAGGATTCCATCCGGTTTGCAAGCTTCATAGGAAACGAACAAGGACTTAAGTCAAGACTGGTTTAGTCCATCCCAGGTTGCGGAAAAAATGATGAAACCAACGACCTCTTTATTTGTCCTTTGCGGTTTATTTTGCGGAAATGCCTTTTCATCGGACGATAACTGGCCCCAATTCCGGGGGCCCGGGGCGCGAGGAATCGCCGAGCGAGCCAATCCTCCTGACCGCTGGTCGACTACGGAAAATGTAGCATGGAAAACGGACATTCCCGGCCGAGGATGGTCTTCACCCATCGTGTGGGGTAACAAACTCTTTCTAACTTCTGTGATTAACCAGGGGATAACGGAACCGGCAAAGAAGGGGCTCTATTTTGGCGGGGAACGCCTTACGCCCCCCAAAACCGAACACCAATGGAAAGTCTTTTGCCTGGACTTGAATTCAGGCAAAATCAACTGGGAAAAAACCGTCAAAAAAGGTCCACCTCCCACCTCGATTCATATCAAAAATAGCTTCGCCTCCGAAACTCCGGTTACCGATGGTGAGAGGGTCTATTGTGTCTTTGGCAACATTGGCTTGTTTGCCTTTGATTTGGATGGCAAGGAGCTTTGGTCCCGGCCCCTTGAACCCAGGCCCACCCGATTCGGCTGGGGGCCGGCGGCTTCCCCCGTGATTCACGGCGACCGAATCTATTTTGTAAACGACAACGATAAACAATCCGAACTGCTAGCTTTGGATAAACGAACGGGCAAGGAAATATGGTGCGTTCCCCGGGATGAAAAAAGCAACTGGGCCACCCCCTTCGTTTGGGAAAATGACAAACGAATGGAAATCATTACCCCCGGTAGTGGCAGGGTCGCCAGCTATGACCTGGATGGCAAGCTCCTTTGGTCGCTTCGTGGGATGTCCTCGATCACCATTGCCACGCCCTATGAGGCCAATGGCCTGCTTTATATCAGTTCCGGTTATGTAATGGACAAATCTCGCCCCCTTTATGCCATCCGCCCTGGTGCCAAAGGGGATATTTCTTTAAAAGCGGGAGAAACGACCAATTCCCATATCGCTTGGAGCCATCCCACTGCCGCACCCTACAACCCTGGTACAGTTACCTATGAAGGGCGGTTGTATGTCCTGCATGACAGGGGTCTGGTAAGTTGTTACGATGCCAAGACCGGGGAAATGCGTTACGAAAGGGAGCGACTTCCCAAAGGCCTCGCCTTTACCTCCTCCCCTTGGGCTGCCAATGGCAAGATTTTTTGCCTGAACGAGGATGGTATTTGTTTTGTCCTTTTGGCTGGGGACAAGTTTAAACTTCTTCACACCAACCAACTCGATGGAGAAATGTGCATGGCTACTCCAGCCTTGGCGGGGAATCGCCTTCTCCTAAGGACCGCCAACCGAATCTATTGTGTACAGTTAAAATCGTCCAAAGGATAGGGAATGGGGCGAAACCGATTGTTAACCGGGTTGGCATAATCATTGGACCGAGGTAGGTAAAAAGACCGTATTCTGAAGCAACCGGAAAACACAAACTCAATAACCAACAAGGCTGGTTGGGTTGCCCCAATCAGCCTTGTTTCTGGTGGTTTGGACCCGGCAAGCGGGTCGGAGGTTAAGGATTGGGCCTCTTTCTTGGTTCCAGCCCCAAAAACCAATCCTAACGAATTATTTAGTACCGCACCTACCATGCCAATCGAATAAAACCAATACCATGAGGTTCCCTAACCTATTTACTAATATGCATTTAAATAAAAAAACTGTTCCCACTCCTTCTGATTTCAGCCCCGTATCCTTGTGTTTTTGTTGTCAGATTTACAAAGATTCTTGCAAAAATACCCCAAGTCTAACATCCATTACATTGGTTCCAGTGGGCCCTGGTGAAAAAAGGGCGCCGGCATACTCCAAAAGCTGATGGTTTGATTGGCTTGCCAATAATTGTTCCGCTTTCTGGGGGTTCCTATCGACCCAATCATGGAGCTTTTGCCAAGCCATGGCATCAACCCATCCACCAGCTGCGGTGGTGGGACCATCTTCCCCATCGGTCCCCGCACTCAATAAACAAAGTCGTTTCACCTCCTCACATCCCAACGCCAGGAGCAATTCCAAAGCAAAAGCCTGATTTCGCCCCCCCGGCCCGGGATGGGTGACAAGGCGCATGGTTGTTTCACCGCCCGAAAGAATACAAATAGGCCGAGTACCGGCTTTGAAATTTCCTTCAATCGACCGCTGTCTAATGCTCCGAATGATTTCCAAATGGTCCCTTGCCAAAGCCAGGGAGTCGCCCTCGAAACCCGAACCAAGTTGAATGGTTTTAAAGCCAAGAGAACGGGCCTTTTGGGAACAAGCTTCCAAGGCAATCTTATTGCTCCCTAATATTTGGTTATTTACCCAAGGTGGAGTCTGTTTCAAAGTCTCGTTTTTGAAATTTCCTTTTCCAAGGTAATCCTGGACCGCTTTGGGAAGCTGGTCCCAAACCCCAAGGCTTTGACAATCCGATATACACTGGGCAAATGTACTCGAATCGGCCACCGTCGGGCCGGAACCTATCACCTCAACCGGATCTCCAACTACATCCGAAAGGATGTAGGCGATCAGGGGAAATTGCGGGGGCGCAGGGCAAAATTCCTGCAATAGGCCTCCTCCCTTGAATTGACTGAGGTGTTTTCGGACCCCATTGAGTTGTTGAATGCTGGCACCGGCACTAGCCAAAAGAGAGGTAGTTTGGATTTTCTCCTCGAGGGTGATCCCAAATACGGGTGCCGGGGTTAAGGCGGAAGCCCCACCGGAAAGGAGAACTACCACCTGTTCCATTGGATTTACCCCTCGTGCCAAATCCAATAGGCTTTGGGTCCCTTCCAAGGCTTTTTGGGTTGGGAGGTTGCTTGCCCCAGGTCGGACTGCCCGGACCTCTACATTGCCAAATAATCCTTCCATGCCGGAAGGAACCAGCACCAGACCTCGGCAGGGAACTTTCCCCCAAAGTCCTTCCACCAAACCACGAGCCATTTTGGCACCGGCTTTTCCCGCGCCCAATACCACCACGCCTTGGGGTTGGTTAGGGCCTAATAGGTCACGGGTAATGGCATTTTTTACCAACTTTTGGGGATCAACCGCATCTATTCCTGCCTGAAAAATCCATTCAATGACCTCCCGGTCCAATGGGTTTTGGTAGCGGGTCAGGGGCATAGACCACCTAATGTTGAAAGATAATTTTGGAGAGCTGGGACGGCGTCCCGAAGAATCTCCACCTCCTCCATGGTGTTATAAAAATGGGTTGAAAACCGAATCATGAGGGGATCACCTTCACGATCAATGAAATTTACTTCTAATCGAAATCGGTCCCAAAGAAATTTCCGTAAGGGAGGGATAGGGCCCCGGTAGGGAAGTCGGTAGGCCACCATGCCCCCTGACATTTCACCCAAAGGGGGCGTCTGAATGTCCCAGTCCACCACCTCGGAAACGATTTCCCTGACTCGTTTATTGAGTTTTGCTTGACGGGCCCAAATGGCGGCAGAACCAATCTCCTGGTGAAATTCGATGGCAGATCCCACCGCCAAATAGGGGGAAGGATCAACTGTTCCCGCACATTCCAGGCGCCTAATGGCTGGGGTCGATCCCAAATCATCCGTTTGATGGATTCCCAGATTTGGATCCATTTCATAACCCCAACTCACCCAAAGTGGATCCAACCGTTCCAGCCAATCCGGCGAGGCACATAAAAAACCTGAACTTATCGGTGCCAAAAGCCATTTGTGGCAATTGGCACCATAGAAATCAGCTCCAACGGTTTGCAAATCCAAAGGGGCAAACCCCGGAGCGTGGGCCCCATCCACAATGGAGACGATTGAGTGGGTTTTGGCCCAAGCACATATTTCCCTAGCAGGTAGAATCATGCCGGTTGGGGAGGTGATATGACTGAAGAAAATGGCCCGGGTGGCTGCGGTTCGATGATGTTGAAAGGCGTCAAGAATTTCATCGGGCGACTTTGGCCTCCTTGGCATGCGGACCCAAATTAATTTTAGGCCAGTTTGTTTCGCTATTTTTTCCCAAGCCCAAACCAAAGATCCATATTCCAGGTCGCTAAGGAGGATTTCAACGGTTGCCAAATCGGTACTGGGGCCAATTATTTTGGGAATGGAATGGATAACTACATTCAAAGCAAGGGTAACATTTGGGAAAAAAACGGTGGAAGCAAAGGAGCCATTAAGAAAGTTAGCCAAATCAAAGCGGGCTTGAAATAATTTTTGGGGAAGATGGCGAATCAAAAAATCCATCGGTTGAATGGCAATTTGTTTACGGATTGCCTCTGCATGGCTGAAAACGCTTTTTGGGGTGTGCCCATAAGAACCTGTATTCAAATTGATAGAGGATTGGTCTATCATCATTTTACCACGCCACCCAAGCCAATCCGCTTCAGAAGGGTCGGAATGATCGGTTTTCTTGTCCATTGAGGAACCTTTGGAACCTTTTTGGGGTCAGAGATTGGGAAACAGGTGTGCTGTCCCGGCCTACCTTTGGGTTTTTTAGAATTTATTTTGGATTTCTGGAACCACTTTAGGGTATTTTCGTCTAAACCATAGTGATAGGACGATATAAGGGTAAGTTTCAGAAGTATAATTGGGACAATCCCTCGCCGATTGCTCTTGTTTTTAGGGAGAAATTGCCATGAGTCGGATAGATCGACGCCATTTTCTGGAACATGCTGCGGCCTTAGGTGCCCTTTCCGGGGCGGGAAGCCAATTTTGGAATGGCCTTAGAGCAGCTGAATCCACCCTCAAAAAAGACAAAAAGAGCCTCATTATTCTGTGGATGGGAGGCGGGCCTTCCCACATGGACCTTTGGGACCTCAAACCGGGTTCAAGCACCGGGGGAGAGTTCAAGCCGATCAACACAACCGCCCCGGGAGTTCAAATATCGGAAGTTTTGCCCGGTTTGGCCAAGGAATTCAAGGACCTTGCCATCGTCCGGTCCCTGGTAACCAATGAGGGTAGCCATGAACGGGGAACCACCCTCATGAACACCGGCCGTCCTCCCAACCCTGTGGTAACCTACCCTGCGGCTGGGGCCGTGGTTTCCTCTTTGATTACCCCCAAAGAGCTCCCTCTGCCAGGTTTCATTGGAGTAGGTGGGACCGCCCAGCGGGTCGGCCCCGGCTTTTTGGGAATGATCAATGCTCCTTTTACGGTCCAGAATGCTGGCCAGCCTCCGGAAAATATTCGTAATCCTGGTGGTTTGGGAAGCACCACCTCGGAAACCGAGGACAGGGTTCGTCGTCGACAGAGGCTTTTCTATGCGGTGGAAGATCAATTTGCGGAAGGCACCTTCCCCCACCTGAAAAAACCCGAAGATCGCGAAGCATCCGGCTCCGCCGCCCAGGCTCATTCCTCGATCTACAAAAAGGCTTTTGACCTGACGGTTTCCCCTCTCCGGACCGTATTCGAGGTGGCCAAAGAATCCAGATCGGTGATTGATGCTTATGGGGGCACACAAAACCAATTCGGCATGGGTTGTCTTTTAGCTCGCAAACTTGTTGAACAGGGGGTTTCCTGTGTGGAAGTCGATTTGGGAGGGTGGGACAACCACGCCAACATCTTTACGACCATAAAAAATGGAAACGGGCCGCGCCTCGACAAGGGGTTCAGTGCCTTGGTTGGCGATCTCAAGGAACGGGGCCTTTGGAAAAACACAGTCGTCATGTGGATGGGTGAGTTCGGCCGAACTCCTCGCATCAACCAAAACACCGGCCGTGATCACTGGGCCCGTTGTTGGTCGGTGGTTATGGGTGGGGGTGGCATTAAAGGTGGCCAGGTTTACGGGGCCACCAGTGCGGATGGCATGGACATCAAGGACAACGGTTGCTCCATCGGAGACCTGTTCGCCACCGTGTACAAAGGGTTGGGTCTCGACCCCGCCACCCAAATCCGGGATAATATCGGCCGTCCCATGCCGATTGCCGAAGGCAAAATCCTCAAAGGCCTTGTTTAAAGCAACCGCCAAGGTTACAAAGATTTTCCAAAAGGCGTAGGGGTCTTACCCCTACGCCTTTTTTCGTTTTAAAAGAATTATACCAACCTTAAACCGGTTCTGAATACAGCATTCCCTGTTTCCAAATGGATGGATCCATCCTCATGAATCCCTTGCTTGAAAAGGTGGACCATCGCCCTTGGCCTTTGCCTATTGGCCCATGGAATATGAGGCAGGCATGGATGGACCTGCTTTTTGCCCATTGGCCCATTCCAAGCAAGTTCCTTCGCCCTTTCGTCCCTTTTGAGTTGGAACTTGAAGAATTTGATGGGACCTCCTGGATTGGGGTGGTGCCTTTTCGCATGGAAGGGGTCAGGTTTCGCCACTTTCACTTGCCTTGGATATCCGCTTTTCCTGAACTCAATGTCCGCCTCTATGTCCGGTTTCGTGATAAACCGGGAGTCTACTTTTTGAGTCTGGACGGATCCAATTCTTTGGCGGCCTTCGGAGCATGGTGGAGTTATCATTTGCCCTATTATTGGTCCAAAGTAACTCACAAAACCTTCCCTACTGGGGATAATTCACCCTCGTTTCAGGTAGAAGCGATTTGTGGGCGGGCCAAACCGCAACTGATTTTCAAGGCGCTATATGAACCCGTTGGTGATCTGTTTTTCGCCAATCCTGGAACCTTGGAACATTTTCTCACGGAGCGTTATTGTCTTTTCACCAAGCAACGAAAAGGATCCTTGATGCGGGTGGATGTTCACCACCCACCTTGGCCATTACAACAAGCCAAGGCCAAAATCGAAGCTCAGGATATGGTAAGGCCCTTTGGACTTTTATTGCCGGATCAAAAACCCCACCTGCTATTTTCCCCAGGGGTTCAAACCCTTTGTTGGCCCATGAGAAGGGCCACTGGCATTGGGTCCTAATCTGACGGGTTCTTGCAATAGCACCCTTTCTGGTATGTTCAAGCAAAACCAGACCAATGTCCATGCCGAGGACAAATGGCACCTGATTTCTTCAATGAATCCCACTTTTCCCTAAACCCAAGTTGGGTTAGAATAAATCCAAGACCAAATAGCAATGAAATAGCGGTCCGACTCATTTCCCCCTGAAAGCACTAATATGAAAAAATCGACGGCCTGGATCCTCGGCTCAATAGTAGTTCTTTTGGTGGTCGCCCTGATCGTTCCCGGAAGCCCCACCTATATCCTTGACCGCTTTATAATGAATGACAAGTTATTCACGCCCCAACATGACGGGCGCACGGTGACAGAATGGATCGGTGACCTTCAATCCAAAGACAGGCAAACAAGGATTTTGGCCCTCAAAGCCTTGGGGACTTTGAGCATAAGTGCAAAATCAGCCCTACCCGAGTTGGCAAAAATCATGACCCTTGACCCGGATGAAGGCTTACGAATCGAGGCATCGCTTGCCATTTCCAAAATGGCTCCAGAGTCCCTCTCGGTGATGGACAGTTTGATCAAAGGGCTGGATGATAAGGATGCGGTGGTCCGAATGAATTCCCTTTTTGCAATCATGCGCCTCAAGGCCGATTCCAAAGGAGCCCTCAAAGCCCTTGTGGCCGCCGCCAATCTCCCCATCAATCAGGAAAGGGCTACCGGCTTCACTACGACCCTTCAAGAAACACTTCTTGTCGCCATTGGCCGGGCCAGTGCCGGGACTTCCGAATCTGTTCCCATGTTGCTTGGCTTCCTGAATAATCCGGAAAAACCAAACCTTCGTCTTCCCGCCATGCGTGGGCTGGCCGAGGTCGGCCTTCCCGCCAAGGAGGCTGCCGGGGAAATTCGAAAAATCCTGAAGGATAAGGCCAGCCCGAATGAACTTCGCCAAGAGGCATTTGATGCCCTTGAACGAATTGGTGATCCCGCAGAAAAATCGGAACTTGTGTTTGATGCCCTTCCTCCGCAAATGGGCCCTGGTGGTGGCAAGGGTGGCCCCATGGGAGGCCCCGGAGGGGGAAAAGGTGGCTTTAAAAAGGGTGATAGCAGGAAAACCACCCCGGGCGATGGCAAGGACCCCAAGTGATTTTTCCAAGGCTAACCATTACTTGAAATTCAATTCCCTTTTGAGACACCCAACCGCAACACGAAACCCGCATGTTTTTTCAACATGGGGCCTTTGGGGTGAACCAAGCAATCAGGGGATAGGCGCAACCCCAAGGATTCCACCATGGAACGGTCCAAGCTTCAGGGAAGGGATTGGCTTTTACACAGGCCATGGTTTGTGAAATCGGGATTGCTTTGCCTACTTCTTTTGATTTTGGCATTTTTGATTCCGTCAAGTCCCTTTTTTATTACCCAATGGTTTCTCTCCACCGAATCCTACGAAGGAAAAACTGCAAAATATTGGGTCCAGGGGCTTGGTTCAAACGACGATGCCACGAGAGGAAAATCCCTCGAGGCCTTGGGTTTTATGCCAGAAATGGCCAGTTCCCAAGCTAAACGGCTAGGGCAGCTTCTTAACACGGAAAAATCGGATGCATTACGCATTCTTGCCTCCCAGGCACTTTCAAAAATGTCCATTCCTTCGGAGGAATGTTTGCCCCAATTGGCCAAGGCCCTTGACGATGAAGAACTGTTGGTAAGGGCGAATGCGGCCAGGTGCCTTTTGCGATTAGGGCCAGCTACTTCAAAATGCTTTGATCCCATCCTGGCTGCGGTCCAAAACCGTGAAAACCAAGCCTATGTTGGGTTTACAACCACAATCCAGGAGACCCTTATCCTTGTCCTCGGCCGTGCCATTTCCGGGTCTACCCCCCAACAAAAAACCATTGGGATCGCACAATTGGTTCAATTATTGGAGGGCGGCCCAACCCATGAAATCAAAAATTCCGCCATTCGGGGTTTGGGAATGTCCGGAATCCAGGACCCAAAAATCGCAGCCTTGATCCAGTCAACCGCCAATCTGCCGGATTGGCCTTTTGTCCAGGATGCCGAGGAAGCCCTTTCCCAGGTTGGTGCCGGGGGAATAGCTCCGATGGCATTGGCCAAAACAAAGGAGGAACTGGTCCTTCCGGAAACGGAACGAATACGCATTTGGGACATTGAGCATCAGGGAAACATACTCATAAAGGATGGCTTTGGTCCTTTTTCCAATGCCTTGGCAATTGGCGACAAAACCGCATTACTGAAACTGTTTTCTCCCTCTTTCAAGGGAAAATTGGTTTCAGATAAGGTTGAAAGCGTCGAGATTCGTCCATCGTTTTCTGTGAAAAGACAGGGGCCTCCATTGGGGACAAGTCCCTTCGTGGATGACCAGGTTTTTGTGGACTCTTTGTGTTCGTTTAGATCCTTGTTTGGAAAAGCCATTCCAACGATCAGGATGGCAATTACCCATTTATCTCCACAGCAAAGGACGATCCTCAATGGTCTATTTGAAGCCAGGGGCCAACTTCGCCTTCATGGGGCATCGGAAAAGGGTTCCCCAATCGAAGTCGTTTTAATGGTTCGACTTGTAATAAAAGCCCCGACCCGAACAACCATGGCCAAGGGTTTCTGGATTCAGGAGGCGGAAATACTTGAAGTCAGTACCGCCTTGGGAAAACAGCCTTTATTTGTAGAATCAGCGACCAAAAGAGGATTGAATTCTGACAAACTGTACGACCATTGGAAAGGGGATGCTTTTTTACCCATAACCGGTGGGATTCATGCCTGCGATTTTGACCATGATGGTTGGTTGGATCTTTTGGTAACCGATGTAAAGGGCGGCAGTCTTTATCGGGGTGGACAGGGCAAGGATGGATTGCCAGGCACATTTGCCGATGTTACCCAATCCATGAACTTGCAAAATGCTTTGGCTCAGGCCCAATTCGGTGCTTGGGTGGATATTGACCAGGACGGTTATGAAGATCTTATTTTGGAACAATCGGTCTTCCGAAACGATTCCGGCACGGGCTTCACGAACATGACCCAGGTTTTGCGGCCGAGAATACCGGAGGAATACATCAATATCGTAGTGGGCGATTACGACAAGGATGGCCTACCCGATCTGTACTTTACCCGCACGGGCAGACCCGGGGCAAGTTCCTGGCTGGAAGGGCAAAGTGATGATCATCGCACCAACATCCTTTACCGAAACCTTGGTGGTTGGAAGTTTGAAAACACCACATTCAAAGCCGGGATCGGCGGGAACCGCCTTTCCACTTTTACAGCGGCGTGGCTCGATGCGGACAATGATGGCTGGCCGGATCTCCATGTACCCAACGAGTTTGGGGATGGTACACTTTTTTTCAACAATAAGGATGGCACATTCCAATCAAAAACCCTTGCAAACAGGCCTGCCGATTTTGGCACCATGGGATTGGCAGCGGGTGACCTTGACAATGATGGCAATATTGATCTTTATTGTTCCAATATGTATTCCAAGGCGGGGACCAGGGTCATGGGAAACCTGGATCCAAACGCCTTTCCCCAAAAAGTTATGGAAAAGATGAGGCAGTTTGTGGCAGGTAGCCAGATTCACCTGAACCATGGCAAGGGAAGGTTTACACAAGCTGGAAAATCCATGCACGCAAACGCCGTTGGTTGGGCCTATGGGGTATCCCTTGCAGACCTGGATAACGATGGTTGGCTAGACATTTATGCAAATGCCGGTTATTGCAGCAAGGATCGCACCGAGCCAGATGGCTGAAATTGCGTTTGGCTGGCTGTCGTGTCACAGCCTTCGAATCGTGGTGCAAAGGTTCCTCTGCCAGGATCGCTTGACAGCACCTTAAAGGAATTTTGGGTCGAAAACCCGTGGCGCATTGCCACCGAGGGGCACAACCTGAGTTGTTTTGAAAGAAATCGGGTTTTCCTGAACAGCAGGGGAAAAGACTTTCTTGAGATTAGCCACCTGACTGGGGCAGACAACGATGGCGATGGTCGCAGCGTTCTTGCGGCAGACTTCCGGAATTCAGGCATGATGGATTTGGTTGTTCGTCAATGTGGGGGCGGGGCACTCCTTTATTATGAAAACAGGATGGAACCGAAGGGTTGGTTACGCATATCCTTGAAAGGCAAGAAAAGCAACAAGCAAGGGATCGGAGCAAGGCTTATCGCCAGGGTCAATGGTCTGACACTTGTCCGTGAACTCTATCCCGTCAATACTTATTGTTCCCAGGCTCCTTGCGAAATTCATTTTGGCCTGGGGGACGCTCAAAAAGTGGATTCCCTGGAGATTCTTTGGCCCTCTGGCATTGTGCAAAAGTTGGGACCCATTGCCCCCAATCAAAAGCTCGAAATCTCAGAACCCTCAGGGGTTGAAACCAAATAAATCCAACCCAAACCAATTAGGGAATCAACCCGAGGGAAAACGGTTGCCCCAGTAAGGCAGGGGAGGCCCACCTGGGATATTCGGCCGATCCATATCCAGGCGAGCGTTTGGTGTTCGGTTTGCCCGGTCATCCAAACCGGGGAAGATCAACCGTGCCAGTTTTTCCGGATGAAATCTATCCCTTTCAGGTACACATCCTCAGGTTGGGCAAAGAGGTCGCGCCAAACTTTTGTTGCCGCAGCAATGTCGGGTAGTGCCCGGCCAAAAGCCTCAATGGTCAGCCAACCGTCGTACCCGGATTGTTTCAATGCAGAAAATGCTTCGGTCCAACGCACCTGACCCGATCCTGGTACACCCCGGTCGTTTTCGCTAATGTGAACATGGCCAAATCGCTTCCACAAGGTGGCAATGGCCGCCGCTTGACTTTTTTCCTCGATGTGGGCATGGAATGTGTCATACATGCACATAAACGATGGATGGTCAACCGCATCCACCAGCTCGGCGGCCTGGGCCGCAGTGGTAAGGAAATAGCATTCAAAACGGTTCAAATATTCAATGGTGAGTTTGACATTGGCCTGTTGTGCGTGTTCAGCGGCTTGGCGCAAAACCTCAACTCCATGAGCTTTTTCCCGTGGAGTAGGTGGGTTTCCACTAAATACCCCAATTGCGGAATGGTAAGGCCCGGCAAGGGCCGACCCTCCCAACTCATGGGTCATGTCAATAGCCCATTTGATCCGGTCAAGGGCCTTGTTTCGAACGGTTGGACTCGGGTCGATGGGATTGGTATCCGAATTGACAACCGTGACTGTTGTGGCACCCAGTCCCTGATTTGCCAATTCTTTGTGAATCTGTTTGTAATGGTTAGCATCGCCTTCAAAAAGGGGGAGTTCGACACCGTCAAAGCCGGCATTTTTCAAAGCGGCAAGCAAAGGAAATTGGGCCTCGGTGACATGAGCGGTCCAAAGGAGCAGGTTCATACCGATCTTCATGAAAGTAACTCCGTATAAAATGATAAAGGGTAACTGCAATTGTTTTATGGCTGGCAAGGGATTTTTGACACATCCTGAACCACAGACTGGTGCAAACCATGAAAACGATTGAATCAAGCAGCATATTCAGCCCGGCAACCGGGTTCATCCGCCGGGGTGGATTTGATTTTACTTGCAATCCTTACCTTGGCTGCACCTTTGGCTGCAAATATTGTTATGCCAAGTTTTTGCCCCAAAACAAATATCCCAGGGAGTTATGGGGTAAATGGTTTACAGCCAAAAAAAACGCCATCGGGTTAGCCAGAAAAGAAGCCGGGAAAACAGTCGGGAAAGCGGTTTATATGTCAAGTGTAACCGATCCCTATCAACCGGCCGAGAGGGAAATGTGCCTTACCCGTGGCATACTTGGGGAAATGTTGCGGTATCAGCCACGAGTGGTCATTCAGACCCGTGGTTCCATGGTCACCAGGGATGTGGATATTCTGGCACGCTTTCAAAACCTGAGGGTCAACATCACTTTGGGAAGTGATTCCGAAACCGTCCGGAAACTCCTTGAACCCAAATCACCTCCGTATGAAAGCCGTTGGCTGGCCAGCCAACAATTGAAAGAGGCAGGGATAAAAATTGGGATTTGCATAACCCCAGTTCTACCATTGGAAAACCCCGAACGGTTTGCCGAACGGATCATTGGCTTTGGTGCAGCGGTAGTTGTAACACAGGGGTTTCACGATTCGGGAGGGGCTTTCGGAGCGGACACATCCCCACTCGCCCTTAGGGTTGTTAAAGAACTCGGATGGAACCAGGAAAAATACCTCTTGTTTGTCGAAACCCTTCGTAACCAGATCCGGGTTTACGAAGGGGAAAAAGGTTTTTTCCCACCTTGAATGTATCCTTTACTGCACGGTTTGCCAATCTGTGAGCCCATGCAACCTGCACAACGGGTTTGCCCGGGGGCGAATGGGAACTAGGAGAAGGTGGGAGACCGTTTTGTGTGCCAAGGAGTGATGTTTTCAAACATCCTGGCCGCACGCAAAAGCTTGGATTCGGTGAGTGAGGCCGATTGAAGCTGCAAGCCAATGGGAAGCCCTTTTGTCGTAAATCCACAAGGAATGCTGATTCCCGCAATGCCGGCAAGGTTGCACCCAATGGTATAAATGTCGCTAAGGTACATGGCGAGCGGGTCGGAACTTTTTTCCCCCCATTTAAATGCGGCAGTGGGAGCTGTTGGGCCAATAATCACATCACAGGTTTCAAACGCATTGTTAAAGTCATTGAGAATCAGCCGACGAACCCCAAGTGCCTTGGCATAATATGCGTCAATATAACCGCTTGAGAGGGCATAGGTTCCAAGCATAATGCGGCGTTTGACTTCCGGCCCGAACCCTTCACCCCGGCTATTGCAATAGGTGTCAATCAGGGACGATTTTTCCTTGGATCTATGGCCATAGTGCATTCCATCAAAACGAGCCAGATTACTGGATGCCTCGGCGGTGGCGACCAGATAGTAGGTAGCAATGGCGTGGGGGGAATGGGGCAATGAAACATCGACCACTTTTGCACCCAAGGATTTGAAAACCATTAAGGCATCCTGAATCGCTTTTTCCACCTCACTATCCAGACCGGTGGCAAAGAATTCTTTGGCAATGCCAATACGAAGGCTGGGAATGGGTTGGTCAAGTTCTTCCAGATAAGTTGGTACAGATTGATTTATTGAAGTGGTGTCCTTTGAATCGTGTCCGGCGATGGCCTGAAGCAACAAGGCAGTGCCAAAAAGATCGTTGGAAAAAGGCCCAATTTGATCGAGGGAGCTGGAGAAAGCAACCAGGCCATAGCGAGAAACGCGGCCATAGGATGGCTTTAGCCCATTAATGCCGCAAAAACTGGCGGGTTGGCGTATGGAGCCACCCGTATCCGATCCAAGGGCAAGGGGAACCAGGGAACCTGCTACGGCCGCCGCAGATCCTCCGGAGGAACCGCCCGGAATACGATCAAGGTCCCATGGATTGCGGGTGGATCCAAAGGCACTGTTTTCTGTCGATGATCCCATTGCGAATTCGTCAAGATTGGTTTTACCAATGGGAATCCCGTCGGCAGAAATGATTTTTTCCACCACCGTGGCATTGTAGGGCGGGATGAAATGTTCAAGGATCTTGCTTGAGCAGGTGGTAGTCAAACCCTTGGTACAGATGTTGTCTTTCAAGGCAATTGGGATACCCGATAAAAGCCCAATTGCCTGTCCGGTTTTGCGTTTCAGATCAATGGCTTTGGCTTGGGCCAAAGCAGCCTCGGGATTTACCCTTAGAAAGGCATGAATCGCTGGATTTCTTTGGGAAATGTGGACCAAACAGTCAATAACCAGGGTTTCGGAGGTAATGGCCCCGGAATCCAGCAACCCCTTTAACTCTCGGACGGGACGCTCGGCAAGAGGCGAACTCATGGGAAGAAAATCCAAAGGGAAAATTGTTAATCAAGGACGGCAGGGACCTGGAAAAAATTTCCCAGGCGTTCGGGGGCATTGGCTAAGGCTTCCTCTGGACTAAGCGAAGTTCCAAGCGCATCCGGCCGGAAAACATTGACCTGTTCCAATGCATGGTATAGAGGTTTTACGCCCTCCGTGTTGATTTTTTGAAGTTGATCGACATAGCCCACAATAGACGCAAGCTGAGGGGTCATCTGGGCGACTTCCGCCTCGGAAAGTTTGAGCCTTGAAAGGTGGGCTACCCAGCGAACCTGGTCGGCGGTGAGGGACATGGAACCGTCACCCCGATTAGATGGCACCTACTTGGAAGGGCTTGCGCTTGGTCGGCCTGAGAACATATCCGGATCGGATACATTGCACACAAGCCTTTTTGCGTTGGACATTTCCGCCGACCTGAACCTGAAGCTTTTGAATATTGGGTTCAAAGGTTCGCTTGGCAATACCTCTGACCTTGACACCGTTACCCCCCAAATACTTGGGTTTACCGCTTTTGGTATAGCTGTTCCCGATGTTCGGCTTCTTGCCACAATAATCGCACTTTTTCGCCATGACTGGATTCACCTTTGTCAAAAGTCGCTGCCTGAACTATTCAATCTACTTTACAGTTGGACCAAGACAAGCGCAATGTCAGGGAATTGGTTTAAGAATTGGATTTGCGGTTAGGAATTCTTCGGCCCAATGGTAATGGTCAAGCAATCCATGGATATCTTTGCCTAATAAAAAGTGAGCAGCAAAAAGAGCCTCTACCGTTGCCAATCCGTACTCGGGATCTTCAAATAATTTGCTGGAACGAGGGTATGCGGTCCGAATTCCCCGAAGGGACCTTTTGGGAATCCCGGAAAGGGGTAGGGAGAGTTTTTCTGCCCACCGCCAACTGCCATCCACCAAAAGGAGGTTTTTGTTTTCATCCGCCGGAGAAAGTTCCGTGGTGTTAGGCCATAAAAGAAAATAATTGGTTAAATCCGGGGGGGGAGTCCAAGGGTAATGAATCACCCGCAGGGCCGGATGATTTCGCAAAGGCCAAATGGTACAGCGACTTTTTCGTTCCCGCCGATCCCTCAGAATGAGGGTTTTTCTTTCCTGACCATCCTGGGGGCCATGGAATCCCGTTTGAACCAAAGGAGGTAGGCCCATTTGTGGGGGTTTCGTTGAAAAATCAGCATCCTTCATTTGGTTGGTCCGGCTTGGTGGAAAAAATTATTTCCGGAAAAGACAAGGTTGTCGCAACCAATAGTTACAAAAGGAGGGGCTTTGGTATTTTCGACCTTGATTCGACACCCGGAAATAAGACTTTCCCTGACCCGAATCAACATCAATCCGATTGGTTGGCAATCGACAATCGAACAACCGGAAATGGTGAAGCCAATGCTATCCTCAATGACCAAACCAGCTTTTGCTTTGTTTGACTGGGAAAGATTCAAACCTTGGATCGTGCAGTTATCACAGCGTTGGAATAGGACGGAATTGCTGGCCTCTTTACTTTTGCCATAGTCATAGCGGGGATTTCGGTCCATTGAGTTTGGACCAAGGACGATATGGGAAGACCGTTCTGCTTTTATATTATGGACATATCCCATCCAGAAAGTGTTTCCCGTAAGAGTTACCCCCCGGCAATCGGCAAGGTCGATATTGATTTCCACATCGGACAGGACATTTCCGGTAATGGCAAAATGGCCCTCACGAGTTGGCCCAAGGTGGCCCCCGTCCCCGTTGCCTTTGATACGGATATTTGCCGACCCTTTACCATTTGCATGTTGAATGGTGCAGCCTGTTATGGCCACCTCGGCAACCGATCCGCCTGTGGAATCTAGGTCAATGTTGGCGGTTGGAGTTGGGAGGGCAGAGGTATCCATGTTGGATTCGATATCGCAGTTGCCAATCTGGATGTTTCGCACATCCCCACCTCTGGAAACAATACCCCCGCCCCGGCAATAGCTGATGTGACACTCGGTAATGTTGCTTTGGTGGAGGTTGACCTTGTCGTAAAAAATGCCACATCCCGAATTGTCATAAAAATGGCAATCGCTAATGAGAAGGTTGCGATTGAGTTTGACCAGGTGTACCCCATGTTTTCCATTCCGGACGGAAACACCCAGAAGGGACATAGCCATGGTCCCTGAAATTTCGATGCCGCTTGCATCGGGATGGCCCCCCACAATATCCAGCCCCGCCAGGGAACACCCCCTTTCAGCATTTCGTACGGTGATGGGAACATTTTTGGGTTCTGCGTTCCCCGTCACAAAGGAACCAACAAAGCGGATCGCAGGGCCTGGCCCCTCCATGATGATTTGGGTGCCTTGTCCCACCAGGTGAATCCGGCCCAATTGTGCCAGGTCCACAAGCAGCGGTTCCTTGAGGCGAACAATTCCCTTGGGGAAGAGTGCAAACCCCTGGGAATGGGTAAGGAAATTGCTTGGGAGTTTAGCCTCAGGTAGTTCCGACGGGCTTAGTGCAATACAGAGAATTGCTAACCATGCTTCGGTCATTATTTCACCTTAAATGAGCATTCCCTTTGAACCGGGAAGTCCATTGGATATTTCCAGATGGCCTGATTGATGGTTAAAAGGTGCAAATTTCCCCAATAATTCATTGGATGGACTCCACGGTTAATTCCTAGCATTCTCAGGGGATGCCAAGACTCACCGGAGGAATTTTAGCATGTTACGCATTACTTCTTTGCAATGGACCTTGGGATTTGGTTCCCTGATGGCACTAGCTGCTCCAACCCTTGGGCAAAATTCCAACAATGGGGAAAAATCCCCACCTGTAGCTGTTAAAACCCCGGAAACTCCGGGGTTAAGGATACTTCCCGGGGCCAAAGATGGCTATATGCAGCTACCCAACCAATGGTCCCTTCGCCCGGCCGGAGGGCATGTAATGGTTGGAGACTTACCAGTACAAGCCCTTATCCACCCCAAAGGCCAATTCATCGCCGTCCTTCATGCCGGGTATGGAGCCCATGAATTGGCAATCCTTTCGACGGGAAAAAAATCAAAAATTATTTCCAGGATCACTTTGCCTCATGCCTTTTATGGTATTGCCTGGGCCGATAGTGGGAATACCCTTTTGGTTAGCGGTGGAGAATACGCAACGGTTGAGGAATATCCTTTCCACGAAGGATTTTTGTCAAAAGCCAAGGTTATTCCTGTCGCCCCACAAAAATCCACCTTTGTAACCTCGGGAATAGCGGTGGATGGAGACAGGCTTTTTGTGGCAGGATCCTGGAATCATTCGGTGAGTATTGTCTCCCAAAAGGATCCCCAAACTCCCCAAATTGTAGCTCTTGCTCCTGATTCTTTTCCTTATAGCTGCTTGGTGGATTCCAAGTCGAACCGGGTTTATGTCAGTCAATGGGGCAAATCCTCACTGGCGGTTCTGGATAAGAAAGAGGGCACAGTTCTGGCGATTTGGACCACGGCGAGTCACCCGACAGAGATGGTTCTTTCTCCTGATGGAAAAAGACTTTTCGTTTCCTGTGCAAATTCCAAAATTGTAAGTGTTTTGGAAACTACCACCGGTGCCCAAACCGAATCGCTCTCCTGTTCCCTTTATCCTGGGGTTCCTTCCGGGAATACTCCTTCCAGCCTGGACCTGTCCCCGGATGGGGCGATTCTTTTTGTAACCAATTCGGACAACAATAACATTGCGGTTTTCCGGGTAGATGAACCGGGTAGGTCGAGAAGCCTGGGCTTCATTCCAACCGGTTGGTATCCCACCAGTGTTCGCTACCATGCCGAGGAAAAGGCCATCTATGTAACAAATGGCAAAGGGCTGGGATCAAAATCCAATGTTCAGGGACCCAATCCCCTTTTGAAAAGAAATCCCACAGAACAGTACATTGGGGGGCTTTACACAGGAGCCGTTTCCCGCATTCCCATGCCCACCCCGGAAAGTATGGCCGAGTATACACGACAAGCCAAATTATGCAGCCCCCTAAAAGAGGATGGATCGCCCAATGGTGTCCGGCCTGTGGATAGTCCGATTCCGGGAATGGTAGGAAACCCAAGCCCGATCAAATATTGCATTTATATTATCAAGGAAAACCGCACATACGATCAGGTTTTTGGGGATGTAAAACGCGGGAATGGTGACGCCAACCTTTGCCTTTTTGGCGAAAAGGTAACCCCCAACCATCACAAAATCGCCAGGGACTATGTGCTGCTTGACAATTTTTATGTGGAGGGAGAGGTATCTGCGGATGGCCATGAGTGGACCATGGGAGCCTATGCCACGGATTATGTGGAAAAGGCTTGGCCTCAAAGCTATCGGGGTAGTGTTTTGGGAAAACTGTCGGGTTATCCGGCAGAGGGAAATCGGGACTCGATTGCCAGACCGGCCGGTGGCTACCTTTGGGACCGGTGCATCGAAGCCAAAGTAAGCTACAGAAGCTATGGGGAATGGGTTAGAAATCCGAAAAAATTTGGGGATCCAGCCACTCCCAGTGTCAAATCCCTTGAAGGAAGGATAGATCCCTACTTCTGGGGCTATGATTTGGATTATCCCGATGTCAAAAGGGCTGAAAGATTCTTGTCGGAACTTGGCCGCTTTGAAAAAGAAGGAGATATGCCCCGGATGCAAGTGGTCCGACTCCCCAACGATCATACCTCGGGAACAAGTGTGGGAAAACACACACCAACGGCTATGGTAGCTGAAAATGACCTTGCCCTTGGGCTTTTGGTGGAAGGGATCAGCAATAGCAAGTTCTGGAAGGAAACCGCAATTTTTGTGGTGGAAGACGATGCCCAAAACGGATCCGACCATGTGGATGCCCACAGGGCGGTTGCCCTGGTGATCAGCCCTTACACAAAAAAAGGAATGGTTGATTCAACGATGTATTCGACATCAAGTATGCTTCGGACCATGGAGCTGATTCTGGGCTTGAAACCGATGAGCCAATTTGATGCGGCAGCAACACCAATGTTTGCCTCCTTTGGACCAAAATGCGATCCAACACCCTATATTCACGAATCGGCCCGGGTTGATTTGGACGCAAAAAATCAAGCAACCGCTTGGGGTGCCAAACTCTCCGCCGGGTTTGACTTTACCAAAGAGGATGCGGCGGATGACCTATTGTTGAATGAGGTGATTTGGCGTTCGGTAAAAGGAGATAATAACCCCATGCCAGCCCCCGTCAGGGCGGCATTCTTCATGAAAAAGGTGGACAAATCGACGGAGTAAATTGGGTCTCCATTTGAGGCAACATTCCGGTTCATAGAATGGACCGTGGACCTTGTTAGTGGACTGGGGTTCCTTTTCATTGGGAGTGTAAACATTGCTCTGGGGCCGAAAAAAACGCCTAATTGATTATGCAAGCTGCGCCGGCTGAGCAGGAAAACTCCCACAGGAAGGAATTGCTCAAGTTTTGCGCCACCTTCCCAGGCCCTCCGTCCGGGACCCAAATCTCCTCGTGGGAACGGATACCTCCGATGATGCGGGAGTCTATCGCCTTTCGGAGGATATTGCTCTTGTACAAACTGTGGATTTCTTTCCGCCCGTTGTGGATGACCCCTTTGCTTATGGTCAGATTGCCGCCGCTAATTCGTTGAGCGATGTTTATGCCATGGGGGGTATCCCCAAAACCGCCCTTAATTTGCTTGGTTACCCTGACGATAAAGATCCTCAATTCACCTGGCTTGGGCCTATTCTTGCAGGGTCGGGGGAAAAGTGCAATGAGGCCGGTTGTACGGTAGTGGGAGGCCACACCATCCGCGACCAGGAAATCAAATTCGGCTTATCTGTTACCGGAATTGTTCATCCCCAAAAAATCTGGACCAATGCTGGTGCCCTGCCTGGAGATGTGCTTGTTTTGACAAAGCCTCTTGGGACGGGATTCATAACCACCTCTAACAGGGCTCGCAAATGTCCAGATAGCGTCCTTGTGGATGCCATAAAATGTATGGCAAATCTTAATAAATCCGCGGCACTTGTTGCCATGAACTTTGCCATACATGCCTGCACCGATGTTACCGGGTTTGGCCTTTCCGGACATGCATTGGAAATGGCTCTGGGAAGCGGACAACGCATTCGGCTGAAATTGGGCGACCTTCCTTTGCTTGGCGGTGTAGCAGGCTTGATCCAAAGTTCATTTTTCACCCGTGCCAACAAAAGTATCCGGGAATATGCCCAATCGTACCTTACTTTGGCTAACCCATTGGACCCGATTCGGAAGGAAATTCTTTTTGATCCCCAAACCTCTGGGGGGTTGCTGTTTGCCTTGCCAAAGGCGGACGCACCCAGATTTTTGGAAGCATTGAAAACGGCTGGGACGATTTGCCAATCGGTAATCGGTGAGGTTTTGGAAGGGGGAAAACCCGGTTTGGAAGTCATTCCCTAAGGACATTGTCCCCTTCAACTAATCTCCATTTCGGTTTTTGGCCCATTGCTTGAGGGATTCGACCTGGAGGGAAGTTTCCACCGATCCGGGGCGTAGGGTACGGATTTTATTTAACGCCTCCTCAGGGGATAGCCCTGTAGAAATCAACCAGGCTGTGATAATGGTGCCGGTTCGCCCTATTCCTGCGGCACAATGGACCCCAACTGCCATATTTTTCTCATGGGCCGAACGGATTAATCCCACACACCGATCGAATTGTTTAGGAGTGGGAGCATGGTAATCCACAATTGGGTCATGTACGGACAGTAAACCTGCATTATCAATACTTGATTTCGGCAGGGGTTCCTCAGTTAGGGTGAGTAAAATTTGAATCCCGTTATTTCGAAGCCATTGCAAATCTTCAGGTCCATTGGGATAGGCCAAACCGGCCAAAAGATTTGGCTCCACCCAGGAAAAATTCATTGGCCTGCCCATGGAATTCGTCCCTGGCCCTTTCCAATCCGGTTTACGGGTTATCCACAATTTCCTTCATCTTAGTGGTGGATGCCCAAAACGCCTTCGAATCCGGTTGGCTTGATCGAGGAGGTGCTTTTCGCAAGTAAGGAATGCCGATGTTTGTGCGGTGCTAATTCCAAGGAGGATTCCAACCGGGGAAACGCACCCATGTTGATTTTCAACCAGGTCCAGAATCACTCCGCAAAACGGAAAAAAAATTTCGTTTTTTGCAGAAACAGAGATGCCCTCAGGCGAAATCAGGGCTTTGAATTGTACCTCCAAAACAAAGGGCACATTTAATTTTTCGCGGAGCCCAAGGCATATTTCACGCCGCAAGCGTTTGAGGGCCAATGCTTTGTTTTCGTGTTGGGATCGACTATCCTCGGAAATGACAATTAAACCCGAAGGATGGTGCCTCAGTCGAACTGCAGAACTGGTTTTATTCCGCTTTTGCCCACCGGGACCACTTGCCCGGTAGGTATCAATGCTGCACTGATGGAGGAGTTTCTTATCGTCCCCAAGAAGCCAAAGATTTCGTTGGCCTGAATTTAGGCTTGGAGTTTCCATGGAGCCCGCATGGGTCGACCAATCAGGGCATTGGCTTCGGCCTCGGCAAAAGTTTTTGCTTTGGGATCCCAATTCAATTTTTTGCCCAAGTTTAGTCCAATAACTCCCAAATGGCAGACGACCACCGAACTGGTGCCCACCGAAACATTGCAAATGGGGGCCTTTCGGGTTTTCATGCAATCAAAGAAATTCCCCATATGATTGTTGGATACTTCAAGCCGTACAGCATCGGGGCCTAAGGGTTCCTTGAGGATTTGTTCATTTGAGGCTTTAATGGTTCCCCTGCTTACAAAAATAGTACCCTTTTCGCCTGTGAAAAAGATGCCATTCTCCCCATCGGACATGGTGTTAAGCACCACCCCATCATCGTAGGTATAGCTGACCTTGAAGATGGGATGACAATTGTAGGATTTGCCATCCTTTGCCGGAGCTGTTGCCTCGGTTTCAATGGTAACAGGACCGCTGCCGTCGCGACCCAAGGCCCATTGGGCAATGTCGATATGGTGAGCTCCCCAGTCAGTCATTTTACCGCCGGAATACTCATACCACCAACGATATTCATAGTGGCAGCGTTGGGTGATGTACTCGACCTTTTCACAGGGACCTTGCCAAAAATCCCAATTGAGAGTTGAAGGAACCGGAGCTGTTTTAAAAGTTCCCGTAGGGTTTCGGCCGATGCGGGCCTCAACGGTTTTGATTTTGCCAATGCGGCCGTTGCGAACCAATTCGCATGCAAGCCTGAACCGTGCATCGGAGCGTTGCTGGCTCCCCGTTTGAAAAACACGGCCCGTTTCCTTGGCAACCTTTTCCACCGCATAGGCTTCTTCAATGGTCAAGGTAAGGGGTTTCTCACAATAAACATCCTTGCCCCTTTTCAGGGCTTCAATGGCAACCAAGGCATGCCACTGGTCCGGGGTAGCAATGGTGACCGCATCGATATCTTTTCGTGCCAACAGGTCACGGAAATCTTCATGGCCGGTTGCCTCGGAAAAACCATCCCTTTTCATCATTTCCAAGGCGTTTTTCAAATGGCTGGAATCCACATCACAAGCAGCTACGTAGCGACCCTTTTGCCGTTTGGCATCCCCATAAATGGCCCGTCCCCGACTTTGGGGGCTGCCAATTCCAATGGCACCCATCCGAACAACATCGCTTGGTCTTTTTCCGATAATTTCCTCCTGGGAGGCAATAATTTCCTTGGCATACCAAGCAGGGAGGCCCGCAACTCCCAAAGCTCCCAAGGATTTTTGAACAAAACCACGACGGGAAAGGCATCCGCGAAGAGACTGATTCATAAAAAACTCCTTCCAGAATGGGGCGAGGAAATGACCTCCTCGTTTTCTATCAATTGAAAGGGATAAACCCAATGGGATGGAAGGACATTAACAATCCCAAAAGGTTGGCCAAGGAATTCAATAACAGGAGATCCTTGAAAGCTTGGGAAGGTTACCGACAATACTGCTAGTGTTGTTCTGCTCGATTCCAGCCTCTACTTTCCTTTTATGGAGCCAACCATGACTGCTGTTTCCTCTCAACCGAAAATTGCGAAACCCAAAGTTGTTGATCAGCTCATGCTTATTGATGGGAAATGGTGCCATAGTGTTTCGGGAAAAATGTTTGATACGGTCAATCCTGCCACCGGGCAGGTTATTTGTCGGGTTGCCGAAGGCGATAAGGAAGACATCAATCTGGCTGTTGCCGCAGCAAGGCGAGCTTTTGAAACAGGTCCCTGGTCAACGATGAGTGCCGCCGAACGGGGTCGTATTCTCTACCGATTGGCTGACCTTATCGAAAAAAACATGCTTGAGCTTGCTGCCTTGGAAAGTCTCGACAACGGTAAGCCTTTGGCGGATGCTCTAGCTGCGGATTTGCCTTTGGTCATCAAATGTTATCGCTATTACGCAGGCTGGGCGGATAAAAACCATGGGAAAACAATTCCTGTTGAGGGTGATTTCTTCTGTTATACCCGCCATGAACCGGTTGGGGTTGTTGGGCAAATCATTCCTTGGAATTTCCCGTTACTCATGCAAGCTTGGAAATGGGCCCCAGCCCTTGCAACTGGTTGCACCATGGTTCTCAAACCCGCGGAACAAACTCCACTTTCCGCACTTGCGGTCGCCAAACTGGCTCATGAAGCGGGAATTCCCCACGGAGTAATCAATGTGGTGCCCGGTTTCGGACCCACAGCGGGTGCAGCCTTAACCTCCCATATGGATGTCGATAAAATTGCCTTTACTGGTGAGACCACCACCGGTCAACTCATTATGGAGGGTGCAGCACGGAGCAACCTCAAACGGGTTACCCTCGAGCTAGGTGGCAAAAGTCCAAATATTGTTTTTTCGGATGCGGATATTGACGATGCGGTCGAGGGAAGCTGGTTTGGCCTTTTTTTCAATCAAGGGCAATGTTGCTGTGCGGGTAGCCGCCTTTATGTTGAAGACAAAGTTCATGACCAATTCGTGGAAAAAATGCTTGCCAAAGTTAAGGCCCAGAAAATGGGGGATCCCTTTGATCAAGGCGTTACCCAGGGCCCCCAGGTCAGCGCCGGACAAAGGGATCGCATCATGGGGTTTATTGATTCCGGCAAGGCAGAAGGAGCCCACCTCCTCTCTGGTGGAGGCAGGCCCCAGGGCCCGGGTTATTTTATCGAACCGACGGTGTTTACAGGCGTCGAGGACCACATGAGGATCGCCAAATATGAGATTTTCGGTCCTGTTATGAATATTCTTAAATTCAAAGATGCCGATGAGGTTATCAGGCGGGGAAATAACAATTTCTTTGGACTGGCTGCGGCGGTTTGGACAAGGGACATTAACAAGGCGCTCAAAGTTTCCAACCAACTCAGGGCAGGGACGGTTTGGGTCAATTGTTATGATGTTTTTGATGCCGCCGCACCATTCGGTGGTTTCAAGATGTCGGGCCTTGGCAGGGAACTTGGGGAGTATGCCCTCCAGAATTACACCGAGGTTAAAACCGTTTATATGGCCCTTGGCAAATAAACTTACAAAAACCGAGTTTTGGGTGCCTGGCTTGAGGTTGTCCCACCGGGCGCTCACTTTCATCATTGGCAAAACCTGGCAAGAAAGGAAAACCATTCCTTGTGGGTTATTTGTGGTAAAAAACCAAATGAAAAATCAATTCACGGGGGACTCTAATTCCTTGAGTTTTTCGCGAATAATTTCCAGTGTAAGGACCCCGTAGACCATGGAATTATCCTGCCAGGCTCTCTGGGGAACAGGGTCCAAAGGTCCGAACCTAAGGATGGGGTTATCCTCCGCCAAGCTCTTTTCTTCCAGTTTCCGAATCCAGTCTGGAGCATCCCGGCCAACACCCCATGGTTTCTCCACCCATTTGGCTAATTCCTTTTTAAATTGACCTAACCCCACCTTGTAGGCATTGGCATCATCTGTCTCTTTTACTTCACAAAGGTCCTGAAGGTGATAATGCAAACTATCATTTTCCATGGGCATCCAAAGCCCTTCTTCAATCTCCTGCCGAACGGTTAAAAGCCTTATGCCGTGGCGCTGTTCCAATTCCGAGATTTTTTCAAGGTATTTATCCGCAATGGGACGAAACTCGGACATCACCTCGCCGATCCAATCATCCAGGGTTCCCCGAAGTCCAGCTTCAAGCATCTCCCGATGCAAAAGATACCAAGGTCCCCTGTTCCATACTTCCCTTGAAAAGGCAGTCTTTACCCTCAAAAAGTCCAAAAGGACATGAAGGTTTTCGCCATAATCGGAAACCGTGGTAGTCGATTTATAATCCTTGAAGCAGTCATAGTTTTCGGCAACCGCGCGGAGGATCAAATCCAATTTTCCCGCCGCATCCTCCAGAGAAATGGAATTGCCGAGTTCGTCCAGAAGTTTGTTTCTGTCCAACGGATCCCTGTCTACAATCATCTTTGTCAAATATTGTTCAATTCCCTGATCCAGCGTCCCCCGGATATTGCCAAATCCCATGAGCCTTGCAGGAAATAACTCTCTGCCAAAATGCCTGATGAACCCCCTAAGCGTCTCCATCATTCGATCATCAACGGCATCCAGGACGCTCAACCGGGTTTGCCTTCCTTGATCAAGCCAAATCGTCCGGAATCTTTCCATTAGGCGCATGAGGCCCCGGAAAAGACCTGCGGAGCGGATTTTTCCCGGACTTGAATCGCTAACCACCCGAAATACAGCCCGAAAACTTTCTACAAAAGCAATCTCAAAATAGTGATGAAAATCACTAACCCTTGGGGCAGGCAATGTCGAGGTCAATTCTGCCTGATGGGCCTTTACCAAAAAACGAACGATCCCGGAAAAATCCCCCACCCGGGCCAAAGAGATTAGGGTCCTTTGGACAAACCAGAGTGACATCCGGTTGGAAATCCAATCTTGCCAGTTACCTCCAGCAGGGATGGGTCGATGTAATAGTTCCCGTCCGATTAATCGATTGGTCCATTCCTTTACCATCATCAAGGATTTGGTTGGACTATCAATAATGTATTTTTTTGTGATTTTTCGTTTGGAACCAGAACTTGTCGTTGTTGGGGCTTTTCCCGGAAAACCTGGCTTCAAGTCAAGAAATGGGGCAAACCCTTCACTGAGTTTCAAGGCCCCGGTTTCCTCCCTCGGACTACCGACCAGGCAAAGCAAGGCTTCAAGACGAAATAGGATCCCCCCAGCACTTTCCAAAGCGTGAAACTTTAAGGCCCTGCACCGTTCAAATTCCAGAACTGAATCCACCTGGGAACCTGGTAAGGGAACAACAATCCGGGAAACATGGACCATCAGATTTCGAAATTGAATCGCTCTGGCCAAAATGGCTTCGACGCTTCCAAGAGCCAAGCTCATTCGTTCCGGTTTTGCAAGGGCCTGTTCCAGTAACCAGACCCATGCGTCAAATTGGCCCAAATGATATCCCAAATCAAAAAGGGCTCCTTCTGCAGGAAAATCCACCAAGGGGACCCCATCATCCAAGCCACCATTTTTGTCCTCTTCATCCCATTGTTCATTCTCCTCCTCGTCCTTTTCCTCCCATGCTTTTTCTTCCGCGGACTCCCCTGATTCCCCTTCATTATCAACCATTTCATCCGAAATAAAACTATCCGCCGCATCCTCAACCAGATTGGCGTCAATCCAATCAATCGCCTTGCGGTATAATTTGAAATGATCGCTTCGGTCTTTTCCCGAACTTTCGGGAGGCAATTGCTCCTCCCATGCCACTTCCCAAAGGGTAAGCAAAGTGGAGAGTTCCGTTCGACCTTCTGCGATACTATGGGTATCAAAAGCATCAATCCAATAAATCAGGATGGCTAGTGCACCTTGTAAATCCCCGTGGGCCAACAGCACATGGAAGATTTCCGCGACCGCTTCACCGGTTTCAAGTGTTGATAGAACTTTTTTCCAGAAGGGGAGATCGGCCGTTGCCTCTCCCCTGGATCGCCATATTCCCAATGCCTTCGCCACCCTGAGAGCAGACCGATATTCTGATCCTGCGTCAGGATGGTCGGGGTCATCCACACCCATGGGGGGGAAATGCGACCACCATTCGCTTACACGGCCCAAAAGATCCTTAAAGCGAAGGCGCATTTTTTTATCTGGCTGGGCAGAGGCGGTGGCATAGGCCCTGCTACATTCGGAAAGGAGAGATGAAACCATCCACCTGAGGTCGTTTAACCTCTCATCGGGAATAGCGTCTTCCCGTGCGGGGCCAAGCGGATAAAGTCCCTGAAATCCGATGAGGTTCCAAGGATCGGCAAAGGCCCCGCAGGAAACCCCTTTTTTCAAAACCCGAAATGCCCTTAGCAACCAACGATAGTGGTCCAGGGGGGGATGGTTGGCATCGGCCCACCCTTGGATCAAGCTTTCAAATTCAACCATTAACCGTACGGATGGGACCGCAATTGAGGCAATGCGTTCCTGAGCCAATTCACTCAGTCCCAGTCTCCCAAACAAACGGGCCAAAAGGCGGTTTTGGAGTTGGGTTGCCCTAAGAGCCGAAATGGACCGATTAAGGGTTTGACGGACTCGCCCAAAGGGCTGTTTGAGCAGTCTGGCTTCCGCCTCGAGCCTGGATTTGTGGGAATAGGGAAGCATGGTCAAAACTTGACCATAAAAGGCATCCCGGTAATTGGCGATCCGGGGAATGATTAAACTAAGGCTTTTGGTTGGGTCCACCGATTCGGGGCCCTGACCGAGTACCCCAGCCGACATGAGAATCACCCCGGCAAGAAGGATTGCACCCTCTTCAAGGCGTTCATTCCTGTCCACTGGATCCCCAGGGCCAGGGTTAACCACTTGATCCCAAAGGAGTCGCAAAACCATCGACCGGACTACCAACCGGCAGTATCGCCCTTTGTTGTCAATGCGTTCTGGATCCCATTCGCCAAAAAGATGGTTTGGCCGTTGGGCTGCAGGTAAGGAATGATCATATTCCCGTAAGTCCAGGGAGAGTTCGGTAAGTGACCCCAGGGAAAAGCCTGATTCTTCGAGAATGTCCGCAGGGGCGTGTTCCAGCCAAAAAATGGCCCTTTTGACAAGGGGAGCCTGAGGACTGGGAGCAACACCCACCCTGGGCCACCAAAGGATTCCCGGACGATGCCTTTCCCCATTCCGGACCCTGACCTTTTGGTTCATTTCGAGGACAGGTACAGGGCGATAGCCCACAAAATCATGAAAAGTCCGGAGTGCCCGGATGACAAAGGGCATCAACCAGGGTAAATCGTCCAAGGCCATTCCACCCCCATCGACCGAGGATTTCGGGATCTCGTCATGGGGAATCAGGGCGATCAAATATTCCAATAAATGGGGAATCCAGAAGGGGCCAGCAACACTATCCTGATCCGGGTGACCCAACAAAATGCTTTTATTTTTTAAGGTAGCTTCAATGAAGATACCCGCTCCGAGTATAGCAGCACTTGCAATCGGCGGTCCGGTAAAAATGCCGGTGGTTTTATTCAATACTCTGGGTAAGGTATTCCACTCGTTGTCCAACCACCACAAAAGCCTGGTCCAAACCGGATCTGAGCCTTCCGATTTCAAAATGGTCCAAGCCTTGGCCATGGACAAACGAAACTTATCGGAAGGCTTTCCTCCAGATAGTTGCATCCAACCCAATAAAGCCTGTGATCCTACCTCATCCTGAAGTTTTTGAACCAGGACCTGGGGAACTACAATAAACAATTTATGGAAATCCCTTGGGAAATTGTGACTGGTTTACCTTGGTCCGGGAGCAACATGGCATTGCAACCAATCAAAGACTTCCTTGTGCCAATATTCACTATTTTTTGGCTTTACCACCCAATGGCCTTCATCGGGAAAATTTACAAAACGGCTTTTCACGCCAAGCCTTTGGAGGGTAGTAAATAGCTGGTGGCCTTCGCTAACTGGAACCCGGAAATCAAGGTCATTATGAATGATGAGCATTGGGGTCGAAAACTGGGCAGCCAATTTGTGGGGAGATTGCTTCTCGTACGAGTGTTTGTTGGTCCCCCAGGGAGGCCCACCATGTTCCCATTCATCAAACCAGAGTTCTTCGGTGGTCGCATACATGCTTTCAAAGTTAAACACCCCACAATGGGTGATCAAGGTCTTGAAGCGTTTGGTTTTGCCTTGAAACCAGTTCATCATGTACCCCCCAAAACTTGCCCCGGCTGAGGCCATTCGCTGGGTATCCACGAAGGGGAGTTTTTCCAAATGGTCCATGCCCTTCATCAGGTCCTCATAACATTTTCCACCCCAATCCCCTGATATTTCATCACAGAATTTTTGGCCAAAGCCGGTTGATCCCCTGGGATTTGGGGCAGCCACCACATAGCCGCGGGCTGCCCAAATCTGGGGATTCCAGCGAAAACTCCACCCGTCCTCCCAAGCACCTTGAGGACCGCCGTGTACCAAATATACCAAAGGCCATTTTTTTGATTCATCGAAACCAGGAGGTTTCAATATCCACATCTGCATCATTCCCCCTTCGACAGGGACATTTACCGATTCTGGGCGGGGAAGGCTGATTTGGGAGAGTAGGACTTTATTGGCTGGGCTCAGGATTTCAGGGGTGGGACCACCTATTCGAACCACTTCACCTGGGTGGTTCATGCCAGTTCGGAGGGCAACGGCGGACTTGCCGGATGCATGAACGCTGAAATAGGATCCTTTTCCTTTAACCCCGGGAGCGTAGTGCAATTCCCCTTTGAGGCTGATTCCCACCGCTGGTTTATAACCGTTTTCATCAAAAGCAGCCAACCAGCCATCATTTTGGGGTAGCCATGAAAATTCATCTATGGAGCGGTCCAATTCCTTGGTGTGATTTGTAATATCCCCGGTGGGACTACCATTGGGTGAGCAGGGTACACTGCAAAGTGTCCACCGATCCGCTTCGAAGCCTGGCCTCATCTGCCTCCGAAAAGCCAGCGTTTTACCATCGGGAGAAAACTGTGGTGATCCTTCTGCCGCCTTGTGGGAAAAGAGTTCTTCCCATTTGTCGGTGCCTCCTGTTACAGGGACTTTGCACAAGGAAAAATCGGTACTCCACGCCTCTTTCGTAGCCGGAACCGCTGTAAAAATGAGGTGGTTCGAATCGGGACTAAAGGTGAAATCATCCCCAACCGAAAAGGTTGACGAAGTTGGATTGGCATCCCTGTCTCCAGGGGTTACATCCTTTGGTTCCGACTTGCCGGAAGGCTCAAAATCCATTACGAAAAGGTGCTGCCGTTTGTCTTCCACATATTCGTCCCAATGACGATAAAACAGTTTGCTGAATACTTTGGCCTTAACCGGGTTGGCCTTCTTTGCCTCTTCTTTTATTTTGTTTTTCCCATCACTTTCTTTAAACGGAAGAGTTGAGAATTCCGGGTAGACGGTGGACACGAAGGCGATTTTTTTGCCATTGTCTGACCATAGGGCATTGGTGGCACCCGTTGAGATTATGGTGAGTTGACGGGCCTCTCCACCACCCATGGGTAAACCCCAAATCTGGGAATCTCCGGTCCTGGTGGATTCAAAAAGTATCCACTTGCCATTGGGACTCCACCTGGGATGTCGGTCCTTCTTATCGGTAAAAGTCAACTGGATCGGATCTTTTCCTCCTCCCACCGGGGATACCCAAAGGCATGAGCTACTTTTGTTTCCCTCTAAATCCACCCGGGTTTCCACCCAAACCACGGTTTGTCCATTAGGCGAAACCTGCGGTTCGGTGATCCGGACCATTTTGAAAAGGTCAGCCACCTCGATTGGTTTTGGTAACACTTTTTCCATTTGGGCACTAAGGTCCGATGCAATTACCATGAACACTCCAAACATTATTCCCAAGAACCGGACTTTTTTTTGAAACATCACGACCTAACCTCTCCGGGCTGGGTTTGCCCTGTTTCTGATAACCGTTCCAAATCGACACGACGCACCATTTGAATGCTTGGTTGACCCGGTGAAAGTTCGAGGATCATGGGTTTATCCAGGTTTTCCCCTCGGGCAAAGGCACAAATTTTTTGGTGGGCTAACCCCCTGGCAAAACCTTTCAAGACACAAGCTTCACAAAAAAGCCCATAGGTCTTCCATTCCCAGGCGAAACCATCACTCCACCTTGAGGCAACCTTGTACAAAGCCTCACAAGTACAGGGCTTGCCCTGACAATAGATACGATATGGGAAGTACATCCCCGAAGGGTTTGCAGAATCCCCGTTATTTTTATTTTGGGATTCAATTGTCTCCATAAGGAGCATTACCTCCTGCCAATTCGGAAAGGGCATTTGCCGCTGCCCTTAGTTCAGCTTCTTTTTTTGTGTTGGCCCAGGCCGGGGAAAATATGCGATCCGCTACCTTTGCCGATACCTTGTAGCATTTGCAATGATCCGGCCCCTGTTCATCCAACAACAGGTACAAAGGGGTGGTGCCTTTTTCCTGTAAACAATATTGTTGGAGCCGATTTTTTTGCTGGGAAGTGTTTTCCTGATCCCCTTGCCGCTCGGCCACCAATTCCACTTTTTCGAGGAAAAAGTTCCGGGCCGCGTCCATTCCACCATCCAAATAGACTGCCGCCAGGACGGACTCAAATACATCACCAAGGATATTCAAAGGTATTCCTGAGGATTTTACACCTTTTCCCACCATAACAAAATCTTCCAAACCCAATTCACGGCTCCAAAGCAGACACATATCCCGGCTAACCAAGGCAGATTTCCGGTGGGTAAGGTCCCCCTCAAATTGGTTGGGATGCTTTTCAAAAAGATATTCCGAGACCAGTAGGCCCAGAATGGCATCGCCTAAAAATTCCATCCTCTCGTAGGATTGGACCCTGGTCGTAGCAAAGGAACTATGGGTGAGGGCACAAACCAAAAGGTCAGGACGGGAAAAAAAATATCCCAGGCGCTGTTGACACCGTTCGAGCAAGGGGCCACTTTCATCTGCAATCGTCATTGGGTATCCGTCTTGGCCAAATGGCTTCATCCCCTTTTAGGTTAAAAGGCCTAAGTCTCCGGTTCAATATGATGGTTCATGACAAATTCGGTTGACGCTTAACCTAAGGGGTTTTAGAATAATGAAAGGAGGACAGATAGCTCAGTTGGTAGAGCACAGCCCTGAAAAGGCTGGGGTCGCCGGTTCAAGCCCGGCTCTGTCCATTCTTCTTAAGTTCCTATCCAAAAAGTTCTTTCGACAAATATTGGGATAGATTATATTAGCCCACTTCGAAACAATGAAGTCAAGTTAAATATCTTTATGGTTTCAAAATATGGAGCACATTGGCATTGGATTCCAATGGAGAGATATCATAAAATGTCATTTTAGGTTGTAATTATTTAAAGTGATGTTTTCGCAGTATTAATTTTCGTTTTTGTACTCGTTCTAAAAGAAAAAGCGACAGGTGGCTTCAAGGGGGATTAACCCAAGGGCATTCCTTTCGGGGTAAACCCTTCCGTGAAAAATTGCGAAAGGACAAGAAAAAATTCCTCGGGTAAAACCTTTGGACAAGGCAATGAAATTCCTTCTGGAAAACCACAAACCTGTTTTCCCAAAGAAATGGCTCAAGGCCCATGCCAGGGATTTATCGTTTAACCAAACCAATATCTTCGAACCGTTTGGCATCCGTCCCCGCATTGGGTCTGGCAACCGAAACAATTCCAAGGGAATTGCATGTTCCCATTTTCATAAAAAAGGGATTGCTACGCCTTCTCTGCCGGGAGTTTGGGTTACGATCCCATTGTTATTGGTGTGGTTTGATTACAAACAGTATTTCCGGATATTGTTCCAGGATTTAACCCTAACCACCTTAGTCGATCAAAAAGGGGTGATAATAGGCCCTGGGTCGCCGGAAACACTCCGCGTTCCGTATTTTGCACTTCCGAAATGGCAACAAATGCCTGAGAATCCACCGTTTTAATCAAATTGGAAACGAATTTCAGGTCTCGGCGCTTTATGATCATGCTGATGACCTGAACAGGTCCCTGATTACCCATTCCATCCGTAAGGGTAAGGCCAAAGCCCCTTTCCAAAAGGACATTTGCCAAGGGATTGGCGGTCTGTGGGGAAACGATTTTCAATCCCAGTTTGCCCATGGCTAATACTCCCTCAAACCAAATACCCAAATAATTTCCCATGGTGAAGCCGCAGGCGAAGGCAAGGTGGCACAAAGGAGAATCGAGATTTTTCATGATTTGACCAATGGCCATTAACCAAAGGAGAATCTCAAAAAAACCTAAACAGGATGCCAGGATTTTTTGCCCACGGGACACAAAAATAATGCGAATGGTGGAAAGTGTAACTACCATCAATTCCGCAAGAAAGATGCCAATGGGCATCCAATTTCCCAACACAGAACCCATATCCACGCAATCAATCCCCCAAAGTCCAATCGAGTTTCATCGCATAACTCATTGGTATGGGGAATTGCAAGCCTATTCGTTTCATAACCGCCGGAATCCACTATTTGGTGCACCCCATAACTTCTTTGGTGATAATAGAATAGGATGGATCATGAGCCATTCCTTGAGGAGCCTTCAAGGCTCTGTTAGTCCAGGAATATCCCCGGAGGGGAAGGGGTTTTGGCATTGCCTTAGGTGTTATTAATTGAATTCTCAGGCAACAAATAGGGCCAAAGCCCTAACCATCCTTAGAAGTCTCAAGAAAGTTCCTGCCGGTCGAAAATTGGCTATTTGCCCCAATTATTGGTCACCCGTACACCTGAGGGACCAATGGTTACAATTCGGACGCAAGGGTGGACCAAAAAATTAGGGAATGGGTTATTGCTCCTTCGGTCTATGTCCTAACTGGATCGGCCCGGCCCCTTGGGGGCAAATCATTCCTTCCGTGGCCCCAATCAGCCCAAGGGCACCTGCTTATTTGATTGACGAATCCAAAACACCAAAGCCATTTTGCAGCGAGATTTCCCCCGTAAAACAAAAGGGCTGAAATATCTAGGCCCCAATCTGGTTTTTGCGCCGACGGTGAAGGTATGACCCCATGGCCCCAGCTGCCAAAGCGGAAACGGTCAGAATTAGCGTGGCAGGTTCGGGGATGGAGGTTGGATCGTAATAGAGGACTAGAGCCATGTTGGTGATGGTCGTAGTATTGGGCGAGGCCCAGTAGTTTGAAATTTCGGTTTCCACAAAATAGGGACTCTCCGGGTTTAGTAGTTGCTGAAAATTACCTTCCGCTAAACCAGAAACCCCAAATCCAACGGTAAGAGAATAATTAGTGGATGCAGTAAGGCTAAAGGAATTATTCCATGCTATAATGTTTTCAACTCCAATGGATCCTGCCGCAATTGCAAAAGTACCACTTTGGGTTGCGAAGCTATTTTCATCCGTTAAAGTCAAGGTAAGAGATTTGCTTTCCGACCCTTCAATTCGGTAAAGGCCAATCCCCCTGATTTTGGATCCACTTAAGCCGGTTGTACTAAAGGTAAAATTCTGGCCTAAGGCACTCGCCACACTGGGGGTTACGGTAGGGCGAATCCCCACCGGATCGGCTCGTGTGGTTCCCAAAAGGGATAAACCAACGATAATCAGGAAATATTTAATGACCATGGAAAACGCCTCTTTCAAAGGGGCGAGTAATGAACCATTAAGGGAACATTTCAGGCAGTTAAGTAACGGAGTGACTCAATCCATTAGTCTGAAAAACCTAATGCTTGCAACCCATTAGGGATTTGGAGAGTCCCTAATGGACTGTTTTTCCGGGCATTATTTGGTTTGTGGATCGCTTTTCTTAGGCTCTTCCGCTTTCCTGGTTTTGGCATCGTTGAGTTTTTTCAGGGCCTTTTTCTGGTCCTCGTTCAATATCTTTTCAATCTCCAGGGACCGTTTGATATTGAGTTCCTTAAGTTTAAGGCTCAATTCATCCCCTTCCCCTTTGTATTTTGCCAGGATTTTGTAAATATCCTGTTTTTGCTCATCCGTGAGGCCGATTTTTCCGTAGTTGGGAGGCAAAATCCCCTTCTTTTTGCCTGTATCCTGGGCAAAAATCACCCCAAATCCGATCGATGCGATCAGTGCGGTTAGAGCAGTTAATCGAATCACTTTCATCCCAAAACTCCTTGAAAAAGGTAACGGCTACATTGAGAATAAAAGACCTCCGAAAGAGGTATAGAATTTTCCTAGACAGCCTTTTCTTTACGGCAAGTCATTTTCCATGGCAAATGGATTATTTTTTGAAAATAATTTTCTTACCTTTCCTTCTTAAAAGTCGGTTAATCACCTTTTTGACGGGCAACCGGCTCTAATGATTTTCCTTTAAACCTTGGGAAATCGGGATGAAAGCCAGCAATCAGGGTTACAAAGTGGCTGATGTCCCAGCAATTCCCGGCCGGTTGATTATCCCGGGGGAAAACGCTGTTTTCGGTCTTTCCTTTCGTAATGACAGCTGTCATGATTCTTGCCTGGGTTGCCTAACTTCGCATCCAGACAAAAGGATTTGTCAGCCATGGACGATT
>SXGR01329296.1_pt1 | contig 76638 bp, 62 predicted proteins | sample 3174711 | NCBI WGS metagenome assembly SXGR01 (sample SAMN11356860, study PRJNA531348) | freshwater metagenome | isolation source: freshwater sample F1-60 | place: China: Fuxian Lake, Yuxi | collected 2017-12-25 | reverse complement strand
GCTCAACCTGGAATTGCGCAGGCCCATCTGGTAGTTCACCACGCCCGTCGCCGAATCGGCCTGGCTCAAGATGCCGCCTTCGGCCGCGATATCGTTGGGCTTGATCCACGCGCTCACCGCCCAGCTGGTGGTGCTGTTGAAATTGAAAACGGACGCGCCCGCCGTCACCTCCACGCGCTGGGTGCCATCCAGACTGAGCGCCTTTGCCGCCACGCCAAGGCGGTCGGTGGTGTAGGCGGCCGTTCCCAAGGAGAGCACGCCGTGGTGGGCATTGCCGCTGGAGTCGGTCAGATTGCCGTCAAAGGGATAGTACGCCACCAACCCGCTGCTCCCCAGCGAGGTCGTGGAAGTGTTGATGGTGCCGGTCACCGGCAGCGACGTGAAGGATCGCTCCAACATGCGGCTGCTGCCGCCCAACAGGTCGCCCTCGTGATAGTCGGCGGTCTTTTCCTGAACCTTGTTGGGCTCGGGCGACATCCCCCGCCCGATGGTTCGGGCCGGATCGGCCGGGGTGATGTTCATGTACTTGGTGGCGATGCCTGCGCTGCCCGCCAGGTTTTCGGTGAGCAGGATGACCAGATCGGCCCGGGGGTCGGCGGCCAAGGCGGTGGGCACAAAGGGCGTCTCCTGAAACCGGTGCAGGTTGGGATAGCGCACCGGCAGCAGCGCGGAGGCCAGCGGCGTTCCATTGAAATCAATCGAGGCGTAGTCGGACCCGTTGAGGTCCATCCGCAGCCCCAGCACACCCGAATAGAGCGGGTTGTACACATTGCCATAATAGGTCCCGTTGGCGATGCCGGGGACGAGGTCGCTGGTGTCCAGCTCGTAGCGCTGCACCGGCGTGTGGTTGGTGGCATTATCGTCCTTGATGCTCGTGGGCGGCGTGGCATCGCCAGGGCCAAAGGCCTTGATCGCGGTGCTGGAGAGCGGATCGTCCACCGGCCCCACCGCCACGGCGCGATTGACACTCTCCTTGTACATGCGCGATTTTCCCGCCTTATCAGGTTCCAGCCGCCATGTGAAGCCCGCGGGAAGATTGATGAAGGGATTAACCCTGTAGTTGTCCTGCTCAACCAGCTCCAGCGAGTACCCCACCGGGAGCGGATCCAAGGGCGGATCGTCCGCGCCGATTTGCACCGGAAAACTGCCGTTGGAGGCGTGCGCCGACTTGGAGTGCAACGAAAACCGGCCCGTCGCATTGCCATTTCTAAAATACAACCTGGTGTTGGCCGTGATGAACCCGGCCACGCCCGAGCCTGGATCGTGCTGCACGATGGTGCTGAGGGTGGCATAGTCGGAATTGCCAACAAACTTCATCGGCGCGCCGTTGGTGGGCAAGGGCACGATGGCGCGGGTGGCGAGGTTGCTGGCGGTGCGGTGCTGCTGGAAATACTGCTTGGTGTTGTTGGCCTCAACGTATTCAATCACGGCGCCGGTGAAGAGTTTTCCTGATTTCCAGTACTGGTCGCCGTAGAGCAGGCTGTTGCTGCGGTTGGTGATCCACTTGAGGTAGTCCGCCACCTCCGTTTTCTTGACGTTCACCATCGTGGGCTGGTACACGCCTTCCATCGCCTGTTTTTGATTCCACGTCGTCACGCCCACCGTGCCTTTCCACGGATTCCAGACCGTCCAGAGCTTGTTGTCGCCGTTGGAATAGTCGGGGCGCACGGGTGCCTGCGTCTCCGTCCATGCCGGCGCATCGGTGGGATAGCCCGCGCCCAGAAGATTGGGAGCCGTGACGCTAATCCCGCCGTCCATCGCCGTCATCGCCCGGTGAGTCGCCTTCCACAGACTGGCCTGCCGGATTTGGAAGGGCACACCGCTTTCCAGAAAGATTTGATTGGCCTGATCAACCATCAGCGTGACCGAGGCCTGTAGATTGAGCAGCCCTGTCGCCCCTCCCCCCAACTGAGTGTTCAGCGCGTCGGTGTAAAGGAACAACACATCGAGAAACTCGCTGGTGCCGACCGACATAAGGTAGCGGCTGCTGGCAGAGACCGGGCTGGAACCGGCGCCCCCCTTCTTGCCTGTCCCCGCATTATGAATGCCGTAAGGGCCGGTGGCGGCCAGCACGTGTGTGGGCAACCCCATCGCCGCCAGCAGGGGCAGTTGGCGCTGCGCCAGCGTTGGCTTGGGCAGAACCTGCCGCCGCGCCGTGGGCTCAGGAAGGGCCGTATGAGAATGCAGCGGGGCGATGTCCGGGGTGCCGGCCACCGGCCGCGCCGTCCGCTCGCCATTGCACGCCTCGCAAATCCCACTCCAAGGCCCTGCACCCGACCGCCGCGAAAGCTGCCGCGCAAAGGCCGAACCCTCGGCCGACCCGGACGGCGGTGCCGACGCCTTGGATGACGGGCGTGGCGGCGCGGCTTCTTTGCTCGCGGTGCGCTCAGGCTCGCAGGTGCCACAGCCCCCCACCTTGCGCGTGTCCACCTCCAGAATCACATAGGCGCCGCCACGGACGTGGCTTAAGAGCACCTGCCTGCCATCGGCCATGCCCACCGATCCCATCATCACCTGTTCACTGCGCGAGAACACGAAGAGCGATTCGTAAGGCCCGCTCTCAAGGTGGCCCAGAACCGACTGGTCGCCGTGCGGGTGCGAACGGTGCGCGCCCACCACCGCCACCTCCTCCATGTCGGGGAAAAGATTGAGCTTGAGGCGCCCCCCGATCTTGGTGAGGCGCTGGAGCGCCGCCGTGTCCAGATAAACCCACCGGTGCCGCTTGGCGATGACGCTTTGGGGGAAGGACTCGGGCTTGAGATGCGCGGGCAAGTCCACGAAGAGCGGCGGCGCAAACCGACTGGCCTGCCGCCACCAAAGGCCGGCAATCCCGCAGGCGATGACGAGCGTCACCCAGCCCGCGCGAATCCATTTGGCCCTGCGATTCATGTCGAGGTCTCGAGGTCAGTTGCCGCCACGCTTGAGCGGCGAGAGGCGCACGTTAAGCCGCACCTGCCCCTGCGCCCCATCCACGCCGTCCACGGCGAAGTAAATCCGTTGTCCGGCCTTCAACACCCTCTCGCCGGTCTGCACGCGGCTGGACGGGCCGGACTGGCCGGGGTCGTTGTCGTTGGAGAGCGCGCCGCCCTCCTCGGGCAGCAGCAGGGTGAGCGTGGTGTCAAAGGTGCTTCCCGCCGTGGTGCCCTGCACCTGATAGGTTCCATCCTCCGGCACCACGGCGTGCCACCAGACCGAACGGCCGTGAAACGCCGGGCGGCGGTCGTCGGTCTGAGCCAGGGCGTTGTCGCCCGCGTCCGCCGTCGCACCCCGGTTGTGTCCATCGGCAATGCCCGACCAGCTCGTGTCGGCCTGGCGCCGCAAGGCAATGTTCAGGCTTCCCGCCTTGCGGTCGTTGGGCACACCGGGGCCGGACACGACAACACCGGGCGTCACCGTGGGCCGTGGGTTCGATCCGCCCGGATTCGGTGGAGATGTAGGGTTGGCCGTGGTGCCACCCTTTGAACCGGTGGCAGGCGGTGTGCCGGAGGGATTGCCCCCCGTGGCGGGAGCAGGATTGGTGGTGCCCGGCGTGCTGCCGCTATTGCCCCCATTGCCCCCATTGCCCCCATTGCCGCCGGAGACACCCGCGCCCAATCCCGTGTTGCGCTTGGGGGCACCCGCACCACTGCTGCCACCGGCGCCGCCTCCTGCCTGGGCCACTTGCTGGGGATTGCCCGAGGCAAAGTTGGTGTCCATATCGGGCACGCCCTGCGGCCCGCGCAAGGGCGTTTGGAATTCGGAAGGCAGCCGGTCTGATCCATTGTCGTCGCGGTAGAAACCCACAATGGGACCAACCACCTGATGCACCCTCACGTTGTCGAAGTAGAGCGGTTTGTTGTAGTTCCCAAAGGGAGGCGGAAGATTAAAGCCGTGGCTATCCCCCGTCGCCTTGCCTTTCCAATAGACATACGGGCTTGAGAAGCGGGGGATTCTGGTCCAGAGCGGGTTGCTGGACGCGTTGCCGGGAAAGCTGTACGCCATGAGGGTGCAGTATTTCCCCCACGTGCCGGAGCCCGGCTGGCCGGTGGGGGTGCCCCAGGTCGTGAAGTGATTGCCCATCGCCAGGAATTCGTCGCGCACGTAATTGCCCACCCCCGCGGTAACCCCGCCGGCGATGGTCTCGGAACCGTAGGGGTTGAAGGTGATGCTGGGACTATCCGGACGCAGCCATGTGTCCCCAATGCCATGGTGGCATCCCAAGAGATGACCCAGCTCGTGGGCCAGCGTGTAGGCACCGCCGGCATTCAAAAGCATCGCCATCGCAAAGGTGCTGTCGCGGTTCATCTGGATGTTCTTGGCCAGCTTGTCCCCGGAGGAAATCCGCACGGGAACGTCCGTGCCGCTGTAGGTGAAGGAGGCCCCGTTGACGGTGATCACCACGTTGTCAATGGTCACCCGTCCCCCCTGCGGCGTGAACCGGAACTGCCCCTGCAAGTCCTGCCACGCATTGGCCGCCGCCGCACTGTTGAAGGTGTAGGTGAAAGTCTTGCCCGTCGCGTTGAGATCGGTGGTGTAAAACGCCGCCTCGGTGGCCGCGCTGTTGGAGTAGAGCTGCAGGCGCACGCTGTCCCCCGCATCCACCGCGTCGGGGGTGAAGTTCACCGTGATGCTCGCCGTGCCGACCGACGCGGGGCGTTCCAGATCATAGAGCGCGGACACTTCCCACCCCTGCAAGGCGCGGCCCTGAAAGAGCCGGAGTTCATCCACGCGCCCCTTGTAGTAGTCGGTCCCCCCGCCGCCGGCCCTGCCCATCCAGAGTTCGTTGAGGGTGTTCAGGTTCGCGGACATGGATGTGGTCGTGGCCACGGGGGTCTTGTCCACGTACAGCGTGGCGCTGCCGTTGGCCTCGCGCGAGACCACCAGATGCGTCCATGCGGAGGAATCCATCAACACGGCACCGGTATTGGACTGCAGCGTGGTGCCGCCGCCGCGAAAGACCACGCGGCCACTGGGCTGCAACGCCAGCCACCACTCGTTCCCCGAGGAGAAGACGCGGTTGCCGATGATGTCGGCGCTGACGGCGTTGGGCACGCTGGCGTTGCTGACCCAAATCGAGACGGTGAAGGCGCCGGTGCCAAACGAGGTGTTCGCCCCCAGGTTGATGTAGCCGCCCACCGTGCCAGCCAGCTCGTAGGCGCCCTGCACATCGGCCGCACCGTAACGGCCGCTGACGCGCAAGGCACCGGCGTTGGGCACGCCGTCGGGGCCCGTGCCCACGATTTCGGTGACGGCAAAGGGCGAATCGGTGGAGCGGATGGGATAATGCGCCCGCAGCGAGGTGATCGAATCAAATGGAGTCGCCATGGGCTGAGCCCATTCGGAGACGAAGAGTTCCTCAATCTCCGCATCGGTCAGCGCGCGGTTGTAGATTCGCATGTCATCCATCGTGCCCTGCATCAAGTAGCTGGGGAAGGGCGTGCGCCGGCCCATGCTCACCCTCTGGTTGGCCGGTGAGGCCGCGTTTCCTGCCACGACATTGTCGTTCTGTGCCAGCAACATTCCGTCGCGCCACACGGTCACCGTGTTGCCCGATCGCCGCACCACCACGTTGTACCACTGGTTGAGCGACCAGTTCATGGCGGAGGTGGTGACCTTGGGGGCGGAGGGGTCGCCCATGAAGAACTCCAGACCCGCATTGCGGCCCGTCGCGGCCACCAGATGCACCTCGAACTGGCCGGCGGACTGGTTGGCCAGCAGCACGCGTCGGCCCGGCCCGGCAACGTCGGCCACCAGTATGGCCTGGGAATTTTCCGCCAGCGCGCCCGTGATGGGGCTGCCCGCGCTGAACACGCCCACGCCGCTGTTGAGGTAGAGCTTGGGAATGGCGCCGTCGTTGGAAACCAGCACATCCAGATCTCCGTCGCCATCCACGTCGTTGAGCGCGATGCCCGTGGTGTTGTCGGCATCGGTGTGGATGTCCTCGCCCGTGAGTCCCAAAAACGGTGTGGGCGTGCCGTTGTTTCGGTAGAGCTTGTTGCGCTGGCCGTAGTTGCCGGCCACCACATCCAGATCGCCATCGCCATCCACATCCCCCACCGCAAGGGCGCGAGTGGCGAGATTGTCGCTGGTCATTTGCTGGCGCAGGCCAACGGGAAAACCGCCCGTGCCGTTATTAACGTAGAGGTAGTTGAAGGTGGCGTCGTTGCCCACGATGAGATCGGCGCGGCCGTCGCCGTTGATGTCGCCCAGCGCCAAGGCGGTGGTGGACATGGACGCAGTAACCGCAATCGGCGGCCCAAAGCCTCCGATGAGATTGCTGTAGCCCACGCTGCCGCCACCGAGATAATTCCCCGCCACCAAATCCGGGAAATCGGGGGGGCTGGGGAAGTCGGGCGTCGTGGTGAAACCGCGGCCATTAAATGCCTTGATGATGTGCCCGGCATTGATGCCGCCATTGAGAGCCTGGTCAGCCTTGTAAATCTCGATGGCCGCCATCTTGAAGGTGCAGATGTTCGGGTAGTTTCGCAGCGACTCGAACACGAGCTTGTCAGCCATCTGGCTGCCCAGCGGCTTGCCGTGCTTGGTCTCGAGGCTGACACGCAAGTCCCACAACGCGTTCGCCCAAATCTCGCCGTCATGATGGCATTCGCCATTCCAATTGGCGTAGCCATAGGTGGTATTGTTCACACTGCGAATCGCCGTGGGGTACTGCTCCATCGCCCACTCGCCGCCGCGGGCGCGCTGCGCGGCCACGCTCAGATAGCCGGCGTTGCCCGTCTCGCTCCAGAACGCATAGGCCAGATAGTCGCCAAACCCCTCGTGGATGGCGTCCACCTCATTGACCCCTTTTATGCCGGACATGCATCCCCCCATCGCCAGCCCGGGGTTCACGGCAAAGAGCACCGCGTGGCCGTATTCGTGCGCGATGACATCGCCATCCTCCGCCAAGTCCACCGTGTCGCCGCTAGCGTGCCCCATGTCACCCTGACCAAAATGGATCTCGTTCAGCGCCGGGCTATAAAAGGCGTTGAGGCCGGAGCCCACGCCCTCGAAGGAATGCGCGCAAGCGCGCATCACCTGATCACGCAGCCCGTTGGCGGGAATGTTGGAGCCGCTGAATCCCAGCGACTGAAAATAGCGCTGGACCGAATCAATGGTGTGATAAATGCAAACCTCCTCGAAGCGCCCATCGCTGCGATCGTAGTTGAAGGTGGAGGTGAGGCTGAAGGCATGAACCTGCGCCACGGTGGCGTTCATGGGCGCCACCGTGCTCATGTGCAAATACTTGCCATCCAGAAACCCAGAACCATTGAGGTCAAGCAACGTCACGGTTTGCCGCTGCAAGTTCAGCGCCGCCGAGGTGCCGTCGTTGCCCGGGTTTGCATTGAACAAACCAAAGGTGCTCCCCTGCGTCTGGATGGGATTGGGCGTGAAGGCCAGCCCGCTGCCCGTGGTGGGCGCATGCAGGTTGGTGTCGCGAACCGACAGCACGCCCGCCAGCCGGGAATCCACCAGCACCTCGTACAGCGCCAGCGTGTTTGAGGGCGCCACCAGGAGTTTCCATGCCAGTGCCGCGCTGCCGTCGGGTTTGATGTACCACACCTGCTCGGCTCGGTCGGCAAAACGCCGGCGCACCGACTTGGCGCCCAGCCGGCGCTCCGCGATGGTCTCGGCCACGCGCACGTCAATCACCGGTTGCTGATCCTCGACCTTCACCCCCGCGTAGTACGTGAGGTGCAGGGTTTCCACCTGCCCCTGCGCGCCCAAGTGGACGGAGATGCTGGCGTTGTAGATGCGCCGCCCGTGGAGCTTGGGCTCTAAAAACACCGTGCTGCCCGCCAGACCGTGCTGCACTTTGAGCAGGCCCAAATCTTTCTCCCCGGCACGAACCCCCAGCGTGGCGGACATGGTGTCCAGAAAGCGGCGCGCGGTGGCCTCGGCCTGCAGGCGGTTGCCGGGAAAATGAATGTTGCGATACGAGGCCTGCCGGCCGTGGATGGTGGGGATCACCGCGCGGGAACCGATCCGCATCAAGGGATACTGCTGAACGGCGGGGATGGCCGCCAGTTCGGGAGGGAACACCGGCGCCACGGGCACGGCATTGGTGAGCGGGCGCACCGGCGCAATGGGTGGCGTCGCCACGCCCGCGGCAGCCTGCGCCAGCAGCAGTTGCGGGTCAAAGTCTCCATCCGGGCCGGCGGCGTCCAACCCCACGAAATACGGCGGCGCGCTCTCCAATGCCCGGGGCAACGTGGCGGGCACGGCCGCCATGTTCTCCACGGGAGCTCCAAATGCGGGCGGAAGAAACGCGAAGGAACCGTTCACCTCTTGCAATGCCAGCGCGCGGGTGTTGTAGGAAATGGCATCCACATTGATGGGCGCCTTGAACCCGCCGGTGCGCGACTGGTTGTTGATGTAAAACCGGTTGGGCTGACCGTAGTTTCCCTGAACCAAGTCGAGGTAGCTGTCGCCGTCCAAGTCCGCCAGCGCCAGCGCCATGGTGCGCTGACTGCCTCCGCCGAAGGTTTGCGCGGCTTGGAAAGTCCCATCGCCGTTGCTGATGTAGAGCCGGGTCTCATCGTTCACGCCCGTCTGCCCGTTGCCGACAATAAGATCAAGGAAGCCGTCCTTGTTGATGTCGCCACTCACCACCGAGGATCCACTGCGAACATCCGCAGGGAGAACCCCCGCCTTGAGCGCGAATTGCCCGCCCCCGATGTTCTGGTACACGCGGTTGGCCTGGCCGCGGTTGACCACCACGAGATCGGCCGCGCCGTCAGGGCCTTGCAAGGCACCCGGGCTCACCCAAAGAGACATGGTGAAATCGCTGGCGGCCACGGGCAGGCCATTGGCACTCACGGTGCGAATTCCGTCATCCGCGCCATCGAACTGGTAGCTGCTCAAGGCGGCGCCGTGACGATCCATGACCTTGGTGGGCCCCAGCGCCACGGTGGGGGTGGCGTTGGCGTCGTTCCCCTGACCGCTCAAATCCGCCAGGCTGCCGCCATTAAAGGGCATGTGCAACACGAGGTTGGCAGCCGAGGGCATCGTCTGCGGGCGTCGTTCTGAAATGTAGATGCCGGCCACCTCGTCGTCGCCCATCGCGCGGTTGTAGAGCCGCACGTCATCAATCTGCCCCTGCCATTGGTTCTGCGCCGGCGTGCCTGCGGTGCTGTCGCCGATGTAGAGATTGGAGATGGTGCCGATGCTGCCTCCGGCCACCGACGTGTCCACGGCCACCAGCATGCCATTGCGGAAAATCTTGGACTGCGAGCCATCATAAACCGCCGCGATGAAATGCCACTGGTTGAGCGCGAGGGCCGGCTGAGCCACGCCTGCGATGTTGGGCTGCGGCGTGCTCACCTGATTGGCGCTGTCGCTTTGGGGATAAAACACCACCGTGCCATTGTTGGCAGCCGTGCCGTCGCCCGTCAGCGTGATGCGGCGGGTGGCGCCCTGCACTGCGGCGAAGATATGCGGAGAGGTGAGGTGGGTGAACTGCGTGGGGCGCACCCAGGCGCACACGGTGAACTTGCTGGCGATGTTCAAGGAAGCGGTGACGGGGATGCTCACATGGTCGCCTGAGCCATCCAGGCTCACCGCCGCGCTGGCGTTGCCGAACCGGTCATTGCCCAGCGCCGCGTTGCCCACAAGAACGCCGTGGTTGTTAAGCCCGCTCAGGTCGTTGGCGTTGCCCAAAAACGGCCAGTAGCCCACCAGGCCCGATGCAGCGGTGTTGGCCAACTGGGTGGGGCGCAGTGTTGAGAAGGTGCCCAAGTACGGCGTTCCGGCAGCCAACGAGATGTCGCCATCGTGGCGGCTGTACTGCTGCTCATGCACCAGATTGGGCTGCGGATAAGGCCCCCGGCCCACCGCGCCGGCTGGGTTTGCCACCGGTTTCAGGTTCGAGTACTTCTGTGCCAGCCCCACCGCGCCAGCGCCACCAAGTGCAAATGCGTCTGGGGAAAGCATGCACACGATGTCGGCCCTCGCATCCATCCGGTAGGGGGTGGTGTTGATCTGGTAGGTGGGGTCGAAATTCCCGGTCTGGCCATGCAACGTCGTATAGCGGGCGGTAGCCCCACCATTCGGGTTGCCCGTGAAGGCCACGTTGTTGTAGTTGGAGCCATTGACATCCATCCGCAGCCCAATCATCCCGGAGTAAAGGGGGTTGAATTGGGTGCCGTAGGTGTCGTTGATGCCGTCCACATCGTAACGGTAAACGTAGGTGTCGTGGGTGATGGGCGGCGTGCCGGGGTCTGACTGGATGGCCCAGGGCGAGTCCACGTGATCCACGGGCCCCGTGCGCAGGTTGGGATGGACGGTGTCGGTGTAAATGGGGGCGGCGGGCACCGCTCTGGGCTCCAAGCGCCACAAGGTGCCGGCGGGGAGGTTGACGTAGGGCTCCTGAGTGTTGACGCCAGTAGAAGACCTAAACATTGCCTCCCCCCAGTGTTGGTCGCCATAGAGGAGCGAGTTGCTGCGGGTGGTGAGCCAGGTGAGTGCCTCGTTCAAATCAACCGTGCTGTTGCTGTCCTCAAAGAGCGGCTGGTACACGCCTGGCTTGGCCTGCTTCTGAGTGCCCACCGGAGTCCACACGGTCCACTGCGTAGGATCGGTGTTGGTGCGGTTGGGCCGCACCGGCGCCTGAACCTCCTGCCATGCCGGCCCCGTCGCCGAGTAGCCTGAGCTTGTCAGATCCGCCGGACTCCCGGCCATTGCGCGCCGAATGGCCGGCGTCAACGCGCCGGCCTGTCGCACTTCCAGACTGATGGCGCAGGCGGCATAGATGCTGTTCACCACGTCAAGCATCAGCGTCACCTTGCCCTGCAATTGCGTGAAGTTGCCCTCCTGCGCCAGGGTGCGCAAGTCGTAGATGAAGAGGATGTCAATGTACTCGGTGTAACCGGGCCGCTGGTAGGTCAATGAATGAGGCGTGGTGGGCCCCATGGTCTGGCGCGCGGAACCGCCCTGCCCCTGCAACGTGTACGCCCCCTGCGCCAAGAGCGGCTGCAGATTCTTTAGATTAATTGCCGCCAGCATCGGCCGCACCTGCACCGACGCCGTGCGCGGCCGCGGCAGCGGTGATTCGGGAGGCAGCGGCTGGACACTGCCATCACCCTGCTGCATCACGGGCGAAACGGGCGGCAAGGGCGGATGCACGCATTCTCTCGCCAACGAATGGCCCACGGCGCCATCGGCTTTTGCCATGCGCCGCGCAAACGCCGCCGCGTCGCCCGATGGAGCGGCCGCCGAGGGTTTGGTGCCATGGCTTGGATGATCACCAGCCGCTGCGGGTGCAGCGTCATCCACGCAAGTGCCGCAGCCGCCACCTTTGCGCGGGTCCACCTCGACAATCACATACTTGCCATCCTTCACATGGCTGATGAGCACCTGCCGGGCGTCGGGCAGCACCACCATCCCCATCATGATGTCTTTGTGCCGCGACATGACGAAGAGCGAATCGGGATCGTCGTTGATGATGCCCAGCGCGGACTGGTCCGTGTTCCAGTGCGTCTTGTTCGCGGTGATCACCGCCGAAACCTCAAGATCAGGAAACAGGTTTAAGCGAACGCGTTTGGGTTTCTGCGGAAGAATGGAAAGCTGTCCCAAGCCCACGTTGTCCAGCGTCACCCAGCGCCACCGCTTGGCGATGCCTTGTTCGGGAAAGCTGGCCGGGGCCTGCGCCGCGGCCAAATCGGTGAAGAGCAAAGGCAGCCGCCGCTGCTTCTTTTGGAGGTAAAGCCCCACCGCCCCGCCAATCACGAGTGCGGCTGCGAGGAGCGTCAGGTAGAGTTGCTTGCGCTTTACAGGCACAACATCAGACAAAGTCCCATATTGGACAGAAAACCTTAGGGCCATGCTCCTTCCGATGGCAATAAGTTTGAACTCAAAACCCGTGCGTGTGAGTAAGTCGCGCCATCTTGCCTCCGGGGAAAGGCACCATCTGCTTCATAGACTCGGCCGCGGGTTCCAGAGTTACAGCCGAGGATGGGGGCAAGCCCCGAGCCAAAAGGCGGGGGCCAAACTGGCGGGAGTGACGGGGCTCGAACCCGCAACCTCTGCCGTGACAGGGCAGCGCTCTAACCAATTGAGCTACACCCCCGCGGGGGTGCGAACCTAGAAGAACCCGCCACGACCGTCAACGGGCGAATCCATAAAAGTGATTCGGGCAACAGACGCCAAGGAGGTGGGGGTGGAGAACCCCTCTGAAGAAACGTTCTGTCGCCCGAATCAAAATTTAGTGTTGGCGGAATATGGCGGGCCTGGCGGGCAATGTCAACCACGATTCTGGGAGGCCTCCCCTGGCTGGAGGATTTTCCCCGTGACATCCCCTTCGCCATCCGCATAATGCGCGGCCCCGTGGGTTGACCCCATCGTCTAGCGGTTAGGACACCAGCCTTTCACGTTGGTAACACGGGTTCGATTCCCGTTGGGGTCGCCATTATTTCGCCGCGCACAAACTGCGGCGTCGCCTCGTCTCCGTGACACGTCAACCGTGAGCCAAAGGGCAGTCATCGCCATTGTGGGCCGACCCAATGTGGGCAAGTCGGCCCTGTTCAACCGCATCGCCGGTCGGCGCATTGCCATTGTCCATGACCGCCCCGGGGTGACGCGCGACCGCGTGAGCGCCGAGGTGGAATGGGAGGGCCGCCCGTTCACGCTCGTGGACACCGGCGGCATCGGTCTGGCTCACGGCGAAAGCGTGGAGGACGTCATCACCCGCGCCACCCTCGATCAGGCTCTCACGGCCATCGAGTCGGCGCACGTCATCCTCCTCATCACCGACATCCGCGACGGCGTGATGATGCTCGACCGCGAGGTGGCCCGACGCCTGCACGCCTCGGGCAAGCCCGTGCTGGTCGCCGCCAACAAGGCCGACAATGAGGACTTTGCCGACTCGTCGGACGACTTCTCGCCGCTGGGCTTTGGCGCACAATTCGCCGTGTCCGCCCTGCACGACCGCGGGCTCAGCGCGTTGATGAGCGCCGCCCTGGCCAAGCTGCCCCCCGCGCCGGAACCCGGTGCGGACGCACCCGCTGCCGATCCGCTCAAGATCGCCATTGTCGGCCGGCCCAACGTGGGAAAGTCGTCGATCATCAACGCCATCACCCAATCCCAGCGCGTCATCGTCAGCCCCATTCCCGGCACCACGCGCGACGCGGTGGACGTGCCCTTCACCGTCCTCACCGGCGGCCCGCCGCAGCCCTGCCTGCTCATCGATACCGCCGGCCTGCGCAAGACCCGGCGCGTGGATGATTCCGTGGAGTTTTTCAGCGTCCAGCGCACGCACGCGGCCATCGGCCGGTGCGACGTGGCGGTACTGGTGCTCGACGCCGAGTCGGGCATTCTGGAGCAGGACAAGAAGGTTGCCGACCTCATCAATGCCGAGCGACGCGCCTGTGTCGTGGTGGTCAACAAATGGGATCTGGCCACGGCGGAGGTGCGCCAGGTGCGCCAGCGCCATCGCAGCCGCAGGCGAAGCGGCTCGACGGAAAAACGCCCGCTCGTCACCCTCGCCGAGTTTGGCGACTGGGTGCACGAACAACTCTTCTTCCTCGACTACGCGCCGGTCATCTTCACCAGCGCCACCGACGGATTCCAGCTCGAGCGCCTACTCGAAGCCATCCGCTATGTGGCTGCCCAGTGCCAGCAGACCGTCCCCACCCCGCTGCTTAATCGCACCCTCTCCGACGCCGTCGCCCGACGCCAGCCCCCCAGCAAGAGCGGGCGGCATCTCAAGTTTTACTACGCCACCCAGACGGCGCAGGCCCCGCCCACCTTCCTGCTGTTTGTGAACTCGACCGGCCTCTTCAGCGAGCAGTACTCCAAATACCTCTGCGACTGCCTGCGCACCGCGTTTGGCTTCGAAGGCTGCCCCATCGTCCTCAATGCCCGCCCACGTCCCCAGCCTGCCAAGGAGAAGTAGCCCCGCGCTTTCGAACATCATTGCCTGACGCTGCGGGCCTGCCTACGTTTGGCCTTAAGAGCCGACCGTCCCAGCGCCACGCCATGCAACTTGAACTGAGGGAAATCCCCCACGCGCCGGAGCTGCACCGGCTCGCCGCCCGGCTCGCGCACCAGCCCGGCCTGGTGTGGCTGCATAGTTTGGGAGTGGCCGATGCGCAGTCGCGCTACTCGCTGCTTACCGCGCGCCCCTTTCTCACCGTGCGCACGCGGGGCACGCGCTGCGAGCTGCGCGCAGGCAGCCGGCGGCACACGCAATTTGGCAACCCGTGGGCGCTGCTTGACCATCTCCTCTCGCGCTACGAAATGCTCGATGGGCGCGACCTGCCTTTCCCTGCCGGCGGCTGCTTTGGCTACTTTGGCTACGAGCTCAAAAACTTTTCCGAGCCGCGCCTGCCGCGCCGGGCCGTGGATGATCTCGAACTGGCCGATGCGCAGCTGGGTTTCCATGACAGCCTCGTCATCCAGGATCGCTTGCTTCAGAAGACGTGGATCCTTTCCACCGGCCTGCGCGTGGACGGCTCGCGCAGCCGCGCCGCCGCCTCGGCCGCGGTGGACTTCTGGCGCACGCAGATGGACGCCATCGCCGCCGCCCCTGCACCCGCCCAAGCCCCGGAAGAATCCGTCGCGGCCGAGGTCGTTTCCAACTTGCGCCGCGAGGAGTTTCTCGGTGCGGTCGTCCGCGCGCTGGCGTACATCCGAGCCGGCGACATCTATCAGGTGAACCTCTCGCAGCGGTTTTCCACACCGTGGCGGCGCACGGGCTGGGAGCTTTTTGATGCGCTGTGTCGGCACAGCGCCGCTCCCTTCGCCGCCTACCTCAACTGCGGCGGACTGGAGATCGCCTCGTCCTCGCCCGAGCGTTTTTTCAGGCTGAGCGGCGCGCACGCGCAGACGCGCCCCATCAAGGGCACCCGCCCGCGCGGCCCGGACGCCGACAGCGACGCGCGCCTCGCACATGAGCTTCAAACCAGCGCAAAAGAAAATGCAGAGCTCGTGATGATCACCGACCTGCTGCGCAACGATCTGGGGAGGATCTGTGAATTTGGAAGCGTCGCCGTGCCCGAACTGGCGCGGCTGGAGCGTTTCCCGCAGGTGCAGCATCTGGTGGCCACGGTCGAAGGCCGGCTGCGTCCGGGCACCTCGCATTTGCAGGCGCTGCGCGAATGTTTTCCGGGCGGCAGCATCACCGGCGCCCCCAAGATTCGCGCCATGGACATCATCGATGAACTCGAGCCCGTCACGCGCGGGCCTTACACCGGCGCCATCGGCTACCTTGGATTTAACCGCGAGAGCCAGTTCTCCATTGCCATCCGCACGGCGCTGGTGCGCGAGAGAATGGCGTGGTTTCAGACCGGGGCCGGCATCGTCGCCGATTCCGATCCGGAGGCCGAACACAACGAGACTCTCGCCAAGGCCGGCGGCTTCTTTGCAGCGGTTCAGCCGACCCACACCCTCACCACGCCCTCTCCCAAGCCATGACCCTCGAAATGGCGGCGCTGGCGCTGGCCGGGTTTGCTGCCGGCTTCGTGGATGCCATCGCCGGCGGCGGTGGGCTCATCCAGATTCCCGCTCTGTTGCTGCTGTTGCCGCCTGAGCTGGCGTCGAGCGTGGCGCTGGTGCTGGGCACCAACAAGGTGTCTTCCACCTGCGGCACCGCCGTCGCCGTGCATCGCTACAACCGGCACCTGCAACTGCCCTGGCGCGAACTCGCTCCGGCCATGGCCACAGGTTTCCTCTGCGCATGGCTGGGTGCGCGCATGGTGGCGTGGGTTCCCACGGGGGTGATGCGTCCGCTCGTGCTGGTCTTGCTTTTGGTCGTGGCGGCGTGGACGGCGTGGAACAGGGACTGGGGCGCAAGTCCCGCCGCGCCCAAAAAACGCGCCGTGTGGGCCGCGCCGCTCTTTGCCGCCGCGATGGGGTTCTACGACGGCTTCTTTGGGCCCGGCACGGGCAGCTTTCTCACGGCCGGATTCATCGTGTGGATGGGCTGCGATTTTCTGAACGCATCGGCCCGAACCAAGGCCATCAACCTAGCCACCAACCTGGGCGCGCTGCTGTGTTTTGCGCTGGCTGGAAAGGTGAGCTGGAAGTACGGGCTTCCGATGGCCGCGTGCAACATCGCCGGGGGGCTGCTCGGCGCCGAGCTGGCCGTGGCCAAAGGGAGTGTGTTTGTGCGGCGCCTCTTTCTTGCGGTCACGTGCCTGCTCATCCTGCGCTTGGGCTGGGACCTGTTGCGAGGCTGAGTGCCCTCTCACGCCCCCTAATTTGGCTTGAACAGAGCGGGGCCATCGTCGTCCAATTCCGCCGAACCCTCATTCACCATGAAATCAACCCATCTGCTTACCGCACTGGTCACCACCGTGGCCCTGCTGACGACACCCCTGACCGCTCAGGACAAAAAGCCCGACGCGCCCAAGGCCGGCGATAAAAAGGGCGCCGACAAGAAACCCGCCATCAAAGCGGCGCCGCAAGCGCCCGACGTGGCGGCCCCGAAAGTCGACGGCACCGGCCAGCCTCAGGCTGGATTCGTCGGCATGCACAACAGCTTTCTCAAGATTGCCAAGGAGGGCAAGGCACAGGTCGTGTTCTTGGGCGATTCCATCACTCAAGGATGGGGCGGCCAGAAGGCGATTTGGGAAAAGGCCTTTGGCAAGTACAAGCCGGCCAACTTTGGCATCGGCGGCGACCGCACCCAGCACGTGCTCTGGCGCATCCAAAATGGCGAGCTTGAAGGCATCAAGCCCAAGGCCGTGGTCATCATGATCGGCACGAACAACTCCGGCAGCGACTCCGCCGAGGGCATCGCCAAGGGCGTCACCAAGATTGTCGAGACGGTGCGCGCCAAGCAGCCCGACGCGAAAATCCTGCTGCTGGCGGTGTTCCCGCGCGGCGAGAAGGCCAGCCCCAATCCGGGCCGTGACAAGCTCAAGGCGGTGAACGCCATCATCGCCAAGCTCCATGATGGCAAGAGCGTGCACTACATGGACATCGGCGAAAAATTCCTGCAGGCCGACGGCGTGTTGACCAAGGAAATCATGCCCGACTTCTTGCACCTCTCCTCCAAGGGCTACCAGATCTGGGCTGACGCGATCACCGCCAAGCTGGACGAGCTGACCCAGTAAGCCGCCAATCTAAAAACCCGGCCACCGGCGGGAGCGTCGGTGGCCGGATTTTTCCCATCATGAAACGATTCATCATTGCTGCCGCGGTGTTCGCGCTGACGGCCACCGGTGTGCTGGCCGACGATTTTAAGAACGAGCCCGGCTTCAAGAGCCTTTACAACGGCAAGGACCTTTCCGGCTGGGGCTATCGCGACAAGGACTACAAGCCCGCCGAGACTTTCGATGGCAAAGCCGAAGCCAGCGACGGCCGCTACACCGCCAAGCCCGGCATCCTCACCGTGAACCCGCACGTGGAAGGCAAGGCGCGCTTCCGGCAGCTCTACACCGTAGAGGAGTTCCCCAAGAACTTTCATCTCAAGCTGGAATTTCGCGCCGCCGTCAATGCCGACAGCGGCATCTATGTTCGCAAGCCGCAGCTCCAGTGCCGCGACTACCTCGTGGCCGGGCCGTACAAGGAGCTCAAGAAATACAAGGCGCAGGATTGGAACCAAATTGAAGTCGTCGTGAAGGACGGTGTCGCACGCTGCACCTGCAACGGCGAGGTGCTGGAAGCCGCACTCAAACTTCCCGCCACCGGCCCCATCGGGCTGGAGGCCGACCGCGGCACGATGGAATATCGCCGCATCCGCATCAAGGAACTGACGCCGTAGCAGGAAAACCCAAGTCAACCCTGCACCGCGCGCAACGCGGCGTCGTACACCGCCTTGATGGGCACGCCGGCTTTGCCCGCCAAAGCGCGGCAGCTTTCAAATTCCGGCGCGGCCTGAACCCGCTTGCCATCAAGCATTCCAAGTTTCACGCGCACTTCGCCGTACGCGGTTTGGGCCACCGTAAATTCGCGCTGCAACTTGCGCCGGGTTGCCACCGTGCGACGCACACCAAAGGCGCTCGTCTCGCGAAGCATGAGCGCGCAAAACTTGTCCGCGTCGGCCTCGGCACACAGCACGCTCAGAAGCACGCCCGGCCGGTTCTTCTTCATCTGGATGGGCGTGTGAAACACGTCGAGCGCCCCCTCGGCCAGCGCGCGTTCTACAAAATGCCCCAGCACCTCGGCGTTGATATCGTCGAGATTAGTTTCCAGCACGGTCACCGTGTCGGTGTCCCAATCGTGCGTGAGGGTTGCGGCGGCGGCTTCCCCGCTCACGCCCAGCACGGCGCGCAGCACATTGGGCCGCGTGTGATGGTCGCGGGTGCCCAAGCCAAAACCCACTTTCTCCAACCGCAATCCCTGCATCGGGCCAAAGCTCTCGGCGAACTCCGCCACAATCGCCGCGCCGGTGGGCGTCACGAGTTCATGGGGCTCCTCGCATTGGGTGATGACAACGCCCCGCTCGGCCAAGATGTTGAGCGTCGCCGGCGCGGGAATGGGAAACCTGCCGTGCGCGCATTGGATGAAGCCCGTCCCCTCCACCAGCGGCCCGGCCAGCACACGCGGCCGACCCAGCAAATCCAGCGCCACGCACGCACCCACGATGTCCACGATGGAATCGACCGCGCCCACTTCGTGAAAGTGAACCTCGTAGGGCGCCATGCCATGAATCCTGCCTTCGGCGCGCGCCACGCGCAGGAACACCGCCACGGCCTTTTGTTTCACCCACTCGCCAAGCCCGCTGGCGTGAATCAATTCTGAGATTTGCGCGAAGTTGCGGGTGTGCGTGCCGCCTGTGCCGTGACTATGCTCGTGTGAGTGGTCGTGGGAATGCCCGTGCGTGTGCGTATGCTCATGGCTGTGCGCGTGGGAGTGGGAGTCGTCCACTGCGCCGCCGCATGCCAGATGCACATCAAACTTGACGCCTTCGATGGCGCACTTTTGTCGGCGGCTTGCCGTGAGGGTGTAGCCCTCAAGCCGCAGCTTTTTAAGCTCACGCTCCAGCGCGGTGAAGTCCACGCCCAAGTCCAGCATCGCGCCAAGGAACATGTCCCCGCTGATGCCGCTAAAGATGTCCAGGTACAACGTCCTCACGCAGGCCCGGACTCTATCGGCTGCGTGGGCAGGTGTGCAGCAAAGAAACGCACCCGCGCCAAACTCACGCCATCTCCAAGCCTTTCAACGGCCCGGTGCCCGAGCTAAAGTTCCCGGCTGCGATGCCCATGCGCTGGAGCATCGACACGTAAAGGTTGCAGAGGGGCGGCGGATTCTTTGGATCGAAGACGAGATGCTGGCCGTGCTTGAAACCGCCGCCAGCCAGCAGCACGGGCAGGTTGCGCGTGGAGTGGTTGCTGGCATTGCCCAGGTTGCTGCTGAAGAACACCATGGTGCGGTCGAGCAGACTTGCGCCCTGCTCCTCCGTCCGCTTCAACTTTTCCAACAGGTCGCGGAGGGTCTTCATCTTTTCCAACTCGAGCGTCTTGAGCTGCGCGAGCTTTGCGGGGTCCTGACCGTGATGCGAGAGGTCGTGGTGGCCCTGGGATACGCCGGGAATTGGCGGCACGAGGCTGGTGCCCAAGAGCAGCAGGGTGATGAGCCGCGTCGAGTCGGTCTGGATCGCCAGATGGATGAGGTCGAACATGCTCCGGTTTTTGCCGATGAGGTCGGCGGGGTTCAGGTTGTTCTGGGGTGCCGGTGCATCCACCCTGGGCTTGGGCTTCTTCGACCACGCCTCGTCCGACGCCAAGCGCTCCTCGAGTTCACGGACGCTCGAAAAATACTCGTCCAACTTCTCTCGGTCGCGCGCGCCGAGCGAGGGCGCAAGGCTGCGAGCCTGCCCACGCACGGCGTCGAGGATGCTCTGCCCGTCACGCAAACGGCGCGCCTGTGCCGCGACTTCGTCGGGCCGGCCTTCGAGAAAGAGCCTCGCAAAGATCCGGGCCGGGTACAGGTCGGGCGGCACGAGCGCGCCGCTGCGCGTCCACGAAAGACCAAAACCCTCCGCCGAGAGCGACAGGCTGGGGAATCGGGTCTGCCGGCCGATGTGCTCGGCTGCAAACTGATCCACCGAGATGCTGTTTCGGAAGCCCGCGCGCAGCTCCGGATGAGGCGCGCCGGTGAGAAAGCTGAAGAGCGAATCGTGGCTGGATCCCACTTGCGGATGCGCCAGTCCCGACATCACGGTGAAGTCGTTGCGAAAGTCTTTGAGCACGTCCAGATACGGCGTGGATGCGTAATCGCGGCCCGCCTCGGCGGGGAAAAAGTGTTGGGGATGAAGCCCCAGCGGCGTGCAGACGAAGAGCATCCGGCGGATGGGTGCGGTGTTCCCGGCGGCGAAGGCGCGCGGCTGGAGCGATTCAAGCACCGGCAGCGCGAGCGAAACGCCGGCGGCGCGGAGGAAGGTGCGGCGGGTGAGTGTGTTCATGGCTTGGCCTATTTGGTTTGGAAAATCGTGCTGGCGACCACCTCGTGAAGGAGTGACCGGAAGCCGTAGTTTTTCGCCTTCGCCCTGGCGACGATGTCCTCGATGACGGCGGTGTCGCCGGCGTCGACACCCTGCCCGGTCGCATAGGTCAGCAATCTTCGCGTCAGCGAGCGGGCAATGGGATCAAGATCGGCCAGCAGCAGCCCCTTGAGTTCATCAATGTCTTTGAATGCGCGCCCGTCGGAGAGCACGTCGGAGGGATCCACCTTCGGGCCGTGGAGATAGGGCATCCGCCGACCGTCAATCATCACGGCCTTGCCATTGCCACTCACCCGGTAGAACTCGCGCCAGCCGCCAATGACATCGAAGCTCTCCAGCGCAAAGCCGGGCGGATCCATCTTTACGTGGCAGCTCGCACAGGATTCAAGCTGACGATGTTTGGCGAGCTGCTCGCGGATGGTCTTGGCGCCGCGCGTGTCAGGCTCCAGCGTGCCGACGTTGTCGGGCGGCTTGGGTGGCGGGGTGCCGAGGATGCGGTCGAGCACCCACGCGCCCCGCAGCACGGGCGAGGTGGTGGTGCCGTTGGCCGTCACCTTGAGCACGCTGGCCATCGTGATCACGCCACCCCGATGGCTTCCGGGCGGCAGCTTCACTTTCTGAAATCCAAACCCGCTCACGCCGGGGATGCCGTAGTGCCTGGCGAGCCGGCCGTTGAGCATGGTGAAGTCCGAGGCGATGAAGTTGGTGAGGCTCAGGTCGTGCCTCAGCACTTCACGGAAGAACCGCTCCGTCTCCTGCACCATGGAGACCTTGAGCATGTCGTCGTATTCCGGGTAGTGGATGTGGCTGGGCATCGTAAAATCAATGTCCCGCAGCCCCAGCCACTGGCCGGTGAAGTTTTCAGCAAAGGCCGTGGCCTTGGGATGATTGAGCAAGCGCTCGACTTGTGCGCGAAGCGTCGCGGGCTGCGAGAGCTTCTGCTGCTCGGCGAGCGCGATCAATTCCGAGTCGGGCATCGTGCTCCAAAAGAAATAGGACAGGCGGCTGGCGAGCGCAAAGTCGTCCAGCCTGCCCCGGTTCTCGCGCAGAAACAGGAACTCCGGCGAGACCATCACGGCGGAGAGCGCGGCTCGCATCGCCTGCTCGAAGGTGCGCTGCTGCGCGAGCTTGGCCTCAACCAGCGCGACGAAGGGTTTCACGTCGGCCTCCGTCACGGCGCGGCGGAAGGCGCGGCGCATGAACGGTCGCAAGAGGTTCCCGGCATCGGCCGAGGGATCGCTGGAGACGACTTCGACGCGGTCGCGCTGATTAAAGCCGGGCGCGGGCCCTTGCTTCAAATCGCCCAAAAGCCGGCGATGACTTTCCGGCGGCCACGCCTCATTGAGCGGTCCTTCCACGTCCACCCAGTCCACCGCCAGACCGGGTTCCTTCCAATCCTCCGCGCCCACCTTGTTCACGGTCTGCGCGGAGGCCAGACCGTAAGGGAGGATCGAAATGGTGGTGCGCGGCTCCATGAATTCCTCAAACTCGATGACGGCCGGCTTGTCGGGCGGCGCGTCGAAGTAGCTCACCAGATGTCCGCGCGCGCCGCCCATGCCTCCTGCGCCCGACCAAACACGGAACACCACCGGCTGCCCGCCGCTTTGCACCGCCGACACCGACAGGCGGAAGCGGTAGCGCCCCCGTTCGGCAGGGTAGAATTTGGTCAGCCCCACCTGCTGCCACGCCGACGAGCTGAACGCCACGACGCGGCCTTCTTCGGACTTGCGAAACACCTTCTCCGTGGTCGAGCGCACTTGATGCGACTCGGTGAGCAGGTAGCGCACCTTGGCCGACCGGGGCTGCGGCCCGTTGGCGATGGCCTGATCCAGCGCCGTGTCCGCAGCTTCGAGATACTTCTCGAGCAGAAACGAGGACGTGTGGAGCGCCTCACCGATGTTGTCGAATCCGTCGGAGGAGGAGTCGGGCGGCAGCAAATCCTTGAGCGGCGTCTGCACCCCGAGCAGGTCGCGCACGGTGTTTTCGTATTCGGTGCGGTTGAGCCGCCGCAGCACCACGCGGCCCTCAAGGCGGCGCGCCGTGTCGGCGGCCCTGCCCCGCTCCACGATCCACCCGCTCATGGCTGCCAGCTCGGCGGCGCTGGGCCGCGGCTTCTCCTTGGGTGGCATCGCCCCCTCGCTCAACTGCCGCAGCACGCGATCCCAGATCTGGCGATTGGCGCGGTCGGCAAAATCCACCGACAACCCGCCCAGGCGCACCTCGCCCTTGGGCTTCTCCCCGCCGTGACAGCCCACGCAATGGCGCTCAAAAAACGCCGGCGCCGGGTTGGGGGCGCGTTGGGCTGCCGCCGCAGCTGCCGCGTCCACAAGGCCCGCTTTCCAACCCAGCACGCACGCGATGGCGGCAAGGATGTTGAGAGAGGGACGCCCTGCCACCATGCGTTATTCCAGAAGCGAGTTGATCTGGCTGGCGGCGTAGCCGGCGCCAAATCCATTGTCGATGTTGACGACCGTGACACCGCTGCCGCAGCTGGTCAGCATTCCCAAGAGCGCGGCGACACCGCCAAAGCTGGCACCGTAGCCGACGCTTGTGGGGACGGCGATGACCGGCCTTGCGACAAGCCCCGCGACGACGCTGGGCAGCGCCCCTTCCATGCCGGCGACCACCACGAGCACATTCGCCCTCTGGATTTGTTCCAGCCGCGCCATCAGCCGGTGCAACCCCGCGACCCCGACGTCACTGATTCGCTCGACGCGGTTTCCCATGATCTGAGCGGTGATGGCCGCTTCCTCGGCAATGGGCAGGTCGCTGGTGCCAGCGGTGATCACAGCAATGACACCGGGGCGAAGCGGCGCGGGCATCGTCCCCAAGGTAACGCAGCGGGCGGCTTCGTGGTGAACGGCACTCTTGAATTTGCGTTTCAGCGCGCGGGCGTGAGCCTGCGTGATGCGCGTGATGAGGACGCGCTCTTCGCGCTTCATGATCTGCGCGGCGATCGTCACCACCTGCGCCGGCGTTTTGCCGCTTCCAAAGATGACTTCCGGGAATCCTTTTCGCAGCGCGCGGTGGGTGTCCACCTTGGCAAAGCCCAGATCATCAAAAGGCGCCGCTTGAAAGGCGCGGAGCACCGCGTCGCGCGAAACTTTCCCCGCACGGAACTTCTCCAACAACGCGATGGCTTTGTCGGAAGTCATTCGCTTTATCGCACCCGCTCCAGCAACCACGCGGCAAGCCCGGTGATGGGCAATCGTTCCTGCCGGGCGTCGTCGCGGTGGCGGATGGTCACGGTGTCCAAGAGCTCGGGCTTCTCGCCGAGCGTCTCAAAATCCACCGTGACGCAAAAGGGTGTGCCGGCCTCGTCCTGTCTGGCGTAGCGCCGGCCGATGGAACCGGAGTCGTCGTAGTAGGTGTTCACCTGCCCGCGCAGCAGCTCGAAAACCCCACGCGCCTTGGCCACCAGTTCGGGCTTGTTCTTGAGCAGCGGCAGCACCGCCACCTTGATGGGCGCCACGCGCGGATGAAAACGCAGGATGACGCGCGTCTCCGATTTGCCTTTGTCGTCGGTCTCGGTCACCTCGCTGAAAGCGTGCGTGATCAGTGCCAGGATGAGGCGATCCACGCCGGCGGAGGGCTCGATGACGTGGGGGATGTACTTGCCCTTCGCCAGATTATCGGCGTCGTTGCGCGCGGTGGCGGCCGCACTCTCGGCGTCCACCCCAGACTTGATGAGGTACTTGTGCCTCGCGTCGTGGTAACGCTTCCACAGGGCGTCCTGTGTCTCCTTAGGCAAGCGCGTCCATGCCGCGCGCAGGTCGTCGTCAAACACGCCCATGGGTTTGCCGGCGTGCCGTTCGTGCTGACTCAAATCAAAGTCGCTGCGGGCGGCGATGCCTTCGAGTTCCTGCGTGCCAAAGGGAAACTTGAAGAGAATATCCACCGTGGCCCGCGCGTAATGCGCCAGTTCCTCCGGCTTCTGCCAATACTCCTCGAGCGACGTGCGCGGCAGGCCGATGCCCTCGTAAAAGCGCAGGCGTTCTTCCACCCAATACTTGTGCCAGAGCTGCCAGCCCCACGAAGGCTGCGGCTCGCCCGGATGCCCCTCACCCGTGGCCTCTGCAACACTCCCGCTGATGGCCTCGACCGCCTCGTCGGGCTTGATGAAGTACTCCAGCTCCATCTGCTCAAACTCGCGGCTGCGAAAGGTGAAATTGCGCGGCGTCACTTCATTGCGAAATGCCTTGCCGACCTGCGCGATGCCGAAGGGAACCTTCTGCCGACTGGTCTCCAGCACGTTCTTAAACTGCGCAAAGATGGCCTGGGCCGTCTCGGGCCGCAGATAACACACGTTGTCCTCCGACTCCACCGGCCCGCAGTGCGTCTTGAACATCAGATTGAAGGGGCGCGGCTGCGTCTTTTCCCCGGCGCACTCGGTCACCATCTTGCTGGGGCGTTGCGGGCAGGGAATCTCCCCTGTCTGATCGGCGCGGAACCGGCCCTTGCACGTCTTGCAATCAATCATGGGATCGCTAAACGTGTCCACGTGCCCGCTGGCCTTCCAAATCTGCGGGTGCATGATGATGGTGGCCTCCAGCCCGGCCACATCGTCGCGCAGCCGCGTCATCTCCGACCACCACAGCTCCTTCACGTTGCGCTTCAACTCCGCGCCCAGCGGGCCGTAATCCCAGAAACCGTTGATACCGCCGTAGATTTCCGACGACGGGAATACAAAGCCGCGCCGCTTGCAGAGCGAGACGACCTTTTCCATCCTGTCGGGCTGCTTGGACTCGGCCATAGGGCGGGCAGCATTTGGTAAAGCCCCTGCGGGGAGCAATCATAAAAGACCCCTGTGCGCAGGGGTGCTGCGCACGGCAATACACCTGCGGTGGGGTGCTGCGCACGGCCATCATGGGGAATAGCCCCTTATGATGTGGGCACAGACCCTCCTGCGGAGGGCAATACGGCTTCGCCCCTATGGCCGCACCGCAGGAGCCTATGGCCGCACCGCAGGTGCCGCAGCCGGTGCGGTGCGGAAGGCGAAAGGTTTGCCGCCGAGAATCTGATCGGAGGTGATGGTCGGGCAAATGTACTTCTCGACGTGCTCGATGTACAATGCCGTGCCGGCAATGTGATCCACGTGCGGCCAGCGAGCGGGGTTGTACATGGAATCGGTGAGGTCGCGCATCAGCACGACGTGCTTGCCGTTCTTGGCCATCTGCCGAAGGCCAAAGGGCCGGCCCGAAACGCACATGTTCACATGTACCCCCAGCAGGATCACGTTGCGAATGCCGCGCGACTCAAGGAGGTTCCAGATTTCCACACCCGAATCGCTGATGGCGTCGCGGCCGCCGTCGATGGTCAGTCCGGCCGTCTGGCGCGTCCACGGCGCGCGCGGATTAAGGCCCCGGGCCTTGAGTTCGTCCGCCCAACGCGCGTGCACCTGCGGCTCGTCATCCTCGCCGCCGTCGGATTGATCAATGGGATACTTGCCCTTCTCCTCCGCAGGAATCTGTTTGCACCAGTCGCCGATTCCCACGGGCAGGTTTGCGGCCTTGGGTGCGGCTTGCGCGCGGGCGCGTGCCGGGTGCGCGTCGTAGAACTTCATACAACTGCTGGGCGCATGAATGACGAGCACGCCCTTGCCGCGCAGCGCACCCACGACCTCGTTCATGCGCGGGGTCATCTCGTTCACCCGCTGCACGGCGTTGTAGCAATCGTGCAGGTCCCACATGTCGCAGACGATGAGGGCGGTCTTTTGCGCCTCCCACCGCTCCGGCGTGGCAGCCAACTTGAAACTCTCGCCCGCCGCAACCCTCTGCTGCAAGTGGAGGGAGAGATCTGCCGCAGCGCACATGGACGCACCCGCCAGCCCGAACATCACGGCAGCCCGAAGGCATTGGAGCGGGATCATGATGGGGGATGCTAGCGGGCGCGTCGCACTTGTCCATTGACAAATCGGCACGGCCGAAAAAGATGCCCCATGCGAATGCTTCTCTGCGCCTTCGTTTGCGCCGCGAATGCCGGCATGGCCATCACCGAGGCCGAATTTCAAAAACTGCACCGCGAGCTGCAGCCCGATCCCCATGCCGTGTGGCGCAGCATCCCCTGGAAGACCTCCGTGCTGGAGGCGCAGGCCATCGCCGCGCGCGAGGGCAAGCCCATCTTCATCTGGGCGATGGACGGCCATCCCTTGGGTTGTACTTGAAACAACGGCGTGATCGACCGTGCGTCGATCTTCTCCAATCCGGAAATCGTCACCCTGCTCAAGACGCGCTTCGTGCCCGTGGCCATCGACCAGTGGTACCAGCGCCGGCAGCAGGACAACGAAGGCAAGTTCTACCAGAAGATCGCCAATCAAGGCCCGCGCAAGGTCGGCCAGGGCACCACGCAGGGGCTCTATGCCGCCGACGCCGGCGGCATGCTGCTGGGTTTCACAAACAACCGGGGGGTGGACCGCGTTCAAGCGATGATGAAGTCGGCGCTGGCCAAGTTCCGCCCGCCGGCCCAAGCCGCGGCTCTCGACCGGGGCAAGCCCGAGGCACGCTTTAGCCCGCAGCCGCCGCCGGGCGGGCTCATCGTGCGAGTCCACAGCAAGGTGCTTGGCGGCTACGAAGACACCGAGGACGCCACGCGCCGCATCTTTCAGGAGTCCCTCGGGCGCGACAACCTGTGGATCAGCGCCGCCGAGCACGCCGCGCTCGCCAAAGGGGAATTGCCCGAGGCACTGCTGCGGCGCATCGCGCGCTTTCACCTCGTGGACAACACGCGCGGCGAACCCCCCATGTGGGAGGCCGGTGAAGTGCGCGCGGTGCAAGGCGCCCTGCGCGGGGGCGTGTTGCGCGCCACCGTCAAGCTTCAGTCCGCCAAAGGCGACCGCGGCTTTGATGCCGAGCTTTACGGCGTGGTCGAAACCAAGGGCGGCAAGGTCACGCGGATGGACTGGGTCGCCAAGGGCGAGTTCTTTGGCGAAGGCACCTATACGGGCAACGCCCCCAAGGGCAAATTCCCGCTGGGCATCTCTTTCACCCTGGCTGACGGCAAGGACGCGGCCGATGCCATCCCCCCGCAGGCTTCTCGCGGCTGGATTCAAGGCTACATGCCCTAGAAAAAAACTGCCGCAACCGGGCGCCGTGTGGTTTCCCTGAAGTAGCGCGGTGCTGAATTCCACAAACCCGCCGCCGTCGAAGCCAAAGCCACCTGTCATGAATCGATTGCTCCCCGTACTCGGCATTGTGCTGGCGACGCCCTTGGCTGCGCAAACCGGCCATGTCGAGTTTTCCGTGCGCTCGGCGCGCAACGGGGATTGGTCCGACGCCAAAACGTGGCAGCCGGCCCGCCTCCCACAAGCCGGCGACCGCGTGCTGGTTAGCCCGGGCACCACGGTGCGCTTTGACGCCCGCACCACGCCGGTCTTGCGCATCGTGCAGGTGGCGGGAAAACTTCATTTCGCCCGCGACCGAAGCACCGAGCTCAATGTCGCCCTGCTCAAAGTGCAGGCCGGCGACCGCTGCACCGAACGCGGGTTCGCCTGTGATTTTCTCGAGGTCAACAAGGTGGGCGAACCCAGTGCGCAGCCCTCTGCCGCCATGCCTACCCTGGAAGTGGGCACGCTTGAAGAACCCATCCCGGCGGCGCACACGGCGCGCATCCGGCTGCATTACCTCGAGGGACTGCCCAAGGAGGATGCGCCCGCGCTGGTGTGTTGTGCGGGCAGGATGGAGATTCACGGCGCACCCCTAAACCGGACGTGGCTCAAACTCGGCGCGGACGCCGCCGCGGGCGACTCCACCGTGACCCTCTCCGAGGCGGTGGCCGGATGGCGGGCGGGCGATGAAGTGATCCTCACGGCATCCGAGGCCCCCAAGGGGTACGGCTCGTTTCGTGCGGGCGCGAAAAACGCGCGCGAGCCGCAGACCGAAAAACGCACCCTCACCAAGGTCGCCGGCGCGGTGCTGACGCTGGACCGCCCGCTGGCCAACCGTCATGCGGGCGCCGGTGAATTTCGCAGCGAGGCCGCCAATCTCTCCCGCAATGTGGTGGTGGAGAGCGCCGATCCGGCCGGTGTGCGCGGCCACACCATGTACCACCGCTACAGCCAGGGCGGCATCAGCCACGCGCGCTTCGCCCACTTGGGCAAGGAAGGCGTGTTGGGCCGCTACGCCATCCACTTCCATCTGGTGGGCGACACGATGCGCGGCAGTGGCGTGGTGGGCGCGGCGATCGTGGATTCGCACAACCGGTGGGTCACCGTCCACGGCACGCGCTATCTGGTGGTGCGCGACTGCGTGGGCTACCAGTCGGTGGGCCACGGGTTCTTCCTCGAAGACGGCATGGAGGTGTTTAATCTCTTGGATCGAAACCTGGGAGTGCAGGCCTTTCAAGGCAAGGCGCTCAAGGGGCAGGCGCTGCCCTTCGACCGCAATGAAGGCGCGGCGTTCTGGTGGGCCAACGGGCTCAATACGCTCACACGCAACGTGGGCGTGGAGAGCGACGAGTACGGTTTTCGCTATGACATGCAGAAGACCTCGCAGTTCGACAGCCGCCTGCCCATCGTCCAGCCGGATGGTTCGCGCAAGGAGGTGGACGTGCGCACGCTGCCCATCTGGCGCTTTGAGGACAACGAGGCCCATGGTAATTTTGCCGGCATGGTGGTGGCCGCCAACGGCGATCACCAGCCCGACGCGCCCATCCGCGACCTGCCCTTTCTCGCGCACATCCGCAAGGTTGACTGGACCGGGCCCGACGCGCGCCACCCGCACATCCTGCGCAACTTCACCATCTGGCAGTCGCACTACGCCATCCGGCCACACAGCCCGGCCATGCTGATGGACGGCCTGCGCATTCACAACGCGCCCTACGGCGTGTACCGGCCCGCGTTTGACCGCCATGTGTACCGGCGCGTGCACCTCTCTGGCCTCGGGCCCGAGCCTTTTAATCGCGGCATGGATGACGCCAGCGCGCAGAACGGCAGCATCACCGTCGATGGGCTCACGGTGGACGACCTCAAGCGCGGCGACGATGTTCATCCGGTGGTTCACATGACCGACAACGCGCTCGCCCCGGGCGCCGAGTGCCACTTTCGCAATGTGGTGCTGCAATCCAAGGAAGGTCGGCGTCCGCTGTTTAACCGCGGAGGCAGCGTGCGGGCCGACCCCATCGTGGATGAGGGCGTGCCTTACTACGTTCACGACCATTTCGGGCCGGGGCGGCACGCAAAGATTGTCAGCACCAAGGCCAAGCATCTCCTGAGCGACGGCAACACCTACCGCGAGGAGCGCCCACTGACTGGCGATGGTTCGCGCGTGGCGGAAGTGCGCGAGCTGGCTTGGCCGCAGCTTCTAAATCCGGTGGACGACCTGCCGCCGGCGACCGTCATCACGACCGCCCGTAGCGCGCAAGGTGGCTGGATGCTCACCGGCATCACCCACGACAATGGCGTGGTGAAGGAAGTCCGCGTCAACGGTGCCCGCGCCACACTCGTGCGCCAGCACGCGGGAGTGTGCGACTGGCAGGCGACGGTACCGCACCCGAAGGATGGCAGGCTCAGCGCCATGGCGCTGGACGATTCGGGCAATCAAGAACTGACGGCGCACCACCTCAATGTCGGTGACTCCAAGCCCGCACGATAACTTTCCCACCCAAGCCCCAAAAGGGCGCATCACCATCAACCCAAACAAAACCAGCAACCATCCATGAATACCGAATTGCACCTCCGGCCCGGATGCCCCGACTGCCGGTTCCTTGAAGACTCCACCCTCGCGCGCCGCGACTTTCTTTTCTCGCTGGGCCAGGGCGCGGCGCTGGCGGCTGCGGGCGTGTCGGCCTTGCGGGCGGACACGGCACCCGCCAAGTCCAAGCCGGCGGAGGACATGGTTCGCGAATTGCACGCGGCGCTCTCGCCCGAACAGCGCGCCAAGCTGGTGCGCCCCTGGGATGAGGGCGGTGGCCCGGGGAAAATCCCAACGCGCATGGGCATGTACAACAGCCCCCTCTTCAAGGCCGCGATTGGCACGGAGTACACGAAGCCCCAGCAGGAGCTGGTGGAACGCATCTTCCGCGCCATGTGCTCGGACGACGAGGGCTACCGGAGGCTCTCGCGCAACGGCAAGTTTGATGGCAGCGGCTCGCTCGCGGGCTGCGGGGCCCACATCTTTGGCGATCCATCAGGGAAAAACCCCTTCGCTTGGGTGTTCACCGGCCATCACCTCACCGTGCGCTGTGATGGCAATTCGGTGCCAGGCACCGCCTTTGGCGGCCCCCTTTATTACGGCCACAGCGCCCCCGGCTACAGCGAGCGCAATGTGTTCCAGTACCAGACGCGCGCGGTGCAAGGCTTGTTTGCGGCGCTGGATGGCAAGCAGCAGACGGCCGCGGTGGTCGAGGGATCGCCGGGCGAACAGGCGGGGTCGGTGCGGCACCGGGCGCGGCCCTATCCGGGAATCGGCCTGGCCGAACTCTCCAAGGACCAGCAGAAACTGGTCGAATCGGTGATGCGCGCCGTGCTCTCGCCCTACCGCAAGGAGGACGCCGACGAGGTGATGGAAATCGTGCGGGCCAACGGGGGGACGGCCAAGATCAATCTGGCCTTCTACAAGGACAAGGATTCGACCGACCCCAAGGAGCCCTGGCACTTCTGGCGGCTCGAAGGCCCGGGGTTCGTGTGGAACTACCGGGTGCTGGATCATGTTCACTGTTTTGTGAACATCGCGCGCGTGGCGTAGGGAATAAGGCGGCGCGCTAACCGCGCGCTCCTAGCGGGAATTGCCGGTGGCTTGGTCGAGCAGGCGCATCCACGCGCCCATGTAGTGGCCGTGGTCGTGGTAGGTGCGACCGCTCACGAGATTGCCGTCAATCACGCAGGGCTCGTTCACGTACGTGCCGCCACAGACCTCAAGGTCGAACTGGCACTTGGCCACCGTGGCCATCTTGCGCCCGCGCACGCATCCGGCGCGCGCGGGAATTTCCACGCCGTGGCACACGCTGGCCACGGGCTTGTTCTGCTCAAAGAAATGGCGCGTGAGGCGCAGCAGCGCCTCGTCCTCGCGGATGTACTCGGGCGCGCGGCCGCCGCTAAAGAAGATGCCCACATACTCCTCGGGCTTGATGTCGGCAAAGGCGATGTCGGCCTGGATGCTGTAGCCCTCCCATTCCTTGGTGATCGTCCAGCCCGGCTTCACCTCGTGCAGCACCATCTGGTAGCGTCGCTTTTCCGGCGCGGCGACCACCGGCTGATAGCCACCCTCAATCAGCCGGTAATAGGGGTAGAGCGTGTCCACGGTTTCCGTGGCGTCTCCCACGATGATGAGCACCTTGCCGCGCGATGGTTGCATCCCCTTCTGATTACGACCTGGCAAGGCAGGCTTCCAGATATTTCCGCGCCCGGTTGACCTCGGCCGTCACCTCCGCGACGGTTCCCAGGATGGGCACGCCGCGCGGCACCGGGTGCATGAACACCGACACCGCCCCGCGATAGGATGTCGCCTTCAACGCCGCCAGCAGGGGCGAAAAATCCAGCCGCCCGCGGCCGGGCAATTGCTGCAGCTCCTCCTGCTTGGGCATCTTCACCATGCAGCCCTTGCCATGTTCCCACGCGTAGAAATGCGCGAGGCGCGCGCCCGCGTCGCGGATGAGCCGCGCCAGTTCGTCGGGCTGCTGCGGCAGGTGATAGGGTGCCAGTGCCAGCCCCAGCCGCGGCGAGGGCACGGCCTCGAGCAGCCAGCGCACGCCGTCGGCCGAATGCAGCAACTGACCGCTGTGGTTTTCAATCGCGACCGTGACGCCACACTGCTCGGCCTGCGCCAGCGTCGGTTTCAGGCTCTCGCCCAACGCCAGCACCGCGGCCTTCAAGTCTGCGCCCGCCAGCCCGTTCTTGCCGCCCGCGCCCGTGACGATGAGCGGGCACTGTAGCTTCTGGGCAACGGCCAGTTCGTCCTTCAGTTTGAGGGGCCCCAAGTCGTAACGGGTCAGGATGCCCAGCCGCACCTTGTGTTTCTCCAGCAACGCCCGGAACGCGTCGTGGCCCATCTCGTCCAACTGCTCGCGCTGATTGCCGTGGATGCGCGGCCACAAATCCACCGTGTCGGCGCCCGTCTTGGGCGCTTCGGGGACGATCTGTGCCAGTGGCAGCGTGCCATAGAGGCACGAGGCCAGCGTGTAGCGCAGCCCAAACGCCCTGGCCGGTGCCGACGCCGCCGCGCCGGGCTTCAGGGGGGCGGCCGCGAGCACAGCCTTGGAAACCAGCAGGCCCGCGGCGGCCTGAACCATGAATTCCCGGCGATCCAATGTCATTTCAGCGGGTTCTCGTACCACACGATGTTTTTGCTGACCTGACCGGCAATCAGCACATCCAGATCGCCATCGGCGTCCAGATCATGCAGGCGGATGTCGTAAGCCGCCTGGTTGCGCCCGAGGATGTGCGTGGTGAACCGGCCCTTGCCATCATTCTCAAACCACGCGGCAACGAGATCGTCCTTGGCGCAGGTGACGGCGTCGATATCGCCGTCGCGGTCGAGGTCACCGATTGCCAGACAATGCGGCCCGGCGAGATCCGGGTTGATATCACGGGGCTTCCAGTCGGGCGCATGGAACCAGAGCACCCCCTTGCCGTGCCCCCGGCTGGCGACAAAGTCGTTGCGGCCGTCGCCATCCACGTCGGCCATGAGGATGTTGGTGGCACCGGGATGTTTGCCGGGCAGCAGATGCTTCTTCCATGGGGCCGTCGCCGGATCCTTCGGGGCTTCCCACCACGCAAACCATTCGCCAGAGCCCGTCTCATCCTGCGGCCCGCCCTTGGCGCCGGTGGCGGCATCGGGACGCCCGTCGCCATTGACATCCCCCACGCCCAGATAATGGCTCAATCCGGGCGCGTCGCCCCGCGCAAACACCGTGCGCCTCCAAGCCGTGCCGCCCTTCGCGGGGGTGCGATACCAGACAAGGCTGTTGGGAAAGGGTGTGTCTTTGGGCTGCCCGCTGTTCGCGGCCAGATCGGCAATGCCATCACCATCCACGTCCGCCACGAGCAACCCGTGGATGCCGTTCACTTGCTCGTCCACCGCGCGCATCGGCCAGACGCCGGGCTTGCCGGTGTTTTCCAGCCAGACGATGCGCCCGGGCTTGTCGTACTGCGCGCCAATCCAGTCGGGCCGGCCGTCGCGGTTGACATCCATGACCTCGCTGTGAATGCAGCTCAAGGCCAAGGCGGCATCGCTCAGGACGGCGCGCTCCCATCCGGGCGCGGCAAAGAGCAGCACCCTGCCATCGGCAGCGGCAACGATATCGGGCTTCTTGTCGCCGTTAAAATCAGCCGCCACCACCGTGGCACTGTGGAATCCCGACGCGACGACGTGCTTGCGCCATCCGCCGCCGACCGGAGCGCCTTTCGCGCCCCATTCCAACCCGCTCAAAGCCACGGCGCACAGGAGCCGGCAGGCCCATCCAACGCGCTCAAACCCATTCAAGGACATCGTTTGCAAAAAAGCTACCGCCTTCCCCATGCATGGCAAGTCATTCCCCGGTCGCGCTTTGGCGTACAGCAGGCTGCGGCCAGTATGTTTTTATTTACAACCCCGTTGGGCTCGGGCATCGTTTCGCGGTTTGTTCGGGGAACCCCGGGCGAGTTTTTCATGAACAATTGGCGCATTCCATGGAACCAGGTCCACTGGCTTAACAGCAGCTTCCTCATCCTGACGGTGGTCATCACCCTGACCGTGCTGCCCTGGTTCTTGTGGAGGCACGGCGGCGAAATCAACCATTGGTGGGTTCATGGGTCGCTGGCCCTCTTTCTCTTCATCGCCTGCGGGATGAGCATCACGCTAGGCTACCATCGGCACTTTGCGCACCTGTCCTTCAAGACCAGCTGGCCCGTGCGACTGGCCACATTGCTCTTTGGCGCGGCGGCCATGCAGGCCTCGGCGCTGACGTGGGTGGCCGACCATCGCCGGCATCACAAGCACGTGGATGACACCGACGACCCCTACAACATCACAAAGGGCTTCTGGCACGCGCACATTGGCTGGATCATGTTCAAGATTCGGTTTGGCTGCGACCTGGACAACGCGCGCGACTTGCAGGCCGACCGCATGGTGATGTGGCAGCACCGTTGGTGGTCGCAGATTGGCCTGCTGGTGGGCTTTGGCATCCCGACTTTGGTGGGATACCTCCTTGACGGCCCCGTGGGCGCGGCGGCGGGCCTGCTCGTGGGCGGCGTGGCGCGGCTGGTGGCGGTGCATCACACCACCTTCTTCATCAACAGCCTATGCCACACCCTGGGCAAGCAGCCCTACTCCACCCGCTGCACGGCGCGCGATAGCTGGATCATGGCTCTGCTGACCTTTGGCGAAGGCTACCACAATTTTCACCACGAGTTTCAGCACGATTACCGCAACGGCGTGAAGGCGTGGCAGTTCGACCCCACCAAGTGGGCGGTGTGGGTGCTCAACAAGCTGGGGCTGGCGACCGAACTGCGCCGCGTGCCCGACGAACAGATTCAACTGTCGGAAATCGCCGAGAAGACGCGCATGCTGGACACCCGGCTTGCAGTCGTTTCGCGCCCGGTGTGCTTGCAAACCGAGGCGAGGTATCAGGCCGCCCAGGAGCGCCTGGCCGCCGCCGCCGCCGCGTGGGAACGCTGCCGCCGCGAATATGTGCGCGCCACCGGCCAGATGGCCGCCACGGCCCGCGACCACATCGCGGGGCTGTGCGCGCAACTGGAGGAGGCGCTGGCCGAACTGCGCGACGCCATCCGCCAATGGGACGCCGCGCACCGCGCCTTGGAAGGCCGGCTCGCCGTCGCCTGAGAGCCCCTAACGCTGCCACGGCTTTTTTCCTCCACGGACACCCCCCTGCACTGGTTCATGAAGAAAATAGAAGCCATCATCAATCCCTTCAAGCTCGAAGAGGTGAAGGAAGCCCTCACCGAAGCCGGCGTGCTGGGCATGACCGTGTGCGATGTCAAGGGCTTCGGGCGGCAGAAGGGGCACACCGAGATTTATCGCGGCAGCGAATACACCATCGACTTTCTGCCCAAGCTCAAAATCGAAGCCGTGGTGGCCGACAACCATGTCGAAGCCGCCATCGCCGCCATCATCAAGGGTGCCAAGACCGGCAAGATTGGCGATGGCAAGGTGTTCGTCTCGCCCGTGGAACAGGTCATCCGCATCCGCACCGGCGAAACCGGCGAAGCCGCCGTCTAGGGGCTGCCCCCCCTGCAAGGGACTCCTGCGGAGGGCAATTGCATTGAGCAATTGTGCCCCCCGCAGGTGCCGCAGGCGCCCTAGAGAATGGCCTTGGGATCCACCGCCTGCTTCAAGAGCAGGTCAATGCGCGGCACCATGGGCGAATCGGGCGCGGCGCGCTTGGCGTCCTGCGCGGCCTTGCGTGCTTCGGCAGGCTTGTTGTCGCGCATGAGGTACATGGCCTTGTAATAGAGCGCCTCCTGCAGCGTTTCACCCTCGGGCTTGTCGGTCTCGATGAGCTTGGCAATCCTGGCCACGTATTCCGCGGGCTTGGGCGGCGCGGCATTGGCGGCGCGCGGCGTGCGCACGATGGCCTGCAGGGCGGCCTTGGTGTTCGCGGCCTTGGCAGCGCCTTCGTACTTGGTCTTGAGTCCGGCCTCGTCCTTCTCATCAAGCTTGATGATTTCGGAAACCCATTCCCCGTAGTGCTTCTGCACAAGGTCGGCATCCAGCTTGGACAGGGCGGCGTCGAGCAGTCTGGCGCGCGCGACGCCCTTGGCGGCCGACGCCTGCGCAATGGCCTCGTCGCGCTCCTTGAGCAGTGCGGCCTTGGTCACCATGTCCTTGATGTAATCCTCCGCTGACACGCTGCTGCCATAGCCCACGCGGCGCGCGAAGGGTTTGCCGGTGGCGTCGGCCAGATAGATGGTGGGCACGCCGCTCACCGCATACTCCTTGCTCAGCGTCTTATACTGCTCGATTTCCTCCGGCGATTGCTTGGACTTGTCGCGGGGTGAATCGAGCTTGAGCAGGATGAAGTGCCTGGGCATTTGCTCCTTGAACACGTCCTTGGAGAGCACGTTTTTCTGCAAGGCGATGCACGGCGGGCACCAGTCCGATCCCGTGAACTCCATGAAGATGGCCTTGCCCTCTTTGGCGGCGGCGGCCTTGGCCTTTTCAAAGCTCACGAGCCAGCCCTCTTCGGCGGCAGGCAGCGGGAGACAGGTGACGAAGAGCGCGATGGCAGCGGGAAGAAGTGTGCGATTGGCTTTCATGCTGGATTTTCTACGCCATGGCGCAAGCGCCGGCAAGCGCTATTCCCCGCACCTGCGGTGCAGCCATAGGGGCGAAGCCCCTTATCGCCCTCCGCAGGAGTGCCCGCCGCAGGCGCCCCCCTGCAAGGGGTTGCCTCTGGACAACGGCACGGGCCTGTGGCAACACTCTTAAACCACATGAAAACCCACCTGCTCCTCCTGGCCGGACTGCTGCTGGCGCCGTTGCTCCCGGCCCAGTCTGGCAGGGTGAACGCCACCGCCACCACCCAGACCAAGCCCAACTACTTCGGCGAGACCAAGACCGTGGTCAAAGATCCAGGTGGCAAGATCGTGGGCGAGGCACTGACCCAGACCAAGCCCAACTTCTTTGGGGAGACCAGGACGGTGATCAAGGATGGTTCCGGCAAGGCGCTTGGCGAGGCGGTGACCCAGACCAAGCCCAATTATTTCGGCGAGACCAAGACCGTGTTCAAGGATGCCAACGGCCGGACCGTGGGCGAGGGTGTCACGCAGACGAAGCCCAACTACTTGGGCGAGACCAAGACGACCTTCAAGGATCGCTCAGGCAAGGTGATTGGCGAGGCCTTCACGCAGACCAAGCCCAACTTCTTTGGCGAGACCAAGACCACCGTCAAGGGCGCCACCCCCTTGAGCCTGCCCTCCAAGTTCAGACGCTAACCCCTCAACCCCATTCCGCTTATGTCAGAAGAAGACGACGACAACTCTCATAGCCCCCTCGATCAGCTCAAGGATGCGGAGCCGTTTGTGAACGTCTACGGCCAGTGAACCGGCGCGATGCAGCGCAACAGGCTGATGGAGCAGCAAAGGGAGGCGGCGCGGGCGCAAGCCGAAGCCACCCGAGAACAGGCCCGCGTCTTGGGGGAACAAAACCGCATCGAGCAGTCCCGGTCGGAGACGGAACGAGGACGTTTGAATATCGAAGCCCAACGGTTCGCTGCCGAGAACGCCGAACGCGAGCAGCGCCGCCTTCAGGCCGATCAAATCAAGCAGCTCCGCGTCCTTATGGCCGACACCATGGATTCCCTCGCCCGGCTCAAAAAGATCCGCCCCGCCCCCTGACCTTCCTCCATTCCTATGTCGAACACCCGTTGGGATGAACCGCTCCTCCGCTCCGTGGCGGTGTTGCAGACGCAGCGCAACTTGCTGGATCGGCAGGCCGATGAGTTGACCGATCTGGCCGACATGCAGGCCCACCGCGCGATCAGGTCCGACCTGGCCGATTACATCGCCGCCCATGCCCGGGCCGGCACCCTCCCGGCCGACCCTCTCGCCACGCTAGATCCACGCCTGTGGGAGCTTTCGGAGTTCTTTGACACGGCCGCCAGCCTGCACCGCACCTCATTGGAGCTAAAGCTGCGCTCCTCCTCCTTCTCCCTCGCAGACTTGCAGACTGCCAAGGCCAGTCTGGAAGAGGCTGCCGCCCAGTTGCCGGCCCGGTTGCAGGCGCTTGCTACGCTGCTTTCCCCGTTGGACTGGAATGGCAGCGACGACGACGCCGACCTGCACCCCGAGCTGCTCCTCTGCGCCCAGTGGCTGGACGTGGACTTGCCCGAAGAGACCGACGACCGCCCCGCCTTCCGCCTGTTGGCGTTGGGGGGTGGGCGACTCTTTCAAGAAATTAAGGCCCATTTCAAGAAGGAGTGCTCACGCTTGGCCGAGCTAGCCGAGCGCCATGCCCGGCATCGTGAAGCCCTGCAGCAGGCCGCCGCCCAGATTGCGCTTGGCAACCACCTTACGGCCAGACAACTGCTTGAGGCTGCCGGCCTCTTGGGATCATCCAACCACTTCAGCGACCTGGATTATGCAGCAGTCCAATCCAGCCTCACCGCGCTGCAAGGGGCCGCTGCCAAAGCGGTTGGCTTTGCCAGGAAACTCCCCGCCAACGTGTGGGATGTATTGGAACGCTTCCGGGGAGTCGCCGCCTCGGCCGACCGCGTTGCCCACCACAGCCAAGCGAGGCAGGAACTGGCCGCCATCCGTGAAGCATTGAATGCCCATTGGATGGCAACGGTGTTGCCCGGCTCTGAACTGGAAGCGCAATGCCGGCCGCCACTGGAAAGCGCCTATTCAGAGTTGAGCAGGGCCGAAGCAGAACTCGATTCCATGGCCGCCGCGGGGAAGGCGAAGAGGAAGTCGATGTGGATCAAGAGCGGCGCGCTGGCCGCCATCGCCATGGTGCTGGTCCCGGTCGCGTGGTTTTCCTACGTCAAAATCACCGCCAAAGACAAGCCCACTGCCGATGCCAAGGGCACAGCCAAAGCCACTGCTGCCGCCGACGCTGCCAAGCATCCGATGGCGAAGACTTGGGCGGCCATGCGGCGGGCAGGGTTCAAGGAGGAGAAGATAAAGCAGACCCTCACGCAAGGAGGCACCGTGGTCGCGTGGGGAAGGAACGACGATGGTCAGTGCAAGGTGCCCGTGGCCTTGAGTGGCGTGGTGGCGATTGCGGCGGGACACGAGCACACCGTGGCCTTGAAGCTGCCCCCTGCGGCACCTGCGGTGCGGCCATAGGGGCGAAGCCCCTTATCGCCCTCCGCAGGAGTGCCTGCCGCAGGCGCCCCTCCGCAGGGGGTATTGCTCCGGCGCAGCCGGCTAGTATTCGCGGTCTTTCTTGAGGCCCGGCTGGGGCATGGGATAGAAACCCTGAGCATCGGCCAGCACCGGCGCCTTGCTATCAAAGCCCAGCAGCTTATCGAGATCTTTGGCCAGCGGCGGAGCATTGAGTGCCATGTCCCAGGTGACGCGCTGACCGGTGTGCGCGGCCATGCGCCCCATGTTGCAGACCTGACTGGCGAGCGCGCCGCGATCGGCTTCGTTGTAGGGCTTATCGTTGCGGATGGCGTCCAGAAGATCGTCCCACTCGTCCTGATAAGGGTTGGTCTCGGTGACGGGGAACTTCCAAGTCTGATTCTTGGGATTGGGAGTCAGGCCTGAGTAGATGGCCGAGGGCGCGGGGAAATGGCCATTGGCGGAAAAGACGCCGAATCCCTTGGTGCCATGCACGTAGCTGGCAAACTCGTTGTGGCAGCCCTCGATGGTGCGGCCTTGGTGCATGAGTTTGGTGCCATCGCCGTAGGTGTATTCCACCGAGTAACTGTCGAAGTTCTGGTCGATGAAGGGACGGCCCTGATCGTCCTTGGTGTAGTGCTTGCCGCCGGTGGCCTGCGCCATGATGGGCCAGGGGAATTTATCGCGCGCGGCGTCCACATTCAAGGGATCGCCCCCGGCGTTGGTGGGGTCGCCCATGGCGGCACCCTTCATCCAGCAGCACTCGTCAATGTTGTGGATGTAATAGTCGTTGAAGCAGCCGCCGCTGGCCCAGATGAAGCTGTGGAAGCGCCGGATCTGCCAGCGAATCTCCTCCATGTCCTTGTACTCCGGACTCATGGCGCGCGGGATGGAGCGGGCGGAAGCCACCGGCCCGTGCATGCGATAGGAACGCATGAGCACGATGTCGCCCAAGGCACCGTTCTGAATCTGCTCGGCCATGGCGCCGCGCGCCCGGCTGTGGCGGCACATGAGGCCCACGCCCACCTTGAGGTTCTTCTTCTTGGCCTCGCGATTGATCTCCAGGATTTTCTTGGTGCCAAAGCCATCGGCGGTCACCGGCTTCTCCATGAAGACGTTGACGCCCTTCTGCACCGCATATTGGAAGAACACCCAGCGAAACGCCGGCGGCGTGGTGAAGATGGCGATGTCGCCCTTGCGCAGGCTGTCGATCGCGTTCTTGAAACCCTCGAACCCGATGAACTGGCGGTTCGCGGGCACGTCCACCTTGTCGCCATGCTTCTTTTGCAGCGCATTGAGGCTGCCCTTGAGCTTGTCCTCAAAGATGTCGGCCACGGCCACGAGCTTGGTGGGTCCATGCGCCGCCGACACCGAGAGCGCATTGTCAGCCGCGCCCGTGCCGCGCCCCCCGGCGCCCACGAGCGCCACCTTCACGGTGTCATCCACCGCGCCATGCACGTACGGCAGGGCGACCCCCGCTAGTGCGGACGCCGCCGTAATCTTGCCGGTGGCCTTGATGAAGTCACGACGCGTGCTTGATTGAGGATTGTCCATGCCCGCGATGCTCCCGATGCAAAGCCCGGTCGTCAACCTCTAAACCCCCTCACGCCGGCCCTCGCCACGTGGCCCCTTCGCTGGGAAAGCAAAAAACCCCGCGGCGATAGCCACGGGGTTTTGATAAATGCCTTAAGGTTACTTCTTCTCAACCTTGGAGATCGCCAGAACACCCTTGGCAATCTTGCCGGTGATCTTGACGTCCAGCGTGGTGCCCGGCTTGCAGACGTCCTTGTGCAGGCCCGCCGCATCCTTGCCCGTCAACAGGTAGGTGATTTCCTTGCCTTCCTTGGTGACCACCACGGCGGCCTGGCACTTGTCCTGCGTCTTGAGCGTGCACTTGGCGCACTGGACCTTGCCTTCAACCGTCGTTGCCTCATCCGCGGCGAACGCCGCTGAACCGAGAAGCCCGAACGCGAGTGCGAATGTTGTGATGTACTTCATAATGATTTCTTGGGGTTGTTTTCTGAGTCTCTTACTCGATTGTTTCAATGGTGACTGCGCCTAGTTGTATTGCTGACGAGCCAACCGTCAAGGGAATTCATCCGTCTTTGGAGGATGGGATGGGGCTATTTGTCCGCCGGTTTGGCCGGTGGATTGCGCAGACAGCGCTGCAGCGCCAGCACGGCCAGCGCCGTGCCGTACTGGCGGTGGTAGTCGTAGAGGGGGAAGTCCCACCAGTCTCCGTCCTTCTCCTGAAGCTTCATGAGGGTGGAAGCCAGGTGATCCTGCAGGCGGGGCCGGTCGGCCGCAGGCACGTGCTCCATGAGCAGCCCCGCGTAGTAGTGGCCGTAGTAATAGAAATAGCCGGCGATTTGGAACCAGGCCTCGTGGGGAATGGGACGCTTGCGGCCAATCCCCAGCCAGTCGTTGCGGGCGAAGAGGCGATCCAGCCAGGTCACGATGACCTCGTCGGTGATCTTGGCGTCGCCCCAGATCCGCAGCGCAAGGTTGCCCACCTGCGAGCGCCCCAGGCTGCCCGCGGGCCGGTTGATGCCGCGGCGCGGCTGCATGTTGAGGTATTCGCCGTAGAGAAAGCTGCCGTCGGGCAGGTGCTGGCGGCGCAGCGCGTCCAGCGCGCGTTTCACCAGAATCTTGGGCGGCTCGATGCCCGCCTTCTTAGCCTCGTGAAACGCCACCAGCACCGTGCCGTTGACAAAGGAGATGGAGCTGGACGCCGGCTTCTGCGAGCCCACGCGAAAATCGTAGTAGCCCCAGCCGCCGTCCACCGACTCGTAGCGGCCCAGCCAGTTGAACTGATCGCGGATGGCCGCCTCGATGCGCGCCGCCTTCTCGGGATCCTTGGCCGCCGTGGCGCGTGCGCGCAGGCGCACGAAGGTCTGGATGGCGTAGCCGTGCGCCCACACGTTGTACAGGGCGTCGGCGGTGTCGCGGCGCAGCTTGGGTAGATTGGCAAGCAGGTGCTTCTCCCCATCCGCGATGGCGGCAAGGGTGCGTGGACTATCGCCCCCCGCCTCGATGAGTGCCGTGGTGCAGAGGGCCGTGATGGCGAGCTGGAACGCCATGTGGCTCTGGAACGTGGGCGCGTAGATGTTGAGCCCCTTGGTGTTCCGGGGCGATCCCCACGAGCCATCCTTGTTCTGGATTTCCAAAAGGAAATACACGCCCCGCTCGATGGACTTGGCCACGACCGCATCGCCCGGCGGTGCGATGTCTGGCAAGCGCGGTGTTTTAAGAAAGTCGGGTTCCTCCTGCGCGTGGGCCGCGTGCAATGACAACGCCAGCGCGAGAGCCCAAGCTGCTGACGCCGCCCTATTCAAGGGGCCTTTCCAGAAGGAGCACATCGCCCGCCTTCACCCCGCCCAGGATTTCCGTCCTGCCGCCCGTCGAACGCCCCAACGTGACCGCGGCGACACGGTGGCCTTTCCCGGTTTTCACAAACACAACGGGCTTGCCACCCTCTTCAAACACGGCGGCCGAGGGTGCCGCCAGCGCCTGTTTGGCTTCGTAGGCAAGCATCCGGACGGCGCAGGTCATGCCGGGCATGAGAAACTCCGCCCCCGCCGCAGCCTCGGCCTGGAAGCGCAGCTCAAACTTGTCCACGCCGGTGGGAATGGCCGGCACCGCGAGGGCTTTCAAGACCAGCCGAACGGAGGGATCCGCCGTCGGGATGGCGCTGGCGGCCGCGCCTGTCTTAATGAGGCGGATTTCCTTTTCAGCCGCAAGGGCGCGCAGCAACAGGGGGCGGGGTTCGACGATGGACATCACGGTGTCGCCCGCAAGGAGTTTGCCTCCGGGCACCAGCCGCGCCGACAGGCCGCCAGTGCCAGACCATTGGCCTTGGGTGAAGGATCCGTGATAGACCACGCCCGCAGCGGGGGCGCGCACCACCATGCCCTCGGCGTCGGCCTTGAGTTCGGCCAGCGATTCCTGCGTTTTCTGGTGCTGCAATTGCTGCCGTTCGTACGCCAGCCGTTTCTTCGCAAGCTCGCGCGCCTGCGCGGCCTTGCTGCGCACGAGCACATGGCGCTGGCGCACCTCGTCCTCGCGCTTCTGCTCCTCGGCGCGGGGGATGGAGAGGTCCAGCTGGGTGCGCGTGCTGATTTCGCTTCCCACCAGAGAGTGGCGCGCGCGATCCACCGAATCCTGCGCGCGTTTAAGGATGATCTCCTCGGTCTCCTCGGTGAGGTCGTCGGCCTTGTACATTTTCTTGAGCTGCTTGAGCTCCTCCTCGGCGTAGGCCAGATAGTCAGCCGCGCTCTTGAGATTCACCTGCGCCGTCTTGATGTCGAATGGCTGCGTCACCTTGAGGTACCGCTCCAAATCCTGTTGCACCACGCGGTAGGCGCGTTCCACCGTCGCCAACTCCAGCGGGGAGACCTTCTCCGCGAATTCCAGGTCGCCTTTGGCCAGCTCCAAATCGAGCCGCGCCAAGTCCAGCCCGATCTCCGAGTCGCGGATGCGCTGCTGGATTTTCTCCGGTTCCAACTGGAGCAGCACGTCGCCCTTCTTGACGCTCTGGCCGTGCGCGGCCGCCTCCTTCACGGTGAGTTCCGTCCAGACTTTGGGTGAAACCTTGACCGGATGCACGCCCGCCGGCTCGACCGTGGCCTCCCATTTCAGTTCCACGCGAAAGGGTGAGAGCTCCAGCTTGTGCGTGGCGGGCTTGTCGTCGGACTTGTTGGCCTCGGCGGCGCCGGAGAGAAGCGCGCCCGCCAACAGCAACGCGCCCATCGGAAAGAAGGGTGTTTTCACGGGGTGAGATGTAACGCGCCGCGCCCGCACACGCAAGCCTTCCCGCCACCGCGAATTGTGCCCCTTACCCGGCCAAGGACTCCCTGAGCAACTGCAGACTCTTGGGGACGGCGGTGTCGGGGTTTTCCTTGCCTTCAAATTCCAGCGAGACATAGCCGCGATAGTTGGCCGCGCGCAGAATCCGGGCGACGCGCCGGTAGTCCAGATCGAGCGTGTACCATTCCCCGCCCCCGAAATAGGTCTTGGCCTGCACGAACACCGTGCGGGGCGCAATCGCCTCCAGTTTGGGATAGGGATCCTCCAGAAAATTGCCCGTGTCCATGAGCACGCCCAGCCACGGCGAGTCGATGGCGCGCGCGATGCGCAGCAGGCCCGCGGGTGTGCGGGTGAGTCCCCAGTGGTTTTCCAGCGCCAGCACCACCCCGTGCTTCGCAGCCGAGGGCAGGCACTTCTCGATGCAGTCGATGCACCACTTGAATCCCTCGTCCTCGGTGTGGCCGGGCAACACGGGTTCCTCGCCGCGGGCTTTCATCAGCTCATCAAACGACTTGATGGTGTTCCAGCGGCCGGAGTTGAGGCGGATGCACGGGATGCCCAGCGCATGCGCCAGCTTGATGCAGTGGAGGGTGTGGTCGATGTTGCGCTGCCGCTCCGCGGGGTCGGGGTCGACGAAGTCCTGATGGATGGACAGGCACACGAGGGCCACGCCGCGGGAGAGAGCGCGCCGCTTGAGCTCCTGCAGGTAGGCCGGCTCCTCGCTGTCGAGCTGCCGATGAAGGATGTCCACGCCTTCGGCGCCCAAATCGCCCGCCTTGTCGATGACGGTTTGAACGCTCACCTTGGGCGGCTTGAAGTGCCAGTAGCTGTAGGTCGCGATGGCTAGCTTAAGCGGCGGCGCCTTGGCGGGGACTGCCACAGCGGCCGCGGGCAGGGCCGACCATGCGGCGGCGGCGGCCGCCCCTCCCAGCCACGCTCGCCGGGATAGCGCGCCCGTCGGGACTGCCGCGGGCACCGCCTCAGGCGGTGGCATTAAAGAAGATGCCGGGCTGGTACTCATCCAGGTTCATTACGAAATACGGCGGGAGCCCCTCGAACACCATCTGTGGCGCGCCTTGGCCTCGCCCGTAGAAATAGTCATTGAGCGGGCCCGCGGACACCTTGGCCTGCGCCACCATGCGATCCATCGCCGTCCCCCGGTAGAGGTCGTGGATGCTGAAGCTTGCGGCATGAATCATCATGGCATTGGGCCCCGCTGCGGCAACCTAGGTTCTGGAAAAAATCTAACAGGGTTTGGGCTGTGATGGCAATGCCCCAGTGGCCCTGAGGCGGAGGCAGGCGCGTCAGGCTGCGGGCTTGAGGATGATCTCAAATTCCAATCCGTTCGGCGTGCGATTGCGGCAGGTGATGGTGCCGTGGCAGGCGTCCACGCAACTCTTCACAATCGCCAGCCCCAGCCCGGCACCGCCTGTTTCGCGACCGCGGTCGGATTCCGGCCGGAACAACGGCTCGAACACCTTGGGAAGCAGCGAGGGTGCCAGCCCAGGACCACAGTCGGAGAGCGTGAGCACGACGCGCCCGTGATGAACACGTCCCTGCAGCGTGATGGGGCCGCCTTTGCCCGCGTAGCGCACGGCGTTGCGCACCAGGTTGCCCAGCGCGCGCGCGAGCAGCGTGGGATCGGCGCTGGCGCGGAGGCTCTCGGCGAGATCCATCCTCACCTCGACGGAGGCCGCCGCCTCGCGGTCAATGACCCTCTGCGCCAGCGCCCGCAGCTCCACCGGCTGCAGCTTGGCGTCGGGCAGGCGAATGCCTGTTTTTGAAAACATCAGCAGCTCGTCCACCAGTTCGGACATGTGCTGCACCTCCTCCTGCGCGTCGGCCACGTAATCGCGGGAGGCGGCTTCGGCCCGCTGATCAAGCACGGCCAGCGCCGCCTGCAGCCGCGCGATGGGTGAGCTCAGCTCATGGGCGATGTCGCCTAGAAACCGTTTCTGGCCCTTGATGGAGCCATCGAGCCGCTGCGCCAGCTGATCCACCGCCTGGCTCACGCGGCCGATTTCATCCGTGCGCGCGATGCCGACGCGGGTGTCAAACTTGCCCTCGGCGATGCGCTCGGTGGCGGCCGTCACCTCCGCCATGGGACGGGTGATGGTCCGCACCATGGGAATCCAGAAAAGCACCGACAACCCTGCCGCGCCCCCCAGCAGCACCAGCCACGGGGCGGGGTCAGAGAAGAGCCCGTGGCCGTGCATCGAATCGGACATGGTGAGCAGCGTGGCCGTGTACTGCACCGGCCGCGCCCCTCCCCGCCGCACCGGCCGCAGTCCTGCAACCTCATCCTGAGGCAATTCATCGGCGCCCTCGCGCACCCGCACGGTGATGGGGGTGCCCGCCCAGTAGAGCTGCGGATTGGCGGTGGACACCAAGAACACCGGCGCGGGAGGGGCCGCCGACTGCAAGGCATCGGGTTCCGGACGGGGTTCGGTGGCACCGGGCGCACGCCCGACCATCCATTGCTGAATTTCCTCCAGGTTCAACTGCCCGTCGTTGTTGGTGTCGGCCTGCGCCAGCCAGCGCTCGACGGAGCCCGGCGGCATCGGCAGTGGGCGTCGGAAGAGGAACCCCAACGCCTCGTCGCGTTCGTTGCGCGAAAGCAGCCCTTCATACCGCGTCTGCTGCTCCGCGGTGAGGAAGCCCGCCGAGAGTTTCAGATGTTCCTGCTTTAGTTCCGACCGCAATTCTCGAAACTTCCCGAACCAGGCCTCGCGGGTCAGTCCCACCAGCGCGGTGTTGGTGCCCAGCCGGCGCTGGCGCGATTCGTATTCGCGCCGGGCCGCTTCAAAGGGTTCGCGTTGCGCTGGCAGCAAGGTGAGCTGCTCGGCATAGGAGCGGTTGCCCTCGCGCCGGACGCCTTGGGGAAAACCGGGATTGTCGCGGCCGGAGCCAAGACCACGCATGAGCGGCACGGCGTGCGGGGCCGATTCCTTGAGCTTCGCCAGCACCGGCGGCGGCGGTTGCACCAGATCCCCCGCCAGCACCTTTTCCTCGGTGCCGACCAAGTAGAAGTTCATCCGGTAGATGTCCGAGTACTTGCGCAAAGACGCCGTCCACGTCTCGCGCGGCTCCTGGCTCAGTGTATGCGACACCACCTCGCCCACCTGCCGGAGCCGCTGCTCAAAGGGCCCCGCGAAGGGCGAGAGCGGGCTGGCGTGATGGCGGACAAACAACCCCACGGCTGCCCCGATGAGTACGAGATTGAGGAAGAACCACAACAGGATCTTGGTGAAGAGTGTGGGGCGCAGGTTCACAAAGAATGCCTCAGAATTTGGCCATCATGTATCCCACCGACCGGATGGTCTGGAGATAGCGCGGGGTGCGGGGGTTGTCGCCCAGCTTCTGCCGCAATGAACTGATGTGCACGTCAATGCTGCGATCAAAGACCTCGTAATTGCGGCCTGCCACGGCGTCGAGAATCTGCTCGCGGTTGAGCGCGCGTCCCGCGCTGCGCAAGAGGCAGAGCAGCAGGTCATACTCCAGTGCCGTCAGCCGCAGGGGCTCGCCCTCCAGCAGGGCGGTGCGGGCCCCTGGCGAGAGCGAAAGCCCGCCGTTGGAAAGGGTCTCCTCCTCGGCCTCCGAGGTGGCCTTGCGCTCGGCACGCCGGGTGACGGCGCGCAGGCGCGCCAAAAGTTCGCGCGTTGAGAACGTCTTGGGGAGGTAGTCGTCGGCACCCAGCTCAAGCCCCATCACGCGGTCGGCCTCCTCGCCGCGGCCGGTGAGCATCAACACGGGCACATTGCTGTGCTGGCGGATGCCCTTGAGCACGGCAAAACCGTCCATGCCCGGCAGCATCACATCCAGAATCACCGCGCGGTAGGATCCCGACTGCACCCGCGCCAGCCCGTCGGCGCCGTGGTGCACCGCGTCCACGGCGTAACCCAGCGGCGCGAGATAATCGCGGATGAGCCGGCAGAGCTTGGTGTCGTCGTCAATCAGCAGCACGCGCACGACCTCGGCTGGGAGGGCCGCGCGCGCCGCGCTGCCAGGCTGACTGGAGGCGCTGCGCGGGGTCTTGGGCATGGTCGATTCGGGGGCCCGGGTACAACCGTCCGGGTCCGTTGACAAATCTTTACATTTCAGGACGGCCGGCGACACAAAAACTTTACATGGGCCCGCTTCAATCCACTCCCAAGACACCCGTGCCAGCACGGATGTTACGAAGGCAAACATGATGACAAACACCTTGCCCGCCTTGGAAGCTCCGCTCGCCGCGGGCATCCCAGAGGTTTCTGTAGCCACCCGCGCCCAAGAGGACCTGGAGATGGTCGAGCGCGTGCGCGCCGGCGACACCGGGGTTTTCGCCACGCTCGTCCGCCGCCACCAACGGCAGGTGTTTGCCATTCTGGGCAAGTACGAGCGCGACGCGCACCTCGTGGAGGATCTGGCCCAGGAGACCTTTCTCAAGGCCTGGCGCAATCTCGGACAGTACGTGGGTGAGGCGCCCTTCGAGCACTGGCTCTCGCGCATCACGGTGAACGTGGCGCTGGATCATGTCCGCTATCAGGTGCGCCGCATCAAGGCTGTCGGCTTTGCCGAACTGGGCGAGGACGCGCTGGACTGGCTCAACACCGGCCCGGACCACCCGGCCCAGAATCAGCGTTGCGCGAGGGAGATTCTCGACCTTGTCTTTGCCGAGATGTCCGCGGGCGACCGGCTGGTGGTCACCATGCAGTCCATCGAAGGCCACAGCATCGAGGAAATCTGCCGGTGCACCGGGTGGTCGTCGACGTCGGTTCGCGTGCGCGCCCACCGCGCCCGTCACCGCATGCGCGCCATTCTCCTGCGCCTCATGGATCGCGAACGGCATGCGACGCGCCGCGCCAGGGCCGCGCGCAACGAGGCCCCCGCAGCCTTGCCGATCCGGCCCGCAACCGCCATCCCGCTGGCGGCCTAAGGGGCCTTCCCGGCCGTTTTTCTAGTTGCCAAGCGCCTCGCAAAGGGGCGACACAGCCCTTGGGCGCGAAGCGCCTTTCGCGGGCCATGGCCACCATCCGCATCGACAGGTTGACACGCGTCTTTCGCGTGGGGGACAGCGAAGTGCGCGCCGTCGACAATCTTGCGCTCACGCTGGACACGGGTGCTTTGGCGTCCATCGTCGGGCCCAGCGGCTCGGGCAAATCCACTCTGCTGGCACTGCTGGGAGGACTGGACACGCCCACCTCGGGTGCCATCACGGTGGACGGCAGGCCGCTGCACCAACTGGCCGCCGACGATCTGGCGGCCTATCGACGCACCTCGGTGGGGTTTGTCTTCCAGGATTTCTTCCTGCTCAGCCACCTGACGGCGCTGGAGAATGTGGAGCTGCCGCTCAAACTCTCGGGCATGCCGCGCGCCGCACGGCGGGAGCGCGCCGAGGGCCTCATCACGCAGGTGGGGCTCACGCAACGCGCCGCGCACCTGCCTCGGCAGCTCTCGGGCGGCGAACGCCAGCGGGTGGCCCTCGCCCGGGCGCTGGCCAATCAGCCGCGCCTGCTGCTGGCCGATGAGCCCACGGGGAACCTCGACGTCCACACGGGCCGGCAGATTGCCGACTTGCTCGTGGAACTCAACGCCAGGCAGCGCATCACGATGCTGCTCGTCACCCACAACCTGGATGTGGCCCGCCGCGCACCGGTGCGCTTTAACATGACCGACGGCGCGCTTCATCCCGCCCATCCCGCCGCCTCATGACGCCGCCCGATCTCATCGCCGAGGTGGCGCGCAATCTCACGCGCAAGAAGACGCGCGCGGCGCTCACCATGGCAGGCGTCGTCATCGGTGCGCTGGCGGTGGTGCTCATCGTCTCGCTGGGCCACGGCCTCTCGCAATTTCTCGACCATCAGGTGCGCGCCCTGGCCAACCCCCGCCTGGTGGAGGCGTGGCCCAAGAGCGGCATCAATCCGGCGCGGCTGGCGCAGTCGATGGTCACCGGGCTGGGCCGCGCGCCGCGTGAGATCACCTCGGAAAAGGAGGACGAGTTCATCGGCGCCTTCCAGATCAAGTACCTTGAGCCCGCGCAGGTGGAGGGACTGCGGCGCATCCCTGGAGTGAGCGCCGTGCAACCCATGGTGTTCATCCTGGCCCGGTCGCTGCAGGTGCGCGGCGATCCGCGCGAGTTTGACACCATCGTGGTGCCGTGGATCCAGGCCGGGCCGGAGCTGCTGCTAAAAGGCCGCGGGTTTAGCAGCGACTCGGCGCATGAATGTATCGTGTCCGAGGCCTATCTGCAGTCGCTGGGCCTGGCGTCGGCCGACGCGCTCCTTGGCCAAACGGTGCTGCTTAACATCAGCGAGCATCCGCTGCTCAACATCACCGGCCAGCCGCGGCTGGCCGGCGACACGCCCGCCGAACTGCGCCGCCTCTTTGATTTGGTGCGCAAACCTCCGGCGGACCCCGATGAGGCCATGCTCGCACTCTTCATGCAGCTGGGGGAAATGGCCGACACGCTCCAGGCCTTTGAGCGCGAAGGCAACGGCACGGACGCACGGACGTTTCCGGCCAAGGTCGTGGGTGTCGCCCGCAAAGGGCTGCTCTCAAATCTGGTCTATGTCCCCGACGAATACGCACGCGAGATGGGCCGCATCCTGCTCCGCAACCCCGACCTCTACACCGAGCGGGCGTTCGGGCTGGGCGCGCTGCTGCGCGTCAACGAGGCGGCGGATGTGCCTGCCGTCAAGCAGGCCGTACGCGCTCTCGGGCTGGTGCCGCGGTCGGTGGAGGACTTGCTGGGCGAGTTGCACAGCCTCTTTGTCACCCTGCAGAAGCTCCTGCTCATCTTTGGCGGCATCGCCTTCGTCGTGGCGGCGTTCTCCATCGTGAACACGCTGTTGATGGCGGTGTTTGAGCGGCGCCGTGAAATCGGCGTGCTGCAGGCACTGGGCGCCACGCGGCGGCTGGTGGCGTGGATGTTTGCCGTTGAGGCCGCGGCCATCGGGTTCCTTGGCGGCATCGCCGGCGGCTGCGGCGGCTGGCTGCTCTGCAGCCTCGGCAATGTGTGGGCGGCTCATCGCTGGCCCGACGTGCTGGGCAACACCGACCTCTTCCTGCCGCCCTCCTGGCTCTTTGGGGGGCTGCTGGTGTTCACCACGCTTTTTGGATTGCTCGCCGGTGTGTATCCGGCCATGCGCGCCGCGCGTCTGGACCCGGTGGAGGCCCTGCGCTACGAGTAGACACAAGAAACCGTTTTTTGTTGTCGAAGCGCCTCCGGCACGGCGTCATGCGCACATGAAATCCCTCCTGCCTTGGGCCGCCGCAGCCGCGGCGTGCGCCATGTGCGCCGCAGTTCCCGCCCACGCCGCACAACCCTTCCAGAAGACGCTCACCAGCACCGGGCAAAACCTGCACACCTCTGAATGGCGCTTAAGCGCCCAGGACCTGCCCGGAAGCCCCGCCGATGCGCGATGGCACATCACAAAGACCACCCTGCACGGGGGAAAGCAGGAAGGCGTGGAACTGGTGACGCTCGACAACGGCCGGCTCAAGATTCGCATCATCCCCACGCGCGGCATGGGCGTGCTGGATGTCACGATGGGCGACGTTCGGCTGGGCTGGGATTCGCCCATCAAGGAGGTGGTGCATCCTCGCCATATCAATCTGGAAAGCCGCGGAGGGCTGGGCTGGATTGAGGGTTTTAACGAGTGGATGGCTCGGTGCGGCCTTGAGTTTGCAGGCCACCCCGGACGCGACAAGTTCATCACCAACACCGGCGCCACGGGCGAGATGGACCTCACGCTGCACGGGAAGATTGCCAACGTGCCGGCGGCGGAGGTGGTGGTGGAGGTGGACCGCGAGCCGCCTCACACGTTGCGCGTGCGCGGGCGCGTGGACGAGCGCGTGTTCTTTGGCCCCAAGCTGGAGTTGTGGACGGAAGTCAGCACGGCACCGGGCTCTGCGGAATTCTCCCTGCGCGACCGGCTCACCAACCATGGCGCCACCGATCAGGAGTTCATGCTGATCTATCACGCCAACTTCGGCGCGCCGCTGCTCGATGCCGGTGCGCGCGTCGTGGCACCGGTGGCCCGCGTGGTACCCTTTAACGCGCACGCCGCCAAGTCGGCCGCGCGATGGAATATCTACGCGGCTCCCGCCACGGGATTTATTGAAGAGGTGTATCAACTTGCGCCCCTGGCCGACGCCGCCGGGCGCACCACCGTTTTGCTGCACAACGCGGGTGCTGACCGCGGCATGACCATGAGCTGGAGCGTCAAGGAGCTGCCCTATCTCACGCAGTGGAAGAACACGGCCGCGCGGGCCGATGGCTACGTCACCGGGCTGGAGCCGGGCACAAGCTTTCCGCACAACCGCAGCTGGGAGCGCGAACGTGGGCGGGTGGCAAAGCTCAAGCCCGGCGAGGCGCGCGAGTTTAGCCTCAAGTTTGGAATTCTGAGCGGCGCCGCGCCAGTGAAGGCCGCCGTGGAGACCATTGGAAAAATCCAAGCGGGTCGTGCGGCGGTGATCGAAGCCGAACCGGAGATGTAGCCGTACGCTCCGTCAGGCCGGCCGGTGTTTCTTCCACCGATCCAGCAGCACCGCCGCGAGGATGAGCAGGCCAAACACCACCTTCTGCTCGTAGCTTTTAACGCCGGCCATGTTGAGCCCGTTCTGAATCACGGCGATGATGAGCGAGCCCACCAGCGTGCCAAAAATTCTCCCCTGCCCGCCCGCCAGACTCGTGCCACCCACCACCACCGCGGCGATCACCTGCAGCTCGTAGAGTTCGCCCGCGTTGGGCCGGCCGCCCTCAAAGCGCGACGCGTCCACCAGACCCGCCAAACCCGCCAAGGCACCGCACAGCGCAAACACCCCCACCAGCACCGCGCGCACCGGCACGCCCGAAAGTCGCGCCGCCTCGGGGTTGCCCCCTACCGCGTAGATGCGCCTGCCCAGCGTGGTGCGCGTCATCACCACGTGCGCCAGCACGTAGAGAGTCGCCATCAGCCACACAGGATTGGGGATGCCCAGCAAGGCGCCGTTGCCCAGCGCGCCAAACGCCCTCGCGGCAATCTTGACGGCCTCGGGCGTTCCCTCCGTCGCGCCGCCGGACAACACGCGCTGGTGTTGCACTGCCACGATGAGCGCCACGCCGCGCGCCACCATCATCACCCCCAGCGTCACGACAAACGCAGGCACCCCAAAGCGCGTCACCATCACGCCCGAAAACGCCCCCGCAGCCGCGCCCAACACGACCGCCAGCAGCCCGCACCCCAGCAGCCCCGCCAGCGAAGCGTTCGCGCCGGCGGCGGCATGATGGATGGACACGGCGGCCGTCACTCCCGCCAACGCCAGCAGGCTGCCCACCGACAGGTCGATGCCCCCGGCGATGATCACCAAGGTCATGCCGATGGCGATGATAGCGATGTCGGCATTCTGGTTGATGACGTTGAGCAAGTTGCCGCGGGTGAGAAAGGTGGGCCACCAGTGACTCGCTGGCCGGTGGACGCGGATATCTTTGAGCCCCGGGAAATGGGCCGCCATCTCCACCAGCCGCTCCGGCTGCAAGGGGCCCCATTCCGACGCAGGCTGGTGGGTGGCGATGGCATCCACGCGTCCACCCTCGGCCCCAATGCGCTCTAGCGCCACGCGCACGTCGGCCGGGGCGCCTTCGACGATGGGCTCCACCAGCTGCGCGCCGCGGGCCGAGAGCTCCTGCTTGAGTGCGAGGGCGAAAACGCGGTCGGCGTCCGTCGGCCGAATCACAATCAGCACGCGCTGATCCGGCGCGGTGGAAATGGCGCGCGCCAGCTGACGGCCCGATTGCGGTGTAACGGGATGCTGCTCGGCCCACGTGACCACACTGTAGTAAACGCAGAGCAGTAGCAGCACCAGCAGCGAGCCGTGCTCGGTCAATAGACGGGTGTGCCACTTGGTGCTCATGCGGCTGCGGCGTCGGCCGTGGCCAACGCCATGACGTCCTGCTGCGTGGCGCGCGACGCGTCGGCAATCTCGCCCATCACGCGCCCTTCGCGCATCACCAGCACGCGGTCGCTCATCCCCAGCACCTCGGGCAAATCTGAGCTGATGAGCAGGATGGCTTTGCCCTGCGCCGCCAGCTGGTTGATGAGGTGATAGATTTCCTGACGCGCGCCCACGTCAATGCCGCGCGTGGGTTCATCCAACAAAAGCACCTCGGCACGGCGCTCCATCCACTTGGCCAGCACCACCGTCTGCTGGTTGCCGCCCGAGCGCGTCCCCGCGGGCTGCTGGCGGCTTCGCAGCCTGATCTGCAACTGCGCGGCCCGATCGTCAAATGCGCTGCACTCGCGGGCGGCCACCATCCAGCCTGCGCGCGAAAACGCCTTGAGATTGGGCAGCGAGAAGTTCTCCTGCGCCGAGAGCCCCAGCACCAGCCCCTCGGCCTTGCGATCCTCGGTGAGCAGGCAGATTCCTTGGGCGATGGCGTCGCGCGGGCTGCGCAGAGAAAGCGGCCGCCCGTCGAGCTCCACGCTGCCCGATTCAGGTTGGTCCGCTCCAAAAATCAGGCGCGCCGTCTCGGTGCGACCCGCACCCACCAATCCCGCCAAGCCGAGCACCTCTCCACGCCGAATTGAAAAGGAGACACCGCGCACCGCGCGTCCGCGGACGAGGCTGCGCACGCACAGACGTTCGGGCCCAATCTCCGCCCGCCGCTTAGGGAATTCCTCATCGAGGCTGCGCCCCACCATGTGTTCAATCACTCGCCCGCGCGTCCATTCGCGCAAATCGGCAGTGGCGACATGGGCGCCATCGCGCAGCACCATGGCGCGGTCGGCAATCTCAAACACCTCGTCGAGCCGGTGGCTGATGTACAGGATGCCCAGCCCCTTCGCGCGCAGCTCACGCAGGCGTGCCAAAAGGCCCGCGACTTCGCGCGGGGACAACGCGGCGGTGGGTTCGTCCAGCACCAAGATGCGCGCCTGCCCGGCCAGCGCCTTGGCAATCTCCACCAGCTGCTGCTGGGCCACGCTGAGTTGAGCGCACGGGGTTTCTGGGTCGAACGTGGCGCCCAGCTGCGAAAGCACCTCCGTGGCGCGGGCGTGTTCCTCAGCCCGGAGAATGAAGCCACCGCGGCTTAGCTCCTTTCCAAGAAAAATGTTCTCCCGCGCGCTTAAGCAGGGCACCAACTGCAACTCCTGATGGATCACCGCGATGCCCGCGCGCCTGGCTTCCGGCGGCGAGGCGAGACGCACCGGTTTTCCATCAAGCTCGATGACGCCGGCGTCGGGAGAGTGCGCGCCGCCCAGAATTTTGATGAGGGTGCTTTTGCCCGCGCCGTTTTCTCCCAGCAGTGCCAGCACCTGACCGGCGTGCAAATCCAGATCCACCTCTCGCAGCGCCTGCACGCCCGGAAAGGACTTGGTCATGCCGCGCATTCGCAGCAGGGGCGGCGGCTCGGCCGGCGCGGTCCCGCTCATTTCAGGGCAGGATCCTTCTCGGCGTCGGCCCGTCGGTAGAGCTGGGTGGGGATGAGCATGTTGACGGGGAAGGATTCGCCGTTGAGGTACTTCACAATGTGGCTGACGATCACGACGCCCATCTGATCCGGGAATTGGATGGGGTCGGCGACGAGTTTGCCTTCCTTGATGGCCTGCTTGCCTTCGATCTGGCCGTCAAATCCCACGATCTTCACCTGCGTGGTCTTGTTCGCCTGCCGCAACGCCGTCCACGCACCCAGCGCAGAGGGATCATTGATGGCAAAAATACCGCTGAGGTCAGTATGAGCCTGCAACGCATCCGCGGCGGCGCGAAACCCGGCGTCCTGCAGGCCGCCGCCCTCCAGCTCGGAGACGATCTCAATCTTGCCGCTGTCACGCCCCTGATTATGGCGGTCGATCACCTCTCGAAATCCCTGCACGCGCATGACGCACGAATTGGCCTGCTTAAAGTGCAGGACCAACACCTTGCCGCCCGCCGCGCCCAGCGCCTCGACCATCGCCTGTCCCGCCAGTCTGCCGCCTTGAAAATTGTCGGTGCCCACATGCCCGGCGATCTTCGCCCCCTCGGCCACGCATTCCAGATCGCAAGTGAACACCGGGATGCCTGCGGCGTTGGCCTTCTTCACGGCGGGGCCGATGGCGATGCGGTCGGCGGGGTTCAGCACGATGGCTGCCACCTTCTGCGCGATGAAATTGTCGACGTGCTTGGACTGCTCGTTGACGTCGCGCTCGGCGTCGCTCACCACGACGTCAAAGCCCTGCTTCTTCGCCTCGGCCGTAAGGCTGTCTGCGATGATTTTGAAGAAAGGATTTTTGAGGGTGAGCGCAGAGAAACCAATCGTGCCCCGGTGGGCCGCTTTGGACCCTGCGGGCGCGGGTGAACCGGGCTTGGGCCCAGCATCGCCATCGCATGCCAAGAGGCCAAACACGGACAGCAGCCCCACAACACCCCGCAGTCCAAAATGATTCATGCGCCCTTTGTTTGCTTGAGAATAGCCAGAGAGAGTACCGGCCGCACCCTTTCAAGCCAACGAAAAACACGCCCCGCACAGGGGAAATGCACAAGGCGTTTTGCCTTGTCGCGGTGCCCACCGCAAAACTAACTTGCAAGCGCGCGTCACAAGCGCGCGCGTCAATGCCACGCACATGAGCACGCCCTCCATCCCGCCACGCCTGCGCCGACTACGCCGCTCGCAATCGGTGCGCGGTCTGGTCCAGGAGACGCGCCTGCGCGTCGAGGATCTTATCCTGCCGCTCTTTGTGCGTGAGGGCAGCGGCGACGCTGAGCCCGTGGCGTCCATGCCCGGCGTCTCGCGGCACACTTTGGAGGGTCTGGTCGCGCAAGCGCGCGCCGCGCACGAGTTGGGCATTGCGGCCGTGGCGCTTTTTCCCGTCACGCCCGCCCGCCGCAAAGACCCGCGGGGGCGCGAGGCGCTCAATTCCAAGGGGCTGGCGCTGCGGGCCGTGCGCGCCCTCAAAAAGGCGCTGCCCGACCTGGTCGTCATCACCGACGTTGCGCTCGATCCCTACACCAGCCACGGCCACGACGGCGTGCTCGACAAGCGTGGCCGCGATGTGGACAACGATGCCACCGTCGCCATCCTGGCCAAGATGGCGGTGTTGCAGGCCGAGGCGGGTGCCGATTGGGTCGCGCCCTCGGACATGATGGACGGGCGTGTGCGCGTTATCCGGGAGGCGCTCGACAAGGCGGGACACACGCAGGTGGCCATCCTTTCCTACGCCGCCAAGTTTGCCTCGGCCTACTACGGCCCGTTTCGCGAAGCGGTGGGCAGCGGCGAGGCTGCGGGGAAAACCTATTTGGACAAGCGCACCTACCAGCTTAATCCCGCCAATGCGCGCGAGGCGGCGCGCGAGGCGGCGCTCGATGCGCAGGAAGGCGCGGACATCCTGATGGTCAAGCCCGCAGGCGCGTATCTCGACATCCTGCACGCGCTAAGGGCGCGCACGACGCTGCCGCTGGCGGCCTATCAGGTCTCCGGCGAATACGCGCAGTTGCATGCCGCGGCCCGGCTGGGCTGGCTCAACCTCGAGGCCACGCGCGACGAGGCGCTGCTCTCCATCAAGCGCGCCGGTGCGGACCTCATCCTCACGTACTTCGCCATGGATGTGGCGCGCACGCTGCGTTAGAGGATGCACGCTTGCCTTGGGCGGGCGGGTGCGTAGGGTGGTGCCATGAAAACTTGTTGGAGCCTCGCGCTGGCGGCCGCGCTGCTGCCTTGGATGGCGTGTCTGGATTTTGAATCCCAGTCGTTGACCTACCGGTATTTTGCGGCCAGCGACGTGATGGTGATCTTTCAGAACTACGAGGGCGTGCATGGCACGAGCCAAGCGGATGGACTGGACGCCACGGAGCGCGACCAGCTCGCCTCGGTGTTCGAGGGGCCGCGCACGTTTTTCTTCTCCAACTGGATTCTGGAATACAACGCGCCACAAGTCCGGCAGCGCCTGGCCGAGCTGCGCAATGACGCCCAGAGTGCGCCCGAAGTGCGCAAGGCCACGATGGCGCTCTTGGAGCTGCTGCTGGAGAATGTCACCATCCAGTCGGGCCCCTTCTACCTCAATGCCGATGGAAAAACCTCGGGCATCCAGCGCGTCACCGTGCGCCGGTTTGCCAAGATTCTGGCGGCCGCCAACGCCGCCTTGCGCGCCGAGCTGCTCGCGCGGCCTGCCAAGGACGGGGAAGACGTGTTCCAACAGGGTCTGCGCCGCCATGCGCGCGCCCATGCGGACTTCATTATCCAAAAGGGACAGAGAATCGAGGCCCATCTTCCCGCGGGATGGGACACGATCTGGGTCACCCTCCACGGGGAGGATTCATCGATTCTCAAGGCCGTCCCCAAGATGCTGGAGGGCGGTTTTGAATTCGCGCTGCGGCACAATCAATTGGTGCTGGCTGCGGGTGCCGTCGAGGGCAACGCCACCACCCTGCGGATGACCAACGCGGAGGGCAAGTATCGGCCCAACGCCGCCGGGTATTTGGAAGAAAAGCACGGACTCAAACGCACGTTTGACGTGGCGCGAGCGCAACGGGAGTTTTTTGAGGAAAGCAGCCGCCAGTTTGGAAAGGCTCCCTCAAAACCCTAAAGGCGCGCGTGCCCTTCTTGGGAAGCTCTAGGGCTTCAAATCCAGCGTAGGCAATTGGGGAAGGCAGCCGGCCAAGAACCCGCCCATCTGGGCCAGCGACTCCTTCAAGCCCACCCATTCCGTCTCGTAGGGGGAAGCCAATGACGCGTCCAGCAGCGAGAAGGCCGATTGCACCGGCAGCGAGGGCAATGGCGGCGGGGACGCTTGGGCGCCCAGTGAAGGGTGCTGCGAGTCCGCCAATGTCGCTGGCGCGGGCGCTTGGGGTTGCGGCAGCAGATGCGATTTGACGAGCGTCAGCGCGACCACCAGCAGCGCCACTCCCAAAATCGCCCGCGAGAATGCTGGCGCAATCCATGGATGGGGCTCTTCATCGGCGGCGTCGGCGGCCACGGCGCGCAGGATGCGCTCGCGCAGGTAAGGTGGCGGTGGCGGAACCGGGCCTTGCGCCTCGGCCAGCAGGCGGGAAATGCGGCTCTGGGCGGCATGATGCGCTTGGCAGCGCGGGCAGCGGGCCGTGTGCCGCAGCAGAAATTCCGGGAGCGGTGAGCCGGCGCTCACGTGCTGGCTGATCTTCCATTGGTGATAAAAGCAGATCATGGCGCGGGGTTCAGGCTTGCTGGGGCCACCAATGCAGTTGCTTCACTGGCACCGGGGAGGCGCAGGCTGGCGCGAGGATGGGATCGATTCCCGTGGCGCCGCCGCTGCCTCCCTGCGGACCGGGCAGCACCCCGGCCAGCCGCTTGCGCGCGCGGTGCAACAACACTTTCACCGAAACCTGGGAGCGGTTCATCACCCGCGCGATGGACTCGATGGGCATGTGCTCCCGGTAGAAGAGCCAGAGGGCCGCGTACTGCGGTTCCACGAGGGCTTCACGAGCGGCGCGCCAGAGCTCTTGGCAGTCATCGGCCTCGGCCAATGTCCACGCTGGATCGCGGCCGGGAGAGGGCAGCGACTCGGCCGCGGCCAACTCGCAGGTGGGGCGCACGGCGCGGGCGCGATGGTGGTTGATGGCCAGCCGACGCGCGATGGTGAAGAGCCAGGTGACAAATTTTGCGTCCAGCCGGAATTGATGGATGCGCCGGTGCGCGGTGATGAAGGTTTGCTGCGTCAGGTCTTCGGCGTCCTCCTGTGTGGGCGCTTTCTGGCAGAGAAAACGAAAGACCCGGGCATGGTGGCGCGTGATCAGATCCTCAAACGCCGCAAGCTCACCCGCTTGCGCCTGCCGGGCCAGTTCCTCGTCGGAAAGCGGTGCCATCGTACCGGTCACTTGGGGGGGAGGGGCTTTGCGGGTGGATCGCCAAGCTTAAGCTCGAGCTTGAGCGAGCCCTTTCCCTGCGCAGTGGATTCCGCCTCCAGCCTGATTTTAAGCGTTTCCAATACCTCCTTCACCGGCACATCGAGCCGGACTGAAACATAGGGATCGGCCTGCTCGATCTTCAGGCGCTGCGCCAGCTCCTGGGCACGTCGGATTTCAGGCTTCTTGCTGTCGCCCAGCTGCACGATGGCCACCAGCCCCTGCAGCGCCTGCTGCACCGACACCGCGGCCGACGCCTCACAGGGCTGTACCAGCAGGCGCGCGGTGAAATCTCCGCGGTGTTCGCCAACGGCAAGGCACATGAGTTTGAGTTTCTCCAGCAGATTGGCCTGCGGCTCGAGCTTCCCAAAGGCCTCCATGTCGGCCAGCGCCAACAGCGTGAAGGGCTCTTCACCCTTGCCGAGGCGGGCCAGCACCTCGTGGGGCTTGCAAGCGGGCGACTTTTTGTCGAGCACATCGAGCAGGGCAAGCAGTGCCGGCTGGCCATCGCCCATGAGAACCGTCCGGGCATCGTACACGCAGCCATAATGCGCCCCCTTGTCGTCACGCCAGCTGTGCAGGGCGTGCCCGCCGTAAGCAAGTTCGCGGTGTTCCTTGGCGCCCCGAACGGCGACCTTGAGTTTTTCCTGCTGGAACTGTCCGGAGAAGAGCACCACGACTTCGTCGCCCTTGGCGCCCAGCCCCACGAGCGTGACGCCAGAGAGGTCTCGGCGCGGATCCAACCCGGTGGCCTTCTCGACCAGCTCCAAGGCCGGCGAGAGCGGCGCCAGCTGCTTGAGAATCTGCGCACCCAACTGGGTTTCCTTAAAACGCTTGAGGTCGGCGTGGACAAACCAGCGCGTTTTCTCGGGCACCTTCGCTGGATCGAATGGGTCGGCCGTGGCCGCCGCGGCCACGCACAGCCCTGCCACCAAGGCCCATTGGATGTGGCGCTTCATGTTGATCCTTCCCTTTTCGTTTGGCACGCCCACTTGGGAATACGCTTCGAGCAGCCTTCGGGTTACTGCTTTTGCCCGCTCACTTGCTCCCCCTGGGGTCATTCTTGAACCGAAAGGCCGGCGTGCCAACCAAGTCGGCGCTGGTGACGGTGGGGCACCAGTACTTTTCGATGTGTTCAACCACCCGGTCGGTGCCCTCAAAATGGCTGACAAACGGGGCCATCTTGGAGTTGTACATCGTGTCGGTGAGATCGCGCACGAGCACGACGTTGAGCCCCAGCTTGACGAGCTGCCGGATGGCAAAGGGCCTGCCCAGCACGCACATGTTGGTGTGCACGCCCATGAAGATGATCTGGTTGATGCCGCGCGCGGCCAGCAGGTTCCACAGCTCGGCGCCGCTGTCGGTCAGGGCGTCTTCGTCGCCCAGGTGCAATCCGGCGGTCTGCCGTTTCCATGGGGGCTCGATCGCGCACTTCACCGCGCAATCGCAGCCCATGTCGGTGTCGTCGATGGGCAGGCCCGGCTCGCGGTCTGGATCGGTGTAGAGCCAGCAGGTGCCCCAGCGTTCGTGCCGCGTGTCCAGCGGCACCGGCGGACGGGCGGCGGGGGCGGTCTGGGCGCGCCGGCGCTGGGGTGTGTTCTTGTAGAAATCGGTGACGGTGCTGGGAGCATGCACGATGAACACGCCCTGGCTGCGAAGCGCGCGCAGCACCGCGTCCATGCGCGGGGTCATTTCCGCCACTCGCGCCGCCGCGCCCTTGCACCAGTGGTCGTCCCACATGTCGCAGACGATGACGGCGGTCTTCCTGGAATCCCAGCGCACCTCGCGCAACAGGGTCTCGTACCTTCCGCCGCTCTGCGCGCCCAGAACACGCACGCGCGTGTTGAGCTTGAGCTCTCCGGCCGTCAGAAGGATCGGAAAAAGCAGCGCGGCAGCCTTGAGGACGCGGTTCATACCGCCGACGCTAGCCTGTGGTTGTGCGCCACGCAATCCGCATATCGCACGCCCGAGCCGCCAAACAAATCCAGCGCCGTGCCGATGGTGAGATGCACACGGCCTTTGCCGACGGCACTCACCTCCTCCAAATCGTGGATCGACCGCGCGCCGCCTGCGTAGGTGACGGGAATGGGGGAGCCTTCCGCCAGCCGCCCAACCAGATTCAGATCCACGCCGCCGCACAGGCCCTCGGCGTCCACCGCGTGAACCAGAAATTCGTCGCAATGCACGGCGAGCCGCGCCAGCTCGTGCGCGTTGATTTCAAACTCGGTGAACTTCTGCCACCGGTCGGTGACGACCCAGTAGCGGCCCTCGCGCAGGCGGCACGAGAGATCCAGCACGAGCCGCGCCCTGCCCACGGCCGCCACGAGCGCGCGTACGCGCTCAAAGTCCAGCCGCCCTTCGCGGAACACCCAGGAAGTGACGATGACGTGTGAAGCGCCTGCCTCAAGCCACCCCTTCGCATTGTCGCCATTGACCCCGCCGCCCAGATGCAGGCCGCCCGGATACGCCGCCAGCGCCTCGCGCGCGGCCGCCTCATTGCCCGCTCCCAGCTGGATGACGTGGCCTCCGCGCAAGCCGTCACGCTGGTACTGCTGCGCGTACCACGACGCAGGCCGGTCGGAGACAAAGTGGGTGTGCAGCCCTTCGCCGCCGTCGCTCAGTGATCCACCGACAATCTGCTTCACCTTCCCCTCGTGAAGATCAATGCACGGCCGGAACACGGCCCGAACCTAGTGCGAAAGGCCGACGCGCGTCGAGGGACGAATACGCAGTCTTGGGTGGGGACAACTTCCCGTTGCGCACAAGACCGCGCCCCGCCAGCCTGTCCTTGCTGGGAGGTCGTCATGAAGGGATTCAAACGTTTCAGAACGCCTGTGTGCGCCGTTCAACTGGGTTTGGGATTGCTGCTGCTGGGTGCGGGCTGTGCGCAACCAGGCCCGGCGTCTTTGAAAGCGTCCGCCCAGTCCGCCCCTGAGCCCGTGCCGCCACCCTCGCCCCCGTCGCCGCTCTCCCAGTCCAAACCGACCGCCGACTTTGTTCTGGTCGAGTGCCGACTTCTGGACGGCGGCGCAGTCCTCTCAGCGCCGCGCATCCTGACGCTGAGCGGCCGCGAGGCGCAGATCAGCATCGAGCATCCGGTGACGCTTCCCGACGAGCGGCAGGTGCCCGCGGGCCTCTCGCTTCGTATCGTGCCGAAGATCGAGGGCGCCTCGGTGGTTTTTCAGGGGCAATGCGCCGTGCGGCAGCTGACCCCAGACAGCGCCTCGCAAGGCCTGCAAACCACGACGTGGACTGCGCGGGAAACCTGGTTTAGCGGCACCGCACCGCTCGACGAACTGGTGGTGATCCGCATGTCTGCCGGCGACTCCGCGAAGGACAGTCTGGGCGTTTTGGTGCAGCTGCGTTTCTCGCGCGTGCCCCGGGCGACGAGCCGGGCGCGGCCTTGAGACCGACTTTGGCTCGACACCCCGCGACGCCTGGCCTACAAAGGGCCACCCTTTTTCCAACCATTGGGCATGAGCAATCCCAGCAGGCGCAAAGGCATTTTGGCGGCAGGCAACTGGATCGTCGATCAGGTCAAGTTGATCGATGCCTATCCCGAGCGCGAGACGCTGGCCAACATCCGGCGCCAGGCGCAGGGCACGGGCGGTTCGCCCTACAACGTGCTGGTGAACCTGGCCAAGCTGGGCGCGCCCTTCCCGCTGGCCGGGGCGGGATTGGTGGGGCGCGATGCGCTGGGCGCCTGCATCCTGGCCGACTGCAAGCGGCACAAGATTGACGCGCGCCTCATCCACACGACGGACGCCGCACCCACGTCCTACACCGACGTGATGACCGAGGAGTCCAACGGACGCCGCACCTTTTTCCACTGCCGCGGCGCCAACGCGCTATGGGATGGCAAGTTTCTCAACTTTACCGCGTCGCACGCGCGCCTCTTTCATCTGGGCTACCTGCTGCTGCTCGACGCCGTGGACGCGCCCGATGCCACGCACGGCACCAAGGCCGCGGCGATCCTGGCGGCGGCGCAGAAGGCGGGGATGAAGACCAGCATCGACGTGGTCAGCGAGAACAGTGACCGATTCAACCGCGTCGTGACGCCCGCGCTCAGGCACGTGGACTATTGCATCATCAACGAGTTTGAGGCGGGCAAGATCACCGGGTTTGCCGTGCGCCAGTCCGATGGCGCGCTGGACACCGTTGCCCTGCGCCACGCGGCGGGCTCGCTGCTGCAGATGGGGGCAAGGGAGCTGGTGGTGATCCACTTTCCCGAGGGCGGCTTCGCGCGCACGCGCGACGGGCATGACCACTGGCAGTCCTCGCTGAACCTTCCGCCCAAGTACGTGGCCGGCACCGCGGGTGCGGGCGATGCGTTTTGCGCGGGCGTGTTGTACGGACTGCACGAAGGCTGGGAGATTCCCCGCTGCCTGCACACGGCCGTGTGCGCGGCCGCCGCCAAACTCTCGGACGCCACGTGCACGGGCGGGATGAAACCGCTCAAGGCGTGCCTGGCGCTGGCAAAGAAATACCGTCCGCGGGCCGCCGTGGCGGCCGAGTCCTAGGAGGGTCTCAGGCGGAGGGGCACTTACGCGCGCTCCATGTACTTGCCGGTGCGCGTGTCCACGCGGATCTTCTCGCCCGGCTTGATGAAGAGCGGCGCCTGAACACTGATGCCCGTCTCCAAGACGACGGGCTTCATCACGTTGTTGGCGGAATCGCCGCGGATGCCCTCGGAGGCCTCCACCACCTTGAGCACGACCGACCCGGGCAGCTCCACGTCTACCACTCGGTCGTTCACGAAGGTGATGGTGAGCTGCAGGTTCTCCGTCATGTAGTGCTTGGCATCGCCCACAATCTCGGCGGTGATGGTCACCTGCTCGTACGACGCCGGATCCATGAAAACGAAGTCCTCCCCGTCCATGTAGTTAAACTCCATCTTGCGCGTCATCATGGGCACCAGTTCCACCGCCTCGGTGGAGGAGAAGCGCGCTTCAAACGACTTGCCGGTGTTGAGATTGCGCATCTTGGCCTGCACAAAGGCGCGCAGATTGCCCGGCGTGCGGTGGGTCACTTCGAGGACGACGCACACGGCGTTGTTGTAGTTGATCGCGTTGCCGCGCCGCAAATCGTTCGCTGAAGCCATGGTGGTGGTCGTGACTTTGGGGTTGCCGCTTTTGATTTTTGAAAACGGGGCGGTGAACTTAGCCAAGCATCTTGGGATTGCAAGCCCTGAAATGCGAGGCTAACGGCGCTCTGGATCGGGTTCCTCGAACCGGAAGACCGTCTCGCCCGCTCGCGCCAGTCCCAGCCGTTCGCGAACCTGCCGCTCCACCGACAGCGGATCGGTGCGCAACACCTCCACCGCCAGCTTCTGCTGGCGCAGGCCGTCCTCCTCATGTTGGACCTGGGCGTCCATCCGAAGAATCTCCTGGCGCATCCGCTCGTTCTGCCGGATGAGCGGAAGGTACCACACCGCCACCGCCATGAGCGCCGCCACAATGAGAAGGCACACGACGGCCTTGAGCAGCTTGTCCCAGATTCCCAGATCCACCTCCTCTTCGTGCATCCCCAAGCGCCGTGTTATTAACAGGCTCCTGTGAGCAACTCAAGCCGCAAACGATTTTTATGCGCGCGGATGCGCCGCGTCGTAGGCCTTGCGCAAGCGCGCCGTGGTGACATGCGTGTACACCTGCGTGGTGGCCAGGCGCTCGTGTCCCAGAAGCTCCTGCACGCTGCGCAGGTCGGCGCCCCTGTCCAGCAGGTGCGTCGCGAAGCTGTGGCGCAGCTTGTGCGGGGTAAGCGCCGGATCCAACCCCGCGGCCGCCAGATAATGTTTGAACCGCGACTGGATGATCCGGGGATAAATTGGCAGCGTGGCGTCCGACTCGCGCGGGAATGCGGGAAGGTCGGGTGCTGGCACCCCACCCATCGCGGCCCAGTATTGCGAGAGCGCCACCCATGCGGGCCGGCCCAGCGGCAATTGCCGTTCCTTCCGCCCTTTGCCGCGCACACGCGCCAGCCGCGACTCTCCGTCCACATCGCCCGCGCGCAAGCCGCAGACCTCGCTGATTCGCAGGCCGCAGGAGTAGATGAGCTCCAGCACCGCCGCGTCGCGCAAGGAATGGATCGCGGCCGATGGGTCTGCCGCACGCGCCTTGAGGGCCAGCCATTCATCCCGGGGGGCATTGAGCAGCGCCTCGGTCTGTGTGGCTGTCAGAAACTGCGGCAGGCGCCGCTCGCGCCGGGGCAGCGCGATGTCATGGAGGGGCGATGCGGCCAGTCTCCCTGCGCGCACGAACTGGCGGTAGAAGGATCGCAATGCGGAGAATCGCAGCATCACGGCGGCGCGTCCCAGCCGTTGGTGGCCCAGAAAGCGCAGGTACGCCCTGAAGTCGGCCCGCGAAAGTTGCAGCCAAGGCGGAGGCTGCTGCCGTTGGCCCTGATGCCAGAGGGAGAATTCGCCGAGTGCCTGCCTGTAATTCCGGACGGTGTACGGGGAAGCGCCCGCCTCGGCCTGCAACCGCCTCAGAAACTCCGATGCGTCCTCGTCACGCTCCAGTGGGTCGATCCCCGTGCCTCCCGGCATGGCGACACGCTAGCAAAGGTCGCGCCCGGCAACAAGCTTGGGCGCCACCCCCGGCGCAGCCCTCACGACTCCGGGAACTCAAACTCCACCTTGCCCCGCTCGGCGAGCTTGAGATGGGCGGGGACGGGCTTGCCGGCCTTGCTGATGAACTGGGTGAGCAGACCGGTCTTGCCGGTGGCGAGAAGCTTCTTCACCTGCTCATGGTTCACGGGCTGTTGCAGCACCACCTTGCCGGTCTTGAAGGTGCACTTCTTCGTGTCGGACTGGCTGCGCTCGCAGAGGTAGGACTCCGGTCCCTCGAAGACGTTGCCCTTGCACTTGGGGCATTTGCCCAGCGGCTCCTGACCGGTAAAGTCCAGCTTCACGGCCGGCGTGGCGTCGGCCTTCGCACCCTTGGCCGGAAACTTCCGCGCGCGCGGCGCAAATTCGAAGCTGACTTTGGTGCCATCGAACTTGAGGAACGCCTCGAACTTGCGATTGGTCTTCTTTGACACGAAGCCCTTGAGCAAATCCGTCCTGCCCTCGGCAAGCAGCTTCACGACCTGCGCCCGGTCAATGGGCTGCTGGAGGATGATGGCCCCGGTGCGAAAGTCGCACTGGCGGTTCGGGCTGGTGGAGTGCTCGCAAACGTAATTCATCCCGTTCTCAAAGACGTGGCCGGCCTTGCACTTGGGGCACTTGCCCAGCGGCTCCTTCCCTGTGAAATCTACGGGCGCGGCATTCTCTTCGTCCTTCTGGTCATTGCCAAAGTCGAACTTCGTCTCGCCCTCGGGCGAGAGCTTCATCACGGCGGCAAAAGGAAACCCCTGCTTGCTGCGGAAACCCTGGAGCGGGCCAACCTGCCTTTCGCGCAGCAGCGTCTCGACTTCCGCGATTTCAAATGCGCGCCCAAGAACGACCTTCCACATATTCCAGTCGCATTTCTGGCACTGGAATTTTTTGTAATTCTCGTGGATCTCACCGCCGCATTTGGGGCATGGGACGGTGAGCTTGCCGAAGTCGCCGGGAATGGTGTCGTGCTCGAAAGCCTTGGTCTGGCCCACGATGCGCTCGGTGAGCCCGCGGATCTCCGCCATGAACTCGTCGCGTGGAAGCTCGCCACGCTGCATCTGGCGCAGCTTGTATTCCCAGTCACCGGTGAGCTCAGGCTTGGTGAGCTCGTGGACACCCAATCCGTTGAGCAGCGCCATCAGCGTGAACGCCTTCGCGCTGGGCACCAGTTCGCGCTGGTTGCGGTACAGGTATTTCTCGTAGATGAGCCCTTCAATCACGGCCGCGCGCGTGGCCGGCGTGCCCAGCCCCTTGTCGGACATCGCCTCGCGCAGCTCCTCATCGTCCACCAGCTTGCCCGCACTCTCCATCGCGCTGAGCAGCGTGGCCTCCGTGTAGCGGGGCGGAGGCTTGGTCTGGCTGCCCTTCACCTCGATGTTCGCGGTCTTCACCTGCTCGCCCTGATCGATGGGCACCAGGCTGGGCGCGCCGTCGTTGCCGGCGGCTTCCTTGCCATAAACTTCGAGCCAGCCCGCCTTCATGAGCACCTTGCCGGCGCTCTTGAAGGGCTCGCCCTCGACGCGCGTGATGCGGACGGTTTCCAGATATTCCGCCGCCGGGAAAAACACGGCGAGGAAACGCTTGGTGACAAGGTCGTAGAGTTTCTGTTCGGGCTCGGAGAGGCCCCGGGGCAGCACGCCCGTGGGGATGATGGCGAAGTGGTCGGAGATTTTTGCGTTGTTGAAGATGCGCTTGTTCGGGTGGACCCAGCCCTCGGTCAGAATCTTCGCCGCAGGCACGCTGTAGCCGGCGAGGCCGCGCAACGAATCGAGCGTCTTCTTTACCGTGGCCATGTAGTCCTCGGGAAGATGGCGCGAGTCGGTGCGCGGATAGGTGAGGACCTTGTGCTTCTCGTAAAGCGCTTGCGCCAGTCCCAGCGTGTTCTTTGCGCTGAAGCCAAAGCGGCCATTCGCCTCGCGCTGCAAGGTTGTCAGATCGTAAAGCCCTGGCGAGAGCTGCGTGCTGGGCTTGCTCTCCTCCGTGACGATGCCTGGCTTGCCAAGGCACTTGGCGGCCAGCGCATCGGCTTGCGCCTTCGTCCACAGCCGCTCGGCCTTGAGCTCGGCATCGGCGTCCTTCGCGGTGCTCTTCTGGTGCGTCTCATCAAACCAGCGCCCCTCGTACTGCCCTGCCCTGGCGTCGAAGGTGCCCAGCACCTCCCAGTAATCACGCGAGACAAACTTGCGAATCCTGTCTTCGCGCTCCACCAGGATGGCCAGCGTGGGCGTCTGCACGCGGCCGACCGTCGTGAGGTTGAAGCCGCCGGTCTTGTTGTTAAACGCCGTCATGGCCCGCGTGCCGTTGATGCCGATCAGCCAGTCGGCCTCGGCACGGCTTTCGGCGGCATCGGCCAGCGGGCGCATGGAGGCGTCGGTGCGGAGTTGCTCGAATCCCTCGCGGATGGAGCCGGCGGTCATGGACTGGAGCCAAAGCCGCTTGATCGGTTGCTTCGCCTTCGTGAATTCTGCAATGCGCCGGAAGATGAGTTCGCCCTCGCGCCCGGCGTCGCAGGCATTGATGAGAGCGTCCACGTCCTTGCGATTGAGGAGGCGCTGGAGGGTCTTGAGGCGGGCTGCGGACTTCTCGATCGGGTTCAGCCCGAAACGCGGCGGGATGTGCGGAAGGTGCTTGAACGTCCACTTGCCTTTCTTGACGTCGTGCTCCTCGGGCACGATGAGCTCGAGCAAATGGCCGACCGCCGACGAGACGATCTGCGATTCGCTCTCGAAGAAATCGCCCGACGCGTCCTTCTTGAAACCGCCGAGCGCCTTCGCGATGTCCGCGGCCACGGACGGCTTTTCTGCGATGACAAGGGCTTTGCCCATGCTTAGCGCGGGCTTGTACATCCGTCCCGCCTTCCGATGCAACCGCGATTTTTGATCAGGCCGCGCCAAAGGACTCCCCGCACCACCCGCTTTGGGCTACGGTTTGGGGCGTGGCCAGCCCGCATGGGGACTTCTCAGGCGACGCGTCCGGACGCGTCCGCGCGCTCTTCGACAGGATCGCGCCCCGCTACGACACCATCAATGACGTGCAGAGCTTTTGGCTCCATCGCACTTGGAAACGGCGTCTGGTGCGGATGGCGCTGGACGGGTCCGGCGCGCCGGGTCGCGCACTGGACGTCTGCTGCGGCACCGGCGACATCGCCCTGGCGCTGGCACAGGCCGGAGCCGCCACCACGGGGCTGGACTTTAGCGCACCCATGCTGCAAGCCGCCCGCCAACGCGCCGCCACGTTGGCCCCCGTGCACGCGCCGCAGTTTGTGCAGGGCGACGCGCTGAACCTGCCCTTCGCAGACGCGAGCTTTGATGTCGTCACCTGCGCCTACGGATTGCGCAACCTCACCGACCTTGAGGGCGGTCTGGCCCAGATGCGCCGCGTGCTCAAGCCGGGCGGCCGGCTGCTCATCCTGGACTTTGGCAAGCCGGCCAACACCGCGTGGCGGGCGGCGTACTTCGCCTACCTGCGCTTCGCCGTGCCGGTTTTAGGATGGCTCTTTTGTGGTGACGCCGCGGCGTACGCCTACATCCTGGAATCGCTGCGCCGCTATCCCGCACAGGAGGGTGTCGCCGCCACGCTGCGCGCGCTAGGTTTTGTGGACGTCGTGGTGGAAAACCTGCTGGGCGGCGTCATGTCCATCCACTCGGCGCGCGCGCCCGCGCACTAGAACGGGCCGACGGAAGCCCTTACGGCACCGGGGTGCGGGCCATGTCCTTCATGAGTGCGAGCGCCGTGGCTTCTGCCAGAGCCCTCACGTCAAATCGGCGAAGCCCCGCAGCGGCCTGCCCGGCCTTGGGAAACAAGTCCAGCACGGTGGCCTGTCCCAGAATGCGTCCGTCGGCCACGCGCACCGCCGTCACCTGAACGTCCGGCACGGCAAGGGACTGGTCGCCCCCGATGCCACGGATCGTCATCGCGCGCTCAGAAATCAACACCTCCAGCGTCACCTCCGGGGGATTCACCAGATCCGGATCCACCAGCTTGACGCCCGCCTGCCGCAGCGGCCGGCCAAAGAGCCGCTCCACATCGCGGCGTGTCTGCCGGTCCGCCAGCGGGCCGGTGTCAGCATTGCGGGGCAAGGCCGCGGGCGTTCCCGCTGGCGACGCCGCCACATTTGCTGGCGTCGTTGCCGGCACCGCGGCCGGCGCCTGAGCGGGAAGGCCGGTGTTGGGGTCGATGGAAGGCCCGATGACGCCGGGCAGTGCCGTTGCGGCTCCTGGCGGCAGGTTTACTCGCACATCCATTCGCGGCGCGCCCAACCGGACGTACGCCCCCTTGAATTGCTCGATGATGGCTTGCGCCTGCGCCGGCGTGAAGAGTTGCGCCAGCGCCGCGGGAGGCGCCGTTTCATATTGGAACACTTGCGCGGAAGGTTTCTCCCGGTTCCGGTGGATGGGAATCGCGCCGCGATCTGCTGCGGGCGGGAAGACCGCAGGCCCGGCACACGCCACCAGCGCCATGCAGCACCACGCCATTTGTGTTGATTTCATTGGAGCCTCCCTTGGATTTTAACGCTGCAACCGAACCTGCACCGTGTACGACTTGGCCTTGTTGTTCAGTGAAGTGAAGGGCACGGTTTGTTGCGCACCCTCGTCCAGAAAGAGCGATTCAAAGGGTGTCTCGTCGCCGGTGCCAAATCCCTGCGCATCCTTAAACACGCAATTGACCTGCACCTGGATGCGTTGCGCGGTGCGGTTGACCAGCTGCGCACGCACCGAAAGCCGCCCGTCCGACAGCTCATTCTCCTGCAGCGCCACACATCCCACGGCACTGGCGGCCAGATCGCCCAAGGCCACGAACTTTCCGTGGGCACCATGAGCCGGCCCCATGGGTGAGAGGCACGCGGCCGCGCAAAGTGCGGTGACAAGCAAAAGCAACGGAGTCTTCATGGCTTTATGGATCGGCAACAAACAACACCGTGTCGCCGCGCGGCTTCACGTCCACCTCCAGCTCGCGCCACCGCGCGGGCAGCGCGTTTCCCTCACCATCGAGGAAGTCTACGCTCAGACGATGGCGACCGGGTGGCAGCCGCAACGCGGCAAATGCCAGATGCTGCGGCAGGTTGTTCCATGTGCGCGTGTCGGCGCGCGGCTGGACGGATCCCCCCACCGACTTTCCCGCCACGGCCGCAACCAATAGCCCCTGCCCGGCGGCGCGCGTGCCCTCCGACTGCGCCAGAATGAGCCCCGGAACCAGTCCGAGGTCTCCCACGGTGTCGGTCGCTTGTTTCACGTTCGCCTTCTGCGCCAGTAGTGCGTCCATCCTCCGCGCGCCGCGTGTGGCCGCTTGGAAGCTCACATCGTCAAGCGCAGGAGCCCGCACCGTCTGGCGCCCGCTGCGCACCAAGGCAGCCTTCGCGGTGGAGTGGCCTCCCGACCACTTCAGTGTCTCACCTTGGCGGCCCTCGGCGCGTTTGAGCGGCCCGAAGCCCAATTGCAGCACCACCATGACGTTGGCCGAGGTGTCATAATCGGGCAATGTCGGCGAAGCGCCGCCCGGCGCGTGGGCACGCGCACGCCGCAATTTGTCGCTGCCATCGCCTCCCTGTCTTGCGGTGAGAAACCCATCAAGATAATCCAGCAGCACCCAATCTCCCTGCCGGGCGCTCTCGTCGGACTGGTCGAGAAGCTGCGCCGTGCGGAAGCAAGCGCGCGCATTGTCCGGCTCACCGTCCATCCAATGCAATACCCCGCGATAAAACCACGCCAGCGTGCGCTCGTGGGGTTCGCCAAAGAAGATCTTCGCCTCCTCCGGCTGGAACAAGCTGCGAGCGCGCTGCGCACTCGCACCGCCCTTTAACAGCGCGCCGGCGGGCGGCAGATGGCGATCCCAGAGTTCACGCGCTTCAGAGTATCGCCCTTGTTTCATGGCCAAGAGCGCGACCTGATAGCCCCAGAGGTTTTTATCCTTGGCCGGCGCGGCAGCGATGATGAGGTGCCCTTCGGCCACCAAGTCTACTTGAGGCTCCTGGCGCTGCTGCGGAGGGCGTTGCGCCACGGGCGCTAGGCAAGCCGCCATCGCGAGAAGCGGCAGCAGCATGCAAGACGCACGGCAATTCATGGCGCGGGGTTGGCTACTGGTAGGTGACGTCGTCCCGGCCCTGTTTCTTGATCTCGTAAAAACTCTCCCAAACAATGTCGCTGGTGCGCGGGTCGAGCAGTTGGAACGTGTAGAGGATGTAATCGCTTGCTCCGGCCTTCCCACGGCTGGAGATGCTCTCGAGCGTTCCGGTCAGGATGAAATCGGCGCCCTTGAATTCATTGGCCTGCGCGCTCCCTCCTCCGGTCACCTGGCCGCCCTGCTTGAGGTTGCGCTCACGCTCCAGCGCGTCAATGCGCTGCCGGGCCAGGAAATTCACCCGGCCCTGCGCCTTGTCGTTTAGGGCCACGCGAATCCGTGTCAGGAAAATCTCCTTGTCGATGTTAAAGCGCGTCTTGTTGACCACCGGCTCCAGCACGATGTTGGGTTTGCCTTTGGCCTGCGCGATGGGCGCCACCCCGAGCATCCCGCGCGCCATTTTCTCTGCCACCACCACGAGGTCTTGAGACTCAATCCCCAAGCCCGCCACAAAGCCGCGCTCGTCGGGCCGCATCTGGGTCACCCCGTTGGTGGAGGTGGGGTCGTTGATGCTCAGGCAGCCGCTTCCCATGAACAGGGTCACGGACGCCACGATGAATTCATGGACTCTCATAATCGCTCCTTTCACGAAAGGGCACCGACTATGGCAGAGATTCTATCTGCCGAACAGTCTATTCGCCGGCTGCAAGGGACGGCTCGCGGGGCGCAAAAGCGATCCCCCCGCGGAAGTAGTCCCGGGCAAAGGCAGCCCGGTGCTGGGGTCGATGGCAGGGATGCTCCCGGCGGGGAAAGATCCGGCTGGGGGCGGCGGCAACTCCGGCGCCGATGCCTGCGGAACGCCTGCCGCGCCAACGACGATCGGCGCTGCAGCTTCACCCTGGGCTTGCTGCCTTGCTGCACGAGATTGCGCTCGCTGATCCATCATCTGCCCCAACACCATGCCCAGTGCGCCCCCCAATGCCGCGCCTTCGCCAGAGCGGTTGCTGCGGCTACCCAAGACGCCCCCCACGGCCGCGCCCACCACCGTGGTGGTGGCACCGTAAACGGGAGTTTGGGAGGAGCCCGGCTGCGGAGCCGTGGCACGGAACACCGGCTGCGCCACGCGCCCGGAAGGTCCGAACACCTGCGCCTGCACGGACACCGCCAAAAGCGCGCCGGCCATCACGATTAGCAGTCGTTTCATAATGCAACCTATACGTACTATCGGCATTCCTCTGTCATGACCGTAGCAGCGCCCATGCCACGGTATGAAAACGCGAGGTTCCCGCCGGGTTTCCCTAGAAAACCCCGTGGTGGCTCGGCAGAATGACCCTTTGGGCGTGGTTTCCACGCGGTGTTTTGGCTCGTGCCACGCAACCCGCGCCCACTACTCTCCCCAGCAAATGCTGGCCAAGCGCGTCATTCCCTGTCTGGACGTTCACGACGGCCACGTCACCCGCGGTGTCCAGTTTGGCCGCGCCGAGGCCGGCGGCCTGCGCAACGTGGGCGACCCCGTGGAACTGGCCGTGCGTTACAACGAGCAGGGAGCCGACGAGATGGTGTTCTTTGACATCACCGCCAGCGCACAGGGGCGCGCCTCGATGGTGGGTGTGATTGAGCGCGCCGCCGACCAGTGTTTCATGCCCCTCACCGTGGGCGGCGGCATTCGCACGGTGGAGGATATGCAGACGATGCTCCGCGCCGGAGCCGACAAGGTCAGCATCAATTCCTCTGCACTCGCCACGCCAGATCTCATCAGGCAAGGCGCCGAGAAATTCGGCAGCCAGTGCATCGTCGTTTCCATCGACTGCAAGAAGGTCGCGCCGGATAAGTGGGAGGTCTTTGCCAAAGGAGGTCGCCAGCCGACCGGCCTCGACGCCGTGGATTGGGCCAAGAAAGCCGTCGAGCTCGGCGCGGGCGAACTTGTCCTCAACTCGATTGACGCCGACGGCACGAAGGCGGGGTTCGACCTCGTCATCACACGGCGCATCTCTGAGCAGGTGGGCGTGCCCGTAGTGGCCAGTGGCGGCGCGGGCACGCTTGACCACATGGCCGACGTGTTGATCGAGGGCCAAGCCGATGCCGTGCTGGCCGCGAGCATCTTCCACTTTGGCACCTACACCGTGCTTCAGGTGAAGGAGCACCTGGCGAAAAGGGGCATCCCCGTGCGCCTGTAACGGTCACCTTACACGATGAGGGCCCGGATCAGATGGGCGGCGGACTGCCGGGAGGATGAAAGTCGCACCACGCGGGGATGCCGTGTTTTTGGGCTGTGTGCCGGTAATAGGCGGCCATGATGGCGCCAAACATCAGCCCGGCGAAGAGCGATGCAGCAACGGCGGCGCCGCCAGGAAGCTTGCCAGACCACGTGATGAGCCACATGACGACGCCCCAGATCGCGCCAAAGACGGTGCCGCAGAGGGCGGTGTTGGCGGCAAAACTGGCGAAGTGGGGCGGGGGAATCTCCACGCCAAGCTTCCAGAGCGCCTTGTAGAGTGGCGGCGCGTAGCTGGAAGGAAGCATTCCGGTGGCGTGAAGCAGGGCGAGTGCGGCGTCGCGTTTTTCTGCAAAGTTCATGGTGGCGCAAGCAAAGTAGCGGACTGAGATGCGTTGTCGAGCCGTGGCACCAACATGGCAAAAACGCTTTGAGCGGCCTGCGGCTCTGTGGTTACCTTGGCGCATGTCGTTTTTTGAGCGATTAAAGTATACGGCGGACGGGCTGATCCCGGCCATCGTGCAGGAGCAATCCACGGGGCGCGTGCTGATGATGGCATGGATGAACCGCGCCTCGCTGGAGACGACGCTGGCGACGGGCAAGACGCATTTCTGGAGCCGGTCGCGGCAGAAGTTCTGGATGAAGGGCGAATCGAGCGGTCACGTGCAGGTGGTGAAGGACGTGGCCTTCGACTGCGACGGCGACACGCTGCTGATCCAAGTGGAGCAGACCGGCGCGGCCTGCCATGAGGGTTACAAGAGCTGCTTCTTTCGCAGCGTCACCGAGGGTGCGGGTGAACGGGTCACCGAGGCGCAGTTGCAGACGCCCGGGGAAATTTACGGCAAGCCCGGCAACGCCTGAAGGCCCTTTTAGGTCCATGCATCACCCGACACTGGAAGAGTTCGAGCTTCTCGCCGCGCAGGGAAATCTCATCCCCGTCACGCGGTGCATTCTGGCCGACCTTGAGACACCGCTCTCGGCCTACCGCAAGCTGCGCGGCCAGGGCGAATCGTTTCTGTTCGAGAGCGTGGAGGGCGGCGAGCATGTGGGGCGCTACTCGTTTGTGGGCTGCAATCCGCGCGCGATCATCCGGCAAGCCGGCAGCCGCGTTGAGGTGATCGAGAACGGCAAGGTGGTGGAGAAGTTCGCCATCCAGGCACCCGGCAAGGAGCCGTGCGAGAAGTGCGTGAAGGATGGTCTGGAGGTGGTCGAGAAAATCCTCGCGCGATACAAGGCGGTGCCGGTGCCGGGCCTGCCACGATTCACAGGCGGGGCGGTGGGATTCATCGGCTACGAGTTCATCCACGACATTGAGCCCGTGGTGCCACGCCCGCCTCACGATGATCTGGGCACGCCCACGATGTACTTTCTCATCGCCGACGAGCTGCTCGTCTTCGACCGTGTGGCACAGACGCTCACACTCGTGGTCAACGCCGTGCTTGACGGCCACGCCCGCCCCGCCGACGCCTACGAGGAAGCGCTGGGCGAAATTGACCGGCTGCTCACGCTGCTCGAACAGCCCAGCGAGCACCGGCCGGTGACCCTAGGCGGCCCAATCCCCGAAGCGCCCTTCGAGAGCAATGTGCCCCGCGACGTGTTCCTTGAAAATGTGCGCCGCGCCCAGAAGTACATCCGCGCTGGCGACATCATTCAGGTGGTCGGCTCGCAGCGCTTTAGCACGCCGGTGAAGGCTGCGCCCTTGGACATCTACCGCGCGGCGCGCACCATCAACCCCTCGCCGTACATGTTCCTGTTGGAGCTGGAGGGCTTTGCGCTGGTGGGCGCCTCGCCCGAAATTCACGTGCGCTGCGAGGATCGCCGCGTGCAACTGCGCCCTATCGCCGGCACGCGGCGCCGCGGGCGCACCGCTGAGGAGGACGCCGCCCTTGAGCGCGAGCTGCTTGCCGATCCCAAGGAGCGCGCCGAGCACGTGATGTTGGTGGATCTGGCCCGCAACGATCTGGGCCGCGTCTGCGATTACGGCACCGTGAAGGTCAAGGACCTCATGACCATCGAGCGCTACATCCACGTCATGCACATCGTGAGCCAGACCGAGGGCACGCTCTCGGCCCATC
>SXGR01017071.1_pt1 | contig 77298 bp, 69 predicted proteins | sample 3174711 | NCBI WGS metagenome assembly SXGR01 (sample SAMN11356860, study PRJNA531348) | freshwater metagenome | isolation source: freshwater sample F1-60 | place: China: Fuxian Lake, Yuxi | collected 2017-12-25 | reverse complement strand
TCATGGTCATCGAACAGCTGGCGCAGCGCATCCGACTCGTGAAGGACGGCGTTCTCCTTGCCACACCCTTCCTCACCATTCCAACGGCCTCGATCTCCGGCAATGAGCGCGGCATGCTCGGCATGGCCTTTCATCCGGACTACACGACGAACGGCCGGTTCTTCGTGTGTTTCACGGACACGGTCGGGAACATCCAGATTGTGCAGCACCTGCGCAGTGCCGCGAATCCGGATGTCGCCGATCCGACGGGAACGACGCTCTTCAGCGTGACCCAGCCGATGGCGAATCACAACGGCGGTTGCCTCGCCTTTGGACCGGACGGTTACCTCTGGATCGGCATCGGCGATGGAGGCCCGAGCAACAATGGCCAGAATCGCACCGTGCAGTTCGGCAAGCTCTTGCGCATCGACGTGAACACACCCGCAGGTGGCCAGAGCTGGTCCAACCCGCCTTCGAATCCGTACTTCGGTGCCGTGGCGGGGCACGACAGCGTCATGCACTGCGGGCTCAGGAATCCGTGGCGCTTCTCCTTCGATCGCTGGAGTGGCGACCTCTGGATTGGCGACGTGGGCAACGCGGCCGTCGAGGAAGTCGACTTCCTCCCGGCGGGAACTCCGGGTGGCCGCAACTTCGGTTGGAGTTGCTACGAAGGCAACACGGCCTACAACGCGGGTGGCTGCGCCGCGCAATCCAGCATGGATGCGCCCCTCTACGAGTACACGCATTCCATCAGCGGCACCTGTGTGATTGGCGGACATGTCTACCGCGGCAACGCCATCGAAGGCTTGCAGGGCACGTACTTCTTCTCGGACACCACCTCCGCGAGGATCTGGTCTTTCCGTCGCTCGGCCGCGGGAGCCGTGACGCAGTTCACGGACCGCACCACCCAGATGGACCCGCCAGGCACAGCCACCATCGCCACCGTCTCCTCCTTCGGCGAGGATGCCGCGGGCGAGCTGTACATCTGTGATCTCTATGGCGGCGAGATCTTCAAGATCGTGCCCACAGCACCGAGTGCAGCCGCGGTCCTGACGCGCACCACGCCCGCGCAGCTCGGCACATCCATCAACTTCACGCTCAGCAGCACCACGGACCCGTTGAAGAGCTGGGCCTTTGCGTTCGCCGGTGCTTCGCTTCCCGGCACTCCACTTCCCGACGGCCGCATCATTCCCGTGAATCTGGATGCCATCTCGAACATTGCACTGGCACCAGCCAGCCCCTTCTTTCCGAACAACTACGGTGCGCTCAACGCATCTGGTACCGGCTCTGCCAGCGTCCTGTTGCCGGCCTATCCGCCACTCGTCGGCATGACGCTCCACGGCGTGTTCGTGGTGCTGGACCCGGCGTCACCCTTCATGGTGAACCAGATTTCGAACCCTCTGAACATGACGCTCTTCTGACGCGCGCGCCGCGAACTCAGCGACGAACTGTGTTCTGCCGCGAACTCAGCCGTTGTTTGCGAAGAGGAGCTTGGTGAAATGCAGGCGGCGGATGTGCGCATGGCGCGCGCCAAAGGCGGCCGCTCCGAGGCGTGCGGCCAGCAAGCGCTTCATTGCGAAGCGGCGCTCGGGAGTTTCGCCGGCTTCTTCCGGCGTGAGTTCGGCGAGAATCCGCAGCAACTCATCGCGAATGCGCTGCACCACCAGAGCATCCGAGAGCCCGGCCGCGTCAGGACCATCGCACTCAAGCGTGAGTCCGAGAACCAGCCGGGGTGCCTTCTCGCCTTTCAATTGCACCTCGACCGGCGGGACCTCGAGGCTGAGGAGTGGAGTCGCTCCCAGCGTCGCTGCCTCCTCGTGCGCCGGAGACGGAGCCCCCTGCAACAGAGGCCAAGCAGCGAGCCCGGCCACCACCAACACACCAACCATGAGCAGCGCGCTCTTCACTGCACGTAGAACTCGCGATAGAGCACGTCATCCACACGCCCGCGCTTGTCCGGGAAGATGGCCGATTGGATCTGCACCTTCAGCTCTTCCTTGATGGCAGCACGCCGTTCGGCGCCCTCCACCTCTTCGAAACCCTTGGAGCCGAAGACCATGTTCAGGCGATCCGCAAGCAGGGCCTTGCGCGCCGTGAAGAGCGATTTCGCGTCCGCGATCTCTGGGCCGAGCCGGTAGACGATGGTCAGGCTCACCTTGACGAAGAGCTTGGAGCGCGAGCCCTTCAGGTTCCCGATGAACGGCGCGAGGTCCTCGTAGTGAAGCTCCGCCGAGTAGTAGGACTCCTGGCCGCGCTGCGAGGTGTAGTCCGGTGGCGCCTTGGGTACGCCGGCACTGCCGACCACCATGAACGCCACAACGGCGAGCACGACGAGACCGCCGCCTCCAGCGAGGATCACTTTCTTCTTCATGTGCACTGCATGGCGGTCTGGCGCGCGCGGGCCACGGAGGACCCCGGCGATCGTGAGCGGATCGCCACGCGGGCATGAACCGACATTGACTCCTGCGCGTTCTATCGGCCCTCGACAGGAACCTCTGGAGGAAGTGTGTCAGTCGATCACGGAAGTGAAGCTTCGTTCCGGAGTTGCTTCAGCGTTTCGGTGCCGAGCCGCCGCCGGCGGTATCCGGCGCGGGAGGCAGGATGGCTTGCATGCGCCGTGCGATCTCCGTTGCGCGCGGAATGGGCAAGGCTTCGAGGATGCGTCCGGACTTCCGGGGCTGCATTTGCGCAAGCACTTTGGCCGCCGTGTCGGGGCCGAGCGAGCCTAGAATCGCAGCTGCCGCAGCGGGCTCCATTTGCTCATAGAGCACCGCCGCCGCCTTCAGGTTCTTCAGTTCCTGAGCGGCCACACGGTTGGCAGCAAGATCCAGTTCCTCGCGGCCGGCCTGCAGGTTCTTTGCCTGTTCTTCGAGTTTCCCGCCGAGTGCGACCATGGCGTCCTTCTCGGTTTCGAGTTCGGCACGCATGCGCGCTGCGTCGGTCCGTTGTTTCTCCACGTCGAGGAGCCCCTGCTCGTAGCGCGTGCGGGCGTCCTTCACATCGTTGAGCATGCGTTCGAGTTCCGCGGACTCCATGCCCGCAGGCAGCGGAAAGAACTCGCGGCTGTCGAGGAGCGCTTCGCGCGCGCGGCGCTCGCGTTGCTCTTCCGCGCTCAGTTCCGGAGCCTTGATTTCCGGCGCAGGAAAGAACCCGCCCAGCACCGGCACCTTGTGCAGCGCAGTACGAGACTCGGCGGTGTCCTTGTCCTGGACCTTGAGGAACACATGCACCAGCCCCACGAAGAGAAGCTGGGCCAGCATGAGCACCCCGCACACCTGCAAGATCTTGTTCATCATGTCGCGCTCCTCGTGGCCTTGCGGCGCTGATGGCGCTGCGAAGCCAGCTCGTCCATGGCGTCCATTTCCTGGCGCCGCACGGTCTCGCTCCACGTTTCTTCGGCCTTGCGCCGGAGAATCTCCAGTGATTCCACCTCCGCGCGCCTCTTAAGCAGGGCTTCCCTGGCCGCGCGGGTCTTGCGCTCCCCCTCCAGGCACCGCACGCGCCCCTCGGCGCACTGGCGCGAGCGTCCGGCGAGCTCATGGTGGAGCGTCATCAGCTTCAAAGGATGCAGCGCGGATTCGGCCAGCGCGGCTGCGAGGGCGGCGGCAGAACTCTGCTCCAGTCCCTCAAGCTCGCGCAGTCTGGCCGCGAGAACTTCCTCTTCCTCGAGAGCCCGCGCGAGCAGACGCTCCGATTCCTTGCGTGCGATCTCTCGCACATCCAGCACCTTGGCCAATGCAAAGCGGAAGCGCTTCATGCACCTTCCTCCACGCTGGCTTCAAGGAGCCCGAGGCTTTCTTCGAAGGTCCTCGGCTGGCCCTGCTCCTGTCGCAACAGGGCCTCGATGGCCGGCCATGCTGCGAGTGCGCGATCCGTGCGCGCATCCGTGCCGCTCTTGTAGGCACCGATGGCCACCAGATCGCGGGAGGCATCGAAAGCTGAAATAAGACTCCGCGCCGAGCGCGCGGCAGCGAGGTGCTCCGGTGTCACCACCTTGTCCATGACGCGCGAAACCGACTTCGGCACATCCACTGCCGGGAACATGCCGCGCTGCGCGATCTCACGCGACAGCACGACGTGGCCATCGAGGAGCCCGCGCAACGTGTCCGCCACGGGATCGTTCATGTCGTCACCATCCACGAGCACGGTGAAGAGCCCGGTAATGCTGCCGCGCCGCGTGCGCCCGAGGCGCTCGACCAGACGCGGCATGAGAGCGAAGAAACTCGGCGGATAGCCCTTCACCGTCGGCGGTTCACCGAGAGCGAGGCCGGCTTCGCGTGCCGCCGCCGCGAGGCGCGTCACCGAGTCCACCATCATCATCACGTCGTGACCGCGATCACGGAAATACTCCGCCACCGCTGCCGCCGTGAAGGCGGCTTTCATGCGCAGCAGGGCCGGCGAGTCGCTGGTGGCAACGATCACCACCGAGCGCGCGAGGCCTTCGGGCCCGAGAGCCTCCTCGATGAAGTGGCCGACTTCCCGTCCGCGTTCACCAACGAGCGCGATCACGTTCACCGTGCTGAGGGTCGTGCGCGCGATGTCCGCGAGCAGCGTGGACTTGCCCACGCCCGAGCCCGCGACGATGCCCATGCGCTGGCCTCGTCCGAGGGTGAGGAAGGCGTCCAGCACCGACACGCCCGTCGGGAGAGGCCGGTCGATGGGCGCGCGATCGAGGGGTGATGGCCCCGGCCGCATGAGCGGGATTTCCTCGTCGGCGACGAGCGCAGGGCCGCCATCGATGGGCTTGCCGAGTGCGTCCAGGACGCGCCCGAGCATCGCCTGGGTGCAGCCGGCGGAGGTCTTCCTGCCGAGCGGCTCCACGCGCGCACCGGGGCGCAGACCCTCCGCCTCGCCGAGCGGCAACAAGAGCGTCGCTCCTTCGCGGAAGCCGCACACTTCGGCAAGCAGAAGCTCGCCGTTGTCCGTCACGATGCTGACAAGATCGCCCAAGGCCGCCGGAAGGCCGCGACATTCGAGCAGCAGCCCGACCACCTGCGTGAGCACGCCCGCACGCGTTCCGCGCGGAACACTGCGCACCAGCCGCTCCATGTGCGCGAGATCAGGCGCCATGGGGGACCTCGCGGAGAATGCGCTCTTCGAGCACCTTCAGGCGCTGGGTCACGCACGAGAAGTACTCGGCGCCTTCCGCATGCACGCGGAAGGTGCCCTTCGACATGGAAGCCTCGGGCTGAAGCCGCACGCCTCCCGCGAGCGCGCCTTCGAGACGCGCAAGATCATCGGGATGCCCTTCGAGGGTCACCTCGCCCTCCTCGTGGCCGCCGAGCGCGTCTTCGAGAATCCGCCGCACCAGGGAGCGCACGTCGTGCCCATCGCGCTGGAGCACCGCACCTGTCAGTTCGTGAATCGCGGTCACCGCGAGGCGACAAGCGAATTCCTCCGCGGCCGCGAGTTCGCGGGCCCGCAGTTCCTTCAAACCCGACGCAGCGGCTTCCAGTGCAGCGGCAGCCCTGTGCAGCGTGCCCGTCGCTTCCGTGCGCTCCCGCTCCCGACCCAGCGTCTCGGCTTCGAGCTGCAGGGCCCGCACGGCGCCGGCGGAAAGCCCCGGCTGCGTTGCCGTGCGCGGCATGGCTTCGGGCGCTGGACTTGCCACCGTACCGGCGCGGAAGCCGGTCAACCCACGCGGAATGCGCACGACATCACGAGACATAGGCGGCTCCGCGACCCTTGGCCACATTCACTTCGCCGTTGTCGATCATCTCGCGCACCGTGGTGAGGATCTGCTTCTGGGCCTCGACGACGTCGCTGAGTGGAACGGACCCGAGGAGCTCGCGTTCCTCGAGGATCATGTCGCGGGTGCGCTGACTGGTGGCGCCGAGAAGAGCATCGCGGATGGCGTCATCGCTGCCCTTGAGGGCGAGTGCGAGCACGCGTGTGTCCACTCCCGCGAGGAGCTTCTGCATGGTGCGCTTGTCGAGAAGCTGCAAGTCGTCCCAGACGAACATGCGCTCGCGGATGCGCATGGAGAGGTCGGCATCGCTCTCCTCCACAAGGCGCAGGATCTCCTTGTCGGTACCGCCGCGGCTCGCGACGAGAATCTCCGCCACCGTCTGTACGCGGGCGCCACTGTCCACGGCTGCGCCGGCATCACGCGGCAGACCACGCGTGCGCTCTGCCATGCGATCCGCCACCTGCTTCATGAGGCGCACAGGCGGATCTTCGGTGGCCGCCATGCGGCGCACTACATCAGCCTGCTGTTCGGGCGCCATCTCGCGCAGCACGTCGGCGGCCTGTTCCGTTTCGATGTTCGAAAGCACCAGTGCCTGCACCTGGACGTGTTCATCCGTGAGCAACCGCGCGAGGTCCCCGGGGCGCAGACCGCGGAGACAGCGCAGAGGATTGCGGCTCCGCGATTCCTCATGGATGCGCGACAGACGCCGCTCGGCCTCTTCCTTGCTGTAGAGACGGTTCATCACCGTATCGAGTGTGCGACCGACGCGCGAGCGGAACACCACGCCGCTCTGAGCCATCTGGCGGAACTCCGAAAGTGAGTCCTGCACGACGCCCTCGTCGATGTCGGTGTCTTCGAGCTCGACCATGGCCTGGCCGATGCGATCCTGCTCTTCGGGCGAGAAGACTCCGAGGACCTTGGCCGCGCCTTCCTCGCCGACGGTGGCGAGCAACACGGCGATCTTCTGCACTCCGCTGAGGTGAATCATGACTTCCTCGCAGGCTCGTAGAGCCAGTTGCGCATCACGCGCGCCACGGTGTCCACGTCTTCGTCCACCATGCGGCGGAACTCGCCGCGCGGATCAGGGCGCACCTCCGCGAGCGGGCGTCCGTCCGGAGCGAACCCACCTGCCGCAGCATGTGCCGCAGCCGGAGCCAGCGCCTGCACCAGCGTGCGCCGCGCGCGCCGCGCGGAGAGGATCATCCAGCCGACGAGCAGCAGGCTCACCAGGGCTGTGATGCCGTAGCGAATCCAGTCCGTCATCGGCAGGCCTTCCTCCACGGGCGGCATGATCGAGACGGCTGGCTGCTCGATGGCAACGAAGGGCACATAGGCCACTTCCAGCGTGTCGCCGCGCTTCGCATCGAAGCCCACGGCGCCCTTCACCACGCCCATGAGAGCCTCACCGCGATCCTTCAGGGATTCGTCGAGGACCATGCCCACGGTGATGCGCTGAATGCTCCCGGATTCGTGCACGGTGCGGATTTCACTGCGACCGTAGTCGTAGCTGGAGTTCAGATCCTCGGTGTTCGAATCCGAGCCGCTGCCCGACTGCGAAGTGCCGCTCTGCACCGCAACGGTGCTCGGCTGTCCCTTCGCAGCAGTGCCGCTGCCCCGGGTGGCGCTCTGCGTGCGTTGCGTCTCGCTCACCACGACGCGGCTGTCCGGGTCCACCGTGTGCTTCACCTCTTCCACCTTGCGGAGGTCCAGTTCGGCATCCACGCGCACCACGGCCTTGTTCGGTCCGAGCACCAGAGCAAGGGCGGATTCCGCCTTCTCCTGCAGGTGCATCTCCTCTTCCTGGGCACGCACGGCGCGGGTAGCGATGCCACGGTCGCCGCTGCTGGCGCGGCTGAGGAGCATGCCGCGATAGTCACTCACCACGACGTTGTCCGGTTCGAGCCCCTCGACCGCGTGGGCGACGAGTTGCACCACGCTCTCGACTTCGCCGGCGAGCAGCATGCGCCCCGGTTTTGCCTGCACCATGACCGAGGCCTTGGCCGGCCGGGTGTCCTGACGATTCCAGCTGCGGATCGCGGGCGTGATGTGCACCACCGCATCCTCGACGCCTTCGAAACGCTTCAAGCTGAGCGCCAACTGCTCTTCCTGGGCGACGCGCATGCGCAGCTTCAACTGGGATTCGCTCATGCCGAAGGGCGCCGCCTCGAGGCCGGCCCAGCCCTTGCCAGCATCGGGCGTGAGCAGATCGTTGCGCACCACGAGTGACTGCACCTCGTGCAACCGATCGGAAGGCACGAGCACCGTGCGCCCGTCGTCATTCAGCTTGAATGGAATCGACGCCTCGTCGAGCTTCGCCAGCAGCTTCTGGGCATCAGCACGCTCGACGCCGGTGGCCGCAATACGCCACTCGGTCGCGCTGCCGGCCATGATGAGAGCGACGGCGGCGCCAACGCTGACGAGGCCGAGCACCACACCGACGAGCTTCTGTGCCGCGGGCAGCGAGCTCCAGAGGTTCCGGATTTGAGTGAAGATTTCCTTCATGAGTTTGTTCCTTGCGCGTCAGGCTCAGACCTGCGTGCGCATGACCTCCTGGTATGCATCCAGAAGCTTGTTCCTGACTTCGAGCATCATGCGGAAGCTCAGATCCGCCTTGTTGAGGGCGATCATCACTTCGTGCGGGCTTCCGCCCTTGCCGTTCATGAACTCATTGAGCACGGCGTCGGACTTCTTCTGCGCGCCGTCGGCCTCGGTGACGACCTTGTTCAGAATCTCCGCGAAGCCGTTGTCGGTGCCCGCGGCCGCGCGCGGTGCCGCCAGCGGCGACTCGGCTGCGGCGAGCCGCAGGACTTCAGGACTGATGGCTGTGGGTCCGCTCATGACTCAATCACCTCCCGAGGTCCAGGGCCTTCTCCGCCATGCGCACCTGCACCTGCAGCGATTCGAGGTTCGCCTCGTAGGCCCTGGATGACTGCATGAGGTCCACCATCTCGAAGGCCGTGTTCACGTTCGGCAACGTGACCATGCCGTTGGCATCCGCGTCGGCATGCCCGGGGCGATGCTGGCGGACGAGCGGCGTCTGGTTGTCCTCGACCACCTCGGAGACCTGCACGCCACCCTCGAGTGCGCCTTCGAGAACAGCCTCGAACACCACTTCCTTGCGGCGGTAGGGAGTCCCGTCGCCACGATTGGTGACGGACGCCTGCGAGAGGTTCTGGGCGATGACACCCATGCGCGCACGCTCGGCCGTGAGTGCGCTCGCGCTGATCGAGAGTCCCTGGAACATTCCGTCGAGATTCATGATTGCATCTCCTCAGGGTTCATTGCCCGCGGCCGCTGATCGCGCTGCGCACGAGGCGCATGCGCTGAGAAAGCGCCGTGAGCAGGATGTCGTAGGCCACCTGGTTCTTCTTCTGGTCCGCCACTTCCAGTTCCATCACCACCGTGTTGCCGTCCTGGCGCGGCGCGACGCCTTCGCGCTCCACCGTGGACGCCTCGCCGAGAACCTCGTCGAAGTGCACGTTTTTCGACTTGTAGCCAGGCGTCGCGATGTTGGCGATGTTGGCCGCGATGACGCGCTGGCGCAGTGCCGCCACGTCGAGGGCCTGCTGGATGTTGCCGCTGGTGATGTCCATGCCGTCCATGGCTGTCTCCTCAGACTCCTGCACCGAGGGCAGCCCCTCGTGTGCGCCAGAGCCGGAACTTGTTGGAAAGCGTGCGCGAAGTCACGCCGAGAATGCGCGCCGCTTCTGTGCGGTTGCCGCACGTGTGCTCGAGCACCCTCATGATCTGCTTGCGTTCCAGCTCCTCGAGCGAAAGCAGTTCTGCCACGGCGGGCGCCGCAGCCGCATCCACCCGGACCACGAGCCCGAGATCCGCAGCGCTGACACGCGCCCCCTGGGTCACCAGCACCGCACGCTGCACCGCATTCGCGAGCTCACGCACGTTGCCGGGCCACTCCGCTGCCGCCATGGCCTGCAAGGCATCCAGCGTGAATTCGCGGGCTGCCGTGCCGTGCTGACGCGCAAAGCGCGTGAGGAAGTGCCGTGCCAGAGCCGGAATATCCTCGCGACGATCCCGCAGCGAGGGCAGCACGACCGGCACCACGTTGAGTCGGTAGAAGAGATCCTCGCGGAAGCGCCCGCGCGCGATCGCGCCTTCGAGGTCGCGGTTGGTCGCGGCAATGCCGCGCACGTCAGCACTCAGGGTCTGCGTTCCGCCTACGCGCTCGAACTCGCGTGTTTCGAGGATGCGCAAGAGCTTGGATTGCACCTCGACCGGCAGTTCGCCGATCTCGTCGAGAAAGAGCGTGCCGCCTGCCGCCAGTTCGAAGCGCCCCTGACGACGCGCCGCGGCTCCTGTGAACGCACCCTTCTCGTGGCCGAAGAGTTCGCTGGTCAGCAGGCTCTCCGTGAGTGCTGCGCAGTTCACGCGGATGAAGGGGCCTGCCACGCGGCGGCTGCGCCGGTGCAGCACTTCCGCGAGCACTTCCTTGCCGGTACCGCTCTCGCCGCGAATGAGCACGGTCGCTTCCGTGGGTGCCACGCGCTCCGCGAGGGCCACCGCCTGGATGAAGCGCGGACTGCGTCCGATGACACCGGGGTGCGCGGCCAGCGTGCGCTCTTCGAGGCTCGCACGCAGCGCCAGATTCTCGTGTTCGAGGCGACGGCGTTCGCCCATGCGCCGGAGCAGCATGGCCAGTTGTTCCGGTGCGACAGGCTTGAGGAGGAAATCCTCGGCGCCGGCACGCATGGCTTCCACAGCGGTATCCACTGCACCGAAGGCGGTAAGCACCACGACCCGCGTCTCGCCACCCTTGGCACGGATGCCGCGCAGCACGTCGAGCCCGCTGGCTCGCGGAAGGCAGAGATCCGTCAGCACGAGGGTGTAGTCCTGGCGCGCCGCGAGGGCGAGCCCCTCCTCGGCGCTCGACGCTTCGGATGCACTCCAGCCATTGGTGCGCAGAGCCTCCACGAGGAACTCGCGCGAGAGTGCGTCATCGTCGATGACCAGAGCGGTGTGGGCGTTCATGCGGCCCCCTTGGATCCTGCCAGCGGCAACAACACTTCGAAGGCGGCGCCACCGAGGGCGCTGGCGGCGGGACGAAGCTCGCCTCCGTGCACCTCGACGAAGCGGCGTGCCAACGCGAGTCCGAGCCCGGTGCCGTGAGCCTTCGAGGTGGCGAAAGGCTGGAACATGCGCGTGCGCAGGTTCTCGGGGATGCCGGGGCCATCATCCTCGACAGTGACGAGTGCACGACCTGCGGCGAGACGCGCCCGCACTTCCACGTGACCGTTCTGCGGTGCGGCCTCAAGCGCATTGCGCACGAGGTTGACCAGCGCGAGTTTCAGGCGCGTGCGGTCGGCGCGCACCCGCAGCTCGGATTCGGGGCCGCGCACTGCAAAGTGACGCCCCGCGAACTGGGCGGCGAGAGCCATGCCATCCTGGCGCAGCTCGTCCATGAGGGCGGCCACGTCGAGGGTCTCGGGTTGCCCGCTGCCGGGACGCGCCCAGAGGAGCAGGTTGGCGATAATGTTCTCCACCTCAGCACTGCCACGACGAATGCGATCGCAATAGCGGCGCATGAGTTCGCGTTCGGGCAGCACGTCGGCATCGATCTGCTGTTGCAGCAACCCGGCGAAGCCCTGCACGGCACTGAGCGGGTTCCGGATTTCGTGCGCGATGCCGGCGGCCATCTCGCCCATGCCGGCAAGTGTGTCGAGACGATTCACCTGCGAACGGAGGTGGCGCACCTCGGTGCGATCCGAGAGGATCTCCACCCAGCCGCCACCCGGGATCTCCTCGATGGATCCGGCCAGCGTGCGCGCGGAACCATCGAGACAGGTGACGGTGCGCTCGATCTCCTGTTGCACCACGACGGGTTCGCGACCGAGGAGCAGGATGGGCGCGCCGTCGGCACTGCGGAAAGTGCGCACATCACGACCAACAAGTTCGATAGCGGCACGACCGAGCAGGCGCTCCGCCGCGCGGTTCGCGCGCAGCACACCCAGATCCGCACCGCAGGCCACGACGCCGCAGGGAATGCTTCCGAGCGTGGCATCCAGCGCGGCGTTCTCGCGGTCGAGTTGCGCGAGCTGACCCACGAGGTGCCGGTTCGCATCCTGCACCGAGCGGTCGAGTCCGCGTGCGCTGGTCTCGAGACGCGCGTAAACCTCTTCGAGATGCCTCGCCGCAACGGTGAAGGCCTGGAAGCCCGATTCGAGATCCGGCGTGGAAAGAGCGCTCATGGTGGAACCAGCGTCCATCACTTCCCCCCCTTGGCAGCGCCGGCTTCGAGAGCCGAGCGCACCGTGTTCTTCTGACCGCCGAAACGGAGCATCCAGCGAGCAAGATCGCCCCAGGGCCCCTTGGCCTCCGCCTTCGCGGTGGCCTCGTAAAGCACCTTCGCCTCGTCCCAGCGTTCGAGGCGTTCGAAGCAGCGGGCCATCAGGCAGTTCACTTCCGCGCTGCGCGCGGCGGGTGCGAGAGCTTCGAAGGCCGTGAGTGCGCCCTTCCAATCCTTCGCCTGATAGAGCGCACGCCCGAGGGCTTCGGGTTCGCTGGACCCAGCCACGCCGGACGGCGTACCCGCCGCCGAGAGTGCCGGCACGGGAATGTCGAGAGCGCGTTCAACCGCAGCCTCGGCGAACAGCGACGCTTTGCGCGCACGCAGCAGGCCCTCCGAGAGGCCGCTCGCACGACGCCGGTTCTCGGCGAGGCTGAGCTCCGCGCGGAGTTCCTCGAGCTTCTTTTGTTCCGCCGCGAGCAGCGCGGGATCGGCAGAGCTGCCATCCTTCTCGCGCAGCGCCTTCGGCAGATCAACGAGAATGCCGCGAGCGAGTGCGCCCGCGAGTGTTTCCAGCAGGCGGATCTCGTCACCGGTTTCCTGCAGGCGTGCACTCAGGACTTCGACACGCCCCTTGTCCGCAGCGCCGAGCACACTGGCAATGTCCGCGAAAACTTCGCGCAGCGTCGGCAACAGATCCGGGGCCTTGCCCGGCTGCGCCACAAGGCTGGATGCGAGACATGCAAGGATGAGGATGCGCTTCATGGCAGCTTCGCTCCGGAACTGAGCACGAGACCGGCTTCACGATGGCGACCGAGCGCTCCGAGAGCCTTGGCGCGAAGCAACCGCACCTCCGCGGCAAGCGTCGCGTCCTTGATCCTGTCGAGCACCTGAAGGGCCCGCACCGGTTCCGCCAAGGCGAGATCACAGCGCGCCACTTCGAGATCCGCGGCGGCCGCCATGTCCTCGCGCAGCGCAAGTGCGCTGAAGAGGCTGCGTGCTTCGTCGAAGCGGCGCTCGAGGCTCAACAGGCTGGCCAGCGCCTTCATTGCGCGAGGCGCCATGGGGTCTCCCTCGGGCGTCTCCTGGATGAGTTTTTCGAGCGAGGCCACGGCCGCGTCCGTGAGCCCGACGGCCGCCTGCAGATCCGCGGTCTCCTGCAAGGCTGTGCGCAGCACCAGGCCTTCTGGCCCCATGGCGAGCAGCGTGCGCGCGGCCATCAGGGCCTGCACCGGATCACCGGCAGCGCGCGTGGCCCGCATGAGCCCGAGAGCCGCGAGCGCGCGGTCCTCAAGTGCGGGTGATGTGAGCATGGCCGTCTGGAACTGCGTCACGGCCCCACGCGGGTTTCCGCTGGCGAGCAATACGCGGCCAGTCCACAGCGGAATGCGCCCCGTGATGTCCGGGAGAGTGCGTTCAGCACGGCGTGCCGCGGATTCCAGACCCTCAAGTGCCCCGGAGGTGTCGCCCGCGAGGAGCCGACCTTCCGCGAGCAGGAGTTCAGCGACAACAGCGGTGCGCACATCCACGGCACTGGTGGCACGCATCAGCCGGGGGGTCGCTTCGGCCTGCGTGCCTTCCGCGGCCCACGCGCGCGCCGCGAGGAGCGCGGCCTCGGACACGAGTTCCTTGCCGGAGGCCACCTCATCGAGATGTTCGAGTGCCGTGCGCGCTTCGGTATGACGACCGAGAGTGAAGGCCGCCACGCCCGCGAGGTACCAAGCCCGACCGGCGAGCACCGAACCAGGATGACCTTCGGCGTAGACCCGGAAACCCGCGAGGGCCAGCTCCGGATTGCCACCATCAAGCTCAAGCGCCGCGGCACGGAAGGCGGAATCGCCCGAACCTTCGTCGCGCGGGCTCGCGAGAGCCGCACGGCCGTACCAATCCACTGCGCTGCTGCGGAGACGTTCCTGCGCAGCGGGCACGCCGGCCGGAGCCGCGAGCACAACCACGGCGCCCTCCACCTCGGCGACCAGTCCAGCCACAGAAGCCAGATGTTGCAGCGCGTCTGCAAGCAACATGCCGGTGCAATCGAGTTCCACGCGCTCTGAATCCGCAGCCAGCAGCGCTTCCGGCGCGATGCGCAGCGTGCATCCCGCTTCCGCAGTGATGCGGACCAGAGCATCGCGAACAGAGAGCGTTGCCTTCGCGGTCACAAGCGCGATGGGGCCGCGTCGTTCGACACGCAACGCCGGATCCTGTGCTGCAAGTGCGGCCGCGAGAAGGAGCAGGAGGAACGCCTTCATCGTGCAGCTCCTTCGAAACGGAGGGCCGGTTCCGGCAGGACGAACGCTCCGTGGCTCTGACGCCATTCCGCATCCAGCGCCTCGGCATGCAGGCGCGTGACGCTCAGCACCAGCGCAGGATCAGCGGCAGCAGCACTGCGCGCCACGAGGCTCGTGCGCGCGGCTGCCATGCGTGCGAGACGCGGCGCCCCGGCTTCGAGGCAGGCCTTGCCGAAGGCGATGAGCTCCGCACCATCCAGTGCGGCGCAAGCTGCTTCTGCGTCCGCGAAGGCCCTGAGCGCCTTCGCGCTCTCGCCGCGGCGCGCTTCCATGGCACCAAGCGCCAACAGCGCGAGGCGGCGCACGGAGGCGTGCTGTCCAGGAAGAGACGCCACCGCTGCACGGAAGGTGCTCACCGCTCCGGCGGCATCACCCTTCACTTCAAGTTCCAACGCGCGCTGCCAGTCCTTGGCAAGACCGGCAAGGCCGACGACCTTGAGTTCGGCACTGACCGTTTCTGCGTGTGCCGTTGCTGCTTGTGCCGCGGCCGGCTGGGCATGCTGGAGAGGCTCGGCGTGGGCAACAACAGGTGCGTGTTCCTCTGCCACCGGTGCGCCGGTGCTCTTCTCTGTCTTCGCAGCCTCGGTCACTTCGTCCTCCAACTTGGGAGGGAAGGCCTCGTGACCGGCATCGGCCGCTGGTTCCGCGGCGTGTTCCTTCTCCTCGTTGCTGCTGGAAGCGAAGGGCACTCCGGCCACCAGGGCGATCACGAGAGCGAGCGCGGCACCGCCACCGATGAGCAGGATGTCGCGACGGCGACGCCAGATCGGCGCGGCCGGCTTTGCGGCACTCTCATCCACGGAAGTTGTCACGGGGTCGGTGTCCATGTCGTTTCCTGCGTCAGCGGACGCTGCAGCTCTTTCCTCCGCAATCAGCGGGCCCGAGTGATCAGTGCCGTTCTTTGCGGCAGCCTCCCGGAATCGGCCATCGAACCAGTGCACAGTTTTCCGCCGCCTGTCGCGGAATCAGACACCCACCTTCAACTCGCGCCGTTCTTCGCGGCAGAGGCCGTAGTCCTTCATCTTGTTGTAGAGCGTGCTCCGGTTGATGCCGAGTTCGCGTGAAGCCCGCGCGATGTTGAAGCGCGTCTCTTCGAGCACCACGCGGATGAGCTCGACCTCCATGCTGCGCAGCGTGCGATCGCGCAGCGCCAGCGTGGTGTTGTTCTCCACGGGGGCGACAGGCGTCGCCTTCTCCATCGGCACAGGCTCGGCGAGCGCAAGGTGCCGCGGCTCCACCTGCACGCCGTCGCAGACGATCACTGCGTACTCGCAGACGTTGCGCAACTCGCGCACGTTGCCCGGCCAGGTGTGCTCTTCCAACATGCGGCGCGCTTCGGCGCTCAAGCCCTGCACGGGCTTTCTGAGAGCGCGCGCGAAGTGCTCGAGGAAGTGCTGCGCCATGGGTGCGATGTCTTCGCGGCGTTCCACGAGGGTCGGCATGCGCACGGGCAGCACGTTGAGACGGAAGTAGAGGTCCTTCCTGAAGCGGCTGGAGAGCACCTCTTCCCAGAGGTCACGATTCGTCGCCGCGATGATGCGGATGTCCACAGCCACGTCGCTGGTTCCGCCCACACGCTTGAAGCTGTTCTCCTGCAGAACGCGGAGGAGCTTCGCCTGCAGGCCTGCTGACATCTCCCCGATCTCGTCCAGGAAAACCGTGCCGCCGTCGGCCGCTTCGAAGAGCCCTTTCCTGCCGGTGCCCATGGCGCCGGTGAAGGCTCCCTTCTCGTAGCCGAACAGTTCCGCTTCGAGCAGGCTCTCGTTCAGAGCTGCGCAGTTGATGGCCATGAAGGGCCGCTCGCCGCGACGCCCGTCGCAGTGGATGGCGCGAGCGACGAGTTCCTTGCCCGTGCCGCTGTCGCCCTGGATGAGCACCGTCGTGTCGACCGCGGCGGCTGCGCGAGCCACCTGCTCCAGCACATGCTTGATGGCCGGGCTCTCGCCCACGATGGAGGGACGCTGAGGCGTTCCCGCGCGCGCCTCGTTCTTCTTGCGATGCATGCGCCGCGCGCGTTCGAGCAGCGCGGGTTGCAGAGTCGCCAGCACGCGCTCCGGCGCACAGGGGCGTTCCAGCACATCGAGAGCGCCGCTGCGCAAGGCCACCACCGTCTCGCGGGTCTCGGGCTTGTCCGCGAGGGCCACGATGACCGGCGCGTCTTCACGCGCGGCGGCCCGGGCGATGAGCTCGGCACCGGTGCCATCCGCGAGGCGGATCTCGGTCACGAGTCCGTCGGGGGCTTCCTCGGAGAGGAGGCGGCCGCCGGCCAGAAGATCGTCGGCCTCACTCACGCGCAGTCCCTCGGCGCGCAGGGCCGCAGCGAGGTTTGCACGCACGACGCCAGGGGTCTGGACAATCAGGATGCTCTGTTGAGGGGTCATGTGGATGGATTCCGGCTGGTGACGGTGGACCTGTGGAGCCATTGGACGGTCGCACCACTGTGGTGCAGTGGAGGTATCGACAAAAACAACACCTGCCTGAAAACTATTCGCTGGGTGACCAAATGCGCGGCAGTTTCTGTGCGTTCGGCGGGAAAAACGCTGCGGGGCACGACGGCGCCGCGACCGCCACTCCCCCTCCGACACACGTCCCCGCATGCACCCGCAGCGCGCTCTAGTACGAGGGGCCGGGCGTTCAGCCGGTCTCTGCGGTGGCTTTTGAGCGCTCGCGAGTTTTCTCCGTCAAGTCCCTGCCGCTGATGCCTAGAAGATGCGTGGCTCGATGCGGAAGCACCGCACGGCCAGGAAGCCTTGAGGAGAACTCACCATGGGTCTCAGGATCAACACCAACGTCTCGTCGCTGAATGCTCAGCGTTCCCTGTCGCGCGCCACCGAGGCGCTGAACACCTCCTTCCGTCGCTTGAGCACGGGTCAGCGCGTGGCAACCGCCGCCGATGACGCAGCCGGCCTCGCCATCTCTGAACGTCTGCGCGCCCGCGTCCGCTCCACGGAGCAGGCCGCACGCAACGCCCAGGACGGCATCAGCCTTGTGCAGACCGCAGAAGGCGCCATGCAGGAGAGCAACTCGATGCTCATCCGCATGCGTGAACTCGCGGTGCAAGCAAACAACGGCACCATGTCGACCGCGGATCGGGACACGTTGAATGCTGAATTCGCAGCGCTGATCACGGAAATCGACCGTGTCGCCAGTGCCACGAACTTCAACACCATCAGCCTGCTCGATGGAACCGTGGCCTCGCTCACCCTCCAGGTGGGTGCGGACACCACGGCGGGTGTGGACACTCTCAATGTGTCCATGACCTCCGCGACGGCGCTGGCCCTCGGCATCAATGCCCTCAACATCGGGGCCACCGGCAATGCGAGCGCTGCCATCGCGGCCATTGACACCGCGATCAACAGCGTCAGCCAGGGCCGCGGCAATCTCGGCGCGGTGCAGAACCGCCTCCAGGGCCTGATCTCCAACCTGCAGGTCTCCGTGGAGAACCTGTCGGCTGCCGAGTCGCGCATCCGCGACGTGGATGTGGCCGCGGAAACCGCCAATCTCACGAAGAATTCGATCATCCAGCAGGCGGCCATCAGCGTCCTGGCTCAGGCCAACACGCAGCCGCAATCAGCGCTCGCGCTGCTGCAAGGCTGATCTCCTTCACTGAAGGACAAGGGAACGAAACCGCACGGCGTGCTGAGAAAGCGCGCCGTGCGGAGTTTTTTTCCCCGCGCCCTCAGCCCGGCGGATTCCGATAAATGCACTGGGGATTCCATGCCTTGTGCGTGGATGCCCCCTCAGGGCCCTCGGCCCCGGAGCTCGACCTATGCCGCAAGGATTCGCAATGGGAGGCCTCGCCTCCGGACTCAACTCGGGAGCGATCATCGACGCTCTGATGGACGTCGAACGCATTCCCATTCTGCGTCTGCAGAGCCAGAAGCAGCGCCTCAACCAACAAAATGACATCTTCGGCAAGCTCGACGGCAAGCTCGACGCCCTCATGAGCGTGTTGCAGAAGATGGACACCACGGGAGAGCTCGCGAGCTACACCGCGACCAGCTCCGACGAGAACAAGGTGAAAGTCACGGCCGGTGGCAACGCCACGAACGGCGCCTGGACCGTGAACGTCACCCAACTCGCGCAGACCATGAGCCGTTCCACCGCGGGGCTCGCGGACAGCAACACGACCAACGTCGGCACCGGCAGCTTCGGCATCACGAGCAATGGCCAGACATGGAACATTGATCTCAGCGCCAATCCGACGAACACCCTTGAGGACATCCGCGACGCCATCAACAACTCGGCCGCACCGGTGAGCGCCACGCTCATCAATGACGGTACGGGTGCGACGCCATGGCGTCTCGTGGTGACGGGCGATTCGAGTGGTGCAGCCAATGCCTTCACCTTCGATCTGACGAACTTCACCGTTGCCAATGCGGCCTTCAATCTGAACCAAGCCGGCTCAGTGTTGCAGAACGCGCAGGACGCCACTCTTTCAATCAATGGACTGTCACTGACGCGCAGCACGAACAAGGTCTCGGATGCGATCACAGGCCTCACGCTCGATCTGAAGGCCACCGGTTCATCGAGCATCACCTCCAGCGCGGACAATGCAGGCGTCAAGAAGAAGGTGAAGGAGTTCGTCGATGCCTGGAACGCCATCGTCGACATCACTGCGCCGCAGAATGCGGTCAACTCCACCGGCCAGACCAGCGCCATCCTCTTTGGAGACAGCGGCCTCAGAAGCATGTCCTCACACTTGCGCGGCGGGTTGAACGCTGTTGCCGGTGGCACCTCGAGCTACCGCACGCTTGCCGGCATCGGCATCCGCACTGGAACCGATGGCAAGTTGAGCCTCGACGAGAGCGACTTCGACGCAGCGCTTTCCGCGGATTTCGCCGGCGTCCTGAATGTGTTCACCGACTCCTCAAGCGGAGCGGCCAAGAGCCTAAAAACAGCAGTGGACGATCTCACCGATCCGGTCAACGGGCTCATCGAGAGCCGCCGGGACGGAATCGCCAGCCGCATCCGCACGATTGACTCGCGCATGAGGGACCTCGAAAAGCGCATGGAAAAATTCGAGGAACGCCTGACTGCGAAGTACGCCGCGCTGGAGAAGCTGGTGTCGTCGTTCCAGGCGCAGGGCGCGTCCCTGCAAGGTTTCGGTCGCTGAACAACACGAAAGGCGCGGATGTCCACGCAAGTACGCAATGCTGCAGGAGCGTATCGTCGCAACGCGGTCATGACCGCATCGCGGGAGAAGCTGGTCGTGCTGCTCTATGAAGGCGCACTCCGCTTCATGGATCAGGCCGTGCTCCAGTTCCAGCAAGGAGATGGCAGCGCCGGGCAGACACTTTCGCGCGCCTTCGCCATCGTCTCCGAGTTGCGCACCGCACTCGACTTCGAGAAGGGCGGCAAGGTCGCCACAGAGCTCGACCGTCTCTACATCTTCGTGCAGGACCGTCTGCTGGAGGCCACACGCACGCGCTCACAGGAACGCGTCACCGAAGCTCGCCAGGTGATGAGTCAGCTGAAGGAGGCGTGGGATGGCATCCTCAAGCAGTCGGTTTGAGACCGCCCCGCTCGCGTGGGCGAAGCTCACGCGCCTGCGCGACCTCTCCCGCCTCATCCTCGTCGCTGCCGCCGAGGATGACATCGAATCCGTCGAACGCTTCAGCGCCGAGAGCGAAGCGCTCATCGAAGCACTGGGGCAGGATCTCGAGGATGGTTCTGCGCCCCCCGAGGCACGGGAACTCCTCGACGAAGTGACGGCCATGCATCGCCGCATCACAGCCGAACTCGAGGCGCGCCTCGTTGCGACCGCCCGCGAGCTGGCTGCACTGCGCACGCATCGACATCATGTGCGCACGCTGCGCTTGCACGGAACGGATTGCAGTCCGGCGCACGTCAACCGGCGCAGCTGATCGTCCATGGCGCGACTGTCCCTCTGCATGATCGTGCGGGATGAGGAGGAGCGTCTCGCGCGCTGCCTCTCGTCCGCGCGTTCTTGCGTGGACGAGATCGTGGTGGTGGACACCGGCTCGAAGGACCGCACGATCGCTATCGCTGAGTCCTTCGATGCGCGCGTGATTCCGTTCACCTGGTGCGATGACTTCGCCGCCGCGCGCAATGCGAGCATGGAGGCGGCACGAGGCGACTGGCTGCTGTTCCTCGACGCCGACGAAACCCTGAGTGCGGAGGCCGGCCGCGAATTGAGGCGCTGCATGAAGGACCCCCGCACATTGGGAGCCTTCATCCCGCTCCATGATGGTGGCGAGGGCGCCCCCGACACCACCACGCTGCTCTTCCGCGCTGTGCGCAGAATGGATGGCGTGCGCTGGCGTTATCGCATTCACGAGCAACTCCTCCCCGATGCCAACCGCGTGGCACGCGCACGCAACCTCCGCTTCGCGGAACTCACGCACGGCATCGAGCATGACGGCTACAGCCATGCCGTCATGGCCTCGAAGCAGAAACGCGCGCGCAACCGGCGCCTGTTTGAAGCGCAGCTCGCGGACACTCCTGATGATCCCTACATCCTCTACAAGTTCGGCGACTTCCTGCGCCCGGACCCGGACACACATGAAGAAGGGCAACAACTGCTGCGCCGCGCCTTCGACGCGCTGCGGCGACTGCCCGCATGCGAGCAGAAGGAACTGACCTTCGCCGGTGAAGTCACAGCCCTGCTGGCGCTGGGGCTCTTGCGTCAGGGCGACAGCGCTGCCGCCGCGGATGTTCTCTCCTTCGGTGAGACGCATTGCCGGCCTACGGGACATCTCGCCTTCGCGCGCGGCCAGCAACTGCTCGCTACGGGCGATATGGCCGGTGCTGAACGAAGTTTCCGCGCGTGCATGGCCACTGGTGCCGGCGCATTTCTGATTCCCGCCACAGCGCGTGTTACCAGCCAACTCGCACCCACGGGGCGCGCCGCAGCTCTGCTCGGACTCGGACGCGCGCAAGAAGCGCTCGCGCTCATTGCTCCCCTCGCGGCCCTGCACCCGGAAGATGAAGACTCGTTGCGCATTCAGGCGGAAGCAACCTTCGCGTGTGGCGATGCACGCGGTGCCCTCGGCATCCTGACCACCGCCCTCACGCGCCAGCCGCGCACAGGCAGCCTCTGGCTAAGCGGCGCGCAACTGCTGTTCCGTCTCAAGCTCGCCGACAAGGCCCTCGATTGGGTCCGGCGCGCTCGGGCCCTCGGCTCTGCAGCGGTCGGCACCGATGGCCTCGAAGGCGAGATTCTCCTTGTCGCTGGCGATCACAACGGCGCTGAAGCACTGTTCCGCGGGCATGGGGCTGACGCGCGCTGCCAGGCCGGTCTGCTGCTTCTTGCAGAACTTCGCGGTGACAGCACGGAAGCTGGCGTGGACGCGCGCATTGCCGCCGAACGTGAGCGGATGCGTTCGAACTTGCGCCTGTCAGGCGCCAGCAGCAATTGAGCCGCGCATGAACGCGAGCCAGGCATCCGCGCGCTCTTGTCCGCGGCCGGTCGCTCCCGCCGTGAACATGAGGTAGCGCAGCGCGTCCGCGAAATACTCGCGCCGGAGAAAGAGCGCCGAATTCGGTTTCTTGCGCGCGGCCGGCAGATGCAAGAGACGCCGTTGCGCCATCCAGATCTGCTTCATCATCCAAACGTCCCGACGCGGCATGTGCAACCGCGCGAGCACGGGCCGCAGCACGTCTTCGATGCGTCCGGCAGCCGTGGCCGGCGGAAGATCGGGTGCATCCTCGCCCGTGATGGGCTCGATCAGTTCCCCGAACAGCACCGCAAAGCGCAAGGCCGCGGAGGCCTGTCGGCCGGACATGACCATCTGGTCCAGAGCTTCGAAGCGCTTCCATGTCAGAGGCGTTTCGCCAGCGGCCCAGCGCGTGCGCAGTACAGCTTCGACCTCGGGCAGCATGATGCCGAGCAGGCCCGTCTTCTCGAGCAGACTCACCGTCGAAGCCGCGCCGCCGCGATCCAGCATGCGCACGATTTCCTCGTGAACGCGCGGGCCGCTGGCCTTGCTGATGTCGGCGGCACTGTCGACGATGGCCTGATAGACATCATTGGCGAGGTGCAACCCGAGACGACCGGCGAACTTCATCGCGCGCAGCATGCGCACAGGATCTTCACGGAAGCGCACCGAGGGATTGCCGATGGTCTCGATGCAGCGGCGGTCGAGATCACGAAGCCCGCTCACATAATCGATGACCTCGCCACTCGCAATGTCATAGAAGAGACCGTTGAGGGTGAAATCGCGGCGCAAGGCGTCTTCGGCCGCGGTGCCCCAGACGTTGTCCTCGCGGATCAGCGGGTCCGCCCCGGCAGCGTGCGGCTTGGCAAGCGCACGGAAGGTGCTCACCTCGAGCACCTTGTCGCCGAAAACCACGTGCACCAGCCGGAAGCGTCTCCCGATCACGCGCGAGTTGCGGAAGAGTCGTTTCACCTGACGCGGCGTCGCCGCCGTGGCGATGTCGAAGTCCTTGGGCTGGAGCCCGAGGAGCATGTCACGCACGCAGCCACCCACGAGATAAGCCTCGAAGCCGGATTCGGTGAGGCGGCGAACCACCTTCACTGCGTCCTGGTCGAGACTCGACGTGCGGAAGGGCGCCACAGGTCGCACACGCAGCGCGCGCATCCGGATTTTCCGCGCGCTGACGCGAGCGCGCCCCTTGGGAAGGGACGGTGGTCGGCGCTGGCGTGTTGCGGCTGAAGAGCGGGACTTCCTTGAGCTGACGGAGTGCATTGCGCGTGAGGTCGCATGATAGCCAGCGCCACGCCGCACGCGAGGGGCACGTTAGACTTGCCCGCACCGCCGTGAATCTGCTGGAGGCATACGCATGACCGGGTTTTCTTCTCAGTTCCGTTCGAAGTTGCTGCTTGCCCTGATGCTCCCCGCCCTGTGTGTGGCTTGCTCGGGGAAGGAGGATTCCTCCGGAAACAAGGCTGTGGCCGGCGGCAAGACAGCGACCTCCACACCCAGCAAGCCTGAACCGGTGGCTCCTCCGCCCAAGACGCCTTTTGATCTCGCCCGCGAGAAGGCGGAAGTCTCCAACACGGTCGCTGACTGGCAGGCCTTCGCGGAGATGTTGCAGGCCGATGACACGCGCCGCGGCGCGGCACCCGATGTCTGGAAGCGCGTGCTGCGCATCGAGCCCGAAAACGCAGCCGCCCATGCAGCCCTTGGCCACGTGCTCTTTGATCCCGCATGGCTGAAGACGGTGCTCGCGGACAGCACCGTCGAGGACGACACGAAGAGCGAACTCGAGATGGCACGCGATGACATTCTGGCCAATCGCCTCGAGGGCAAGGAGCGCCGGGCATGGCTCGGCGCGAGCATGGAGGAAGCGAAGGAATGGAATCGCTGGATGGGCAAGGCGGAAGCCCAGCGCGCGGCGGCCAAGGCTCGTGCTTCGGACCCGTTCGTGCGCGACGCGGAATCCATGGGCCGCAGCATGATGGAAGAGCTCGATGAAGGACTGCCGGCCATCGATTTCCGCCGCCGCGGCATCACTGGCGACGCCTTCCACCTGCACACCGCGAAGCCGTACCTGCTGCTCGTGCAGCGGGACACAACCGGCATGGAGCAGAAGATCGGCGCCGAGTGGTCCGACGTGCTGCTCAGCCTGCAGGCGACCTTCTATCCCATGCTTGCGGAAGGAACAGGAGCTCACGCGCCGCGCGGCCCCATTCCCGTCATCATTCTGAGGGACAACGCCGAGTACACGAAGTACCAACGCCGCAACGACAACAGCGCGCCGGTGACGAGCGGCGGGCACTACGAACCGTGGTCCAACCGGCTCGTGGTGTACCGCTCGAAGACCGAGCAGGAACGCGAGACCCTCTTCCATGAAGGCACGCATCAGCTCGTCGAGGCAGCCATGAAGACCGCGGGAACCGACAAGGGCATGCGGCAGGCGTTCTGGTTCTCCGAGGGCATCGCCGATTACTTCGGCGGACACTCACGCGAGTGGGATGGCGCAGAGAAGCGCTGGCGCTTCATCCCCGGCACCATCAATCCCGAGCGCATCGACACCCTGGTGAAGTCGAAGGAGCGCGGCAATCTGTTCACCCTTGCCGAGTTGCTGGAGTACCGCCGCATCCACTATGTGCAGGACAAGAACAACCCGCGCCTCTCGGACAAGGTCTTGAACGGCTACGCGCAGGGTTGGGGCCTGTGCTTCCTGCTCGCGAACTGGAAGGAAGGGAAGTACCGCCCGGATTTCATCCGCTACGTGCGCGACGAATTCGAGGGGAAGAGCGGGAAGGCCGCTTTTGAGGCCGTCTTCAACAAGGTCGGCTTGGCCGAACTCGAGAAGGAATTCCTCGCCATGATCGACGAACTCGGCAAGGCCAAGAAGGACGGTCGCATCGTGGACGGCAAGCTGCGCCCCGCGAGCAAGTAAGCGGCGCGACGCCCTCGCTCAGTGGTCGAGGGCCCAGGGCAGATTGCCGAGCACGAGATCCGCGTTCGGATTGCTCACTCCCGAGGCGAGAGCCTCGGGGTGCCCGTTCAAGAGGACCACCACATTGGCGGCCGCGTGAATGGCCGGCATGTGTTCTGGCCGGAAGGCTGCACCGTAAACCTGATTGTTGCCGGTCGTGGCGTTGATCCAGGCATCGCCCGTGTTGAAGAAGGGCGCGAGTGATCCGAAAGTCCCACCCTCGTTTGTCACCTCGTAGGTCATGTTGACCACGAAATTCGGCATGGCGAGCAGCGCCACCGGCGCCAACTGGTTCACAACCTCGGTGGTCATGTTGGACGCATTGGAGCCCGTGCCAATGGTCACGGCGATGCCAAGGCGATGCGCGAGGAAAGCGCGCACCCATGCGCGGCGCAACTGACCTCCAGTTGAATTCATGTAAGGCCCGGAGAGAAGAAACACACCGCCGTGCAACTGCAGGAAGGCCTGCATGGTGTCCTTCTCCGATTCAGGAGGCACCGTCGTGAAGCGACAATCCAGGATGCAATCGAACGCGGCCAGGCCTGTGGTCGGGAGAAAATCGTCCGCGACCACCACGCTGTGACCCTGCAGGGTCAGGCGCTGGGAAAAGAGATCAGCTTGCAACTGGGACCACGGAGCCTCGGCGTTCGCGAGGGTCTGGCGCAGCAGCAAGACGTTGCGTCCGCTCTGCGGCGGCGTCGTGATGCGCTGCAAGACGGGGTTCGTCCACGCGAACTCGACCGTCGTCGGGTCGTAGATGAGCGTCTGCATCACGAACTCGAGATTGTGCAGCGACGGGAGCGGCGGAACAGGCACCGGGACATCCAGCTTTCCGAAGCTGTCCGTGCTGTGTCCCGCGAGGAGCAGGTTCCAGTCCGATGAGAGGGCCACGGCCCAGGGGCCGATCATGCAGGGCCCGCTGTTCGTGGACACAGCCGTCCACACGCCCACCTGCGGGCGACTGCGGATGTTCAGATTCATCACCTCGCCCACATGCGCGTTGCCCGTGAGCTGAGTCGACAGGTTGAGCGGCAGAAGCGCTGGCGCCGGCAATGGCGGTGCGACACCCCATGGTGGGGTCTGAGGATTGGGCGGATTCCCGCCGGGAACTCCCGACAGGAAAAAGACGATCGCGGCCACGAGCAACATGAGTGTGCTCGCAACCAGCGCTCCCGCACTCCCACCCTTTTGCTGGACCTTCATGACAAAGCTCGCTCCGGGCAGGCCTTCAGGGTGAAGGCGCGCCCTCGACACCGGTTCATTATCGTCCGGAGGACCGGCCGACCTTCCCCGAAGTCACGGATGCGTACTGAGCGTCATCATATCTGCGGCATGACCCTGAACTTGCATGCGCAGAGGAAACGCGCCAAGCGTGCCTTCAGGTCCCGGGGCAGTTGCGCTCCTCTCCTGAGCGCTTCCAGGGACGCGGGTCTTCGCGCACGGCCCGCTCTCCCGCGAGATAGAGCTCCGTGCCACATCGCCACGTCGGCCCGTGGTCACACTGCCCGAAGCAAAGCAGGCGAAGCCCGGAGCATTCTGCGCCAGATTCCTGCAGCAATCCGCGCACTTCCCGCGCGAGGGATTCCGCTCCGCGCAGCGTGCAACTCGTGCCGTGACATGAGGCGAAGGCGTCACCCTGCCCTGCCTCCAAGGCCAACGCTTCCGCCCATACCTTGATGCGGTCCAGATGACTTCGCTCGAGCCCCAGTTGCCCGGCCAACTCGGCAAGCACGGCTTCGCTGAGGGTGGACCCGCGCGAGCGCAAGGCGAGCAGGGCGAGAAGCTCGAGACCTGTGGAACTCGCGCGCCGCGCGCGAATATCCGCCAAAACGAGTGCGACGTCGGCAGCAGGATTCATCGCGGACTCCCGCCTGGTGGAGGCAGATCGAGCTTCTTGCCGAGCATGTCGCGCATGCGCACAACAGCGAGAGAGCCGGCACTGATGGACTCGGCGCGCAGCAGCAGGCGCTCAGCCTCCGCACGGCCTCCGGAGCGCAGCCGCAGCACGCACTCCTGCGCGAGCCATTCGAGCACGATGGGATCGGCTGGGTTGGAACTCTCCCGCCGCTCACGCGCGCGCCGGACAAGCTCCGCGTAGGGCGGGAGACTCTTCAGTTCACCCGCTTGGTCGTTCCATTCAACGTGATGTGCATGCACGAGAGATGCAGCCCTCACCCAGAGTGCCTGCTCGCCATGCGTCTCGGGATCCTGCGCGGCCAGCAAGATCGCCCACGCTCCCGCCATGTCGTGATCCTCGGCCAGCAACTGGGCCAGATGCCCACGGCACTCGAAATCCAGCGGGTCACGTGCGACATAGGCGCGCGCGAGTTCGCGATGGCGTGCCTTGCCGCGGGCGAGCCCCTCGAAATCGCCCTGCTGTCCGAGCAGCCAAGCCTCGATCCCGAGCGCCACAAGCAGCGCTCCGCGCATGGACTTGGCGACGGTCTCTGGCTCCCTCACGGCTGCCAAGACAGCACGCGCCGCGGCAAGCCGCTGCTCCGGAAGCGCATCGGACTTGGCCACCTCGATTTCACGCAGAATCAGAGCCTCATCCGTCCCACGAGAGCAGGCTCCGAGCAGGATGAGACCGAGAATCAAGGTTGGGGCGCCGCGCACGGCCCTATTCTTGCAGTTTTCCCCAGCTTTCAATGGCACCGGCGCAAGGCGGCGCGGAACAGGCTTTCGTTCGCCATGCCTGCCCTTGCTCTGGTATGCTCCGACCAGCCGCAAAGGGGTACAGCCCCTTCCGGCGGGGACTTCTGCCCGTTCGGCCGTACAACGATCCGGCGCGAACGCCAAGACAACGAACAAAGCGTGCCCGCAGGGGCACGTGAACGCAAACGGAAAGCGGTCGAGGTTGTGTGTATCAACACGTAAAACTCCCTCCTTCCTCTCTACGCCTGAAATCTGTTCCTCGACTGCTTTCCACACTTTTCTGCGCGCCGCCCCTGCCTGTCGAGGGCAGGGGCCGTGGCGATGCGCGCTGCGCCCGGCAACAAACCCTGCGGGTGCCGGTTGCTTGACCCACTCGCCCTCGGCAGTAGATTTCCCCACTTCAGAATCGCACGCCGCACGCGGCGTGAATGCCTGACGGAGTCACAGATGAGTCTGCACACCACACGCCGCATTCTCGGGTTCCTCGTCCTCGCGCTGACGCTGCCACTGGCCGCTCAGAACGAGAGCGACTCGGCCCAGCCTCCAACCCAGCCCGCGACGCTCGCCCCGCAGGTCCCGAGCAACGGGTTGAAGCCCATTCAGGCACCCGCGACACCAGAGCGGGTCAAGGCCACCTTCAACATGGGTGGCAAAGACATCCAGGTGACGGAGAAGCAGTTCTACGACACCTATCTGCTCCTGAAGCCGCATGAAGAACGCAAGGATCAGTCCATCCAGCCGCAGCGCATCATCGAACAGATTCTCATGTTCGCGGAGGCGGATGCTCTCGGGCTCACGCCGACAGCTGAGGAACTCGCCGAGATCTCGCCGCTCCGGCCGGGCGCCTTGTTCGCGGACAGCATGCGCGAGCGCTTCAAGTCCATGGGCATCACCGAGACGGACTACCACGAGTACCTGCGTCAATCGCGCGCCATCGAGCGCTTGAAAGCGGTCACCACCAACGACATCCGCGTGCGCTCGCCGCAGGCCTACGAATTGTGGAAAGGAGAGAACCACCTCTTCCGCATCAGTTGCGTCGAGTTTCCGGCCAGCGCCATCGAGAAGGAGCTGCTCGCCAAAGGCGCCAGCGAAGAAGAATTGCGGAAGTTCTGGGCCGAGAACGGCAATACCCAGAACAAGTACCGCCGGCCTACAACGGTGACGGCGGACCTCCTTCTGTTCGACCCGGCCCAGTTGAACCCCGAGCAAGTGGCGGCTCTCGCTTCTGGTCGCAAGGTCACGCGCGAAGAGTCACTCGCGCACTTCAAGAAGCACAAGGATCGGCTCATGCAGCAGATCCCCTCGGAAGAACGCCCCAAGCTCTATCCCGCACCCGGGCAGTTGCCGACGCTCGAGAAAATCGTCACGCCCTTCGAGCTGCTCGTGCCGGTCATCGAACGCGAACTCATCCTCGGAGATCCGCTCGGCGCGGCCTTCGAAGAAGCGAAGAGCGCCGGAGCTGCGGCAGACATGAAGACGCTTGCCGCGAAAAACGGCCTCAAGCACGCCCGCATCGAGAAGGCGGACAACGCGGCGCTCGCGCTGCAGTTCCCCGCGGGAGGTCATCAACTCTTTGCGGATCTGTTCAATGCACCGCCCGGCCAGTTGGCGGCGAGCATCGCCTGGCAGGAAGGCAAGCAGTACTTCTGGCGCTCGGTGGACCGCGCCGTCTCCTCGCTCCCCTCCTTCGAAGAGGTGCGCACCGAATTGGTGAAGGACTGGGCCCACGAAACTGCGGTTGTCGATGCCCAGAAGCGCTGCACTGCGTTCGAAGAAGCGCTGCGCCAATCGGTGGCGGCAGAACTTGCTCCCGAGGAGGCGCGCCTCGACCTCGATGCCGTTGAGGCGGCAACGCGCGAGGTGGCAGCACTGCCACCTGAACAGAAGCAGCAAGCGGACATGGTGCGCCAGAAGCACACCATCTTCTCCGAGAACAAGAAGCGCAGCCTTCGGGCGGGGCTGATGGCCCGGAACTTTGAAAGCGCGGCTGGCAAGGCTGGCCTCAAGGTCAGCGAGATCCAGCCCTTCGCCTTCGAGATGATTCACATCGACCGCAGCTCACTCACAGATCCCGAGGAACTGCGCCAGACGTTCCTCAAGAGCTCGTTCCAGATCCGCGGCATGGAGGCCGGCCAAATCAGCCCCATTCTGTCGGACGTGGTTCTGGGCAGCCATTTCCTCGTGAAGCTCATCGCGCGCGAGGAGCCGTCCTTCGAGAGCATGCCTGCCACCGAGTTTGGCCAGCGCATGAGCGGACTCGAACGCCAGGAGGTCTACAGCGCGCTCTACCGCTGGAGCGCACAACAACTCATGCAGCGTCACGGCTGGACGGAGAACTGAACATGCAACGCTTCATCCTTGCTCTCGTCATCGCCTCCGCCGTCATGCCTGCGCAGGATCCGGCCGCGAAACTGATGATCGAACTCGAGACCGCCTTGCCGCGCCAGCAGAACACACAAGGCGCCGGTCAGGGCATGCCGAACTTCAACGTGGACTGGGACAAGGCCATCGCGAAACTCGGCGACCTCGCCACGCGCGCGGCTGGAACGCGTGCGGAACCGTGGGCGTTGTTCCACCTCGGCAACGCTCTCTACGCGGGCGGCCATATCGAGGAGGCCGCCGGCACGTTCCGGGATCTTTCGGAACGCTACGCCGCGCATCCCATCAACACCGTCGCTCTGGAAAAAGGCGGCAAGTCGCGCCTCGCGCGTGCCCTCGACGATTGCGTGCAGGAGCTCTCCTTCCGCGCGCAGCACAAGGTGACCGACCTTGCAAAGGCTGATGTCGACGCTGTCACAACCGCCACGCTGCATTTCAGTGCCGGCGATGTGACCTTCGGCTTCTACAAGAACGCAGCGCCGGAGCATGTGAAGAACTTCCTGGAACTCGCGAAGTCGAGCTTCTACGACCGCACCCGCGTGCACCACGTCGCACCCGGGCAGTGGATCAAGCTCGGCGACCCCAACAGCCGCGACAAGTACATGGATGAATGGGGCAAGGGCGGTCCGGCCCACTCCCTCGACAATGAGTTCTCGCGCGCCACGCACAAGCGCGGCACCGTGAGCATGTGGCGCGGGTCTGGCCGACCGAAGAGCCACGGCTCGCAGTTCATGGTGTTGCTGGCTGATCAGCCCCACCTCGATTTCGTGCAGACACCTTTCGCCGAGGTGATTGTCGGCCTCGACATTCTCGAACAGGTCTCGCGGAAAACGCGCAATCAGTACGAGTGCCCGGCCGATGATGTGTGGCTGAACGGCATCACCATCAACGTCACCAAGTAGCGCGCCAGACTCCCGCACCGCGGCGCGCGCCGAAGATCGGCGCCCACGACGCCTGCGCCGTATAGGCGCGTAGCGCATGGGGTCCCGCTGAGCAGAGCCAACGAGCGCATCCGAGCGGCTCTGTGCAGCGGGATCACCCCCTGCGCGAAGCCCGCTGAAGGTCGGCGTCACGCACCTTCGGCGCGCGCAACGTCCACGATGGCCTGCAGCCAGGCTGTCACCGCGGAAGCGAGTTCTGCGGGCAGGGCGCGCGCGAAAGGAATCGCATCCCCTGGCGCCGTCACTCTGAGCGCAGCGGGAACAGGCGGAAGCACAGGTTGCAACAGGGCTGACTGCAAACGAGGCCAATCTGCGGCAAGGCGCGCGCCCTCGCCCGACGAGTTCAGTCCTGCCACCCACCGCCCGACTTGCTTCAGCCTCTCCAGAACGGAGGCGTCGAGGAGTTTCATGGCCGCGTCGAGCACCGCTTCGCGATCCAGATCCCCGCGCGCAAGCGGGACACGCACCGCGCTGTAGTACGCCTTCAACGCATGCAGGTTGCCGATGTAGATGAGATTGGCAAGAAGCTTCTCGCCCACCCGGCCCTGTCGTTCAGGCGCAAAACCGAGGTCACGCTCCGGGAGCCGTTCTGCCAGCGCGAGGATGCCGTCCCCACGACCGCGACGCCATACGGAACCAGCCGCGAGTACCGTGCCGAATCCGACGCTCAGCGGCCCCACCACACCGCCCGCTCCGCCGAGAAAGATGCGCGGCGAGCGCATGAGCACGCCGCGCGGCACATCACCGAACAGCGACGGTGTCGCCTTGTCACCGGTCAGGCCGAAGGGCGTGAAATTGAAGTGGATGAATCCGCTGCCGATTTCGCTGTGATCGCCGAGCCCGCTTCCGCCCGCGAGCAGGGCATCACAACAGTTGATGTTGCTGCCGAGTGTTGCGTAGGCGAGAAGGATGGTCTGTTTCGTGCCCACCGCATGGGCTGTGCTCGCTCCTTCTTCGAGCAGAGTTCCTGCGCGGCCGTGTCCGGACGGGCCAAGGCTTGCACCCTCCAGCAGCACACAATCCTCGAAGCTGCCGCTTGCAAGCTTCGCACCTTTCCCGAGCACGCAATTCCGCGCCAGCACGGAACCTTCCGTGCCCACAGCAGCGCCGGCAGAAATCCAGGTACCTGCGCCTTCGATGCGCGCTCCGGGATAGAGTGTTGAGCCGGGGCGTACCCGCTCAAGGCGTACATCCTCCCCGACAAAAACCTGTGCAGGCGCTGTCATGGAAACACCTTGCCTGAGGAGCATTTGCACGCGGCTGTCGAGGTGCATGGTGTGCATCATAGAATGCGACGGCGGCACAAATGGCGTTGACTGTCCGCCAGCACTGACGAGAATGTTCGCACACCTGTCATGACCTCACCTTCGACCATCACCGAAGCTGAAATCGATGAGATCATCGATCCCGAGATCCGGAAGGAGATCGGCGACCCGGTGCCCATCGCACTCACGGCCACCATTGTCTACATCCCGCTCATGCTGCTCGGCGGGGCCTTGGCGTGGTTCTGGCAGGAGTCGCTGCCGGGCAATCTGGACCCGACCGTGCTCGGGAAAGGCCTGCTGCACGGATTTGGCGCCGGCTGCATTCTGGTCGTGCTGACCTGGCTCACCGGCTCGCGCGTGCGCGCACTGCGGGTGCTCGAGGCCGAGTTCCGGGCCACTCTCGGAGACATCAGCAGCCTCCAGATTCTCGGTCTCGCACTGCTCTCAGGTGTCGCCGAGGAACTGCTCTTCCGGGGCACACTGCAGCCCTGGCTCGGGATCACGTGGGCCTCCATCATTTTCGGATTGCTGCACTTCGTTCCGAATCTCGTGTTCCTGCCGTGGACGATCTTCGCCCTCATCACGGGCTTCATCTTCGGCTGGCTCTACGAAGCTTGCGGCACATTGGTCGCGCCTGTCACGGCGCACATCACTGTGAACTGGCTGAATCTCTGGTTGATCGTGCGCGGGCGCCGGGCCTTCAATCGCGGGCCTTGATCCGCTTCAGCGCCGCTTCGAAATCCAGCCTCTGACGCGGGCTCTTCCTCGTGCCTCCGACTTGCAGGTGCGCCACGCGACCATCCTTGCCCACGATCACCGTGCACGGGATGCCGCGCACACCGTAGTTCTTCAGGTTCTCGAAGCCACGCGCAACGAGCACAGGGAATCTGACCCCGTGCTGTTTCAGAAACTCTCTGAGCCCTGAATCCTGTGCTGCGGCCGCCAATTTTTCGTAGGGCCGGTAGTGCTTGGTCAGCCCGATGAACGCGACGTCCGCTTCCTTGTCAGCAAGCGCCTGCAGAAACTCCAGTTCCTCCTGACACGCTTCGTAGCGGTCTGCAAAGAAGTTGAGCACCACCACGCGGCCTTTCAGCGCCGCCAGCGTTGTGGCTTCGCCTTGCAGAAAGGCGAGCACGTCGACGAATTCGGGAGCTGCGCGGCCGATCCAATCGAGTTGCTCCGCAACAGCGAGAACCCACGGTGCCTCCGGCTGCTTTGCCTTCAGCTCTGCCAGCAGTTCCTTCGCCTCTTCGATACGCCCGAGATCGCGGAGGATCTCGAGCCGCTTGATGCCGGCGTCCGCACGAATGGGTGATTCACCCGCCGTTTTCCAGGCGAGAACCAGCAATTCGAGAGCGCGCTCATGCTCGCCGTTCTGCCAATGCGCGACACCGAGGTAGTGGTTCGCCACTGGAAGCTGCGCGCTCGTCGTACGCCGCTTCACGAATTCGGCCAGCGTGTGAATCGCCGCGCTCACATCTCGCGCATCCAGCAGCGCTGTACCCAACGCAAGCTCCGCGTCCTCGGCTTCGGCACCTTCAGGGGCGCCCTTCAAAAAGGCCCGGAAGTGCGGCACTGCCTCCGCGGGACGCCCCGCAAAGGTAAGCGCGCGCGCCAGCGTGAACCGCCCGTGCTTGAGCTCACCGGCCCGCGCGGACCAGCGCTCGATGAACGCTGTGAGTTCGGTCTCGAGACCCTGCAGACGCTCCTTGCTCGCGGCTTCGCTCGGGAGCGTGCGTGAGCCCTCATCCAGACTCGCCTGCGACATGAGCTTGTGAAGATCATCGCGGATGGTGTCATCAAGGCTCTGCGCAGAAAGCGTGAGTGCGCAGAGGACGAGCGCGAGGGTGCAACGCATGGGAGATCCTTCCTGAGAGGATCATCCTACGGTTCGCCTCCCGTTTCGCTCATCCGTTGACCACAGTGCTCAGTGCCCGCCGCGTGGCCGGCTCGGTGGAGCCGGTGCGCGCCCCCCTCCGGGAGGTCTGGTCGGCGGAGGTCCGCCGGGCGGTCCTGCATTGGGAGCCGATGGCGCACCACCACGATGCGGGCGGCCGTCGGGTGGAGGACTTCCGGGCGGTGGCCCGCCCTGCTCGGGACCTCCTCCCGGTTGTTCCGTCGGAGGGGGTCTCAGCCTGTGATGCAACTCCTGGAGTGAGTGCAGCGCGACGCCTGAGGGCATTTCGAGAAAACGCTGCCGCTCCGGTTCCGGCATGCGCTCGAGGTGTTGCAGCAGGTGGCCGAGCGGCACCCAATCCGCCGCGCGCTCACTCGCGAGCAGGCGCCCGAGCCCCTCCACGAGACGCTCGCGCTCGGCGCGCGGCATGGCGCGGAATTCAGCCACGGCGCCCGCGCGCAGATCCTCCGTGCCGAGCGCATCCAATTGACCATCCACCATTGCAGCGAGCAGCCGATTGCGCGCCTCCGGAGCCGCGTCCTGCATGCGCTTGAGCGCTCCAGGACTCACAAAGTGACCGATGCGCAGATGGAACAATGCCGGATCGCGGAAGAAAGCCCGGGCCGGGAGCCGGGCGAGACGCTCGCGCTCATGTGCAGGAAGACGGGCCATCTCTGCGCCATGCACCGAGAGGACTGTTTCCTTCATGAGTTCAAACGTCGCTGCAGCCTTGCCTGCCACATCGAGCGCGGCCAGTTCTGCCTTCCGCGCCTCGCTCACGAGACCGCGTTCGGCGGCCGCTGCAAGAGCCTTGGAGAACTCCCGCTCCACACGCAACTCATGCACGCGAGACTTCCGCTGCTCCTCCGGAAGCGACTCGAACACGGCCCGCTCCTCCTCGCTCAGACTGTCGACCAGTTCCCGCGCGGCCTTGGATGCACGCGCATCAGCGCGTTCATGCAGGAAGCGTTCCTTCTCGGGCAGCGGCATGGCATGGAACCGTGCGCGCCCGGCGGGATCGAGGTCCTCGATGATGCGCGCGGAGAGAGCGCGCCGGGCATCGAGGTCGTCACGGCTGAGGCCTTGCTCGCGATGCTTCAGCGCTTCCCGTTCGCCTGGCTGCCAACGCTCCTGAGCTTGCCCATTGGCGCTGAGGATGACGAGTGCAAAGAGGATGGCTCGCATGCTCAGCCTCGGGGCAGCCATGATGCCTGCACCCATTCGATTTCGTCGATGGTGGCTTCCAGGGAAGTCGCCACTGCGGGCGGCACGAGAGCTGCGTAGTCCACCGCCGCCGGAGCAATGGACGCCGGAACGGGCGCCGCTTCATGCACCCAGAAAAACAAACCAGCGCCCACCAGAATGGCCGCGGCGGCCGCGACCTTCCAGCGTGCACTCGCGTTGATGTGTGCGTGCACAGAAGCCGCGAGCCGCGTCTCCTTTTGCGGCGCGGCAACCTCTGCATCCGCATCGAGCGCCAGCAGGTCCGCAAGAGCACGCTGCCGCTTCCACTCGGCCCGCAACGCCGGATCGCGCTGCAGCGCCGCCTCGACCTCGCGGACGCGCTCGGGAGTCAGCGCGCCATCCAGCAACTGACCCAGTTCCTCCGGACCGACAGGTTCCGGGTTGAACGATTCGGGCTTCATGCACGCACCTCCTCAGGACCATCCCCGGACTCCATGAGCACGTGGATGTTGTCCATGTCGAATGAAAGAGCTTGCTTCAGGTTTTCACGCGCGCGGAACAGGACACTCTTCACGGCCTCCATGCTGATTCCCAGCACGTCGGCGATCTCGATGTAGGTGCGCTCTTCGTAGCAGCGCAAGGTCAGCGCGAGGCGCTGCTGCTCGGGCAATTCCTCGACCGCCTGCCGCACACGCGCACGCGCCTCGGCCCGCTCGATGCGCAACGACGGTTTCCCGCCACGCGCGGGCACCTCTTCGACAAGAGCTTCGGCAGGCCGCTCGCGTTGACGCGTGCGCATGCGCGAGAGCATCAGGTTCACTGCAATGCGGTAGAGCCAGGTGGAGAAGCGGGCCTCGGGACGCCAGCGGGCACGAGCACGCCATACGTTCGCGAAGGTCTCCTGCAGGATGTCCTCGGCGTCCTCGGGGGTCACGCGCTGCCGGGCGAGAAACCGGCGCAGACGCTCGGCATGACGTTCGATGACCTCGTCCAAAGACGCCGTGCGGCCGGCCTTGAGGGCCAGCATGCAGCGCATGTCAGGATCATCCGGGAACTCGGGCATCGCTGTTGTTCAACGCCAGATCTGGCCCCATGTTGCGGCGAAAGTCCATGCCGGAAACGCGGTCTGTCCCGGAAAAATCCGGGCCCGCTCCGTCAGGCGCGGAGCGAAGTGCGGTCGAGGGTGGCGAGAATCAAGGCCAGCCTGAACACGACATCGACGGATTTCTTGTGTTTCCCGCGCCATGACTCCTCCAGCGGGAAGAAGTGGTACTGGCTGCGGGAGACCCCACGTTCGACAGAGGTTTCCACGTCAAAGTAGCCATCGTCCGCCGAGCGGACCCTGCCCAGCATCCACTCAAGGCACTCCATGGCCGGGGGGCAGCGCGTGAGGATTCCGCAGCGCGCGAGCAGCTCGAGATCGTGCAGCATGTACCCGATGCGGCCAGCCCGGAATTCGTCGAGCGACCAGGCCGTGAGGTGCAGATCTGTGAGCTTCAGGAACTTCTTGCCGTTCACCTCGCGCACGCGCCGGGGCACAGGATCGCGGCGGGAAAGCTGTGAGCACACCCAGTCGAGGCCACCGTTGGCTGCGGCAATGCGACGCGCGCCTTCGTGAAACGCCAGCAAATAGAGCAGGAACATGTCCGGCGTGATCCGCTCCGGTTTCAGGCGCCTGTATGAGCCGTCGTCCTCGATTTCGAGGACGCCATCGAAGCGCTCCTCGCGGGAGGTTGCTTCGCCAGCGAGCTTCTCGGCGACCGCCTTGGCTACCGCTGCAACAGCGGGATGCTCGCCAAAACCAGCTCGAGAAAGCACCGCCGCCGCGATCTCGCTCATGCAACGCCGCACGTATTTCTGCGCTGAGCGATCGCTGCCTGTGTAGCCCTTCAGTTCGCAGAGGTCGGACGCACCTTCTTCACGGACGAGTTCAAGCAGCCGCTCACCGGCGAGATGAATGACCGGGTGCGAATCCCCCCAACCGCGCTCCACGAGAAAAAGAAACTGGTTCACCAACCCGGGGCCACGGTGCCGACTCTTGTTCGGGGGCTCGTACTCGAGCAGCTTGTCGAGCCAGAGTCCATTCGGCTGTTGCAACAGGAGGACCTGCTGGCTGGCGGGATAGCGATCACATTCCTCGCGCACGAGCCGGACGTCCGCAACGTCCGCGGGACGCCCCATGATCTCGGTGAGGGTCCTGAGGCGGATGGGTGCGCAGCCGTACTTGAGCAGCCACGGCACGGGGTCCCCGGAGAAGCGTTCCAGCCAGGTGGTGCCCACCTAGTCGAGCCTACCCGCGCGAAGGCGCGGCCAGAGGATGCGCGTGACGCACCCTCGCAAACGGTCCAAGGCCACCGGCCCGTTGGTCCTGCTGTCAACACTCACGCTTTGATTGTCTCCCGCCAGAAAGCAGGCGTTGGCCCCGACCTGGTAGCCCGCGATGGCACCCATCGCGCCGTCGAAAAAATAATGGACATCGCGCCGGAGGTCAACCGGCCGCATGTGCGCGCGTCCGGAGCCGCGCACGCGCCAGCGCGACAACCCGCGTCCGGCAAGAGTGTCGCGTGGAGTGCGCAACACATCCTCTGCGCCGCCAGGCCCGCACTCCGCGATGCTGAAAGCACCATCCAGGGTCGCCAGACGCACCTCCCGCCCCGCCGTCGCAACGGTCCCGAGCGGCGCGCCGTCGAGACTCCGCAGCGAATCTCCTTCCAGAACAATGCCGCGCACATCGCCGTGGATCTCGTGCAGCAACTCGAGGCGGCCCTCCACCGGAAAGAGCACGACCTGCAGGCTCGTATCCGTCACCACATGCTTGCCGGGATGCGCGAGGCCTTCGTTGCCCGTGAAATCATCCAGCACGGATTCCGCGCCGGGTTCGACGCTCCCGCGAAGGACGCCCTCGAATCCGTCCCCACCCTGCCACTCCAAGCCGCCTTGCCGAGAGGCCTGAACCGAACCGCGAAGGACTGTCCAGCGCGCCGTGTCCGCTGCGGACGGTCCGGGCTGACGAACACTCATGAGTTCCGCGAGACGCGGCGCACGGAGAGCTCGCACTTCCGCCCCGCTCGCATCGCGCAGCCAGAGATCGCCGGCCCGCAACGCAAAGGCCTCTCCCGCGAGAGCCAGCACCCGCTTCACGAACAGCGCGCCCCCGGGCCCCTCGAAGGCCCAGATCTCGAAGCGTTCCGGCTCGCGACGCCAGCGCTCCACCAGCACGCGATCGCCGCCACCCGCAAGGGCGGGCCACATGCTCTGTTCCACCACACGCAGCACATCCACAACGAACAAGCGTGCAAGAAAGAGCAGCAGGGCTCCTGCGCAGAGGATGCCGAGCAACCTGCGCAATCCGCGGCCCTGCAGGATCACAAACTGCACTCGCCGAGGAGATCGCGGCCCGCGACAAAGGTGTGGCTGACGAGTTCCCGAGAACCCTCCCAGACCACGCGCGCGAGCACATCGCGACGGCCGCGCCCGGTTGCTGACATGTCGAGCCGCACGCAATCGGCGCTGAGTCCCGGCGCCAGACGGCCCGTCACGGTTTCGAGTCCCATGGCCCGCGCCCCTCCGAGCGTGGCGATGTGAAACGCGTCCACGGCCGCGAGCCCGCGCGTGGAGCGGGTGCGGCCGCGCTGGCTGAGCAAGAGCGCGCGCATCTCCGCGAACATGTCGAGGTCCGGTGTGCTCGCGAGCGAATCCGTGCCGAGCGCGACGGTGACGCCCGCCGCGATGAGTTCCGCCACGGGTGCGATGCCGGTGGCGAGCATCATGTTCGAGCGTGGACAGGTGACGACCGGGGTGCGCGTCGCCGCCAGCGTCGCGATGTCTTCGGCCGTGATCTGCACGGCATGCACTGCCAACAGATCCGGGCCCAGTACACCCAAGTCCAGAAGCTGTCTCACGGGGGTGGCCCCGTGACGGAAGCGTGCAGACGCACCAAAGCGCTCTGCGATCTCGACGATGGGGCCGCGTCCCTCCACGAAGAACTCGTGCTCCTCGGGGCTCTCATCCACATGCATGGTGAGTCGGCGCCCTTCACGTCGCGCGCGTTGCACCACCGCCTGGAGGATGCGCGGCGGGCAGGTGAACAATGTGTGCGGAGCCCAACCGGTGGCAATCAGTCCGCTGCGAGCGAGCGGCAGTTCGAGGTCTGCCACTTGTGCGAGCTGCGCCTCTTCGTCCGGATTCCGCAGTCCGAAGACCTCCGCTCCGAAGAACCCGCGGATACCGCATTCGGCGAGCATCGGCACGCTGGTGGCATCCAGAAAACTGTCCGCCACCGTGGCAACGCCGCCGGCAATGAGCTCGGCCAGGCTCTCTGCCGCACCATTGGCGTAGAGCTGGCGATCTTCCTCCGCGCGGGCGATGGCCGGCAGCATCGCGTGGTGGAGCCAATCCATGAACGAGAGATCGTCACCGATGCCGGGGCAAAAGCCGAGAGCGAGATGCGTGTGCGCATTCACGAATGCGGGCAGCACCACGCCGCCTGCTTCCGCAAGCAGCGGCGCGTCATCCGGCGGCAGTCCCTGTTGCACACGGCTGATCAGGCCGTCACGGACCTCCATCCAACCCGGCGAGAGCAACCCGCCCGCGTCGGTGATGAGGTGATCGGCTGCAATGACGCCGTGGTTCATTCGGGAGGCCGGCGGCGCCCGGACCACTCCAGCATCTGCTGCTCGATGGAGCAGGGGTAGCTGATGCGTACATCCACGGCTTCGCCTGCACCATTCTGCACCAGCGTCAGGCGCGGCATCACGAATCCGGTGAGTGCCGGGACGTTCAAGGCGCCGTAGCGACGCAGGACTTCGTCGCGCAGCATCGTGTCGATCTTGATGCCATGCCCCTCGAAGAGCGCCTTCGTGCCTTCGTAATCGCCGCGGCTCTTGAGGTCCTGCACCAGGGCGAGCAGGCGCCCGATGGCCGCGCGGAACTCCGCCGCACTCTTCACACGGAAGAAGGTCTTCCCGTCACGCACTTCGCGGAGGATGGCGCCACTTTCGGAGAGAATCCAGTGCGCGATCATCTGCCGGTTGCGCATGTGGTCTTCTTCGAGGCTGTCTCCCGCACTGACGCGCCGGAGCTGCATCAGCAATCCGTTGCGCGTGAAGGCTTCGTAACTGGTGAGCGCCGCCTCCTCCGCGTTGCTCACGAGCCCGAGCTCTTCGAGCTTCTTGTCCATGATGAACCAGAGCGCGATGAGGTCCGCGCGTGCTTCCTCCAGAGCTGAATAATGCTCACGGATCATGCTCGCCGGATCCTTGCCGCGCAGTGCTTCCGCCAGACGCCCGGAGGCGTGCCCGATGACCTCGTGCATGTTGGTGTGCAGATCTGCAACCAGTGGGCCGAGGCGCTCGGCGCGCTCGAGTTCCGCCGCGTCGACACAAAACTCGGCGCGGGCTCCCGGCACCGCTGAACGCGCGTAGGCCTCCACGATGTTCGCGATGGAGACGCTCTTCGATCCGAACTGTTCGCGCACTTCCTGGTCGTTCGGGAGGTTGATGCCGATGGGCGTCACAGGCCCGCTGTCCCCGGTCTCGACCAGCACGTCGATGCTGCGCGCAAGAATGCCCTTCACTTCCGGCTTCCTGTACTCCGGCGCGAACGGCATGTGCGCCTCGAACCACTGGGCCTCCGCGGCAATCGCGCGGATGAGGCGTGCCTTGCGCGGGTCCTCGTAACTCACGATGCCCTCCCACGCGCCCTTCCGTCCGCGCGGATCCATGTACACCTCGACGAAACCGTTCACGGTGTCCACAGCACCCGCTCCGTCGGCAACCCAGGCGATGTCATAGGCACGCCAGTCCTCGCGAAGTCCCGAGCGATAGGCGCGGATGAGGGCCTGCAGCGCACGAGCGGTTGGCTCTGGCGCGTACGGCAAGGCGGCCTTCAGATGGACGATAATGCGCTCGATCTCGCGGGCGAAGAGCCCGGGAGCGATGCCGCGCGCAGGATCACCGGCACGCCACACGCGTTCCTCGATCCGTCCGTCAGGCCGGCGCACAAGATTGGAATTCAGGGGGTGCGTTTCCTCGAGGCCCTCGAGATCCTTGAGCGAGATTCCGGCGCCGTAGAAGTTCACGGCCGACTCCGTGACGATGTCGCCTCCGCGCTCGGGGTTCTTCACCGTCACCATCGGCCGGTGCTCTGCGTTGAAAAGCATGGGGCCGAGACGCGCGAGGAACTGGTCCACACCTTCACCACCGCGCAACGGGAAACGCGCACCGTGCGCCATGGCCGCACTCGCAGCCGCCGCAAGGTCCTCCGCGTTGCCTTCGAGCACGAACTTCCGCGCGCTCAGGTTGTCGTAGGGCGAGTTGTTCACCCAGAAACGCACGAGGTAGCGCCGGATGCGCAGCAACTCCTCCGCCTCGATGGTCTGCGCATGCGTGAGGAGTTCCTCCATGAGTTCGCGGATCTCGAGGCCTTCGGCGCAGCGCTGACGCACGTAGATGTCCCTGCCCGCGATGGCGGCTTCGGCAAGGTGAAAGGCGAGCAGCTTGTCCTTGAGTTCCAGTTCCCCGAAGCCGTCCGCATAGACCTGCACGACCGCTGTATCGCCCACACGTTCAAGCAACCACGCCCGCTCTGTCGGACCTTCACCTCCACCGCCCTGGCAGGCAGCGAGCAGTACGGCCGCGGCAAACATCGACATCCACTTCATGTCAGGATCCTCCGAGCACCGGGCGCACACTGACGCCCTCGGCCTTGTTGGTTGCGAAGATGTTGCCCTGCATTTCGATGCCAAGCCGGAGCTTCGAGAGAATCCCGCTGGCTCCGAGCAACGCACCGAGCACACCACCCGTGGGTTGCGCGCGCTGCGCCAACCGCTCCATGATGTCGGTATCGAAGCGGCAAGCCATGCTGCCGTCGAGACCGGTCGTTCCATTGAGCGTCAGTTGCATGCCGAGCATGGGCATGGCGAGATTGCGGTCGAGAGCGAGGCGCCCCTTGCGAACCGTGAGGCCCGTTGAGAACTGATCCATGTTGATGCCCTGCCGGAGCGCGGCCTGCACGCTCTGCAACGCGCCCTGCACGTCCAGTCCACCGATCGGTGGCAGGCGGGCCCCGAACAACGCGGGCAACTGTGTGATCACTTCGAGGAACATGGACGTACTCACGAGCTGGAGCCCGCGCACCTCCAGACGGCCATCTGCATGGGCCGTCTTGCGCCAACTCTCGCGCCCCTCACTGAAGCGGGCTTTCAGGTTCATGTCGAGCTTGCCGGCCACCTTGGCATCACCTGCGGGTTTGTCGCCGAGAAAGAACAGTGGCGAGAGGATGGCAAGTTCGCGGTTCGGAAGCCGCGCGAGATCAACACCCTTCACCACGGCCGCGAACTCAGCGCTGACACCCTCCGAGGTCAGGCGGATTTCGGCACCCGGGGCGAGCGCGACCTCGCCCTCAGCGAGCGCGGCGGAGACTTCCTGCAAGATGATCTTGCCGCTCTCCGCCTGCCCCTTCACCTTCACGCGCGTGAACACGATGGCTCCGGCAGCGAGAGACTCCAACTCGCCGGAGACCTTGCCCTCCAGCGAATCCAGACGCGGCATCCAGTCCTCGGACTGCAACGTGACGGCCCCTGCAAGTTGGAGCGCACCACGCTGTGTGACCGGCGCACCACTCCTCTTGAGCAGCAGGGCAGCGAGCAACGCAGGAGAAGTACGTGCTTCCAGGCGCGCACAACGGAGCGCCGTGGCGCTCACATCGAGACCGTCGGCCTGAAGTTGCAGATCTTCGCCACGCACTGCGAGGTGCAGACCGCGCAGGCCCGCCTCGGACAACTGGCCGCCACCGTCCACATGGATGGGCTGCAACGGAGCCGTGAGCAACACGCGACGCGCGTCACGAATGGCGCGGCCGCATGCGTTCAGGTCAAGCTGGAGCTGCACCTCGGTCGCAGCTTTCGCGCCACGCCGTCCCGTCACCTTGCCGCTCACGCGCGCGGTCGTGACGAGTTCGCCGCGGAAGCCTTCTTCCTCGTGGAGGGCGATGTGCTCCAACGGAAAGTCGAGCAACTCGAGTTCGAGCATGTCGCTCGCGCTGCGCGCCGCGGGATCCAGTCCGAAACTGCCGCCGAGACGCAGGGTGCCGCCGTGATGCCCGCAGCGCACGTCCTTCAACGTGACGCGCCTTTTCTCCACCACCACGTTGGCCGCGAGCGCAAGGAACTCGCGCCCGAATGCGGAGAGACGCGGCAGTTGGAAACTCGCCTCGCCCTCCCATGTCTCGAGATCCGGGCAACGCGGACTGCGGGCTCGGATGCGGCCTGCGCTGCGGCCGCCGAGTTCGATGCCGCCCACGCCGGCGCTGGAGGCGATCGCTCCAAGCCAGGCGCCCTCGATGTCCCACTCGGCATCGACAGCAGCAACGCCGAGATCCTGATGCATGGTTGCTTCCGCGATGCGCAGCGCTCCTTGCCGCGACTCGAGCTTCGTGCGCTCGACAAACAAGCGGTTCCCGCTCCGGCCTGCGTGCACCTCGCAGGCGAGATCCGCGAGCGCGAGGTCTGCGCTCGCCGGGCGCTGCAACAACAAGGCGGCAGATTCGAGACGCCCGTTGATGCGGAAGTCCGCTTGGGGGTCGCCTTCGATGCGCACGGAACCGCTGACCACGCCGCGGATATCCGCATCACCCAGTCGTTCACTCACCAGCACCTTCTCGAGCCCCACATCGAGCGCCAGTTCCCGCGCGCCATCAAGCGCGAACCAGCCGCTGGTCGTGAGCGTCCCACCGCCATGGCTCGCACGCAGCGTGTTCACTTGCACGCGTCCGCCCGCGATGCGCGACGCGATGGCAAGGTCCGTGAAGGTCCGTTCCCGGATGGCCAGTTCATCCAGACCGAGCTTCATCTCTCCGCTGATCCCCGCCAGCGAGGCTCCCTCAGCAGCGAGCATGGTCTCGATTTTCAGTCGGCCGCGCGGCTGAATGAGGCCCCCGAACCACGGCGCAGCACGCGCGGCATCCCAGTCCAGGCGCCCGCTGACGCGGTGATGTCCGCCCGGGAAATCAAGGCTGGCCTCCGCGATGCGCGCTTCGCCTTCACCGGAGGCGAGGACGAAATCCGTCACGTGCAGGCGGGAGAATCCGGCGTCGAGTGCGAGGGCGCCTGTGATGCGTGCCTTCTCGAGTACGACCGGGTCGCGGAGTCCTTCGAGAACCAGCCGCTCGGCAGCCAGAGCGAGTGTCGCCGACGCCGTGTTGACATCACCGCGACAGCCGAGACGGCCGGACAACCCCGCGCTGCAACGGAGCCCCGCGACGTTCACGGCAACGGGCAACTCACCCTCGATGGTGAGATGGCCGTCGAGCGGAGTGCCATCGAAGGGGAGCGTGAGGCCACCCTGGATGCGTGCGCCATCTGCCACTGCGGAGAGCTTCCCCACCTCGAGACGCTTGCCATCGCAATTCAAGGCGAACTCCAACTGCCGCAGTGCGCACCAGGCCGTGAGCACACCATCACAACGCAAGCCGACCGTGCCTGTGAGCCCCTTCAAGCTCTGCACGAAATGAGAGGAGGTCAGCGGCCATGCTCCGCGCAGACTTCCTTCCGCGTTCAATGCGCCCACGAACGCGACAGAAGCGGGCATGACTCCGGCGAAAGCCGTGGAGAGCAGGCTCGCCTCCGGCAGGCGTGCAGAGAACTCGAGACTTCCAGCCACGTGGTCCTGGTCGTACTGGAGCGGAGCCTTGGTCGCCACATCCACACTGCCGGCACTGGTTTCCACGTGGGCCGATCCGGCCACGGGCAGCCCATCGCGAAACTGCACTTCGCCACGCAAACGGAGCTCGGGAACGGGACGCGCGGAACTCAGCGCGCCGATGGCGCAGTTTTCGAGTTCGGCCTCCACACTGGCCTGCAACGGTGTCGCGCCTTCGAGCCGTGCCTGCACGACCAACTGTCGCGCCAGCCCCGAGACTGGCATCTCCGTCCAAAGGCCGATCAGCGGCGCGAGGCGCTCACTGGCGAGGCCCTCTCCGCGCAGCTCCACGGAAATGCCCGGGCTCGGGGCCGTGGCCTCAGCCATCAGGAGTCCGAGTGTGAGCTTGCCGCCATCCGTCGTGTGAGCGTCCAGGCGCGCGCGCCCGCGCGGCCCCTCACCCTCGGCGCTTCCGACGAGGGTGAAGGAGAACACATGCTGGTCGCCCACAACGAGCGTGCCCTCCTCGATGTTGACCTCGACCCGCCTGAAGGCCCCGGCAGTGTTGCCGCTCGCGCCGGTTGCGCCGATCCGCTGCACCGCGGCTTCGAGGTTGGTTCCGCCTTCCGGCGCCTTGGCGAGACGCAGGCCCAGCCGCGCGATGGTGGCGTGCACCGCATCCGAGGAGAACGCGAGGCGCGCGAGGCCTCCGCCAACACTGACACCGCTCGCCTCCACCATCGGGCGTCCGTCTGGCCCGATCACGACAAGATTCTGAAGCGTGATCGGGTCCGACCACGCAAGGGAAAGCCCGCGGACTTCGACAGGGCAGCCGATGGCCTCGCTGAGTGCGCTGCGGAGCAACGCTTCGGTGGAGAAAGCACCCACCACGCCGACAGCCAAGACAAGGCCGAGCAGAAGACCGGCGATCAAGAGCAACCGGCGCCGCCGGGATGGTTTTTTCTGGATTTCCACGCGTGGTTTCCCGAGGCTCCGAGGATAGCGGAAGGCTCGCCTTGGAAAGCGGCAACTCGTTTCCACCTGTCACGGCCGAAACCCGCGCCCCACGCCAGTTTGTGGCTCCCGGGAGCGTGATTCCTCCCGCCATCAAGCCGCCGGACGTCCGAGCCGTATGAGAAGACAGCGTCCCTCTGCGGCAAGTGCTCTGGAGACCCCCATGCTCACCGACAACTCGTGGAACTCGCTCCGGAAGCTCCTCGACCTCGTCGAGGAGCTGGTCGGACTCTCCGACCAGGAAGGCCCACCACGCCGCAGTCTGGCGCGGAAAGAGGCCCTCCTCAGACAACTCCGCATGCGCACAGGCCCTGCACAGTTGAAGCAGTTGCCGCGCCCGCTCTCGCGCCTCGCCCTCCGGCACGACCTCTCTCCCCGCGATGTGGCTTTGGTGTTCTGCCTCGTGCATCGGCGCCTCGCCGCCGCAGAGCCGGTGCTTACGGGGCGCGAACTCCTGCGCCTCGCCGGCGCATCAGCTGCGGATCTGCTCATGAGTGATGCGGCGCTGCGGCGCGGCGCCGCCATCCTCCGGGGTGGCCTCGTGGTCACGGACGGCGAAGGCCTGGACGGACGCTTCCGCATCAACGAGGAGTTCTTCGGCAAGCTCCTTCACGCCGCTGGCGGTGGCGGCGCGCGCCCGCGACAGGGCGTGTTCCGGAGCGACCACGACCACTTCATGGCCCTCCGGGAACTGGTGTTGCTGCACGAACGGCGTGCGGCCTTGATCTTCCCTTGGTCCTGCTGGCGCGACATCCACCCCGAGCCGGGGCTTGATGAAGCCGAGCTGTCGCGCCGCACCAAACTGGCGCGCGCTGCGCTCGCCCGGCGTGAAGCGCGCTCGAACAAGACGCGCATCCCTTGGCTGAAAGCCCGGGCCGAGCACGGCATCCCGGCCGGCAGCGATGAAGAGGTCATCCTCGCGGCACTTGCACAGCATGCTCTCTTCACAGCCCTGCCGCCCTTCTCGGCGGGGGATCTGGTGCGCCTCGTGGCCGCCTCGACGGACGACGCCATCAACAAACGCGAAGTGCTGGGTGTGGGTGGCATCCTCCGGAGCCATCTGCTCGTGGAAGTGGAGACCGATACGGACGCCGGCGACCCGGCCGCACCGGTCATCCTCTCTGCCGGCGCGCGGGAGGCACTCCTCCCTTCCATGCCCGCTCCACCGCCCGATGCAGCCGAGCGACGCCGCTTCCACGACTACATGGAACAACTGCAAGACAGCACCGACTTCTTCAGGCGCCTGCGCTGAGGGACTTGGCACAAGCCCCCTCTGCGGGGTATGAAGGCGGCCATGAGCGCGTTTGACGAGGTCCTGAAAGAAAAGTTCGGCGACTACAAGGAACGCTTTCCTGAAGAGCGCGACGATCGCATCTGGGCTGCGGTGGCTGAAGCCTTCGCTCTTTCAGGTGACGGCGTGCGCACGCTGCAAGCGTGGGAACACGCACGCACGCTCAACCCCGAGTGGAGCCCGCATCGCCTCGGCTATGCGAAGGCGCTCCTTCGCGCGCACCACTGGATGAAGGCCGTGCAGGAACTGCAGACCTGCTCCGAACTGGAAGACGAAGGGCTCGACCCCGAGCGCTTCGAGAACAGCGATCTCTACTACCTCGGCTATGCGCTCTTCGGTGCCGGGCGTTTCAAGGAAGCTTCCGATGCGTGGCGTGCCGCGGGCAATCGCATCAAGTTCTGGGGCAACCCCGATCCGCTGAAGCACTATCACCTGCATCGCGGCTGGGCCATGCATCTCGAGCGCCAGTTTCCGGACGCCATCGAGGCCTACATGCGCGCACTGGTTGCGCCTGGTCCCGGCGATTCAGCGCCCGAGGACGACATGGACCCAGATGCCGTGGAAGCCTCGCAAGAGGAGTTCAACCCGGGCATCGAGCACTTTCTCACCCTCGCTCAGGAAGGCGATCTCCTCGATCCCGCAGAGCTGAAAGCGCTTCCCTACGACCGCGATTGATGCCGCAGGTCAGGCTTCGGGAACCGGCGTGAGCCAGTGGTGGAAGGCTCCGAGGCGGCCACGCACCGCGTCGAGATAGTTCGTCTGTAATGTGCGCGTGACCGGACCGCAGCCGCCCTTGCCGATGGTGCGACCGTTGATCTGCCCGACCGGCGTCACTTCGGCGGCCGTGCCCGTCATGAAGACTTCGTCAGCACCGAAGAGATCCTCGACCGTCATGGGGACGATGCGCACGGGAATGCCGAGATGCTTCGCGAGCGTGAGCACGGAGTCTCGTGTGATGCCCGGCAGCAGCGACTCTTCAGGCCCGTTGGTCGTGAGTGTGCCATCCTTGACGATGAACACATTTTCGCCTGCACCCTCAGCCACGCGGTCGTGCGCATTGAGAAGAATCGCCTCGTCGTAGCCGCGTGCAGCAGCTTCCTTCGTGGCGAGCACGGAGTTCAGGTAGTGGCCGCAGGCCTTGATGGTGGGGTCGAGTGCGCTGGGGAGGTACTTCCGCTGTTCCACGATGGCGGCGTGGATGCCCTTTTCGAGAGCTTCCGGGCCGAGGTAGGCGCCCCAGGACCACACCGCGATGAAAGCGTTGATCTCGCACTCGCGCGGCCGCACGCCCATGCGGCCCTCGCCGGTCTGCACCAGAGGCCGGATGTAGCACTCGCGAAAGCCGTGGCGCCGGATGAGTTCGCAGGTTGCGGCGGTGAGCTCCGCGTCGGTCCACGGGTACTCCATGAAATAGCCACGCGCAGAACGACGCAGGCGCTGCAGGTGATCGGTGAAGCGGAAGAGCGCCGGGCCGCGCACGCCGTCGTAGCAACGCGCCCCCTCGAAAACGCCGGTTCCATAGTGAACCGCGTGCGAGAAGAACGAAACACGGGCCTCATCCGCCGGAACGATGCGCCCGTCCATCCAAACGAAGCGACTGTCCACCTTCCGGGGCATGGGGATCTCCTCACGCCCATGGTGGCTCCGGATGCGCCGCGGAGCAAGCGCGTCGACAGGGCCGGAGGCGGTTTCTTGATCCTCCGGGGGGCATCCTTAGAATCCGCTCGCCCCACCAGCAGCCATGCACCCGGAAGAACAAGCACTCATCCACGATTGGAACACGGTCTCGGGGCGCTTCCAGCCCGCCGAGCGCATCACCTTTGATGACGAGACCTTGCGCGACGGCCTGCAATCGCCGTCGGTCACCGATCCACCGCTCGCGGCCAAGCTCGAGATCCTCGAGCGCATGGCGGAGCTCTCCATCGAGACCGCCAACCTCGGGCTGCCCGGCGCCGGCGCGGCCCATCGCGAGGACATCCTCGCCATGGCCATGCACATCGCGCGCGCCAAGCTCCCCATTCGGCCGAACGTCGCCTGCCGCACGGTAGTGAGCGACATCGAGCCTGTGCGCGAGATGATGGACAAGACAGGGCTCTCCGTGCTCGCGTGCTGTTTCATCGGCAGCTCGCCGATCCGCCAGTACACCGAGAACTGGACGCTCGCGACGCTCATGGGGCACGTCGAGAAGAGCCTCAGTTACGCCCACGACCACGGCATCCCGGTGATGTTCGTGACGGAAGACACGACGCGCGCGCATCCGGCCGACCTGGAAGCGCTCTACGGGCTCGCCATCGATCTCGGCGCGGAACGCCTGTGCATCTGCGACACCTGCGGTCACGCGACACCCGATGGCGTGCGCAACCTTGTCTCCTTCGTGCGCCGCATTGTGGAGAAGAAGGGGCGCAAGGTCGGTCTCGACTGGCACGGCCATCGCGACCGCAACCTCGATCTCGCGAACTGCATGGCGGCCGTGGAAGCGGGCGTCACGGAAGTGCATGGCGCCGCGCTCGGAGTCGGTGAGCGCGCGGGCAACGCACCCATGGACCTTTTGCTCGCGAACTTCCACCTGCTGGGCTGGATCGACCGCGACCTCACCAAGCTTGGCGCTTACGTGCGCGCCTGTTCAAAGCACTTGAAGGTGCCCATCCCGCACAATTACCCGATCTTCGGCCACGACGCCTTCGTGACCGGCACGGGCGTGCATGCCGCCGCAGTCATCAAGGCCATGAAGCGCGGCGACGCGTGGCTCGCGGACCGTGTCTACTCCGGAGTCCCTGCGGGCGACTTCGGCGAGAGTCAACGTGTGGCCGTCGGCCCCATGAGCGGAAAATCCAACGTGATCTGGTGGCTCGACCACCACGGATTCGACGGCTCCGATGAAGCGCTCGTCGAGCGCGTTTTCGCCGCTGCCAAGGCCGCCGATCGCTTGCTCAGCGATGAAGAACTTCGTCTTGCCGCCACTCAACGCGCCTGAAACAAAAGGGCACGATCCGGCCCCATGGCCGGATCGACTTGCCCTCGGATGTCGCGCGCCCCGTGGACCCGAATCCGGAATGCGCACGCGCATCACAGAGCCGGAGAGCGATGCCGCGCCGAGCGCGTCCTCTGCCCGCAGAAAGCCTGCTGATTCATGATGGCCTTCCTCGCCGAGATCCCGTTCCCGGACATCGACCCCGTGGCCTTTCGCATCCTCGGCCTTGAGGTGCGCTGGTACGGGCTCTCCTATGTCGCGGCTTTCCTGCTGGCGAGTTCACTCCTGAAGCGCCTCGCGCGCGAGAAGATTCTCCCGCTCGTGGAGAAGGATGTGGGCGATCTCATCTTCTTCGCCATGCTCGGCACCATCCTCGGCGGGCGGTTCGGCTACGTGCTCTTCTACAAGTCGGCGTACTACTGGGAGCATCCCGCCGAGGTCCTGCAGGTCTGGCGTGGCGGACTTTCTTTCCACGGCGGACTCATCGGAGTCGTGCTGGCGCTCGTCCTGTTCGCGCGCAAGCGCGGCGCCTCCGTTCCGCGCGTACTCGACTGCGCAGCCGTCGCGGTACCACCGGGCATCTTCTGCGTCCGGCTGGCCAACTTCGTGAATGGTGAGCTGTGGGGTCGTCCGACCGAGAGTTCCATCGGCATGGTCTTTCCCGCACCGGAGGCCGGCGGTGTCCCTCGCCACCCTTCACAGCTCTATGAAGCCGCGTGGGAGGGCCTCGCCCTGTTCTTCATCATGTGGTGGGCGCGCAAGCAGCGCCTCGCCAACCACCCCGGCGCGCTCTCGGGACTGTTCCTCCTCGGCTACGGCGCGGGACGGTTCGTGATCGAGTTCGCGCGTGAACCGGACCGTCACCTCGGCACAGTCCTCGGCCCCTTCTCCATGGGGCAGATTCTCTGCTTCTTGATGATCGCCACGGGCGGTTTCTGGGTTGCCAGAGCCGTTCGTTCTCCGGCACACTGACGCGGTAAGCTGGCGACAGTCCATTCTGCCCACCAACGGGGGTCAGGCACGGCCGAGCCGTGACTCCGACCCGAACCACCGTTGACCTCGGGCGTGTTTTTTCACCTCAACCCCGCACCCGGCGCATCCGGGCCACACAGCCATGAGCACTCTCCTCATCACCACCCTCGGCGGCGCACGCCGGGACGAAGAACGCCTCGGACACAAGACGGCCCGCTACCGCCTCCCCGGTGGAGAACGCATCGTCGAGACGGCCAACCTCGGCATCGAACTCGCCAAGGCCCTGCACGCAGACAAGGTCTGCTTCGTGGGCACCACGGCGGGCTTCTTCGATCGCCTCGCCGATCTTCTTCCCGCCGGAGCGGCCAGCGCCGCGGTGGAGGAGCACCTCGAGTTGAGCGCGCGGCACGAAGAAGCGAATGAGGCGGTGGCTCCGGAGCCGGAAGCCCCGCAGGCCGAACTGGAAATCGAGGTCGACAGCTCTCCCGAGAGTGACGACGAATGCCATGAGAGCGCGTCGCACGACGCGCCCGCGAACGGCTGTGCTGCGGACACAGCGCAAGCCGCCGAGCCCGCTGCATCTGCTGACACGGCGCCTCCGGCGTCGCCCGATGCCGCAGAGCCCGCAGCGGTACCGCAAGCTGCCGAGACGGTCGTGGCAGACGTGCCGCCTGCAGCGGCAGTTGCACCGGTCGTGGTTCCGCAACTCCCGAGGCGCCATCACGTGGCCGACCGGCGCCCGCTCACGGAGCGCCTGCTGCAACAGGCGCTCACTGGCAGGCCGGACGCTGCGGCTCTCGACGCCCTTGCGAGCCGCCTCGCGGAACACTTGAAAATGAAGTCCGTGCGCTGCGTGCTCATCTCCGATCCCACCAGCCCGCGCGCGACGCTCCACGCTCTCAACACCTTGAGCCGTCTCCCTGAAGAAGGCGACTGCGTGCATCTGGATGTCAGCTTCGGGCCGCGCTCGCTGCCCGTCGCGGCCTTCCTCGCCATGCAGTATCTCGAACGCTTCCGTCCCGAGGTGCAAGTGGGTCACGTGTTCATGGCTTCGCCCGAGCACGCTGACGAGCAGGGCATTGTGCCTCTCTCCGGCATGGATGGCCCGAACGAAATGCTCCACTGGATGGGACAGTTCGAGGCGCTGCTCGAAGGACGTGCGCCGCAAGGCCTGCACCGCGCCTTCGTCCGCGACCGCTGGCTGAACCGCCTCGCGGGCCCCTACGTCCGCTTCCAGCGTGGCCAACGCTTCGGCGCGCTCTCGGAGGTCATCGAAGGCGCACGCCTCGTCGAGGAAAAACGCGCCTCGCTGCGCCGCCTTCCGGCCACGCACCCCTTCCGGCTGTTCAACTCCGTGCTCGCGGCTGCGATGGAGCCGTTCACTTCGGATGCTCCTGTGAGCACGAAGCAGTACATCGTGGCCGTGCAAGCCTTGCAGCAGGGCAACCTTCCGCTGGCAGCGCTGCACCTCCGCGACACCTTGCTCTCGGCCTGCCTCGAGGCCTACGGCCGCGACGTGGGCATCACCTGGATGGATGTGCCCGGCAGCGGTGGCGCACAGCAGGTGCGCCCGCGCGAGGTCGCGTCGTTCATTCTGAGCACGCCCGCTCTCGCCGCGGAGATGCCGCCCCTCGACGTGGTGTGGCCGCTCATCGCTTTGGCGCGCAATCGCTACGTGAACACGAGCCCGAGCGCTGTTCGCGCCGGGCAACTGAAGGACGAGGATCACGAGGTCGCGCGCGCGATCGAGATGGTCGGCTCGCTCATCCGCTCCAAGGCATTCGCGAAGCTCCCGGCACTGTTTGCCTTCGAAGCTGCGGTGCACCAGAGCATCGACCTCGGCACCATCCGCCCGCGCGATTCCTTCGACCAGCGTCGCGGCGGCGGTGGCCGTGGCCCGCGTCAGGAGCGTGGGCGCCGACCCGACCGAGGCGATCGCCGCGGACCGCGTGATGGCGGCCGTCGAGAAGGTGGGCCGCCTGAAGGCGCGAATCCTCCCGTGGAAGGCGCGCCGGTTGAGGGTGGCGCAGCACAGGCGCAAGGTGCGCCGACGGGTGGAGACGCTCCGCGCCAGGGCCGCGAGGGTGGCCCGCGTGAGGGCGGGAACTTCCGTGGAGAGCGCGGGCCGCGTGGTCCGCGTCGTGATCGCAACGATGGCCCACCGCGAGGCGATCGTCCGCGTGAAGGCGGAAACTTCCGTGGCGACCGCGGTCCACGGCCTGATCGCGGGCCGCGCCCTGATGGCGGTCCACGCCGGGATCGTCCGCCCCGTCGCGACGACGGAATGCCGGAAGACACGACGCCGCGCGTCACGCGCTCGCATGGTCTCGGCAACCTCGGCCTCGCCCTCGCGCAGGCCGGGCTGGTGAGCTCACCACGCAGACCCGAGCGCGAAGAACCGAAGCCGACACCACCGGCAGATGTGTCTCCTCCGCCGGAGAGAGCTCCCGAGGCGCCACCGCAATCGAGCGGCAACGACTTCCTGATCGCCGGGCCCTGAAACAAGAGCGCCGTTCGCGCAACGGATTGCCATTTCGCCGAGCACTGATCGAGCTGGGCACGCGGATTCGCCGCGTGCCCGCTCGCATTAGACTGCGTGCATGGCAGCAAGTGGATCCCCGCGTCGGCCACTCTGGCCGCGGCAGTGCTGGTGGACCGTGTTCGCCTTCACCGCGCTCTCGGCATGGGGCGCTGCGGATGGCCTGACGTGGATTCTGGAAACGGCGCCCACCTGGATCGGCCTCGTCATCCTTGCCCGCATCTGGCAACGCCTGCCACTGCCGCCGTTCGTCGCAACCATCCTCGTCGTCCACGCGCTCATCCTCGCGACAGGAGGGCACTGGACCTACGAGCGCGTTCCCTTCGGCTACTGGATGCGCGACGTGCTGGACCTCGAACGCAATGCGTTCGATCGCCTCGGACATGTCTTCCAGGGCATCACACCAGCGCTGCTGGTGAGGGAGTTTCTGCTGCGCACCACAGAACTTCGCGGCCGTTGGCTGCCATGGGTGTGCATCTCCATGGCGCTCGCCTTCTCCGCGCTCTACGAACTTTTCGAGTGGTTCACCGTCATCCTGCTCGACACATCAGCGGAAGCCTTTCTCGGAACCCAAGGCGATCCCTTCGATGCCCAGGCCGACATGCTCTGCGCCTTCATCGGCTCCTCTGTCGCCATGCTGCTGACACGTGCGTTGCGCTCGCAACCTTCTCCACGTGCCTCTTGATTCACTGCCCCGCGGCAAATGGCTGCAGGGCTTGCGTGCTTTTGTGAGCGTTCACCTCGCTGCGGAGACGGACTGCCAAGGCCCGACCTGATCCGGGACAAGAACGACATGCGAGGCGGGTCTGGCGATCTTGATACCGAGTCTCAGTTTCGTAATTTGCCGCCATGCGAACCCTCTCCCCCACCCACGCGAGCACGGACAACGGCTGCGGAACTTCCGCGCCGCACGCACCGTTCGTGCACTCTCTTCTCTGCTGCCTCCTCAGCGCAGGCCTCGCCTCAGCACAGGAACCGGCCGCGCCGGATCTGCATGCAGAGCTCAGCGAACTCAAGACCATCGTCCTCGCCCTCAAGACGGAACTGGCGTCGCTGCGTTCCGCGGGCGACGTCGCCTCGGCGCGCGTGCGCGACCTTGAGCAGCAGATCGCGCAGCATTCCGGCAGCGAGCTGGACACGGCGCTGACCGAAGCAACCGGCAAGGTGCGGGCTCCCTCCGCTGGCAAGGGAAAGGGCCTGATGCTCGGCGGCTACTTCGATACCGAGTTCCGGATCGACCATGCCGGTGCGCAGGCGGACACCTTCGACCAGCACCGCCTCGTGCTGCAACTCGAAGCCCGTGTGGCGGGCCCCGTGAGCTTCCGCTCGGAGATCGAGTTCGAGGGCGGCGGGTACATGAGCGGCAGCGGCAACTACCTCACCGGCAACCAGATCCTCATCGAGTATGCCGAAGCCCATGTGGACCTGAGCGAGCCTGTGAAGCTGAAGGTCGGATCGTTGCTCGTGCCCTTCGGGCAGTTCAATGCGGAACACGATTCCCCGCTGCAAGAGTTCACCGATCGACCCCTCGTGGCCCGCCGCATCATCCCCAGCGCGTGGAACGACTCTGGCCTCGGCCTCTATGGCTCGGTGCAGCCTGGTGGCATCACGCTCAGCTACGACCTCGCTCTCGTGAACGGCTTCACCGAGAAGTTCTCGGCCATCGATGGCACGCGCAACGCGCGCGCTTCGTTCCGCAAGGACAACAACGACAACAAGACCTTCGTGGGGCGCGTGGGCTGCAGTCTCGACCTCGAGTTCCTCGATGCCTTGAGCTTCGGCGTGAGCGGGCTCAGCGGCAAGTACGACGGCGCTGGCGAACGCGAAGCCCGTATGTGGGGCTTCGATGGGCGCCTGCGCAAGGGACCGTTCGAACTCCTCGGCGAGTATGCGAACCTCCGCCTCGAAGATGGCGCCACCCTCGCGACACCAGTGCCCCCGGGCATGGAGGGCTGGTATGCGGAGGCACGCTGGCGCTTCTTCCCCTTCGACGAATCCTGGCGCGGCATGAGGATGCTCGGCGAGCGCAGCACCTTCTCCCTCAACCTGCGCTTCGACTCCGTGGACACCGACGTCTCGGGAACCGCTGTCGATTTCGCCACGCGCGGCGACGCCTATCGCGACGACCGAAGCCGCTGGAGTTTCGGCCTCAGCTTCCGGCCCGTGGCGCAGTCGGTGTTCAAGGTCGAGTACCAGTGGTTCCCGGAACCGGGTCCGCTCCCGGACGTGGACAACGACCGCATCGTGGCTTCGTTCGCGACGTACTTCTGAGGCTCGTCATGCTCCACACCTGCTTGCTGCTCACCGTTCTCGCGCTCAGCGTCGCCGCCTGCGCGTCCCTCGATGACTATCGCCGGCCCGATGGATCCTTCGACGGCGAACGGCTTTACATGAAACGCTGCGGATCCTGCCACGAGCCGTACCCGCGCGAAGACTACAGCGCCGCTGAGTGGACCCTGCACGTGGAGCACTACGGCCCGCGTGCCGGGCTCAATGCCGAGGCGCGCGGAGCAGTCCTCAAGTGGTTGAACGATGGCGCGAGCGCCCGCTGAGAAAAAGACAGGCCCGAGGTCTTGCGACCCCGGGCCCGGAGCTTGGCGCCCGCGGACCCCGCCGGATCCGCGAGCCATGCCTCGCTTCCCGCACCCGCGAACGGGTGCCACTACGCCATGTACTGTCACCTCCGAGGTGCCCTGGCCTGCGTCAAGGCTCACAAGGAGTCGTGTGGTCCATGCCCCGTTCCGAGCCCTGGCATGACGCTTCGGGCACAAACAGAGCACTTTCTGTCCTAATGTTCCAAACCAGCCTCCGCTGTGACACAAAATCCGGGAAACGATCAAGAATTCATGATTCTGAGCACGCGACCTGAGCGCGCTATCATCGCCAGCAGCCACGGAAGCCTTCATGCCTGACCCTCAGCCCCAGCAAATCCGCATCATCGCCCGCCCCCAGCCGAATCCCATGAAGTGCGACTTCGAGGTGGACCGGCAGGTGGTGGATGGGACCGTCTGGTTCGCCGATGCGGCCTCCGCACAGGGTTCCCCGCTCGCTGAAAAACTCTTTGCACTGCTCGGAGTGCAGAGCGTCCTCTTCCGCGGCACTGGCCTGACGGTCACGCGCACGGATGCCGTGGAGTGGCTGACCCTCGCCAAGGCCGTGGGCGCGACGGTACGAGCGCACATGCTTTCAGGAGAACCGTCCGTTGCAGAGGGCATGCTCGGACGCACGGACCTCGATGACAGCATCCGCGAGCGCGTGCAGCGCATCCTCGACGAGGAGATCAACCCGGCAGTCGCCATGCACGGCGGTGCCATCAACCTCCTCGAAGTGAAGAACGGCATCGTCTACGTGAAGATGGCCGGCGGTTGTCACGGTTGCGCCTCCTCCACCGCCACGCTCAAACAGGGCGTCGAACAGGCCGTGCGCGCACGGGTGCCCGAGGTGGTGGACATCCTCGACTCCACCGACCACGCGGCGGGTTCGAACCCGTACTACTCGCGCACCTGAGCCCGGCCATGCACGCGGTGCCTTTGAACGTCCGGATCCCGGAGCCGGGCATCCTCGCTATCCGCTGGTCTGATGGCAGCGAGCGGTGGTACGGGCTGGATGAACTCCGCGCAGACTGTCCGTGCGCGCCCTGCCAGCCGTCCACCGAGAAGCCGCGCATGGGGCGCACCGCGTTCCACAGCATCGCGCTCCGCGGCCTCGAAGAAGTCGGCAACTACGCACTGAAGCTCGAGTTCACTGACGGGCACTCCACGGGCATCTACACTTTCGAACGCCTGCGTGCGGCAGGCCATCCACCGGGAGCGGTTCCGCCCCCGGATCTGCTGCCCCGCTTCGAGGTCTGAAGGAACGGCAACACCATGAGCGACCTGAAGGAACTTCTCGCGCCGATCTCGCGCTTTGTGAGCACGCTGGATCTCGCGGATGCCACGGCCGCGGAACGGGCACTGGAGACAGCCTTCCCCGCTCAAGGCGAAGACATCGCCCTCATTGCTACCGCAGCCCGCACAGCGCTTGCCGCCGGCACCATCTGCAATCGCGGCGAAGGCAGCATGAAGTTCTCCCGCATCGCCAAGCCCGAGAACGACCCGGGGCGCTGCTCCATCGACGCCGTCTCCATGGACTCGGTCGCGGGCCCTTTCCACACGCACGTGAAGGGCGAAGTGTGCCTCTGTTTCCCGGATGACAATTCCGTGACCTTCGAAGGCCGCAACGCCACATGGATGGTGCTGCCGGTTGGTTCTCGCCATGCCCCCACGACAGCGGGCGGCCACATGCTCATCCTCTACTGGTGGCCTGAAGGCGCCGTGGCCTGGGGCTGATGCTGATTCCCGTCGATCTCGTGCGCGTGGAGTTGCGCGTGCGGCAGCCCAAGCCAGCGGCTCTGGAACTCGTGCTTCCGGGCGGGGCCATGTCCATGCGCTGTGTCCTTGTGCGCGATGGAGTTCAGCAACACGAATTTCAATTGAGCTGGCTGGTGGCGGAACTCCATCTCTCGTCACAACCTCCGTGCCTGCACGAAGGCGGGCGCGTGGAACTCGTTCTGCGGGACGGCTCGGTCATCAGCAAAGAACTGAGCGCCGGAACACTGACGGGCAATGCACCCGTACAGGTCCTCGGAGGCGATCAGGCCTTCCAGGTCTGAGGCGCGTTCACTTCCCCTGGGGCGCCGTGCGCGCGCGCAGGAACGCCCCGAGCTCGTCGAATACGCCCGGCGCGAATTCCTTCTTGAGAGAGGTGTACTCGTGGACCCCACCGGTCAGCGCGGACTGGAAAAGGTGGTTCGCCTTCGGAACGGTCACCACGCGCAGCAACGCTTCCTTGCCGACGAATGCGGCCTCAAGTGCTGGCCGATTCTGCGACGGTGGCACCTGCAGATCGCGCGCACCGAACAGCGCAAGCGTTGGACACTGCACTGCACGCAATGCAGGCGCCGGATCGTGATCGATGAAGGCGCGCATCCAGGGGCTGTCGCACTGGGCCAGCGCACGCTTCAGGTACTGCACAACGAACTCCTCTTCCGTCGCGCCGCGCAAGGACTCGGGCATGTTCTTCCTCGCTGCCAGGGCTTCCTCGCCCACGAGTGCATCCACTTCTGCGCGCCCATCGCCCGTGCGCATCCAGTGAAAGAGCGCTGCCTGCATCTTCTTTTTCGCGACGGCCATGGCCTTCGTGCCACCGCCGGCCTTGAGCAGCAGTTCGCCTTGCCGGAAGAGGAGTTCATCACCCTTCACGCAGCTCGGTGCGAGCAACACGAGGAACCCGGTGCTTGAAATGCGCCCTGCGAGCAGGGGCGCGATCACGCCGCCTTCGCTGTGACCAACGAGCCCCGCGCGCAGTGGATCCACTTCCTTCCGCGCGAGGAGCCAGCGAAAAGCCGCTTCCATGTCGTCCGTGTTCGTGTGCGTAGTGACGGTCAAGGCGGAGCCCGTTGACGCACCGATGCCGCGGTCGTCGCAGCGCAACACCGCAACCCCTTCACCAAGGAGGAAGCGGGCAAGCTCACGGAAGAAGGCGAAACCAGCCACCTCTTCGTCGCGGTTCTGCGCTCCTGAGCCCGTGATGCAAAGCACCGCTGCGAACGGCCCAGTGCTCTCCGGCACACTGAAAGTCCCGGCGAGTTCGATCTCGCCCGCCTTGATGCGCACTTCTTCGTGGCGGCCGGGAAGGGGCTTCACCTCCGGCTGAGGCAACGCGCCGCGCTCCAGCCGGAATGTCCCACGCATACCGTTCTGCAGAAACGTTCCGCTGATGACGCCATCCTTCAGCGTTCCATCGTAAGTCGCGCGCCCGATGCCCGCTGCGAACTCCATGTGGATGTTCTCACCCTCGGCACGCACGTTGTCGAGCGGCAGTGCCGCGTCGGTCTGCTCGGGAACACGGATCTCGGCACCGAGGCCGGACTCGCTCTGCTTGAAATCCACCTGCATGCGCAACGAGATGTTGGGCGGGATCTCGATGCTGCCGTGCCACGGGCCGACGAGCGCATGCGCATCCTGCGCACGAGCAAGCGCCGTGAGTGCACCAAAGAGAACCGCGAGCGCAACGACCTTGACCATGCCGGACGAGGTGAGGTTCATGCACACAAGATAGCGCGGACATGCTGCGAGATGCGCAGCGGTCGGGCGCCGCACGCGGCGGCGGAAAAAGGAAAGTCCCCGCAGCGGCCGCTCCGCTCCGGGGACTTTTCGACACAAGCAAACTTTCAGGTGGGGTTGTTCAAACGAACTTCGTGATTCCCGGCATGGCCACTGGCGCCACTTTCAGATCTGCGTCGGAGAGGCTCGCGGGAGTGAGATCCTCGCGCGATTCCCATGCCCGCTCCCACGTGACCTCCTGGCCCGTGTAAGCCGCCATGCGTCCCATGATCGCCAACATCGTACTCTTCACCATGTAATCGCCGTTGTTGATCGTTCTTCCGGCGCGCACCGCGGCAAGAAGTTCGTCCCATTCCGTCTGGTACATGTTGTTTGACGGGCCGGTGTACTTCCACTCGTGCGCACCGCTGATGGAGTGCTTGAACACATCGCACACACCATCGACTCCGAAGAGATGGTCGCTGACATCGTTCTTGCAGCCGTCCATCTGTCGGCACCACGCGAAGCCCTTCACGCCATCCGGCCATGTGTAGACCGCCGAGAAGTGGTCGTAGATGTGTCCGAACTTCGGGTCCGTGCGCACCTGGCGACCGCCCATGGCGACAACCTTCGCGGGCGGCTGATCTTGTCGCGCCCAGAGAAGTTTGTCCAGCGAATGAATCGCTTGTTCGTTCAGATGATCGCCCGAGAGCCAGTTGAAGTAGAGCCAGTTCCTGATCTGGTAGTCCGCTTCGTTCCACTCGGGCTTGCGGCCGTGGTGCCAGAGACTGCCCGTCAGATACCCGCACTGCATCGCGCGCAGCTCACCGATGCCGCCCTTGTGCACGGCATCGAAAGTCGCACGCATGCCGTTGTCGTAGCGCCAGCAAAGTCCGCTGACGAGCACAAGTTGTTTTGCCGCAGCAGCTTCGCAGGCCTTGCGCACACGCAGCAGTCCGGGCGTATCCACAGCCACGGGCTTCTCGACGAACATGTGCTTGCCCGCAGCCACCGCCTTCTCGAGGTGCGAGGGGCGGAAGCCCGGGGAGGTGGTGAGGATGACGATGTCGATGTCTTCGGCCAGCACCCGGTCGATGGCAGTCGGGCCGCTGAAGCGCCGTTCGGGCGGCACATCCACACGCTCGGCAATGGAGGGCTTGCCCGCCACAGGCTTGCCGTCCGGGCCCGTTGCCGGCGGACCTTCGTCTTCCATGAGGCCGGCCAATGCGCGCTCGATGCGATCCGGGAACCAGTCACCCATGGCCACGAGGCGCACGGCTGGATCCGCGTTGAGTGCGTTCACCGCAGCACCTGTGCCACGCCCGCCGCAACCCACGAGGCCCACACGGATTTCATCCCGCCTGCGCAGCGGGATGTTCCCGAACGCCGTGGCCGAGAGCGCCAGAGCTCCCGCAGTACCAAGAAAGGCGCGCCGGTCCGGCGCCATGCGATCAAGCGACATCAGCAAGACTCCTTGTCAGGCCTTCGCGCCGGGAACCGGCACGGGGGGAACAGAAAGAGGACCGAAAGCGTAGTTGACGGGACACGGCGCAGCGAGAGGAGAGTTCAGAGCCTCCTCCCATGTGACTTCGCGGCCAGAGTAGGTCGCCATGCGTCCCATGATCGCGGTGAGGGTTGATTCCGCCACCATCACGCCATCGTTGAGAGCGCGGCCATCGCGAATGGACGCGAAGAGCTCGTCGTGCTCTGTCTGATACGGGTTGTTGTTCGCGCCCGCCCAAGTCCAGGGTTCCTTCCCTTCGATGACCCAGCGTTCGGAATCCATGTGCGCGCGGCCGCGGCTGCCCACCAGGTGCTCGCTCACATCGCTTCTGCAGCCTTCAATCTGACGACACTCGGAGAACAGCCACATGCCGTCCGCGTATTCGAAGCGCACCGCGTGATGATCAAAGATGCTTCCGAACTTCGGATCAGTACGGACCTGGCGACCACCCATGCCGCAGGCCTTCAGCGGATGCGCGTGCTTCGCCCAGTTGATGACATCGATGTTGTGGACGTGCTGCTCCACGATGTGATCGCCGCTCAGCCACACGAAGTAGAGCCAGTTCCGTAGCTGCCACTCCATGTCACTCCAGTTGTCTTTGCGCTCCTTGTTCCAGAGGAAACCCATGTTCCAGGCACAGCGTGCAGCCGTGATGTCGCCGAGGGCTCCGTCCGCCACGCGCTGCATCAGCGCGCGATAGCCGTTCTGGTAGTGGCGCTGCAGACCGCAGACAACCGAGAGCTTTTTCTGCCGGGCCGCTTCCGCCGCAGCCAGCACCGTCTTCACGCCCACGCCATCCACGGCCACGGGCTTCTCGAGGAAGACATGCTTCCCTGCTGCCACGGCCAGGGCGAAGTGCTGCGCCCGGAAATGCGGTGGCGTCGTGAGGAGCACCACATCCACATCGGATTGGATGAGCTTCTCGGCCGCATCGAATCCCACATGGCAGCGCTCGGGGGCAACCTTCACACGCTCATGAACGCCGTGCTCCGGATCGCGAAGGTGCTTCAGGCTGCTCTTGAGCCGATCCTCGAAAACATCCGCCATGGCCACGAGTTCCACAGGCCCCGCGGTGGACAACGCCTGCGCCGCAGCGCCGGTGCCGCGCCCACCGCAACCAATGAGCCCGACACGCAGCGGAGCGTCCGTGGACTTGTGCACAGGCAGCACGCGATGCGAGATGGCTGCGGCCGCCATGGCAACGGATCCATGGCGCAGGAATTCACGACGGTCACTGGTGGTGGACATGGCGCAGAACGTCTCTCCGCGGGATTCAAGGAACGCGCACGACAGACGAGGATCGCTGTCGCAGCGCAAGCAGGAATCTACACGCAGTGCATTGCGCGCGCCTGAAAAAACTTCACTTGATGAGCTGGCGCGTCTCCAGCGCAGGCTCCTTCAGTGGGCGCACGACGCGGAAGCCGACGAAGAGCGCGTCGGTGAAGTACCAGCGGCTCTGGGGGATCTGCGGGTCCTTCTGCTTCCAGGCTCGCTCCGATGCGCGGCGCTGCGCCGAGCGCAGCTCATCCACAGCCGTGCTCCATGCACCGCCGCGGGCGACCGTGGGATAGACCGTCTTCGGCGCGAGCCATGGATCTTCCAATGTCACCTCTGCGGCCGCGTAGGGCGCGTACTGATCGAGGCAGAGCTCCATCACGTTGCCGTGCATATCGTGGAGCCCCAAGGGATTCGGCTTCTTCTTGCCGACGGGCTGCGTCTTGCCCGCGCTGTTCTTGTCGAACCAGGCGAACTCCTCTGCCGAGGTCGCGTCGTCGCCGAAACTGAAGCGTGTCGTGGTGCCGCCCCGTGCGGCGAATTCCCACTCCGCCTCCGTCGGCAGGCGGTAGTAGTGTCCCGTACGCGCCGAGAGCCACTCGCAATAGGTGAGCGCCGCAAGCCGCGTCATGCAGATGGCGGGGTAGCCTTCTTTCCCCATGCCGAAGGTCATGTCGGTGTAGGGCTTGGTGGGCCTCGTCACCGCGTCCGCGGCCTTGTCTTCGCTCGTCAGTTCACGTTCCGCTGCGCGCCGTTTCAGCTCCAGGCTGAACTGCCACTGCTCGTACTCGTCCCAGGTCACCTCATGCATGCCCATCCAGAAGGCCGAGACCTTCACGGTGCGCTGCGGCCCCTCATCCGCGCGGCGACCGGCTTCGGACTCCGGGCTGCCCATGCGAAACTCGCCAGCGCGAATGGGCACCATCTTGAACTCCACCGTCGTTCCGGGGATGCGCTGTGCGTAGGCCTCGAAGGGCGGAACCGCTGGAGAAGCCGCCGGCGGAGCTCCGTCCTGTCCGCGTGCGGCGAACGCCAGCACTGCCGAGAGCCCGAGCGCCGCGACCACGCGCGATGTGGTGGATGACATACGCGATGATCGTACTGAACAGCGCCGCGCACGGACAGGAACTGCGGCGCCATCACTTCGAAGAGCCGGTCATGGGCTGCACGCTGCGGCTGGAGGTGTTCAGTCCCGCCGAAGAGCAGGCTGTCAGCGCGGCACGCGATGCGGTGCGACGCATCAAGGCTCTCGAACGCGTGCTCTCGGACTATGACCCGGACAGCGAGTCCGAAAGGCTCGCGCTGGCTGGTCCCGGCCTTCATGCTGCAAGCCCTGAGCTCCTGGGAATGCTTGCCGCAGCGACGGCGCTTTCCGTGCGTTCCGACGGCGCCTTCGACGTGGGTTGCGGAGCACTCACGCGCCTCTGGCGTCAAGCGCGCCGGAGTGGCATGGCGCCGGATGCCAACGCACTTCTGGCTGCGGCCTCGAGCAGCGGCTGGCGGAAGATCCGCATGGACAGCAAGAGCATGCGGGCGGGCCTCACGGACCGCGCGATGCGCCTCGATTGCGGCGGCATCGCCAAGGGCCACGCCGTCACGGAAGCCGCGCGCGTGCTCCAGCTCGCTGGACTCGGTGTCCATCTCGTTGCCCTTGATGGAGACATCGCGCTGGGTGCGCCGCCGCCGGGAGAGCGCGGTTGGACCGTGAGCATGGACCCGGCCCCCGGCCGCACTGAAGTCGCAACTCTCGAGCTCGCGCACTGCGCGCTCTCGACCTCGGGCGATGCCTTCCAGCATTTCGACAGCGGCGGCGCCCGCCTTTCACACATCCTCGATCCACGCACGGGCCGTCCGATCACGCGCGCCGTGGCGGTCACAGTGCTCGCCCAGGACGGACTGATCGCGGACAGCGCCGCCACCGCTCTCTGCGTTGCAGCGCCCACGGAACGCTCGCGCATCGCGCGCCGCTTCGGTGTGGCCGCGCGTCTCGTCGAGCTCGATGGTGCCGCGCCGCGCGTGCTCACCATCGGCACGTGGCCGATATCCGCCGTCGAGTGACCTTCAGCGAATGGGCGTGGCCCCGACGGGGCGCGTGGCGTCGCGCTCGGGCACGAGGTCCCCGATGCGCCGCGGTGCGGGCAGTTCCGCATCCGGATCGCGCCCGGCACGCAGCAGGAGATAGCGCTGCATGATCTGCTCCGCGACTTCACCGGCGACGACTTCATTGTTGCCCACCATCACCCAGATGGTCGGAACCGGACGCCCGGATTCCGCGTTGCCGAGATCCATGCGCGCGTCGATGCGCTGTGCGATGACTCCGAGACGCGCACCGCCCTTCACTTCCGGGTCATCCGCGACCTGCACCGTCACCACCGTGCGGGCAGGCTGACCGTTCGTCGTGTGCTCGAGCAGACGTGTTTCCATCACCTGCCGAACCGGATCATGCAGTGCGATCGCCGAGGAGGAAAAAACGCGCTGCATGTAGCTCTCGGTGGCCTTCCAGAGCGTCTCCCGATCGCCGCCGGGGATCTTCTTCACCACTGGGACAAGCTTCTCCTGCATCTGCTTCACTTCAGCAGGAGTCTGGGCCGCATCCGCACCACCGCCTGCGAGTTGGCATCCCGCGCAGAGGACAACCAACATCGCGGCCGACAGGATCTTCATTTCGCCTCGCATGGTGTGCGAGTCTACAACCGTGCGCGCCGCCGGAAAGGCGCGCGCCCGAAGCCGCCGCCGCCCGGAGTCTCGATGCGCACCCGTGCGCCGCGCGCAATGGTGGCCGAGCCAGCCAACGGCCGCCGCGCTCCCGCTGCATCAAGCACCACATCCGCGCCCGGCGTTCCGGCGGCACCACCCGCGGCACCAGCAGCGCCCTCGCGACGACGCGTGGCCAGCAGTGTCACCTGGGCGGGAGTGAGGAACTCGAATTCCCGCACCAGCCCGTCCCCGCCGCATGCTGCTCCTGCACCGCCACTCGCGCTGCGGAAGTGATACGCGCGCACTCGGACTGGAAAGGCTGCCTCCAGCGCTTCAATGGGAGAGTTGAGCGTGTTGGTCATGTGCACTTGCAGGCCGCTCTCGCCCGGTGCATCGCGCGACGCCCCGGCTCCGCCGCCGAGGGTCTCATAGAAGGTCCACGCAGACCCGTCAGTGCGCACCCCGCCCGCAGTGAAGTTGTTCATGCTGCCCTGCGAGGCCGCGGGGAGATCCACGCCGAGTGCACGGCGCATGGCTTCAAGCAACACATCCACCAGACGCTGACTCGTTTCGACGTTGCCGCCTGCCACCGCGGCCGGACGCCGCGCATTGATCAGCGTGCCCTCTGGCAGCTCGAAATCCAGCGCATCGAGACAGCCACTGTTGGCCGGCAGTTCGGGATCGAGCAGCAACCGCAGCACATAGAACACGGCGGAGGTGGTGATGGCGCGATTGGCATTGAGAGGCTCCGCGACCTGAGCCGATGTGCCCGTGAAATCGACGGAAAGTCGCCGCCCGCGCCGCGCCAGCGTGAGCGCAATGAGCGGAGTGCCCGGCCCATCCAGGCTCGCTCGCGCAGAGTGCCGCCCCGGCTTCATGCGCGCGATGAGCGCCTCCGCACTGAGCCGCGCGTGTGTCCGCAGAGCCGTCGCCGCGGCCGCCAAACGCGTCGCACCGACTTCCTGCAGCAGCGCGCCGAGACGCGCTGAGCCGTGGCGGATGGCGGCCAGTTGTGCGAGCAGATCTCCGCGCCGTTCATCAGGCGCGCGCGTATTGGCGAGCACGATGTCGAGCAGCTCCTGCTGCAACACGCCGCCTCGCACGAGCTTCACAGGCGGAATCACGAGCCCTTCGCCGAAGAGGTCCAGCGCGGGGCCCATGCTGCCGGGATTGGCACCACCCACGTCCGCGTGGTGAGCACGCACCAACAATCCGAACGCCGGACGCGCTCCGCGTGCGGCGAAGACGGGCGCGAAGAGCGTGATATCGGGCAGATGCGTGCCTCCCGCCCAAGGATCATTCACGAGCACCACATCGCCGCGCTCCAGCGGGAGTCGCTCCATGAGCATGGCCGCGGTGAGGTGCGCACTGCCGAGGTGCACCGGAATGTGACTCGCCTGCGCGACCAGCGCGCCATCAGCGCCCGTGATGGCACAGGAAAAATCGAGGCGCTCCTTGATGTTGATGGAGAAGGCCGTGCGGCGGAGCACGATGCCCATCTCCTCAGGGATCGCTCCAAGGAGATGATGGAAGAGCTTGAGGGTGACCGCATCGAGACGGGACGTTGCACCTCTGCGGGCGCTCCCCTTCCGTGGCGACCTCTTCATCGCACACCTCCCACGCGCACGAGGATGCTGCCGTCACTCTGCACGACGGCGCAGTCACCCGCTTGCAGCAGAACCGTGGCCGTGCGATCCGCGATCAGCGTCGGCCCTTCCAGCTCCATTCCCGCGAGCAGGAGCTCGCGGTCGTGAACGGTCATGGGCTCGCGTGCGAGCAATCCGCGGAGTTCCATGACGGGCCGCGCCAGGAGACCGCGCGCTGGTGGCAGACGGAACGGCGCGGGCGCCGGCAACGCGACCTCCCCACGCACCCGCACGTTCACGAGTTCCACCGCGCGCGTCGTGTCCATGAACCCGGAGCGTTCGCGATGAGCCTCGTGAAACGCCCGTTCAAGTTGCGCTGAAAGCGGCAACTCCAATTCATGGGCTTGCCCGGCGTAACGGAGATCTGCCGTCAGATGAAAACGCACCGGTCGCCGAGCCGCCCCGGCCGCGGCGAGCTCCGCACGCGCCGCGTGCTGAAGCAACGTCACCGTGCGCGTGAGCAACATCTTCGAGGCGCTGAGGGGCACGAGCAAGGTGCGGCTCTTGATCACCGTGAGTGGTGCAAGCAGGAGTCCCGTGGCCGAGAAGGCGCCCGGATGCGGCGGCACCAACACCGTCTTGATGCCGAGGCTGCCTGCAAGCGCACTCGCGTGCAGCGCGCCTCCACCGCCACAAGGAATCAGCGTCGCGCTGCGGGGATCGCGTCCTCGTTCCTCGCCGATGGCGCGCAGCGCGCGGGCCATGGAGGCCTCCGCCAAGGCAACGATTCCCTCGGCGCAACGACGTGCTGACAACCCCGCCTTGCGTGCGAGAGGCTGCAACGCGGCAAGTGCGAGCGCCTCGTCAGGGCGTTCTGCTGCGCGGGGCAGGAAGGCTGCCGGCAAGCGCCCGAGCAGCAACAGGGCATCCGTCACGGTCACTGGCCCGCCGTTGCCGAGGGCCGCGGGACCGGGATCTGCACCCGCGCTCTCGGGACCCACGCGCAAGGCACCGCCGCCATCAAGGCTCGCGATACTGCCGCCTCCGGCACCGACGGTCTGCACATCGAGACTCGCTCCGCGCAGGCGGTGCCCAGCGATGGCAAGTTCCGCGACTCGTGGCAGTGCGCCCTCGACAAACGCCACATCCGTGGAAGTGCCCCCCACATCGCAGGAGAACGCGCGCGCGAGGCCATGCCGCCGCGCAAGGTCCGCCGCCGCCACCACGGCTCCGGCAGGGCCTGACAGCAGCAACCTCACGGGTTCCAACGCAGCGCGCTCCGGCGCGGCAACCCCGCCCGCACTGGTCATGATGCCGAGGCGCGAGCCTGTCGGCGCGCGCTGCGCCAATGCTTCGAGGTACGGACCGAGCACCGGGCGCAGGGCCGCATTGAGCAAGGCCGCTGTGCCCCGTTCCACTTCACGGAACTCGCCGCTCAGATCTGTACTCACGGTCACCGGCACTCCGAGATCCGCGAGCGCCGCCTGCGCAAGGAGCTCATGACGTGGATTGCGCCACGCATGCAGAAAAACCACCGCGAGCGCCCGCACGCCTGCGCGCACGAGACGCGCGCCCTCGCGGCGGCACTCCGCCGCATCAAAGGCTTCGAGTTCCTGCCCTGCCGCATCCATGCGCCCGGGTACACCAGCGCAATGTTCGCGGCGGAGCGGCAGCCATGCGCGCCGCGGCTGGAGTGCATAGAGATCCGGCCTCGCCTGACGGCCGATGAGCAGGATGTGATCGAAACACTCATTGGTGATGCATCCGGTCGCGGGCAGACTGCGTGTGAGCAGCGCGTTGGTGCCAACGGTGGTGCCGTGCGTGAGAGCCACCGGCCCGCCGAGGCCGAGGGCCTTCAGTGCTGCCGTCACCGCCAGCGAAGGATCGTCTGGCGTGCTCGGGACCTTGACCACGCGCCCGTCGTCCGTGACGGCATCGGTGAATGTGCCGCCAGTATCCACGGCCACGCGGACGAGTGGCATCAGCGACCCCGCACTCCCGAGTCCAGGAAGGTGCAATCCGAAATCTGCCACTTCCCGCCCAAGCGGCGCAGGTTCAGTTCGAGAGCCTCTTCGTGAAGAGCGCGCCCATCATCGTGACCGAATCCAAGGTAGAAGCTGGCGTGCGCCTCCATGCCGCCACTCTTCACGCCGCGCTCGCGCTGACGCGAGACCACCAAAGGTCCGTGGTCGTTCTGGCGCATGAGAAAAAGCTGATAAAAATCTTCAAAGGTCCAGTTGCGTCGTCGCTCCTCGCTCAGAAGTTCGTACGCCGCCATGTAGCCGGGGCGCGCCGGATCTCCAGCCGAGAGACAGGTCTCTTCACCATGCTTCAGGCGCGAGAGAAATTCCTCCGCCACGGTGAATGGGCCTTCAAAAACCGCATCGCCGTGGATGCGCTGGACAAACAGCACCAGCATGCCGCACGCAAAGAGGACGGCGACGCCCACCGCAAGGAGAAGTGCCTTGTTGCGCGCGGGCTTCACGGGCGGGCTTGAAAAGGGGACTGCGTTCATGCCGCCAGCATCGTACGTCTTCGCCTGAGGACGATCATCGCTGCTAGCATCGCCACACGTGAATACAGCGGCCATTCTCTGGATCCTCGGCAGCTATGCGCTGGGCAGCGTGTCCTTCGCGCACCTCATCGTGCGCGCGAAGACAGGGCAGAATCTGCGTGCTGTGGGCAGCGGAAATCTCGGCGCCACCAATGCCGGGAGGATCCTGGGCCGCAACTGGGCGTTGTTCATCTACGTCCTCGACTTCGCCAAGGGTTTCGCTCCCGCATTCGTGCTCGAACAGGCTGGCACTGCGCTGTTCGAGGGTGAAGCCTGGATGCCTCTCAGCGTTCCCGTGGCCGTCGCCGCGCTCCTCGGGCACTGCTTCCCGATCTGGCACGGTTTCCGCGGCGGCAAGGGTGCGGCCACCGGGTCCGGCACCGTGGCCGCCATTGCTCCGCTTGTTTTCGGCTGCGCGATGGCGATCTTCGCGCTCGCGGTTCTCGTCTCGCGCATGATTTCCGTGGGCAGCATGCTGGCGGGATTGAGCTTGCCGGTGACTTGGCTGATCCTCGAACGTCGGCACGCCATCGATGGCGATGGCGGTGCCCGGCTCGCATTCCTCCTCGTTCTCATGGCCCTCATTCTCTGCATGCACCGGAAAAACGTGGAACGCATCGTGCGTGGTGAAGAGCCGCGCCTTGGAAGGAAGTCATGAGCCGCGTCGCAGTGATCGGGAACGGCGGCTTCGGCACGGCCATGGCGCTCCTGCTCGTGGAGAACGGACACAAGGTCACCATCTGGGGCCACGACGAGGACCTCCTCGACCACGTGCGCGAGGAACGCGAGAACGCGCGCTACCTGCCGGGAGTCGCTCTGCCGCGAGAGCTCGAGTTCACTCATTCCGAAGAGGAGGCCGTCGAGAACGCCGAACTCCTCGTGGTTGCCGTGCCGACAGCGCACCTCCGCGCCACGCTCGAACGCTTCGCATCCGCACTGCCGGCACGGACGCCCGTGGTGTCACTCACCAAGGGCATCGAATCAGCAACGCTCCTGCGTCCCTCGCAGGTCATCCGCGAATGCTGGCCGGGCAGGCAGGTAGCCGTGATCTCGGGTCCGAGCCATGCGGAAGAAGTGGCGCGGCGCGTGCCGAGTTCCGTGGTCGCGGCGGCCGCGAGCCGCACCTTCACACGCCGCCTGCAGAAGGCCTTCGGCACGCCGAGTTTCCGCATCTACACCAACAACGATCCGGTGGGCGTGGAGCTTGGCGGCGCACTGAAGAATGTCATCGCCATTGCAGCCGGGCTCGTGGATGGCCTTGGTTACGGCGACAACACCAAGGCCGCACTCGTCACGCGCGGCATCGTGGAAATCCGGCGCCTCGCCATGCGCATGGGAGCGCGTGGATCGACGTTCTTCGGGCTCGCCGGCATCGGCGACCTCATCACCACATCATTCTCATCCCATGGGCGCAATCGCTGCGTGGGCCTCGGACTTGCAGCGGGGCGCTCTCTTGAGGAAGTCCTCGCCGGCATGTCTGGAGTTTCCGAGGGCGTGAATACGGCGCGCTCTGTGGTGACCCTTGCCCGGCGCCACCGCGTGGAAGTGCCCATCTGCTCGGAAGTGGACGCCATTCTCTTCGAGGGCAAGAAACCCGCTGACGCGCTCCGCTCGCTGATGACCCGCACGGCGAAGAGCGAGGATCTCTGAAATCGCCATGCGCGTGCTCATCCTGATGAGCGACACGGGCGGCGGCCACAGAGCCGCTGCCAATGCGCTCCGCGCGGAAATCGCGCGTGCGCGACCAGAGGCCGAAGTCACCATTGTGGATGCGCTGGTGGAGGGCTGCCCTTTCCCGCTCAGTCGTGCGCCAGGCATCTATGCCTTCGGCATGAAGCATCTGCGCTGGCTGTGGGGACTCTGCTTTCATCTCAGCAACGGCCCCGTTCGTGCGGCTCTTTCTGCGCGTGTCGGCTATTTGTCGAACGCACGCGGGCTGAAGGCACTTCTCCGTCGCCATCCTGCGGATCTGGTCATCAGCACGCATCCTCTGCTCACGCACCAAGTGCATTGGGCCATGCGCGCCATCGGCCACAAGGCACCTTTCGCGGTGGTGGTCACGGATCTCGTCACCGGGCACTGGACCTGGTACTCGCGCGGCCCTGACCTCTATTGTGTACCGACTGCGGAAGCGCGCGACATCATGGTGCGTGGCGGCATGGATGCAGCGCGCATCCAGGTGTGCGGCCAGCCCGTGCCACCGGTCTTTCCTGCGCTGCGCATGGAACGCGATGCGCTGCGCCGCGCGCGAGGGTTCGACCGACCTGTCATTCTCATGCTTGGCGGCGGCGACGGTGTCGGAGAACTCGGCCGCTTCGCTCGCGCCGTCGTTGCCGCGCCACTCGGTGCGCGCATCGAAGTGGTCTGCGCCCGCAACTCCGCCTTGCGCGATGAACTCAACGCAGCGCAACTCGGCGCACACGTCCACATTCACGGTTTCGTGAACGATCTGCCGGAACTCATGGTCGCGAGTGACATTCTCGTCACCAAGGGCGGGCCAGGATCCATCATGGAAGGCTGCGCCGCCGGCACGCCCATGCTGATCTTCGATTGGATCCCGGGGCAGGAGCGCGGCAATGTGGATCTCGCTCTCCGGCGCGGCTTCGGCCGCGTGGCCACGTCGCCCAATCGACTTGTCACGGAACTCCAGCAACTCCTGCAGGACGAAGCACTCCGCGCCCGCATGAGCGCCGCGGCACTTGCCGCATCCATCCCCGACTCCTCCGCCCGTATCGCCGCCGCGCTGCTCGCACGTCTTCATTGACGCGCCAGTGCAGCCGTACCCGGGAACCCGTGCCATCTGGCCCGGCTCCGAGTGCTACAGCCCCGCGCTGATGATGCCGGAGACGGTCTGGATTCCGGAGGGAGCGCCGGCATCACCGGTGAGGAAACCCACGCGAGCGGTCAATCCCGCAAGTGAGGGCGATGGCGGCAGCCAGAACCCGAAGGTGGTGTTGGCGGACGCATCGAGGAGCCCGAGGGGGTTGTTCAACCACTGCGGCAGTTGCGAGCCATACAGCACCACGGTGGAGAGGATGTCGTCGTAGCCGAGCCCGATGATGCGCGGATCAGAAGGAGCTCCGATGCTCGCCACGGGAATGATGCCACCCGTGAATGAGAGCATGGCGAGGAAGGGCTTTCCCGCATCGCCGGGTGCGCGACATTGCACCCAGTTCCATGAGCCCTGCTGCAGCGCATTGGCGAAGCGGCAGTTGTCGTACGTGAAGCCTTGCGCAAGAGTGCCGGTCTGTGCACCGACGCTCGCCGTGACATTCACTGCACCGGCAACACCTGAGGACGGCACGATGCACGTGATCTGTGACGGTGTCACCCAGGCCACATTGGTGGCGCTGCTGCCGTTGAACTTCACACTCACGCCGGTCGATGGGAATCCGCTTCCGGTGAGGGTGACGCTGGTACCACCATCCAGGAAGGCGTGGTTTGAGCCCACCTGCGCGATGGTCGGCGTGAGCGGGCCGGCATTGCCGTAGAGGAACTGCATGCCAGCGCAGTCATCCGTGTGCACGCTGCGGGTGGCCATGGAGCCGGCACTCACGGTGGCGTACATCGTGGCGCCGCTCACGGCGCTGTGATCGAGCCCGAGAGCGTGGCCGAGTTCATGACAAGCCACACCCTGCATGTCGAATTGCGATGCCGTTGGTGTGCGCGCCCAGATGAAATCCCAGCCCGGCATGCGATCGAAGAAGACGATGTCGAAGTTGGTGGTGATGCCGCCGAGTGACCACCAGTAGCAGACCGCGAGCGGACCATTGCCATCCGTGTGGCTGTAATAGACCGTGTTCACGCCATCCGCGGCGATCGTCGCAACGGATGTTTCGCCCCCGTAGGTGTAGGCAAAGTTGCCCTGCCCAGTGGTGCGCCACTCATCGGCTGCGGCGCGGATGGCATCCACCTGCGTGCTGGCGCTGCCCGCTGAGGCATCCACGAAGTTGGGGTTGATGCGGAAGGTGGTGCTGCTGCTGGCGAACTTCGAGCCGGTGGTGCCATAGGCCGCAGCCTCCTCGAAGGGAACGGCCGCGAGCAGGAAGAGCGCGATGGTTGTGCATACGAGAAGGCTCGTTGGGATGTGTGACTTCATGGCGTTCTCCTCAGCGGCCGAGCGCGGCCAGGATGTCCTTCTCGACTTCAGCCAGCGGGAGGCCGCCCAATTCGCGCACGCGTCCGTTCTCGATGGTGAGCTTGCCGCGCTCCCAACCGAGCACCGGACACCACTGGTTCGCGCGCAGGAAGAGGAGCACGTCCTGCCCCACCGCGAAGTCTGGCGCCTTGGACACGTGCAACGTCGTGGTGCCGAGGCTGCCTCCCGGGATCGTGAGCGTGATCGGGGCGAATCCGGCGCCATGGAGGTTCTTCTCCGGGAGCACCACCACATCCGTGACGATGAGCTCACCCTGCCAGCGCGGTTCCAGAGCGAGCACCCGTCCTTCCACGATGCGCTCCGCGGAGCGGGCGAAGAAATGGAAGGGCACTTCAGGGGAACCGGCCTGCACTTCGGAGAGGACGACGAACACGGCCACGAGGGCAAGTGGATTGCGCAAGATCAACGCTCCTGACGGGACGCGAACAATCGTGACATCGGCGCATCCTCGCCTGAACTGAACTTGTACTGCGGCACGAGTTTGCGACACCTCACCCAACAGCGAGAATCGTGCGTCCGCACACGAAGCACAGGGTTTGGGGCAACGCCATGAGTTGCCTAACATGCCGAGCCGATTCATGACGGGTCGGCAACCCCAGTCGGAGGGGCTGGTGTTCACGCCTCGGGCAGCGCCCGCCGCGCGCGCCCACCCCCGGCCAAGAGAGACACCACATGAGTACCGGAACCAGCCCCACGGCACCCAAGACCGAAGTCGTCGAAGAAGTGGTCATCCGCTTCGCCGGCGATTCGGGCGACGGCATGCAGCTCACAGGCAGCCAGTTCACCACCACCAGTGCGTTGGTGGGCAACGACCTCGCCACCTTCCCTGACTATCCCGCCGAGATCCGCGCCCCCGCCGGCACCATCCCGGGTGTGAGCGCCTTCCAGGTGCGCTTCGCCTCGAATGACATCCACACGCCCGGCGATGCGCCCGACGCACTCATCGCGATGAACCCGGCTGCCCTCAAGGTCAACATCAAGGAGATCAAGAAGGGCGGGCTCGTGATCGTGAACACGGGCAACTTCGGCGCCATCGATCTCACGAAGGCCAACTACACCTACAACCCGCTCGAATCGCACGACCTTGACGCGTTCCAGGTGGTGCAAGCGGACCTGAACAAGCTCACGAAGGAAGCGCTCGCTGGTCTCGGCCTCGACACCAAGGCCACGCTGCGCTGCAAGAACTTCTTCGCCCTCGGCATGACGTATTGGATCTACAGCCGTCCGATGGAGCCCACCCTCGAGTGGATGAAGTCGCAATTCAAGAAGCGCCCCGAACTCGTCGAGGCTAATCAGCGCGCACTGAAGGCCGGCTGGAACTGGTGCGACATCACGGGCGTGTTCCAATCGCGCTACGAAGTACCGCCCGCGAAACTCACACCGGGCAAGTACAGGAACGTCATGGGCAACCAGGCGACAGCCCTCGGGCTCGTCGCGGCCGCGCGCCTCTCGGGCTTGCAGCTCTTCCTCGGTTCGTATCCCATCACGCCTGCGAGCGACGTCCTCCACGACCTCTCGAAGTTCAAGAACTTCGGCGTGGTGACCTTCCAGGCGGAAGACGAAATCGCCGCGGCCTGCGCCACGATTGGCGCGGCCTACGCTGGCAACCTCGCCGTTACCACCACCTCCGGCCCTGGCCTCGCACTCAAGGGCGAAGCCATCGGCCTCGCTGTGATGACCGAACTCCCCGTGGTCATCGTCGACGTGCAGCGCGGCGGCCCTTCGACGGGCTTGCCCACCAAGACCGAGCAGGCGGACCTCCTCCAAGCGGTCTACGGACGCAACTCGGAAGCTCCTCTCTGCGTGATCGCGGCGAAGAGCCCTTCGGATTGTTTCGATGCCGCCGTCGAAGCCTGCCGCATCGCCGTCGAGCACATGACGCCGGTGATCCTCCTCACAGACGGCTACATCGCCAACGGCGCGGAACCGTGGCTGCTGCCCGATGTCGCCAAGCTGAAGCCCATCAATGCGAAGTTCCGCACGGAGCCGACGGACTTCCTGCCCTACAGCCGCAACCCCGAAACGCTTGCGCGTCCATGGGTGAAGCCAGGCACGCCTGGCCTCGAGCACCGCATCGGCGGCATCGAGAAGGCCGACGGCACAGGCAACGTGTCTTATGACCCGGCGAACCACGAGTTCATGTGCAGGACGCGCGCCGAGAAAGTCGAGCGCATCGCGAACTTCATTCCCGAAGCGGAAGTGAAGGGCGCACAGTCGGGCAAGTTGCTCGTCATCTCGTGGGGCGGCACGCACGGCAGCATCGCTTCAGCGATCGAGAAGTGTGAAGCCGCAGGCAAGAAGGTCGGCTGGGTGCACCTCCGTCACCTCAATCCGATGCCGAGGAATCTCGGCGAGATCATCAAGCGCTTCGACAAGGTGTTGGTGCCCGAGTTGAACCTCGGCCAACTCGTGCGGCTCGTGCGGGAGCGCTATGTCGTGCCGGCCATCGCGTTGAACAAGGTGCAGGGACGTCCGTTCATGACCAGCGAACTCGTGACGGCCATCGAGAAGGAGCTTGCCTGACATGACGCCCGTCACACTGACCAAGAAGGACTTCAAGAGCGATCAGGATGTGCGCTGGTGCCCGGGCTGCGGGGACTACGCCATTCTCAATGCGGTGCAGAGCGTCTTTGCCGAAATGGGCATGGACCGCTCGAAGACGGTGATCGTCTCCGGCATCGGTTGCTCCTCGCGCTTCCCGTCCTACATGAGCACGTACGGCGTCCACACCATCCACGGCCGCGCTCCGGCGGTTGCGTCGGGCATCAAGCTCGCGAATCCGGAACTCGACGTGTGGGTCGTGACGGGAGACGGCGATGCCCTGAGCATCGGCGGCAATCACTTCATCCATGCGCTGCGCCGCAATGTCGGGCTGAAAGTGATGCTGTTCAACAACCGCATCTACGGCCTCACCAAGGGCCAGTATTCGCCCACCTCCCTCGTGGGCGCGGTGACGAAGTCCACGCCCAATGGCGCCCTCGACAATCCGTTCACGCCCGTGAGCGTCGCGCTCGGCGCCGGTGCGGCCTTCGTCGCCCGCAGCGTGGACGTCTTCGGCAAGCACCTCACGGAAACCATCAAGGCAGCGGCTCAGGTGAAGGGCTCCGCTTTCGTGGAGATCCTCCAGAACTGCAACATCTTCAATGACGGCGCGTGGATGCACGTGACCGACAAGGACGTGAAGGACGACAGCATTGTCGAACTGCGCGCAGGGAAGCCGCTCACCTTCGGGAAGACCTCGCAGTTCGGGCTCCGCCTCAACGGCTTCGATGTGCAGAAATTCGAGATCGGCAAGGAAGGCGTCATCGACGACTGCATCACGTGGGATCCGGGCATGCCGAATCCGGGCCTCGCCTTCGCCTTCGCACAGCTCGCCGAGCGCGAGATGCCCATGCCCATCGGCGTGTTCCGGAATGTCGAGCGCGCGAACTACGAGCGCGCCGTGCACCAGCAGATCGCTGAAGCCACCGCCAAGTCCGGTCAGGGTGATCTCGCGAAGCTCCTCAACTCCGGCGACACCTGGACCGTGAGCTGAACCTCATCCGGCAGCTTCACGGCGCCGCGCGCTCCCCCGAGCTCGCGGCGCCGTTTGCGTTCGTATCCACAACGGATCGATGGTCTTGTCGACGGTCGCTATTTGCCACCATTCAGACTGATGGTGGTCCATCCGGACCTGTCAACGGACCTGTCAGAGTCAATCACGTAACTATCGAGGTCTTGCGCAGCACTCTTGATCCATCCCAGTTTGGTCTTGATGCTGAAAGCGTCGGAGGATCTCAGCCCGTCTTCGGCAAACTCCTGAATACTCAGGCTGACTCCGCTGCTGTCCATCTCCGGATTGACTGCCGAGTTCTCCGCCCTGAAGTAGCCAAACATCACATCCGACATTGGCGCTTGGACCCGATAGACCACCTTGACGATGCGCACTGCATGATCCGCGCCAGCCGTCGCTCTCATGACAAGCTGACGCTTCCGGTCAATGATCAGGCGAAGGGTCCTCTCGTCTTCATCCTTCGTCAGCACCTCGAACCCCTCGCCCGCGAATATCGTGTCCAATCGATCCAGTGACAACTTGCCTTCAGGCGGGCCCGCTTTCCCACAGCCGAATTGGGTGCTCGCGAC
>SXGR01622399.1_pt1 | contig 77339 bp, 73 predicted proteins | sample 3174711 | NCBI WGS metagenome assembly SXGR01 (sample SAMN11356860, study PRJNA531348) | freshwater metagenome | isolation source: freshwater sample F1-60 | place: China: Fuxian Lake, Yuxi | collected 2017-12-25 | reverse complement strand
GGTTGCGCTCTACCAACTGAGCTACTCCCGCAATATTATTTCTTATCAAATTTACAAAATGTTTGGAAAATTTCACCGTGATATTTCTAATATCTGATATTTTAAAATTCCTGCCGGAACTATTATTTCAACAACATCGTTAATTTTTTTTCCCATTAATCCTTTTCCAATTGGAGATGTAACTGAAATTTTATTCTGCTCAAAATCAGCTTCTTCCTGTGCGACAATTGTAAATTCAATTTTATTATTTTTCTTTAAATCTTTTAATTTCACTTTCGTAAGAATATATACTTTATCATTTGGAAGATCTTTAGCATCAATAATTCTTGCACGTGAAAACACATCTTCAAGTTTTGCAATTCTATATTCATGATGTTGTTGAGCTTCCTTCGCAGCATCATATTCTGCATTCTCACTTAAATCACCGTGTGCTCTGGCTTCTGCAATTTTAAATGCAATTTCTTTTCGCCCAGTAGTTTTTAACGCACGAAGTTCCTTTTTAAGCTCTTCATACTTTGAACGAGTCAGATATGTTTTTTCCGGTTGTCCGTTTTGCATTTTTATTTAAGTTTTTATGAAAAAAATAAGCCATCGACTTTTGATCTTTGGCTTTATTTCGAAACTTATTTTAATTTATACGAAAATGCAAGTTTTAAGCTTGCGTAACATCTCCTGCTTTATTAACAACTACAATCGAAGATTTTTCTATTTTTACTTTAACCTTTTCAGCAATTTCAAGTAAAACTGTTTTTTCATCGGTACCTGCAATTTCACCATGAATTCCGCCGGCTGTAATAACTTTATCCCCTTTTTTAATTGAACTTATTAATTTATCTTTTTCTTTTTGTTTTTTATTCTGTGGTCGAAGTATCATAAAATAAAAAATCAAAATAATCATACTGAACATTAAAAGCGTACTCCAAATTTCACCTCCACCTTGTCCAGATTGCGGTGGTGCTAATAAAATAATTTTATCCATCAATTCTCTCCGTTAATAATTGTTTGTAATGTTGAAACTGTTTCTTTTTTCCAAGATGCATATTCGTTTTTAAGAATCGCATTTCTTGCTTCTTTAATTACACAAAGATAATAAGAAATGTTGTGAATTGTAGCTAAATGTAATCCTAAAATTTCTTTTGTATTAAACAGATGTCGTAAATATGCTCTCGAATGATTTTGACATACATAACATTTACAACTTTTATCAATAGGATTATTGTCGTCAAAATATTTTGCATTTCGAATATTTACTTTTCCAAACCTAGTAAAGAGTTGTCCATTTCTTGCATTCCTAGTTGGAAGAACACAATCAAAAATATCAACTCCGCGAGAAATACATTCAATTAAATTTTCCGGTGTACCAACTCCCATTACATATCTAACTTTTTCTTTTGGAAGATTTGGAATTGTATAATCTAAAATTTCGTACATAATTTCTGCCGGCTCACCAATTGCAAGTCCACCAACTGCATATCCATCAAATTTTAGTTCAATTAATTTATTTGCAGATTCAATTCTAAGATTTTTATAAACTCCACCTTGAACTATTCCAAATAATTGCTGTTTATAATTGTAGAGTGATTTATTATTTTCAAATCTCTCTTTACTCTCTTTCGCCCATTTTAAAGTTAACTCTAAAGATTTTTTAATATATTTTTCATCACTTGGAAAAGGAGTACACTCATCAAGCACCATCATAATATCACTTCCAATTGATCTTTGAATGTCGATTACTTTTGCAGGAGTAAAAAAATGTTTTGAACCATCGTGATGAGAAACGAATTCAACACCTTCATCATAAATTTTACGAATATCTGAAAGTGAAAAAACTTGATAACCACCACTATCAGTTAAAATTGGTTTTGTCCAACTCATAAATTTATGAAGTCCGCCAAATTTTTCGAGCAATAAAGTTCCTGGGCGTAAATATAAATGATAAGTATTCGATAAAATTATTTCTGCTCCTGCACTTTCCAAATTATCGTTACTTAAAGTTTTCACACTTCCTTGCGTTCCAACTGGCATAAACATCGGAGTTTCAATTTCACCATGATCTGTAAATATTTTTCCGGCTCGCGCTAAATCGGATGTTGTCTGAAGTTCAAAATTCATAGCTCGAAATTAACATTATTTTTCTTGAATTCTCAGTATCAACTTTGTAGTTTAAAATTAAATTTAAAAAAGGAATTCAAATGAAAAAAATAATTATTTCCATTTTAGTTTTATCCCAAAATATATTTTCACTTCTATCGGATACTACTTCAAAAAAACCTGAGAAGTGGGATATTAGTACGCCACATGGACCATTTAAAACTATTGAGTTTGATACTGAAGAAGGAACATGGATTTCTGTTGATGTTAGTCCCGACGGAAAAAATTTAATTTTTGATTTGCTCGGAGATATTTACACAATGCCAATCTCAGGCGGAAATGCAAAATTACTTTCTGGTGGAAATGCATATGAAACTCAACCTCGATTTAATCCAAAAGGAAATAAAATTTCATACATCAGCGACAAAGATGGAGTTGAAAATATTTGGATTATGAATTCCGATGGAACTAATCAATCACAATTAACAAAAGAAAAAGAGCGTCAACTTAATAATGCTGTTTGGACTCCCGACGGAAATTATTTAGTTGCTCGAAAACATTATCGGAACACTCGTTCGATCGGTGCTGGTGAAATGTGGTTGTATCATATAAATGGTGGTGATGGTTCGCAAATAACAAAACGTAGAAATTGGGAACAAGATGCCGGTGAACCTTGCATTTCTCCCGATGGCAAATTTGTTTATTACAGTGAAGATGTTAGCTCTGGTTCTGGATTTCAATACAATAAAGATCCATACGGAGTAATTTATGTGATTAAAAGAATTGATCGTGAGACAGGAAAAATTGAATCGATTGCAAATCGCGAAGGTGGTTCTGTTCGTCCGCAACTTTCTCGTAATGGAAAATATTTAGCTTTCGTTCGACGTGTTGGGTTAAAGAGTGTTTTGTTTGTACAAGATTTAGCAACTGGAATTGAACGACCAATTTATGATAATCTGAATCGCGACCAACAAGAAAGTTGGGCAGTTTTTGGATTGCATCCTTCATTTTCTTGGACGCCGGATGATAAGTCAATAGTAATTTCTGCAAAAGGTAAAATTTGGAAAGTAAATGTTGAAACTGGTGATGCAACTAATATTCCATTTTCTGTTCACGTAAAACAAACTATTGTTGACGCGCTAAGATTTCCACAAAAAGTTTCTCCCGATTCAACTGATGTAAAAGTTCTTCGATGGGTAACTGTATCTCCAAATAAAAAACAGGTTATTTATTCTGCGCTCAGCCATCTTTACATAAAAGATTTACAAAGTGGAATTCCAAAAAGAATTACAAATGATAATACTCGCTTTGAATACTTCCCTTCTATTTCAAATGATGGAAAATATATTACATACATTACTTGGAATGATGATGAAAAAGGGATGTTGTGGTTAAATACAATTGATGGAAAAAATCCAAAAAAACTTTTAACTGAACCAGGACATTATGTTGATCCATCTTTTTCGAATGATGGAAATAAAATTGTTTTCCGAAAAGTTGGTGGAGATGAATTAAGAGGTATTTCGCATGCACGCGAAACTGGAGTTTATATTATTTCAACTGATGGTGGCGAACCCAAATTAGTTTCCGAAATTGGATCGCGTCCTTTATTTAATAAAACTGATGACAGAATTTATCTTAAATCTTATGAAGGTGATAAACTTTCGTTTATAAGTTTCGATCTAAATGGTTCAAAAAAACAAATCCATTTTATTTCTGAAAATGCACAGGAAATTATTCCATCTCCCGATGATGAGTTGCTCGCTTTTGTTGAAAGATATAATGTTTACGTTTCTCCATTTCCTAAAACTGGACAACCAATAAATATGAATCTCTCTTCAAGTGAATATCCTGTAAAAAAAGTTTCAATAGAAGCTGGAATAAATCTTCATTGGTCAAATGATAATAAAAATATTTATTGGTCTTTAGGACCAAATCTTTTTACAAAAGATATTCAAAATATATTTTCTGATACTTCAAAAAGTGATGGTAGCTCTGAAATTAATAATGGCCAACATATCGGCTTTTCTGTTAAAACAGATTTACCAAATTCAATATATGCGTTAGTCGGTGCTACAATTATTTCTATGAATGGAAAGGAAGTTATTTTAAACGGAACAATTATTGTAGAAAAAAATAGAATTACCGCAATCGGAAATTCAAACGAGATTACAATTCCATCTTCTGCAAAAACTATAAATGTAAATGGAAAATATATTATGCCAGGCTTAATTGATGCACATGCTCATCTCGGTCATGGTTCAAACGGAATTCTTCCACAACAAAATTGGGGACATCTTGTTAATCTCGCATATGGAGTTACAACAAGTCATGATCCTTCAAACAATACTGAAATGGTATTTACTGCTTCTGAAATGCAAAAAGCTGGATTAATTACTGGACCAAGAATTTTTTCAACTGGAACAATTTTATACGGCGCAGAAGGAAGTTTTAAAGCAATTGTAAATAAATTTGAAGATGCAGAATTTCATTTAAAAAAATTAAAAGCTTTCGGAGCTTTCAGTGTAAAAAGTTATAATCAACCAAGAAGAGAACAGCGTCAGCAAATAATTCAAGCTGCACGAAATTTAGAAATGATGGTTGTTCCTGAAGGTGGCGCAACTTTTTTCTGGAATATGACACACATTTTAGATGGCCATACTGGAATTGAACATTGCCTTCCAATTTCCCCTGTTTACAATGATGTTCTAACTTTAATGGAAAAAAGTAAGTCCGGTTACACACCAACCTTACTAGTTGCTTACGGTGGATTATCGGGAGAATATTATTGGTACCAACATGATGAAGTTTGGAAAAATAAAAAACTTCTAACATTTTTCCCGGAAAATTTAATTAGTTCACGTGCAAAAAGAAGAACTATGGTCAGTGAAGATGATTTCAATCATATCGAAAATTCGAAAGTATGTAAAGATTTTGTGGATAGAAATGTTTCGGTACAAATTGGAGCTCATGGTCAACTTCAAGGACTTGGTGCTCATTGGGAATTGTGGAGTTTAGCTCAAGGTGGAATGACAAACCTTCAGGCACTTCAATGCGCTACAATTAATGGAGCAAAATATTTAGGTTTGGATAATGATCTTGGTTCTTTGGAAAAAGGAAAACTTGCAGATTTAATCGTACTCGATAAAAATCCACTTGAAAATATTCAAAACACAAATTCTATTTTATATGTAATGGCAAATGGAAAACTATTTGATGGAAATACTATGAACGAAGTTGGCTCAAAAAAAGAGAGAAAAAAGTTTTTCTTTGAAACTGAAGGTTTCGGTTCGGGAATTGAAGTTTCAGTTGGTGCTGAATGTAGTCACTAATTAAGGAGCAAGTCGATCAATATCCCAAGTTGAATTATTTTTGGAATATTGAATTCTGTCGTGCAAACGTGAATCTCTTCCCTGCCAGAATTCAAATAAATTTGGAATAACTTTATATCCTCCCCAATTTTTTGGTTTTGGTGGATTCAATGCAAATTTTGTTGCAAACTCTGCAGCTTTTGCAGCCAAATATGCTCTGTTAGAAATTACTTTACTTTGTTGCGATGCCCACGCACCAATTCTCGCATCAAGTGGCCTTGATTTAAAATATTCCTCACTCTCCTTTTCAGAAAGTTTTTCAATTCTCCCTTCAATTCTAATTTGTCGTTCTAATTCAGCCCAATAAAAAAGTAAAGCTACATTCGGATTTGCAGAAATTTCTTTTCCTTTTTTACTTTCATAATTTGTATAAAAACTAAAACCACTTTCATCATATCCTTTTAGAAGCACCATTCTTGAAGATGGTTTATTATTTTCAGAAGTAGAAATTGACATTGCACTTGCATCAATAAGGTTAGCTTTGATTGCTTCTTCAATCCATTTTGCAAATTGTTTAAACGGACTTAAGTCAGCATCTTTTTTATTAAGTGAGGCTAGTTTATAATCTCTTCTAATTTTATCTATTGTCATATATTAATTTAATAAAATTTCTCAAATGTTATTGGTAGAAACATCATTCTTTATTATATTTGTTAAAATTTTTACAATCAATTATTCACAAATTCAATCAATGATTTAGAATTTAATTTAATTCTTTAACTATGAAAAAACTATTATCGTTAATACTCGGTTTCTTAATTTCGTTGGCAACTCCTTTATTTGCTAGCGAAGCTGATTTAAAAATTCCTGCAACAATCAAAAATGAGACTATACTATATTATGGTTTCATAGTTTGTATTCTTGGATTGCTTTTTGGTTACTATCAATTTACAAAAGTAAAAAAACTTCCCGCACACAAATCAATGTTGGATATTGCTGATGTAATTTACCAAACTTGTAAAGCATATTTAAAACAACAAGGAAAGTTTTTGGCAATTTTATTTTTATTCATCGGTTCAACTGTAGGTTTTTATTTCGGATTTCTTGCAAAAAATCATGATGGAATTGCTTTATTTGGAGCCGGTGAAGTTCTTTTAATTTTAGGATGGACAGTTGTTGGAATTCTTGGTTCGTATGCAGTTGCTGCATTTGGTATTCGTATGAATACTTTGGCAAACTCAAGAATGGCTTTTGCAAGTTTAAAAAGAAATCCACTAAACTTACTTACAATTCCTTTGAATGCCGGAATGAGTATCGGAGTTGTTTTAATTTGCGTTGAATTAATAATGATGTTGATTATTCTTTTACTTATGCCTGGCGAATTAGCCGGAGCTTGTTTCATCGGTTTTGCAATTGGTGAATCTCTCGGTGCATCAGCACTTAGAATTGCTGGCGGAATTTTTACAAAAATCGCAGACATCGGCTCTGATTTAATGAAAGTTGTTTTTAAAATTGGCGAAGACGATCCCCGCAATCCAGGCGTTATTGCAGATTGTACCGGCGATAATGCAGGCGATAGTGTTGGTCCCACTGCCGATGGATTTGAAACTTACGGTGTTACTGGTGTCGCTTTAATTTCTTTTATTCTTCTTGCCGTTACAGGTGGCGAACCAATTCAAACAAAACTTTTAGTTTGGATTTTTGCAATGCGCATTCTAATGATTATAACTTCCGTAGTTGCTTTCTGGTTTAATGGATTTATAAGTAATGCTAAGTATAATAAAAAAGAAGATATTGATTTTGAAAAACCTTTAACAAATTTAGTTTGGATTACTTCTATTTTTTCTATCATTGTAACATATATCGCAAGTTATGTTTTAATTCCAGATATAAATGGAAACAGAGAAATGTGGTGGATTCTTTCAACAATAATAAGTTGCGGAACTTTAGGTGCTGCGCTTATTCCTGAATTCACAAAAATTTTTACATCACCAAAATCTGCACATGTTCAAGAAATTGTAAGTGCAGGAAAAGAAGGTGGTGCATCTTTAACAATTCTTTCTGGTTTAGTTGCAGGAAATTTTAGCGCATTTTGGAAAGGGATGGTTTTCTTCGTTCTTATGTTCGCTGCATATTACTCAAGCACTTTTGGTTTAGAAGGATTTATGATTTATCCTTCCATTTTTGCTTTCGGTTTAGTTGCATTTGGAATGTTGGGAATGGGACCAGTAACAATTGCTGTTGATAGTTATGGACCAGTTACCGATAACGCACAATCAATTTATGAATTGTCTTTGATTGAAACTATTCCAAATATTGATTCTGAAATTGAAAAAGATTTTGGATTCAAACCAGATTGGAAAAAATCAAAATATTATTTAGAAGCAAATGATGGCGCTGGAAATACATTCAAAGCAACTGCAAAACCAGTTTTAATTGGTACTGCTGTTGTTGGCGCTACTACAATGATTTTCTCTTTAATCTTAATGATTAAAAGCACACTCGGAATCGAACCTGAAACAGTTCTTAATTTATTAAATCCATATACACTTCTCGGATTCGTACTTGGTGGTTCAGTTATTTATTGGTTCACTGGAGCATCAATGCAAGCTGTTACAACTGGCGCTTACAGAGCTGTTGAGTATATTAAAAAGAATATCAATCTTGATCCAAATGCTCCAAAAAAAGCTGATACAGAAAAATCAGTTGAAGTTGTAAAAATTTGCACTCAATATGCACAAAAAGGAATGTTCAATATTTTTGTTGGAATTTTCTTTTTCGCATTAGCATTTGCTTGTATCTCTTCTCCATCAAGCATTGGTGGAAATAATGCAGTTGCATTATTTGTAAGTTATTTAATTGCAATTGCAGTATTTGGATTGTTTCAAGCAATATTTATGGCAAATGCCGGTGGCGCTTGGGATAATGCAAAAAAAGTTGTTGAAGTAGAATTAAAAATGAAAGGGACACCATTACACGATGCAACAATTGTTGGAGATACAGTTGGTGATCCATTTAAAGATACATCGTCAGTTGCATTAAATCCAATAATTAAGTTTACCACTTTGTTTGGTTTGCTCGCAATGGAAATTGCAATTTCAGAAACTTTTAGAGATGTAGCTCCCTATTTTGGATTAGTGTTTCTTGCAATTGCCTTAGTTTTTGTTTGGCGCTCGTTTTATAAAATGAGAATTGAATAATAATTACGTTAGCACTATCCCAATAATTTATTTAATTTTGTGAAGAAGTACCGGGACAGGTAGCTCAGTTGGTAGAGCAATGGACTGAAAATCCATGTGTCGGGGGTTCAATTCCCTCCCTGTCCACTAAATTTTAGTTTGCACTCCTTCCCCTTTCTATCTAATTTTAATTAAATGAAAATTAAAATATTTGTAACTGGTGGTACATTCGATAAAGAGTACAACGAACTTACAGGTAATCTCTTCTTCAATAAAACTCATCTAAATGAAATGCTTTTTCTCGGCCGATCTCGTGTTGAAGTAGAAATTAAAACTTTGATGATGATTGATAGCTTGGATATGACAGAAAAAGAGAGAAATATTATTGTCAGCAATTGTCTAAAATCTAAAGAAACTAAAATTATAATTACTCACGGCACAGATACAATTGTTGAGACAGCAAAAGCACTCGCCAAAAAAATCAGAAATAAAACTATAATTCTTACTGGCGCAATGATTCCCTACAAATTTGGAAGTTCGGACGGACTTTTTAATTTGGGAAGTTCGTTGGCTTTTATTCAAACTTTACCACCAAATATTTATATTGTAATGAATGGTCAGTACTTTATTTGGAATAACGTCCGCAAAAATAAAACAGCCGGCGAATTTGAAGTGATTAAGAAATCAAATTAAAATATAATTTTACTTCATGCATCAAAATTTAGATTTAACATTACTTAAAAATATAAAAGTAAATACTCCTGCAGTTCGTCAAAGGTTGGCATCAATGTTCACACGTCGTGCAATTAAACAAGGATCGCAAGTTGCATTTTATATTCGCGCAATCGAATCAATTGACCTCACAACTTTACAAGCCGATGATACTGAAACTAACGTCCATCGACTTTGCGAAAAAGCAATTAATCCAGTTCGCTCAGAAATTTTAAAACAAGTTGGATTTGATTCTAAAATCCATGTTGGCGCAGTTTGTGTTTATGAAAGAATGATTCCGTACGCAAAAGAATCTCTCAGAAATTCTGGAATTCCAATTGCAGCAGTTTCAACTGACTTCCCTGCAGGACAAACGAGTTTAAAAAATAGAATATCACAAATCAGAACTTCAATTGAACTTGGTGCAAACGAAATTGATGTTGTAATAAATCGGGAACTTCTTTTGGGAAATCGTTATTCAGAATTCTTTAATGAAATAAAATTAATGAAAGAAGCTTGCGGCAAAAACCATATGAAAGTAATTTTAGGAACTGGACAACTTGGAACTTTGGAAATGGTTTGGCGCGGAAGTGAACTTGCAATGCAAGCCGGTGCAGATTTTATAAAAACATCAACCGGATTTGAACCAATTAATGCAACTTTTTCAGTCGGCTTAATTATGATTCGTGCAATTCGTTCTTTTTATGATCGAACCGGAATTAAAATTGGTTTCAAACCTGCCGGTGGAATTAGAACTGCTTCCGATGCTTTAAAATGGATTACAATTATTCGCGAAGAATTAGGAGAAGAATGGCTCACACCAAAATTATTTAGATTAGGCGCAAGTACTTTACTTTCTGATATCGAAAGACAATTACAACATTTTGCAACCGGTGGTTACGGTTCAACGAGATACAATCCAATTTCTTAACAATTATGAAAACGAAAAAAAATAATTCACCAAACTCACCGATGGATGCAAAATGGTATTACACTAACCCGGATGAGCTTTCTCCTGCGCCAGAATCAATTCCAAAAAGTATTGGCGAATTGATTCAACCAAAATATAATTTGTTTATTGGAGGAAAATTTGTTGAACCAAATTCCAAAAAATACTTCGATACAATAAATCCGGCAAATGGTAAAAAACTTTCTTCAGTTGCATCGGCAAATAAAGTTGATGTTGATAATGCAGTTAAATCTGCACAAAAAGGATTTCGTTCGTGGCAAAAAATACCTCCAACTGAGAGGTCAAAATATTTATATTCACTTGCAAGAATTGTCCAAAGAAATAGTCGTCAACTTGCAATCATTGAAACATTAGATAATGGCAAACCAATTCGTGAAACTCGCGATATCGACATTCCACTCGTTGTCCGGCATTTTTATCATCACGCAGGATGGGCAACAACTTGGCAAGAGAGTTTTCCAAATTACACTTCACTCGGCGTAATCGGGCAAATTATTCCCTGGAATTTTCCATTATTAATGTTGGCTTGGAAAATTGCACCAGCACTTGCGGCGGGAAATAGTGTAATTCTAAAACCGGCAGAATTCACTCCCCTTTCTGTATTATATTTTGCTTCACTTCTCGAACAAATTAATTTTCCAAAAGGAGTTATAAATATTATTACTGGTGGTGGTGAAACAGGTTCGTATTTAGTTAATCATCCGGATGTTGCAAAAATTGCTTTTACTGGCTCTACTGAAGTTGGTAAAAAAATAATGGTTGCGACAAGCAATACGCACAAAAAACTTTCAATGGAACTTGGCGGTAAATCTGCCTTCATTGTTTTCGATTCTGCTTCAATCGACGATGTAATTGAAGGTGTTGTTGATGGAATTTATTTTAATCAAGGACAAGTATGTTGCGCAGGTTCACGTTTAATTTTACAGGAAAATATTTATTCTGAATTCATTCGGAAATTAAAATTGAGAATGTCAAAGTTAGTTATCGGCGATCCGATGGATAAAGCAGTTGATATGGGAGCAATTAATTCTTCGCAGCAATTACAAAAAATTACAAATATGATTTCGCATGGAAAAAGCGAAGGTGCAAAAATTTGGAATCCCGATTGGGCTTGCCCGAAAGATGGCTATTGGTATCCACCAACTTTAGTTGAAAATACAACGCCCTCAAATATTTTAGTACGTGAAGAAATTTTTGGACCGGTACTTGTTGCAATTAAATTTCGAACACCAAATGAGGCAATTCAAATTGCAAACAATTCCCCTTTTGGATTAGCTGCAAGTATTTGGACTCAACAAGTTGATCTTGGTTATGAAATTTCTAAAAAACTTTTGGCTGGTACTATTTGGTGGAATTGCACAAATCAGTTTGATGCTTCGGCACCTTTTGGTGGATTTAAAGAAAGTGGATTTGGAAGAGAAGGTGGCAGAATTGGAATGTTTGAATATTTAAAACCAATAAATTCAAATTGGAAATCTTCTGCAATTCATAAACAATCGAAAAATAAACAGAATATTTCTAAACCAATTATTGATCAAACAATTAAAAATTTTATCGGTGGGAAAGAAGTTCGTCCAGATGGCGGAATGAGTGTTTCAGTAAATAGTTTCTCTGGAAAATTTTTTGGTGAAGTTCCACTTGGAAATAGAAAAGATATTCGAAATGCAGTTGAAGCAGCTCGAAATGGAAATGATTCCTGGAAAACCACGACAACTTTTAACCGAATGCAACTTTTAATGTTTCTCGCAGAAAGATGTAGTGAACGATTTAATGCAATAAGTGAAAAACTTTCCACAATGACAGGAAGAAATATTAAAAGTACAAATCTCGAAATTCAAAAAAGTATTGAACGATTAATGTATTGGGGTGGACGTGCTGATAAATTAACCGGAGAACTTGAATCAGTTAATGGATCGCATATTGTTCAAACTTGGAGAGAACCAATTGGTGTAATCGGAATTACGATACCAGATGAATTTCCATTTCTTGCATTTATTTCTAGAATTGCACCAGCACTTGCTTATGGAAATTCTATAATAGTAATCCCATCTGAAAAATATCCAATTTCAATTTCTCCATTTATAGAAATTATTCGTGCCGGAGATATTCCAACTGGTGCAATACAAATTGTATTTGGTAAAAAAATGGAACTCGCTTCTGTTCTTTCTCAGCATTCGGATGTTGATGGAATAAATTTTTTGGGAAGTGAAGAAGAATGTTATTCAATTAAAAAACTTTGCGCACAAACTGTTAAACGAGTCAATGTAAATTATGGAGTTGAAATTGATTGGTTTGATAATCAGAAGACGCAAGGAGAACGAGTTCAGCACGATAATTGTGAATCGAAAACTTTATGGATTCCCTACGGAAGTGGAATTAATTAGTTTTCTCACTCTGAGTCCTGAGCCTGTCGAAGGATCGAAGAGTGGATTGTAATAAGTGGTTGGTTCATAAAAACTAATTTCTTAATTGTTCTCTTCGATACATTCGCTAATGTGAATTACTCAGAGAACGGAAATAATGCTTGAAGAGGAATAGCTCTCTTAGTAGTTCGCCATGTTTTTTGGTGGACGTATCGAAGAGAGCAGTCGGCTAATAGGTTTTTTTAATATGTAGTTGTTACTGTAACGTAGTGTACGTTTTTCAACTTTCCAAAATCAGCAAAGGCATAATCCAAAGTTATATAAATTGCTCCGGATAATGGATAATTTATTCCAACTCCCCAAGTTAAACTTTCTTCTGATTCATCAAGAAATAAAGATTTGTAACCAACTCTTCCGAAAAACATTTTATCGTAACTTATTTCAGTTCCAATATTTACATATTCATTATTGTCGTTCGAATGAATTGCATCCAATGCGAGTGTTGCATTTAAATTTTCAAATGAGAGATAATCAACTGCAAATCCAACTCTAAAAAGCAGAGGCATATCGAAAGCATCTGTTTGATAATTTGAAGTTACATTTTGAGGACCTTGATTAGTAATATTTCCCGGTTCATTTGAAAATGTAAGATCGGAACCTTCTAATTTTAATTTTGTTCCGAAGTTTGATATTGAAGAACCAATTCTCAAACCATTCCACTCAGTTGTATAAATTGTACCAACATCAAAAGCAAATCCAGTTGCTTTTTCATTCCAAATTCCTTCTTGAACATATTTAAGTGAGCCACCTATTGCAAAACTTCCTGTTAATAATCGGGCGTAAGAAAGACTCATTGCGAGAGATTTGGCATTCCATTTTCTTCCATCACCTAATGGATAATTTTCAGTACGAACGATATCTTCCGGAGTTGTAAGTGATGTAAATGAAAATCCAATTAATCCAAAGTTTTCTAAATTTAAAATTGAAGCTGCATAATCATAATTCACATCTGCAATCCATTCCGCATGTGTGAAAGCAGAAGAACCAGTTGAATTATTACTTACAATTAAACTTGGATTCCAAAATAAAGAATGAACATCACCTTGAACTGCAACTCCGGCACTACCCATTGAAATTGCACGTGCGCTCGAACCAATTTTTAAAAACTGTGCGGCAGTTGTTCCAACTTTTGTTGTTGAACGGAAAATCTGTGCGTTTAATGAAAATGTAATCAAAAATAAAAGTGCTAAACTTTTTCTCATTTGATCACCCCAAATCTACCAATTGTTGTAGCTCCATCAGATTCAACTTGATAAATATAAACACCGTAACTTGTTCTTGCACTTTCTGAAGAAAGTAAATCCCAACTTAAATAATCTGATTCATTATCTTTTTCTAAAATTTTTACAAGTTCACCTGTGATTGTATAAATTCTTATTGTGCATTTTTTTGGAAGACTTCTAAATTGCAATTCTCTATCTCCTCTTAAGTCCGGCTTATTTGCAGGTTGTTCAAACTGGCTTGACATTACATATGGATTTGGAACTACATAAATATTTTTTAATCCATTTTGAATTTTCGTTGCATCGTAAGAAACTTTTGTTGTACTAAAACTATATTTTTCGGTTTGGCTGAATGGCCTTGTAGTTTTTCCTGTAAAATATTCACCACCGGAAATATTTACAATTGAATCTTTTGGAAGATTAAAATTAATCTCCATAAAAGTTGCAGTTGATGATCCACCATCGTACGGTGCAGGAGTTCTAATAATTATTTTTTCTCCAAATTTCCAATTGGTAATTGTTGTACCGGTTTTTCCAATAAATGAACCTATTATAGTATTATCAGTTGCGTTCGAAATTTTAAATGGTGTAATTGTAAATTTCCCATTCGGATTAGATTGAGTTCCCATTGTATCTGCCGGTTGAGAATAATTTCCATTCGCAAGTGTATCCACTTTATTAAATGTAACACGAATATCAAATGGTGCAAGTTTTGAAATTCCGATTGTAGGGGTTTTGATTGATCCAATTATTTTTGTTGAAGGAATATTAAAAGCACTTCCTTTTATGTTTAGTGCAAGTGGATCATCAGTTATAAAAAGTCGCATTCCATCAAACGATGAATTAGCATCTTGTCCCGATAAATTTTTACTATTTACAACAGGATAATATTGATATTGAATTATATATTTAATTCCTTTTACAAGAATTCCCATTGACTTTGCTTTTATCAAACCACCAATAGAGTCGACAGTAATTTTTGATGGATCGATTATAGTTCCGCTTTCAGTTTTAATTACGATAGAAGTTTTGGCAATATTTGGAAATAATAAACTTGTAAATAAAGTTTCCTTTCCGAAAAAATTTTCTTCTACAGGGGTTTCGCGAAATATTGAATAACTGAGAACTGAATCACTTCCACTTTTAATTTTACTGAATGCAAGTTTATAAGAATTATTTCCCAATGATACAGGATTCAAAACTTCTAATTTTACTTTTCCAGTTGCAACACCAGAAGTGTGAAGTAAAGTTGTACCTAAATTAATTTGGTCCGATGGATTTACAATATCTGATGCATATGCAGAAGGAACTACTTTTGCAGTATTAACATCAAATCTAAATTCTTGTGTAACTGCATCTCGTTGAATAATTGATTGCGTTTCAGTTGGAGGTAATTTTAAACTGTCAGTATAAACTCCCCTATCAAAAGCTATAACTGCGTAAAAATAAGTTTTTCCATTTGTTACAGTTGAATCAACATATTGATGTCGTAATCCACTTACATCATTTGGATCGCCCATATAATATTTTACAGAACGGCCAAGATATTCTGAAGGATGATATCCATTTACGTACAATGCCTTTTCATTTGCTGACCATGGTTTATGAAATATTGCAGCTTTCTGAGCTTTGTCGTCGTAAAGTGCTTTTCCTAAAAATGGATAACCGGCGCCATCTGTAATTGAAAATACATCACTAAAAGTATAATCTTCACTTCTATAAATTTTATAACCCATAAAATCATTTTCATTTGTTAATGGATCCAAAGCATTTTCGGAATCAGTATTCCAATACAAAGTTACTTTTCCATTTCCAGCAACTGCACGAACAATTGGTTTTGGTGGTGGTTGCGCAAATCGATAATTGGCTTCCAGAACTCGTTGCGCAATTTCAGAATTTAGAAGTAGATCATTTAAATCGGAACCCATTAAAAGTGCAATTGAAAATCTTTGACGATCACCTTGCTTTAAAGAAAAAGGACCTGAACCGTAAAGAAAAATATTATCACCTTGAATTGGCGGATAAAGTAAACTGACATCCGAAGTATCGGAAGAAATTTTATCGTACATCAAAATATCATTTTTTGGTCTGTTCGCTCCACCCCATTCCAAAGCCCAAAAACTTTTTAATCCAATTTGGTCAGATTCATTTACATCTCTAAATCCAAAATTTGGTTCAGATCCTTGCCAAGTTCCATCACTTCCAATTAATTGATCTGGCATTCCATTGCCTTCACCAAAATCTGGTGCGTTTGGATTTAAAATTCCATCAACCCCAACATCATCACGAGTTTGATCCCAATCTCCATCTTCATCGCCCGACCATCGAGCTTTTGGTTTTCCATAAACTCTCGAATATTTATTGGTATCGGCAATTCCAGTATAAGCCAATGCTTGATTTAAATAAATTCCTCTTCCTCCAAATGGATCTTCATCAATTATTCCATCGTCATCGTTATCAAGATTGTCTGTGCTATTATTTGGACTTTCAAGAAATTTATATCCGAAATAACCTGGAGCTAAATTTGGAATATCACTTTTTCTATCAGGATCCCAAGCATAAACTAAATTTCTACTTCTTTGTGAAGTGAGAACTCCATTTACAATTGTAAGATCGATGCCATCTTTAAAAACCGTTCCTTCTCTTGAAGGAATAAAAGATGCAGCATCGTCAGAATAATTTCTATCTCCACCAACGTGTGGATCGCCAAACATTCCGAAATAAACTTTTGGTAAAGTTTTAGGACTAGAATTTTCCGCAGTATAGACTAAAAATATAATATCTTCAGCAAGTGGATTTGAAAATTGAAAAGTCCGAACTTCTAAATTTAAACCAAGTCCTCTTTTTGTTGAATCATCAGCAAAAGGATAATATTCCCAATCTTTTTTTGTGTAGTCATCAACTACATAATATAATTCTTCATCAGGAACTGTAGAATTTCCACCAAGAAAAGATGGATAGACATATTGATTTAATCCGGAATTGTACCAACTTTCCGGCCATGATGGTGGACGAAGTCTTAAATCGTTTCCAACTTTGGCTCGAGCTCCCCAACTTGCAACATCAGGTTGTCCCGTTGCTGAATAACCAATTTTTGGCAACCAACCCCATTTTGAACCATCCGTACCATATTCGCCATCAGATGGAGAATCAAATCCTTCAGTAACTATTTTTATAGAATCAACTGTCTCACGTTTTGCTTTCGGTACTTTTGCTCCGACAAGTGGGCCAAATTCATAACCATATCCAAGGCCATTCCAAACTAAATCTAATACATTTCCTGAAATTCCTGGCCGACTTATTGAACCAGTATTATAAAGAATTGTTTTAATTTTATTTCCCTGAATAACCAAACTTTTTATTTCTGATCGATATCCAATTGATTTACGTAAGCGTAAATTAAATTCTCTTCTTGATAATTCATATTGATGTAATTCAGAAGGAGTTAATCCTTTTGCATCAGTTGTTTCAAAACTAATTTTTTTATTCGACTGAGAATTAATTAACAAAGTAGAAATTAAGAAAACTAAAAATATTTTTATTTTCATAAACTAATTTTTTAATTAAAAGTATAACATAAATCCAAATCTGACTAAACGAGGACGACTAACATTTATTGGATCGATATAATAATTCGTAATTGCTTCAAGTGGAATTAAACCAGCATGACCTTTATTTATGCGACTTGTGATTTGATTAAACTGAGTTGGATTTGCAACAACATCTGCATTGTACAAAGCTCTTCCACTGTTGGAATAAACATCAACTTCATTTTGGGTATCAAATATATTATCGATTTGAGTTAAAACTTTTATTCTATATCCGAGATACTTAATTGTTTTCTCAGCTTTCAGATCTACAGTATATTGAAATGGTTTATTTGCACTATTTTGAATAAACTGAGTTTGTTGAAGTGAAAGACTAGCAGGAATTGAAGGTGTGTATGGCGAACCAGATTGTAGTCTGACAATTGTGCTTACAGAATAATCATCCGTTTCGGTATAAGAAAAAGTTGAATTTAATGTATGTGTGCGATCGAAACTTAATGGAACTAAAAATGTTTCAGCGCTTTTACCAGACTTTTCGCTATAAAAGAAATCCTCTCTTGGTTCAGTTCTGTTTCCTTCAGCAATTGAAAAAGTATAATCGACAGTCGAATTAAAATTACTTCCTGCAATTCTTCTTTGGAAAAGTGAAATTGTAATTCCGCGAGTATTAGCATAATCAAGGTTTGTTAAAACTTCGTAACTTAAATCCCCTTTTGCAGTAATTACAATTTGTCTGAAAATATAATCTCGAACATCTTTTTGAAAACCAACAACTTCAAGTCGAATATCAGAAGTTAATGCTTGTTGAAGTCCAATCTCGTACTGAACACTTCGTTGTGGTTTAACATTTGGATTTCCAAAAATCGGTCGAACTCCATCTGGTGCTCTGTAATTTGGATTTGTATAAACCGAGGATAAATTTCCAAACTGATAGAAATGTCCGTATGAAAATCTAATCACACCTTGATCAGTAATTGGATATGCAATACTCAATCTCGGGCTGAAACTTATTTTTGGTTTTGTATCAACCAAATCTTTTACAAGAAATAAAGTATCTTTCATTGTAAGCGCTTCACTTAAATTCGAATTATATTTTGCTGCAGGATCTTCGTATTCAAATCTTATTCCGCCATTTAAAATTAGTGATTTCCAAAATTCTAGCTTGTCTTGAATATATCCGGAGATTTGAATTGGTTGTCGTTTATAATAAGTATATCCAGAAGCAACATCAGGAATTTTAGCTTTATATTTTATACTGTCGTTATATAAGTCTTGAAAATTATTAATAACTTTTGTTGGATTAGTTATATCGACAAATTGAAGAGTATAACTTTCAAGTTCAAGATTATGTTTTCGTAATTCAAATCCTGTTTTTATTTCGTGACTTCCTGATTGAGCTACGAGATCAAACTTTAAACCTAAAGATGAAGATTTTAAAAACGTTCTTCCCAGAGAAGTTCCACCAGTTAGAAAACTTGTTGATGGTAGTGAAGTTTGATAAAATCCTGGCAAATAATCAGGGTCATCAATACTTTCGCGATAATAAGTTTTATCAGTTGAGTTCGCCAATGAACCTTTTAGTGTATAAAACATTTCATTGGAAAGTGTATGAGTAAAATCAAAAGTTTGAATTAATGAAGTTGAATAATTTGTTGGTCTTCCATTTGGATTGTAACGATAGGAATAATAAAATGCATCTTGACTTTCACCTTTATCGGCAATCATTTCATATTTTAATTTTACTGTCGGGCTGAAGTTATAACTTAGATTTCCCTGCCAATTCCAACTTGTAAACCAATTAAGTGGAAGTAAAGCACCATCACCAGTTGGTAATCCTTTTTTATCAGAAGTATCATTTGCAATTGGATTAAAATAAAATGGATCGCTTAAATTTCCTTTTCGCGGATCTGTGTGATAAACAAAATTTCCACCGGCATCTCTTAATGGGATTCCTAAAGAATCATATTTTACTTCCTGCCAATTTAAATCTGAAGCATAAGCATAAAAATCTTCAGGATTATACAATCGTAAACCATAAAGCCAACCATTATCATTTCTATAAACTGATGAAGTGTAAAATTTTAATCCGTCAATAAATAATGGACCACCAAAAGTAAGTTCAACTCTTTGTTTATTTAATGGATCAATTTTATCTATATGTGGATAAATATCTTTATTAGAACTAACATAATCGCCAGTTAAAGTTCGAATGCTTCCATTATATTTATCTGAACCTTCACGAGTTACATAATTAACAATTCCACTTAACGCATTTCCATATTCAGCACTAAAAGTTCCAGTTGAAATTGAAACTTCCTGCAATGCATTTGTTGCAATATCAACACTACTTTGATTGTTGTATGGATTATTTAATGAGACACCATTTAACGAATAAGAAATTTCATTACTTCGTCCTCCACGAACATGAATTCCTCCACCATCACCAACAACAATTCCAGCTTGCAAACCGATAACTTCTGCAACACTATTAATAGGAAGTGTTTCAAAATCTTCCGCAGAAATTGCAACAACAGGATTTGTTTGATCTTGTTTTATAAGCGGACGCTGACTTTGTACAATTACTTCAGATAATTCAACAGTTGACTCTTTCATCGTTACATTTTGAATTGATGTATAATCTGCAGAAACTTTTAAATTTGTAACTTTTACTTGCTGATAACCTATTATTGAAATTGTTAAAGTATAAGTATTTGGTGGGACATTAAGAATTACATAATTTCCATCAACATCAGTAACTGTACCAAGATTAGTTCCATCAACACGAATTATTGCGGAAACAAGTGGCTCGTTATTTTTATCGGAAACAATTTTACCTACAATTTTTCCTGTAACACCTGCATAAACTTGAAAAGTAAAAATGCAAACAAGAAATACCGGCGATAATTTTTTAAGGATTTCTTTAATAAATTTTCTTAAATTCATTCTAAATATTTGTAAGTTTCAAGTAGTTATATATATTGTTATTATAATGTTTTCAATATAGAAAATGAATATTTTTAATACAAAAGGAATTTTAATTATGAAAAAACTATTTTTAATTTTTGTTCTATTTTTAGTTTTAACCCCCTCAGAAACTAATTCTCAGTGGAATTCAAAATGGAAAGAAGTTTATGCCACTTATGATGATGAATCAAATGGTACTGGAGATCAAACTGTAGGAGTTGCTGTTTTAAAAGAAAATACTTTTATAGCACTTGTAACTAGAAGAAATTCTTTATCCTTTTTAGTTCCTTATTTAAATGCCGATTCTGCTAAAGGTCGTAAAATGGATTATGGTTATAATCCTTCAACCCTTGGCATTTTCAAAAAATGGGGCTCTGGTTTTGATGAAGTTTCAATGCTAAATGCATGGCAAGTTGCGATCGGTCCTGATTCATTAATTTATGTTGCCAATAATGATGAGAACCATAACATACTTGTCTTTGCACTTAAAGATACAATTGAATCTGTTGATTATAGAACTGAAACAGGAACGAATGGAATTTTTTCAATTCATGTTGATAAAAATGGATATGTTTATGTTCTCAATGATACAAGTTTAAATAAAACAAATGACTTAAAAATATATCCACCAAAAAATCAATGGAGTGCAGATAGAAAAACTAACCCAATTAGAACAATTGATTTACCAGATGGGATTTATAAAGGAGTTGTAACGAGCAACAATGGAAAAGTTTTATTTATCAGTAATTATCAAAATAGAAATGTTTACAGATACGATGGTTCTCCAACAACTGGATATGTAAAAACAAATACTTTTCAATTTAACACTCTCAAAGATACAGTTTTACAAATCTCTAATATTGATACAGCATCAGTTTTGGGATTAGGATTCAACGACAGCAAAGGATTACTTTTTGTTGCGAGTTCAAAATTATTTGGTGGTTCAAGTTGGTATAAATATGGTAGAATTTATATGTTGAGCGCAAAAACCGGAGCAGTTCTCGATACAATCGATCAAGCAAAATGGAATTTTACATTAACCGGTGGATATAATTTACGTTCAGGGGGAATTACTCCGGGTAATGTCTCGGGATATACATCATCTTATGATGTTGATATAGATGAAAAAGGAAATTTATATTTGCAATCGTTTTATGGCTGGACAATTGAAAAATGGAAATATGATGGGATACTTCCTACAATTACAAAAATTGAAAAAGTTGAATCAGCAATTCCAATCGACTTTCAGCTTTATCAAAATTATCCAAATCCATTTAACCCGAAAACTACAATTAGATTTTCACTGTTAAATGATTCAAAAATAAATATCTCCATTAAAAATATTTTGGGACAAATAATTTTTACTCCGGTTAATGAAGTAGTTTCTCGTGGAGTTCACGAATTAAAAATTGATATGAATCAATTTCCAAGTGGAACTTATTATTATACAATTTCGAATGGAAGTGAAAGTTTGACGAAGACGATGATGTTGATAAAATAATTTTAATTAAAACAATTTACAATCTTTAATTATCAAATACGTTTGTCATTACGAGCGATAGCGAAGCAATCTATTCTTTGGGATTGCTTCATCCCAATAAATCGGGATTCGCAATGACACTCTTCGACAGTCTTAGAGTAACACATTATAATCGTCATGCTGAGCTTGTCGCCTGCCTGCCGCAGGCGGGAAGCATTGCTTCATTAAAACTAATTTTTGTGTTATTGTTTCTCGCTTTGTTTTAAGAATACAAAAGTAAACTCCACTTGTTAAGTTTGATGCGCTGAACTTTACTGTATGTTCTCCCTTTCACTTCTTGCTACATTCCAAATGCGAGTCTCGTCCAGTGAGCAGTTCAGATAATTGTCTACCTTTCCTAAATTGAATGTTGCTGACCCTGCGTTGATAGTGTTAAGTGCGACGACTGTATAAAATAGGCTACCATTGCGGTAAAAGTTGTAATTGTAGCCATTGTTTACCCAAGCCAAATGTGTCCATTCGCCTGTGGTGAAAAAGTTTACCGGTGTGAAGCCGACAGTCTCAGTACTGCCGTTAAAGCTAGAAAAAACAAGTTGCTGTTGTAAATCCAAACTTAAGGTCCTCTGGTGTTGGGATCTCCATTTTGACTGCCAAGTATGGAGCGAAAAGAATTATTTCTGGAAATCGCAGTTGGGCGCACCCAAGTTTCAATTGTCCAAGTACCAGAAGCCACAAGGAAAAGCTCATTAATGGAAGCGTAATCATTAGAACCATCAAAACTTAATGCATTTTGTGCGCTTGCTTTAATGCAAAATGTAAAATAAAAATTAGTAAATGTCTTTTCTTTATAGATTTCATAAATATTTGTTAAATAGTAATTATATATTATTTCATCCGAATCCATCGAATGAGTTCTTTAAAGTTTGGTTTTTTTCCAGTAAAAAGAATGCCAACTTTAAATATTTTACCGGCAGTAATCATCATCCCGTAACCAGACGCAAATAATAAAATTAAAGTTGATATAATTTCAAAAGTTGGTGGCGTTTGAATACTTAATCTCAACATCATTAAGGATGAAGTAAAAAATGGGATATATGATAAAATTTTTACAAATAAAGCATTTGGTGATTGCATTACGGGAACAATTAATAGTAACGGAATTACAATTATCATACTTAAATATCCAGTTATCTGTTGTGCATCTTGTTCGGATGAAGAGAGTGAACCAATTGCAATATATAGTGAAGCAAATAAAAAATATCCACCAACTAAATATGCAACTGATAAAATTAAATTTAGTGACTCGATAGTAAATATATTTTCGGAAGAAACAAAAGTAGCTGCAACAAATAATATTATCCAAAATCCAACCATTGATAATCCAAGCAAACTTAATCCAATTATTTTTCCACTTAATAATTCTTTTGGCGAACAAGAGGATAAAAGTACTTCTACAAGTTTATTTGTCTTTTCTTCAACCAAACTTCGTACCATCATTTGTCCGGTTGTCATAACAAGAAGAAATAGAAGCATATTTAAAATGTAACCGGAAAAAAAAGTTTCCAATGCTCCCTTTTCTTTACTTTCATTTTGCGATGTTACTTGAACAGTCGAAAGATTAATTTTAGGTTTATATTTTTTTACAATTGAATAATCATATCCTGCTTTTTGTAAACTGTTCGCAAAAATAATTTCTTCGATGGCAGCTTGCATTCTTACCTGATCGGTGCGATTCATTATATTTTTACTGCCAAATTCAACTTCGACTTTTGAATCATTAACTAATGTTTTGCGAATAAATATATATCCTTCAATTTCATCTGAAAGTGTTTGTGAGATTGCAGATTTTTTTTGACTTTCAGAATTACTCTCAATATTATTAAAGCTTATTAAATTATATAAAGGTTTCCCGGAAGGTAATTTGTATTTATTCGCTAAAGTTGTATCTAAAGAATTATTTATAAATCCGTACGCATCTATTATTGCAAATGCTTTTGAAATTTCTTCTTCGCTGTCTGAAAAATAAATTGGAATATAAATTGAACCGAACATAAATAAAGGGACAATCAAAAGACTCGCAATAAAAGATTTCTTTTTTACTTTTTCTAAATATTCCCAACGAGCAATTGCGTAAGTTTTAATCATTTAATTTTCTTTAACGACTCTAACTGAAGATAAAAATATTGTCTGCAAAGAAGGTTCAACAAATTCAAATTTTCTAATATCGATTCCGCTTGATATTGAATTGATAAATTCTTTTGTAGAAATATTATCAATCAATTCACATTCGAGATAATTTTCATACAAATGTAAATTTGTAATATTCTCGTTAGACTCAAATATTGTTTTGTTTCCGCTAAATTCAATTCTAATAGTTTTAAATCCGAATTTTTTCTTTACTTCAGCTAAGTTTCCTTTTACAACAACTTTTCCTTTATCAATAATTACAATCGAATCGGAAAGTTTTTCAGCAGCTTCCATTTGATGAGTTGAAAAAATAATAATCTTCCCACTTTGTTTTAACTCCATCATAATTTCCTTTAATAACATTTGATTCAATGGATCTAATCCACTAAATGGTTCATCTAATATTATATATCTAGGATCGTGAAGAATAGAAATTATAAACTGAATTTTCTGCTGATTCCCTTTTGAAAGTTCACAAACTTGTTTCTTCGCATAATTTTGTAAATCAAATCTCGCTAACCATTCCAGCCCAAGTTTAATCGATTGCGAAACAGGAATATCTTTTAATGATGCGAAGTATGTTATGACATCGAGTATTTTATTTTTTTGATAAATTCCTCTTTCTTCTGGAAGGTAGCCGATTTTATTTCTAAGTGAATTTTCAAACAAGTTTCCGTCGTAAGTAATTGTTCCACTTTCTGGAAGTAGAATCGAAAGAAGCATTCTAATTGTAGTACTTTTTCCCGCACCATTTGGACCGAGGAGTCCAAATATTTCTCCCTGCTTCACATCAAAAGACAAATCGTTTACAGCAGTTACACCATTAAAATTTTTGACAAGATTTTTTACAGAGATCATCTACAAATTATTTTTGAGCAATAACATGGAAATATTGTAATGTGCCAGATTTGAATGAATTATAAACTCGTGTTCCTTTTACACCTGCAAAATCTTTAAAAGTTTTTCTGATAAATTTTGGAACTCTCTTATTTATTACTTCTTCTTTTTTTATAGAAATATCATCAAGTGCTTTAATTACATTCTCAGTAATATTTTCAGAATGAATAATTTTGAATCCAGATTCATTTGTAATTTTTACAACTTCATTCCATTCTTCAATAGTACAAAGATCTGCCCAACAAAAATAACCAGTTGATTTTAAAACGCGAAAAACTTCATTTGTAAATTTTTTTCTTGAGCCGTAGCAATGAGATGATTCTACATTATAAACAACTTCGAATTCATTTTCAGAAAAAGGAATATTTTCTGAATCACCTACTTTGAATGATAAATTTGGTGAGTTAAATATTTTATTGCAAAGTTGAATTGCATTTGGAGAAATATCAATTCCAATTAATTGCTTTGGTTTTAAATATCTCGCAACAAAAGATGCTCCTCCTCCTCTTCCGGATCCAACTTCTAATATTTTTTTGCCTTCAACTGAAATCGAGGAAAGAACTTTATTATAAAGCTGAATAAAAAGTCGATTTATCTCATCCTCATTTTGTAATGAAATATTTAATCCATTACTAAATCCGTAATTCATAAATATTAATTCCGGCTCTCGATTATTTCTGGAAATAAGTTGGTACCAGTTTTTCCAAATAATTCTTTTCGCGAGTGAAGAATTGCTTACAAGAATTCTATAAATCTGAGTTAACATATTTTATGGTGTAATTCTATTAATCATTCTTGGGAATGGAGATGTTTCTCTGATATGTTCCAAACCACAAACCCAGGAGACTGTTCTTTCGAGACCAAGTCCAAAACCGGAATGTGGTACCGTTCCATATTTTCTTAAATCGAGGTACCAATTAAATGCTTCCATTGGCAATTTATGTTTTTTAATTCTTTCCTCTAATTTTGTCAAATCATCTTCGCGCTGGCTTCCGCCAATAATTTCACCGTAACCTTCCGGAGCAAGAACATCAATCGCGAGAGCCAATTTATCATTTTCAGGATCACGTTTCATATAAAATGCTTTTATTGCAGAAGGATATCTGTGGACCAAAACCGGACGATCAAATTCCTGTGAAATAATAGTTTCATCAGTTCCACCAAAATCATTTCCCCACTCAAATGCGATTTCTTTTTTTAGTAGAATTTTTACTGCTTCATCATAACTAATTCTTGGAAAAGGTCTTTTTACATTTTGAAGAAATTTTGTATCTCTTTCCAAAGTTTGAAGTTCTGCAGATTTATTTTTCAATACACGGCCAACTATATATTCAAGAAAATCTTCCGCTAAATCCATATTATCATTTAAATCATTGAAAGCAACTTCAGGTTCAATCATCCAAAATTCTGTTAAGTGGCGGCGAGTTTTAGATTTTTCTGCTCTGAATGTCGGACCAAACGAATAAACTTTCCCGTGTGCCATTGCAGCAGCTTCGGCGTAGAGCTGACTTGATTGTGTTAGATATGCTTTTCCCAAATCAAAATATTCAGTTTCAAATAAAGTTGAAGTTCCTTCGCAAGCAGCTGGTGTAAAAATTGGGCCATCAATTAATGTAAATCCTCTTCCATCAAAAAAATCTCGCATTGCTCGAATTAATTCATGACGAATACGAAGAATTGCATGTTGACGAGCTGAACGCAACCATAAATGTCTTCGTTCTGCAAGAAATTCAATTCCATGTTCTTTTGGAGAAATTGGATATTCTAGTGCGATTTGAATTATTTCCATACTTGCTACATCAATTTCAAATCCACCGGGAGCTCTTTTATCTTCTTTAACTTTTCCGGAAATAATTATGGAAGACTCTTGTGTGAGTGTTAATGATTTTTGAAATAATTCTTCACCAACATTTGGTTTAAAAACTACACATTGGCAAATTCCGGTTCCATCCCGAATAACAAGAAAATTTAACTTCCCTTTGTTTGTGGAATTGTAAACCCAACCTTTTAAAACAACTGTCGAGTCGATGTGATTTGATAATTCATTTATATAAGTTTGTGACATAATTTCGAAATTTAATTAAAAAAGCGGGAGTTTTTCAGATAAATATTTCAACTCATCTGCAACATTTTTTCTATTGGAATTCGTGCTTTTGAAATAATTTCATCTGATAAAATGATTTCTGGAGTTCTATTTTTCATACAAAGATATAATTTCTCCAACGTATTTTTCTTCATATGCGGACATTCGTTACAAGCACAATTCGCTTCAGGCGGAGCAGGAATAAATTTTTTTTCCGGACAAACTTTTTTCATTTGATGAATTATTCCAACTTCGGTTGCGACAATAAATTTGCTATTCGGACTCTGCTGTACATATTTTAAAAGTGAACTTGTTGAACCAATAAAAAAAGCTTTATCCAAAATATGTTCTTCGCATTCCGGATGTGCAATTAGTTTAGCGCCAGGATTTTCCAAAAGAAGATTAATAATTTTCTTTTCGCTGAAAGTTTCATGAACAATACAACTTCCATTCCAAAGGGTCATTTGTCTGCCAGTTTTTTTCATTAAGTAGGCGCCCAAATTTCTATCTGGTGAAAATAATATTTGCTTCCCTTCTGGAATTTGTCGAATTAATTTTTCAGCATTACTCGATGTACAAATCAAATCACTTAATGCTTTAACTTCTGCAGTACAATTAATATATGTAATTGTAAAATGTTCAGGATTTTCTTCGCGAAAATTTTTAAAAAGTGGTGCCGGACAATCATCAGCCAAAGAACAACCTGCATCCAAATCGGGAAGTAAAACAAGTTTATTTGGATTTAATATTTTTGCAGTTTCTGCCATAAAATGAACTCCGGCAAAAACAATTACATCAGCAGATGTTGTAGCGGCGCGACGAGCTAATTCTAAACTATCACCAACAAAATCTGCCAAATCCTGAATTTCAGATTCCTGATAATAATGTGCAAGAATAACTGCATTCAAATCTTTTTTTAAATTTAATATTTCTGTTCTAAAATTTAATGGGTTCACTTCAGAAATAATTTCTTCAACTTCCGTTTTCATAATATTTAAATTTAAAAATCATTTAGAGATTTATCAATGATTACTCTTGATTGCTTTTTCAATACTTTTAATAACTTGCTCAGAAGTAATTGAAGTTATTAGATGATCTTTTGCACGAACTCCAATATGCCTCGGATGTGGTGGCTTCCATTCTTTCGGATCATTTTTTGCATGGAATGAAACTGTTGGTACACGTTGCGATGAGGCGATGTGCAATGTACCTGTATCGTTACATAAAAATAAATTTATATTTTGCAGAAAAGCTGTAAAAATTCTTAATGGCATTAATGGTGCGACTTTAACTTTATTAATTAAAAGTGATTCGAATTCCCGACATAAATCAATTTCATTTTTGCTGATTATAAGAACTATTAAATATTTATTCTGCTTAATAAAATAATTTAAAGCTTCAGAAAGTACAGTTAAAGGTAATCGTCGGGAAATATCTAGTGTACCAAAATGAACTCCAATTACTTTCTTTTTATTTTTTTTATTAATTTCCTTAAATATTTTATTTCCTTCTTCTCTTTCAGCCTTATTTAAAATAAGATCATATTCTTTTCCGTTAGGTTTAACTCCAATTGACTTAATTGTTTCTAAATTTCTTTCAATTTGATGAATTTGTTTATCACTTCGGTATGCGAGTAAGTTGTATATAACTTCTTTTCTAGCTTTAACAAATTTATTATTGTTCGGTGCGAGAATAATTTTTGATTTTGATAATAGTGCAATTAAATCTGAGCTTGTTGAACGGGAAACTGTATTTAATATAATTGTACAGTCATATTTTTGACGAATATCTTTATAAAATTTAATTGCATAGGAAATATTCCATCGCATAATACTTTCTCTGAAAACAATAATTTTATCGACATTTGGATTTTCTAAAATAACTGGTAAAGTGTATTCTCGCACTACAATTGAAATAAATGAATCAGGAAAATTTTTTCTTAATGCACGTAATCCCGGAGTTATTAAAAGTAAATCTCCTAATTGATCGTGCTGTCTAATTACAAGAATTCTTTTTAAAGAATTCAAATCAATATTTTTGTTTAATAATTTTGGTGGGGAGAGTAATAATGATATAAATCTTAAAACTGCAATTTTGATTGCATTTTCTAAATATTTCATAGACTAAGATTATTTCTTATCAGAAATATCTTCAAAATCTGCATCTTCAATATTTTTGTATTTCTTTTTTTCCGGTGTTTTATTATTAATTACTGGCTTGTTACTAGAAAATACTTGCCTAAACCAGATTATTAATGACCAGAGGATTTTTACTGAAACATAAAATATTAACGAATATAAAATAAATCTTATCATTATAATGGCTCTGGGTTAAAATATTCAACTGCGATTTTTCTTGGAGATGTAATTGCCTCAACTAATAATTTGAGATCTTTTTTATTATTTACAAAATCAATATCAGAAGCATTTACAACTAAAAGAGGTGCCGCCTTGTATCTGAAAAAGTAATAATTATATGCTTCGCTTAGTTGAGTAATATATTTTTCAGTGATTGGACTTTCAAATGAACGTGCTCTTTGTTGAATATTTTTCATTAATCTTGTGACATTTGATTGCAAATATACAACAAGATCAGGTGGTTGGATATTTTTTTCTAAATTTGAAATCAGAGCTTCATATAATTTCAGTTCATCATCTTGCAAATTTAAATATGCAAATATTTTATCCTTATCAAATATATAATCTGATATCACAGTATTTTGGAATAAGTCAATTTGAGATATTTCCTGTTGTTGACGATACCTACTTAACGTAAAATATATTTGAGTTTGAAATGCATATCTTTTTTTATCAGTATAAAATCTTTCGAGAAATGGATTTTCATCAAAATTCTCCAAAATTAATCTTGAGTTAAGTTGTTTCGAAAGTATTTGAGCAAGTGTGGTTTTCCCTGCTCCAATTACTCCTTCAATAACAATGTAACGAAGTTGATTCATACTAATATATTTTTTTCAACTATTATTTGAACAACTCCAGAATCATTACAACTTTTAAGTAATTGTAAAATTGATTTTTGAATGCCGGGAATTATTACTGAATTATCTATTTCAGCAAAAGGAATCAATACAAATTTCCTTTCACTTATTCTTGCATGAGGAATTAATACCTCATTTGTATTAATAATTTTATCTCCGTATAAAAGTATATCTATATCAATTAATCTCGGTCCGTTTTGAAATGTTGTCTTTCTTCCCATTTCAGTTTCGATATTTTTTATAATTTTATAAAGTTCGATTGCGCTAAATGTAGTTTGCAATTTTACAACTGCATTTATAAAATTATCCTGGTTTAAATATTCACGAGGTTCTGTTTCATAAAAAGAAGATAAAGCTACAAATGTTATCTCTGAATTAGATTTTAATTTATCGACAGCAACAATTATATTTTCAATTTTGTTTCCAATATTGGAACCAAGCCCTAAATATATAGTGACTTCAGAATTCATCTAATTCTTTCTTCAACTAGTTCAATTTCTACAGAATCAATAATTGTCATCGTTGGTGGATTTAGCTTTCTTAATTTAATTTTAATTTTATGAATTTTATTAAATTTATCAAACAATTTTTTAATTACAGAATAAGCTAATGATTCTAGGAGATTATGACGAGTTGTTTCAATTTCATTAACTACTAAAGAGTAAACTTCCTCATAATTAATCGTTTCATTTATATTATCAGTTGTTTTTGCAATCTCAACATTACAATGTAAGTCAACATCAACTTCAAAATTATTTCCCTTTTCTTTTTCATAATCATGAACTCCATGATATGCAAATATTTTTAAATTATTAATTCGAATAATACTTTCTTTCATTTTGAACTTAACTTTTGAATACCAAAATTTATTCTGGCTAACACTTTCGTTTTTCCTAATAATTCTGCCATATGAAAAACAGATGGACCAACATTTGTTCCAGAAATTAATAATCTTAATGGATTTATTATTATACCAGGTTTAACTTGAATATTTACTGCAAACAATTTTAAACTTTCTTCAATTTTTACTGATGTGAAATCTGTAATCTTTTCTAATTCGGCAACAAAACTCTTTATTGTATTTACAGTATCATCTTTCCAATTTTTTAAAATACTTTCTTCTGTGAATGAGGTCGGCTCTTCATAAAAATATTTGCAGAGATTTACAAAATCAGTTAAAACTAATACTCTTTCTTTCATTAAATTTATTACCTTTAGAATATAGTCTTCTGGATATTTAAGCCAACCTTCTTTATCAAATTCATTTCTCAGAAGAATAAATATTTCTTCTGCAGAAAGTTTTCTGATATGTTGTTGATTGAGCCACTGCAATTTTTCAATGTTAAAAATTGCTCCAGATTTTCCTATTCTTTCGAGTGTAAATTCATTTATCAATTCATCAAATGAAAATATTTCCCTATCATCGCTTGGATGCCAACCGAGAAGTGCAATAAAATTTATAATCGATTCTTTTAAAAATCCTTTCGCTCTAAAATCTTCAACTGCAACATCGCCTTGTCTTTTACTTAATTTACTTTTATCGGGATTTAATAATAATGGAAGATGAGCAAACAGCGGAACTTCCCAACCAAAAAAATTATAAAGTAAAATATGTTTCGGTGTACTCGGTAACCATTCCTCACCACGTATTACATGCGATATTTCCATGAAATGATCATCAACAACAACTGCAAGATGATATGTTGGAAATCCATCAGTTTTAATAATTACTTGATCATCTAAAATTTTATTTGCAATAGAAACTTTTCCACGCACAACATCTTCAAATATAGTTTCTCCAATCAACGGAATCTTCATTCTAATCACATGTGGTGTATTATTATTTAATTTTTCAATTACTTGTTCAGGATTAAGTGAACGACATAATCTATCATACGAAGGAGGAAGATGCATTTCGATTTGTTTTGCGCGAACTTGTTCCAATCGTTCATGAGTACAGAAACATTGATATGCATTTCCACTTTCTACAAGTTGACGAGCATGCTTCTTATATATTTCTAATCTTTGCGATTGAATATAAGGACCATAATCTCCCTCTTTATATGGACCTTCATCATAATCGACACCGGACCAATTTAATGTTGAAATTAAATTTTCAACAGCTCCTTCTACAATTCTATTTTGATCGGTATCTTCAATTCTGAGTAAAAATTTCCCACCATTTTTTTTTGCAAATAAATAATTATAAAGTGCAGTCCGCAATCCTCCAACGTGTAAAAACCCTGTTGGGCTTGGAGCAAATCGTGTACGTATTTGTTTCATTAATTTTGTAAAAGATAACAAAATAATTTTGATTTTATTTTAGAAGTTAAATTGGAAAGTTAAACGAGCAATTAAATTATTTTCTCTTGTTTTAATCTCACCCTCTTTTGCTTTGTAACTAACAAGCCAAATATTTGGTATATAATGAACATTTTTATTTGGCGCATAATCCAAACCAAAAATCATCATAGTTTCAGTAAATCCGCTATTTGTAATTTCAGTATCAGGATCATACATATCGTACCTTCCAACAAAAGTTAGATTGGTTTCAGTTGGTAATTTGTATTTAACATAAACTGAAGTCGAAATAGGAACTATTTTTTTTGTTTCACTAATTTCATTTGTTCTATTAAAATAATCAATCCCAACTCCAATATTATCAACTTGATATCCAATTACAGTTTTAATAACATAATTGCTCAATGTTGAAGTTACTCCTTCGTAATCTGTATAAATTTCTGTAATTAATCCTGTAATCGGAGTTGTATTTACTGCGAGAAATACTTTTTTCTGACGATTTTTTTCGGAAGTAAGTCCCGAACCATTTGCAATCATAGCTACATAATTTGTGTTCCATTGTTCAAATAATTTTCCACGAAGTGATACTCCAAATTCTGCTGGATTTCCAACTCCTCGAAGATCGGGAGACGATTTTTCTAACGAACGAAATCCCCAATTTCTTTCAGATATTCCCCATGACCATGTTGCAGTTGGAACAAGTCCTATTGATAAATTATGATTTCCAAAAATATTCTTCCATTCGACAAATGCATTTTTTACAAAAAGTCCCATTCTGTTTTTTGAATCCAATGAACCTTCATTTCCTTCAATTAAAAAATTAAGTATAAATGTTTCTGATAAATTGTTGGAATAACTTAAATTAAATCTTCGCAATTCAAAAGCTTGGTGGTTTTTTGATATTCCTGAATACTGAGTTGAAGTTCCAGTACTATCGCCATTCATCTTATAATAATAATCTCCAAAAATAACACCTTTATAATTACTAGCAGATTCTTGAGAACGGCTTAAATTCAAAAATATTATTAAAGTTAAGAAAAGTATTTTTTTAAGATAATTTTGCATTTTCATTTTATTTTTATTTTAGATTTAATCTTGTACATGTGCAATATCGAGAATTATTTTTGGATTAAGAATATTAATTTATCATTGAATAAATTTAAATTAATTTTTATCGCACTATTTTGTTGCTATTTATTACTTATTTTGAAATATCTGTAATGCAAACACTCGATTTACATGGAATTAAACATTCTGAAGTTGAAGCTCTCGTTGAAAACTTTATCTTAGTTAATGAACGTCCATTAAAAATTATTACTGGTTCAAGTAATGAGATGAAAAAATTAACTCATCAAGTATTAAAGAAATATAATTTTAAATACATTTACCCTAATGACTTTAATTTAGGCGAGCTACTTATTTACGATTGATTTTTTATTTATCAGATAATATTCTTTTTTTCCTCATTCTCAAATTCAACATTTCTACAAAAAGTGAAAATGCCATCGCAAAATAAACGTATCCTTTTGGAACGTGAACACTAAAAGATTCAACTACAAGTAAAACTCCAATCATCAATAGAAAAGAAAGTGCAAGCATTTTTACAGTCGGATGTTGATTTACAAAATCACTGACAATCTGTGAAAATATCATCATAAAAATTATTGATGCAATAATTGCGAGAATCATAATTGAAACATTCGAGACTAAACCAATTGCTGTTAAAATTGAATCGAATGAGAATACTAAATCTAAAAGTATAATTTGAAGAATTACCAAAGTAAAAATATTTTTTTTACTTTTTACTTCATTCTTTGTTTCTTCACCTTCAATTTTTGAATGAATTTCGGTTGTACTTTTTGCCATCAAAAATAATCCACCAAGTAAAAGAACAATATCTCTTCCACTGAATCCAACTCCGAGAATAGTAAATAATTTTATATTTAATCCAACGATAAATGAAATTAATAAAAGAAGTAAAATTCTCATTATTAACGCTAACCATAATCCAAGAGTTCTAGCTTTTTTCTGTTTTTCTTTTGGAAGTTTTTCTGCAATAATCGAGATAAAAACTATATTATCTATCCCAAGAACTAGTTCAAGTAAAAACAGAGTTGAAAAACTAATTAATCCTTCAATTGTAAAGATTGCCTGCATGTCTGTAAAGTTCATATGTGTATAATTTATTTAATATTGATTTATAAAAATTTAAAAACTAAAATTGCTACAAAAGTTGGTAGCATTGCCGCAACAAAAAGTCTAACATTGCTAATTGCACCATCTTCAAAATTGTTTTTTAAAATCGAAAATCCTGCTGGATTTGGAGCATTTGCAATAATCGTCATTCCACCACCGGTAACGGCACCTGCAACAATTGCATATTTAAACTCATCACTAATGCCTTCCACTAAAGAAGCCAAATAAGTTATGGCAGCATTATCGGTAATTGTAGTTAATGCGATAGCTCCAAAATAAATTGCATCTAAACCCATTTCGGAAAGAATTTTTTGCAACCACCATTGTTGCTGACCACCGAGTACAATTAATCCTGAAAGAAAAAATGCAATCATTAATCCTTCGCGAATCAATAATTTATTTTGATATTGTGGATATGCATTTGTTATTCCAAGAAAAAATAAAAATATCGAAAGAAATATTACCGGATGATGTGAATAATAAACTATTCCACTTAATAATAACAGATGAACTACAATTGTAGATTTCGGTAAAATTAAATTTTCTTGAATTGGTTTGGATATTATTTCTTTTAATTCTTTCTGGAAATAAAAAGTTACCGAAAGTGAATTTACCAAAACAATTATAATTGCTCGCCATCCAAAGTTTGATAACATAAACCAAATATCCCATCCCCATTTATCTGCAACCATTAAAACAGGGGGTGCTGCAAATGGAGTTAAGATTCCACCAACGGAAATATTTACAAACAAAACTCCCAATGTTGCATATTTTAATTTTTTGGAAATATTTTGAGAATAAAATAATTCTCGCAAAATCAAAGCTGCAAGTGTCATTGCTCCCGGTTCTGTAATCAACGAACCAAAAAGTGGAACAATAGTTAACGTAACAAAATATATTCCAACCATATTTTTAAGTGGGATTACTTTTGCAAATATTTTAACTATTGAAGTTACAAATTGAATTATTTGTTTAGTTCCTGCAATTACCATAATTGCAAAAATAAATAATGGCTCTCTAAAATTTCTGGAGTCAATATAGTTTACTGTTTTCTCTCCCCCTTCAAACCAATACATAAATATTAACATTACAAACGACCAGAATCCAAATACAACTTCAACTTCTCCGAGTAAACTCCAAATACCGGAGTGCTTAATACTTCTCTTTGCAACTTTCTCAAAATATTTTGTTGAAAAAGTATGAACTATTGCAATGCAAAATATTACAAGTGAGATAATTTGAAATAACGTTGTATTCATAAGCTACAAAATCCGAAAAGAAACTTGTATTTCAAATTGATTAAGTTTAAAGTAAATACTATATTTTAAAAATTGAAAACATCACAAATAAGGAACCAAAATGAAAAGAAATAGAATTTTAATTCTTGCTTTCGTATTACTTAATTTATCGATCGCTCAAGAAAAAGGTATTTTAGAAAAATTAAATGAAGTTGCCATAATCGATCAAAAAGTAATGATGCCAATGCGAGATGGAACACGACTTGCAACTGATATTTATCGACCAAAAACAAAAGACAAAGTTCCAATAATTTTTTCTCGAACACCTTATAATTTTAATCCATACAAAGATGGTGCTTTAGTAACTCGTTCACTTCAATCTGCATACGACGCAGTAATTAAAGGTTATGCATTCGTAGTTCAAAATGAAAGAGGAAGATTTTTTTCTGAAGGAGAATGGGATATTTTGGGAACTCCTTTAACAGATGGTTATGATGCATTTAGTTGGCTCTCTTCACAAAGTTGGACTACTGGAAAAATTGCAACTATTGGATGTTCATCAACTGCTGAATGGCAAATGGCAGTTGCTTCACTCGATCATCCTGCTCACACAACTTTAGTTGCACAAGGTTACGGTGCAGGTGTTGGTAAAGTTGGAGAATATTTTGAACAAGGAAATTGGTACAGAGGTGGATCTGTACAATTACTTTTTTCATCTTGGCTTTACGGAACTCAACATGATATTATGGAACCAAAACTTCCAAAAGATATTACACAAAAAGATTTACAACGAATTCAAAAATTTTATGATATGGCTCCCCGATATCCAACTGTCGATTGGGCGCAAGCGTTCAAACATCTTCCTGTAAGTGAATTACTAAAAAATGTTGACGGTCCAGTTGGAGTATTTGATAAAATGATTAAACGAAAACCAAATGACGCTGAATGGTTTAATGGTGGATTGTATCATGATTCAATGCCTTTTAATAAACCAACTTTCTGGTTTGTTTCTTGGTACGATGTTTCAACAAGTCCAAACTTAGCTCTTTATAATCATGCAAGAAAAAATGCAAAAGATAAATTTGCTCGAGACAACCAATATTTAGTTATTGCTCCAACACTTCATTGTGCTTTCACAAGAGCTACAGAAAATACAATTGTTGGTGAAAGAAATCTTGGTGATGCAAGATTAAATTACGATGAACTAATTTATAATTGGTTTGACTTTTTGTTGAAAGGAAAAGAAAATAATTTTAATTCAACAACTCCAAAAGTAAAATATTTTACTATGGGATCGAACAAATGGCAAACCTCTGAGACTTGGCCACCACAAAATGTTAAAATGACAACTTATTATTTAAATAGTAATGGAAAAGCAAACACGCGAAATGGAGATGGTGTTTTAACTTTTGATAAACCGAAAAAAGATTCACCGGATAATATTATTTACGATCCTTTAAATCCAGTCCCCTCTCACGGCGGCAATGTCTGTTGTTCTGGAAATGCAATTCAAGGAGGTTCATTTGATCAACAGACCAATGAATTAAGAAATGATGTTTTAGTTTATACTTCAGATCCACTTAAAGAAGGAACCGAAGTTAGTGGATTTATTGAATCAACTTTATATCTTTCTTCGGATGTAAAAGATACAGATGTAACTATAAAATTAATTGATGTTTATCCAGATGGTAAAGCATATAATTTGGATGAAACAATTCAAAGAGTTAGATATAGAGATGGATATGAGAAAGAAGTTTTTATGGAGTCAGGAAAAGTTTACGAAGTTAATATGACACCAATGTCAACAAGTAATTATTTTGAAGCTGGACATAAAATTAGAATTGAAGTTTCCAGTAGTAACTTCCCACGATTCGACAGAAATTTAAATACCGGTGGAAATAATTTTGATGAATCAAAGCCAAGTACTGCTAATAACTCAATCCATCACTCCTCAAAATATTTAAGTAAAATAATTTTACCGATTGTGAATTAGAAAGTTAATATCAAAATATATAAAAAAGCCCAGTCAAACGACCGGGCTTTTTTATAACTTTAATTTCAGTTACTAAACTTATTTAACCAACATCATTTTCTTAGTTTGAATAAGTTTATTATTTGGATTATTAATATCAGTTGCAATTATTTTGTAGAAGTATAATCCTGTTGGAATCTTTCCTGCTTCCCATTTAACTTCATAATAATGTGCAGAAAGAACTTCATTTACCAATGTTTGTACTAATTGACCAAGTGAATTATATATTTCTAGTTTTACAAAAGACTCATTTGGTAATCCAAATCTTATTGTTGTTGTAGGGTTAAATGGATTTGGATAGTTTTGTGTTAAATTAAATTTATCCGGAATATTTTCATCATTCTTAATTAAATCTGGTTGCGACATTGTTTTAAATTTTATAATAAAAGGATCAGCTCCCTTTCCGTCACCATTTCCATCTAAAGCAATACCATTAATTGCCAAAGCAGTGGAATCAATTTTAAAAATATAATTTGTACTATATTTTAAATTTTCTTTCGGTTTAAAAATAAAAGTCTTGTTTACATTTGTCCATTGCGTAGATCCATCAACATTTGGCAAAATTGAGAATGCATTTTTAACTGAAGTTGTATCCATAGCTTTTGAAAATATTACTCCCAATACATTTGCAACATTAAAAGTTGAATCTCCATTTCGTGGACTGCTATATGTAATAAAAGGTGGAGTCAATGATGGCAATAATCTATCTATAAATTTTACATCAGATTTTAATAGTGTTTGTGGAACTGTATCTTTTTTACCACCGCCTAAATCAAATATTAAAGAATAATTTCCATGTGCAAGTGAGTCGAACAAATAATATCCATTATTAAAATTATCAGTTGTATATTTTTTATTTTTCGGATAAAGTTCAATAGTAGTATTATTTTGTGGTAGAGTACTTTCTTCACTTTTAATAATTCCGGCAATAACAGCTAAAGTATCAAATGGAATTCCATAATATTCCAAAAAACCATCGGCAATTCCGTAAGCTTCCATTCTGCAATATTCTAAATTTATCAATCGGCGAGTTTCTGGAGAGTAATCATGGAATGATCCTTCGGATAATTGTCCCGGCATCAGCAATCCTTTTAAAACACCAAGATTAAATCCGCCAGTTGCTCCACCATAAAATGTATAATCAGTCCTTACACCGTAAGATTGAGTTCGATTTCTTTTTCTAATTTGATTATAAATCTTTGTACTCATAGTAACAGCTTCAGGAAATTCTGCCTGACGAGTTGTAATATTTTCTTTTACAAGAATTAAAGTATAATTAGTTCCGGCATTAGTTCCGCCAGTTGCATTACTATGGATTGAATGAAACCAATTTACATTATTTGAATTTGCTACAGTTGATCTTGCCGATAAACTTGGCTCATCATCATTTGGATAATAATTTGTGTATCGTGTTAAAAATATAGTTGCTCCCCAAGCTTCGAGAATTGATTTTAATGCAAGTGCTTTTTGAAAATTCCCTTCCGATTCCCAAAATACATTTCCAGGATCGGGTTCAATTCTTCTGTCGTTTGCAGCATTATTTCCTCCATGTCCGGGATCGATACAAAATTTATATCCATTTAAGTTCGGACGTTGGCCAAAAGTTTGAATAACTACAAAAATAATAAGAGTTAATACTTTGAATAGAATTTTCATTCATTAAATCCAAAATTAAACAGAATTATTTTACCATTTTTTGTATGACAAACGATTTCATTTACCGTAAAAGATGTTTCTGGATATAATTCTGTTTGATCAGTATTTGTAAGTTGAATTACTTTTTTCCCATCGACTGATATTGCAAATAAATCGGATGAAACAATTGAATCATTTTCATTTTTTTCTTTATGGCAGATTATCCATTTTCCATCTTTCGTCCAGGAAGGTGCATCGTAATATCCAAGTTTTGAAATTAACTTTCCCTTCAAATCAAAAATAATTAGCCCTTCTGCTAATTCATAAGCAATTAAAAATTTATTATCAGGAGATAATTTTGGCCAAATATATTTTCCATTTTTTATAGGATCAATTATTTTTGATTTGCCATTTTCAATTATCTGAATTTTTTCATCAACTATTCCTGTTATAATTATTGAAGCTGATTTTTGTAATATTCCAAATTCTGTTTTTAATTTAGTTGGTAATAATTCAAATTTTGGTAATTGTAACTCTTCACCAAAAGAAATTAATCTTGTATTATTTTTGGAAATATCTTTTACAAAACTTTCCTGAATTCTTGAATTCCCATTCCAAGTAGTTTTACGGTAAGCAATTAAATTTCCATTATCAGAAACTGAAAAGCCATATCCAATTAATTCTCCTTCAACTACTTTTTTGGGATTTAAGGTTGTTGATTGCCAAATATCTTTATAGTCGAGTGTTGTAAAATAAATTTGCTTTCCATCTTTTGAGAATATCGGATATCCAAATTCAATACTATCCTTTTCTGCAATAACTCTTTGCGAGGTTATTTTTATCTGTGAATAAAGTTGACCAAATAATAAAAGTTGTATAATTAATAAATATTTTTTTCTCATCGGACAAATTTACAATTAGAATGCATATAAAACAATTGGTCGGTTTGTTTTAGATTTGTATATTTAAATCAATTTTGGGCCGTTAGCTCAGCTGGGAGAGCACCACAATGGCATTGTGGGGGTCAGCGGTTCGATCCCGCTACGGTCCACCAACCAATGAACCTTAGACACATTTTAGTCGGATTTATCTTTTATATTTTACCTTCTATTTTATTTTCTCAAATTAAATGTGATACTTTATTAAATATTGAAGCTGCAGATGGAGTTAATCATATTCGATGTAAAATTAATGATCGGCATATTGTAAATATTATTTCAATTGATTTAGCTAATCCTGATTTACAATTTGAATCTTTTCGAGCCGACTCACTCCAAAAAACTACAACGCAAGCATTAACAAATGAGGAAAATGGGAAGCAAGTTATTGCTGCAATAAATGGTGATTTTTTCAGTTTTCAATCTGGATTTCCAATAAATGGACATGTACAAAATAGAGTTCCAGTTTTTATACCTAAACTAAATCAAACACAACTTATTTTTTCGGATAAACAAAAACCATTTCTAGAAAATCTTTCTGTTTCAATTATTGGCATTATAATAACTGATACTTTTATAATTGATGGAGTAAATCTAAATAATAATATTAACACAATTAAACTTTTTAATAAATTTGGTGCGTTACATAAATTAGATAATTCGAATTTATTGATTGATCTGAGATTACTCAAACCTATAAATTATTTGAATGATACTATTTCGTTTGTAATTACAAATTTAAATTCTAATCTCATTTCTAATGATTCACTTTATATACTTTCAATTCCAAAAAGCTTAAGTCCGGAATACAAATTTAGTTTATCCGACACTGTTAATATTATTTTTTCAATAAATCCAATGATTAATAATGTTACAGATATAATTTCAGGAAATGGTCATTTGCTAAAAAATAATTTTACGAGTAAAGAAGATTTCTCAAAATCATTTCATCTAACTGAACACCCGAGAACTTTAATCGGGTTCAACTACGATACAACAAAATTTTATTTTCTTGTAGTTGATGGAAGACAAACTTCAAGTATCGGAATGTCATTTGAAACTATGATTGAAGTTTTAAAATTTTGGAATATTTCAAATGCTTTAAATTTAGATGGTGGAGGTTCTACAACAATGGTTATTCATAATCAAATTGTCAACTCTCCTTCCGATTTTACAGGAGAACGGAATGTTGCAAACTCACTTCAGCTGATAAGTAAAAGTCAACTCAAAAAATTTATTTCGGAAAGAAAAAATTACATTATTAATAATAAATAAATTAATTACAATTTAATTTTTTGATTTTACAACAGCTTGTGCAGAAGCTAATCTTGCAATTGGAACTCTGAATGGTGAGCAGCTGACATAATTCATTCCGACTTTGTGGAAGAATTCAATTGAAGAAGGATCACCACCATGCTCACCACAAATTCCTATTTTTTAAATCCGGTTTGACTGAACGCCCTTTCTGAATTCCAATTTTAACTAATTCACCAACACCATTTTGATCTAAATTATGGAATGGATCTTGTGTAAATATTTTTTACTCAAAATATCCGGGAAGAAAACTGCCAATATCATCTCTGCTAAATCCATGAGTCATTTGCGTTAAATCGTTTGTGCCGTATGAAAAATATTGCGCCCATTCTGCAATTTTATCGGCAACTAGTACAGCTCTTGGAAGTTCGATCATTGTGCCAATTAAATATTTTAATTTAATTTTTGATTTACCAATAACTTCTTTTGCAATTCTCTCAATAATTTCAAATTGATGTTTGACTTCATTTTTATCACCAACTAACGGAATCATTACTTCTGGAAAAACTTTTATTTCCTGTTTTGCAATTTTTACAGCAGCTTGAAATATTGCTCGCGATTGCATTTCAGTTATTTCGGGATAAGTTATTCCTAATCTGCAACCTCGGTGGCCAAGCATTGGATTTGCTTCGCTCAGTTGTTTAATTCTTTTTTCTAAAAGTGAAATTTGAAATAGATAACCATGAATTTTACTTTTAGAATAGCTTTCTCCTTATTCAATTAATATAAATCAAAGCCTATCAATTTTATATCCTTTTAAAATCAGTCGGGATGGTGAGATTTGAACTCACGACCCCTCGGTCCCGAACCGAGTGCTCTACCGGGCTGAGCCACATCCCGAATTATTAATTTATCGATTTATCATAATATTGTCTACTACCTTTTTTGAAATATTTTCGATTTCAACTTCATCTGAAATATTAATCCATTTTGTCCTCGATTCTTTTCTGAACCAAGTTAATTGTCTCTTTGCAAAACGACGAGTATTTTTTTTCATTTCATTTACTGCTTCATCATAACTTAATTTTTGGGAAACTATCACTTTGGGATTTTTTAAATGAAGTAGCATTTCTTTGTAACCAACCGACTGCATCGATTGTAATTTATCATCGAAGCCCTTTTCAAGTAAATTTTTAACTTCAAGTAGAAAACCATTTTCCAGCATTTCTTCAACTCGGAGATTTATTCTACTATACAATTTATCTCTTTCCCAATTTAATCCGACAAAAATTGGATTAAATAAATTATCCTTCTCCTTCTCTGAATATAATTCACTTATTGGTTTTTTTGTTAAATAATAAACCTCCAATGCTCGTATAATTCTTCTCGGATTTTTTGAATCAATTACTTTTGCGGTTTTAGGATCGATTTTTTTTAATTTTAAGAAAAGTGTGTTTAATCCTTTTTCTTTAATTTCTTCTTCGAATTTTAATCTTAAATCCAAATCACTTTCAATATTTTCAGATAATCCATCAATAAGAGCACGAATATATAAACCGGTTCCTCCTACAATTATCGGTAATTTATTTTTAGTAATTATTTTTGATATTGCATTTCTACCATCAATTTGAAATTCTCCGGCACTATATTTTTCATCCGGATTTCGAATATCAATTAAATGATAATTAAAATTCTTAATCTCGCTTTTTGTTGGTTTTGAAGTTCCAAGATCAAGTCCCTTATAAATTTGTCTTGAATCAGCAGAAATTAATTCAGATGGAATTAATTTTGTAATTAAATGAGCTAGTTTAGTTTTTCCGGAACCAGTTGGACCTATTACTACTAAAATTTTTGGAAGTTTTTTAGCCAATCTCCTTCCAGCCTTCTTTTCCAATAAGAGGAACAAATTTAAATCCATCAATTTCTTTTTGCTTAAAATTATTCCCTTCTCTATCAACAACAATCAAAGTCTGCGATTTTTTATCACCAACTGGAATTACAAGTCGCCCTCCATCTTTCAATTGATTTTGAAGTTGCTCAGGAATAACCGGCGCACCTGCAGTTACAATTATTCCATTGTACGGAGCGTATTCCTTCCATCCTAAAGTACCGTCACCAATTTTAGATGCAATTCTTAAATTAAGAGTTTTAAATATTTGTTCAGCTCTTCTTCCCAAATCAACATTTCTTTCAATTGTAAAAACTCTGCATCCTAATTTTGAGAGTATAACAGCTTGATAACCAGAACCCGTTCCAATTTCCAATATTTTATCATCTTTCTGCGGAAATAAAAGTTCTGTCATAACTGCAACTGTGTATGGTTGCGATATTGTTTGTCCGAATCCAATTGGTAATGCGCAATCTTCATACGCGCGCCTTCTGGAATATTCGGGCATGAATAAATGCCGTTCGACTTCTCCCATTACGCGCAAAACTTCTTCGTTTTTAATTTCTTTTTTTTTCAGAACTTCAATCATTTCGGCGCGATCGCCATCGAATAATGACATAAATTATTCTGAGATAATTAATTTTATAAATTCCAATGTCGATTTCCAATTTGTCATATGACTTTTACTGTTTAAATATATTGTGGAAATTGGTATTGAACCAATTCTAAATTTTGAGCGCGCTGCATTTATTAATAATTCAGTTTCAAGTATAAATCCATCGTGATTTAAAGTAAGTGTTTTTAATATTTTAGTTGAAATAATTCTGTATCCGGACTGCGAATCTGGTATTTTGATTTTGCTTTTTGCAGTAACAAGGAAACTTGTAACTAAATTTGATAATTGTCTGTGAATTGGCATATTTGAAAATCTATTAATTCTATTTCCGATAATTAAATCAAAATTACCTTTTTTAAATTCATTTATAAATTGTTTGATATAAATCGTTTCGTGTTGCAAGTCGGCATCAATTGTCAAAACTGCATCTACATTTTGATTTATTGCGAAAGCAAATCCGGTTTTTAAAGCTGCACCTTTTCCTTTATTGGTTTCATGTTTTAGCAATATTATTTGGAAGTTACTTGCGATTTTTTCTGTAGAATCTGTTGAGCCATCATTTACAACAATTGTAATTACTTCATCCTGAATTGTAGTTGTAATTTTTTCAATTTCATTTAGAAGAGTCGAAATAGTTTTTTCTGCCTGAAACGCCGGAATTAAAATCGCGATTTTCATTTTTCTTTTGCAATTAGAATTGCATCAACAATTTTTGAAACTTGGACCATTTCATTTACATTATGAACTCGAACAATATTTGTACCATTCACAATAGAAACTGCAACTGACGCTGCAGTTCCAAATTTTCTTTCTTCAATTTTAGCATTAAGAACTTGTCCAATAAAACTTTTGTTTGAAGTCCCGATCATAATTGGACAATTGAGAGTTTTAAATTTTGTGAGGTTTTGTATTAACGTTAAATTATGAATAAGATTTTTTCCAAAACCAATTCCAGGATCAATTATAATTTGTTCCAGTCCAAAATGTTTTCCTTTTTCAATTGAACTTTCAAGAAACGAATAAACTTCACTAACTACATTTTCATAATTGGGATTCATTTGCATCGTTTTCGGAGTTCCCTGAATATGCATTACAATTGCAGTTGCATTATATTTCGAAATTATTTTCGGCATTTCGGAATCAAAAGTAAATCCGGAAATATCATTTACAATTGTTGCACCAACTTTAAGCGCTTCTTCGGCAACTTTTGATTTATAAGTATCAATTGAAATTGGAATTTCAGTTAAATTTTGTAACTCTTCAATAACTGGTATTACTCTATTTAGTTCTTCATCAAAAGAAATTTCAGTTGCACCTTCACCATAAGAAACACTTTTTGGTCGAGTTGATTCACCACCGATATCAAGAAAATCTGTACCTTCTTTAACTAATTGAAGTGCGTGTGAAATTGCATCTTCTTTTTTAAAATATTTTCCACCATCACAAAAAGAATCTGGAGTAACATTTACAACTCCCATTACAAAAGTTCGCTCTGAAAAATTATATTTTTTTTCTTTGATTGTGAAAATCATATCTAAATATAAAAAGAGAACCCTCTCAATTGAGAGGGTTCTATTAAGTTATTTGCTTTTCTTATTAGCTCTAAGAACTTTTATTTTTGCTTTTCTTCGTTTTATTTGCTTTCTATGTTTACCAGCAACTTTCTTTCCTTTTTTGTTCATTTATTTTTCCTTTTTTATGGTTCACTGCATGAATGAAAAAATCCACATTGTGGACATATTAATTTACATTTTTTACTGATTAACTCATTTCCGCAATTTACACAATATTGCCAAAAATGATTTTGTTCTGGAATTATTTTTTTACTCGGCGATAAATTAAGAAGAGATTGAATTTCTTTTATTTCGCCATTAAAATATTTCTTTACTTCCATTGATTTACATATTTAAAGTTAATTTTGCTTCTTCAGTCATCATCGAAGGATTCCAACGAGGTTCCCAAACAACTTCTACATTAACTTCTTTAACTCTTTCAACTGATTTTGCTTTTTGCTGAACTTCCGGCGGTAAACTTTGAGCTGCGGGACACATTGGAGAAGTGAGTGTCATTTTAATATCAACATCCCCAGTTGGCTTCACATCAATAACATAAATTAATCCAAGTTCGTAAATATTAACAGGAATTTCAGGATCAAAGCAAGTTTTAATTGCTTCAACAATTTCGTCTTTAATTAGAATTATATCAATTCCATTTAAATTATCTTCTTGTGTAATTTGTTCGGTCATAATTATTCAGTTGAAATTAATTCGTTTGAATTTTTTAAAGCGCCGTTTAATGCATGCCACGATAAACTTGCGCATTTAACTCTTGAAGGAAATTCTGCGACACCACTCAATGCAAAAAGACTTCCAAGTTCTTCTTCATTTATTGAGTGAGTTTTGCCGGTAAATATTAAATGCATTTTTTCGAATAAATCTTTTGCATAGTCAACGGTTTTATCTAAAACAGAAGAACACATTAACGAAGCTGATGCTTTAGATATTGCACAACCGCTTCCTTCGAAACCAACATTTTTAATTAATCCATCCTGAATTTGTAAATAGATTTTAAATTGATCACCACATAATGGATTTCTTGCATCAATTTCATGATTACAAGAATCTATTTTATGAAAGTGTCTCGGATTTTTATTGTGGTCAAGAATTACTTGTTGATATAGTTCGTTTAGATTACTCATTAATTAAATTATCCTAAAAATATTTTAATTCCCTTTTTAACTGCATCTTCCAAAATATCAACTTCTTCCAAAGTGTTGTAAAAAGAAAACGATGCTCTCGCAGTTCCCGGAACTCCGAAATAATCCATAACAGGTTGAGTGCAATGATGTCCTGCGCGAACTGCAACTCCTTCTTGATCTAAAATTGTGCCAACATCGTGTGCGTGAATATCGGCCATTACAAATGAAACAATACTTGCTTTATTATCAGCTGTTCCAATTATTTGGACTTTATCAATTTTTGATAATTTTTCGGTTGCATATTTAAGTAGTAAATTTTCCTGCGTGTGTAAATTTTCATAACCAATCGATTGTACATAATCAAGCGCAGTTCCTAAACCAATTGCACCAGAAATATTTGGCGTGCCTGCTTCAAATTTATATGGAAGGTCGTTGTAAATTGTTTTTTCAAATGTAACTTGTAAAATCATATCTCCGCCACCTTGATATGGAGGCATTTCTTCAAGCCATTTTTCTTTTCCGTACAAAGCACCAATTCCTGTTGGTCCACAAATCTTGTGGCCTGAAAAAACAAAAAAATCACAATCTAATTTTTGGACATCAACTGAACCATGACAAACAGATTGTGCTCCGTCAATTAAAATTGGAATATTATTTTTATGCGCTATTTCAATTGCTTCATTTATTGGATTTATAGTTCCAAGCGAATTAGAAATATGTACAACTGAAATAAATTTAGTTTTCTCGTCAATTAATCCATGAAGAGAATCTACAAGTAACTCACCTTTTTTATTAATTGGGATAATTTTAATTTTTGCTTTTTTCTCATCACAAACTAATTGCCAAGGAACGACATTTGCATGATGCTCCATTAAAGAAACAATAATATTGTCACCTTCATTCAAACGAGGTTTTACAAAAGAATTTGCAACGAGATTAATTCCTTCGGTAGTTCCTCGCACATAAATTATTTCTTTTGTAGATTTGGCATTTAAAAATTTCTGTATTTTTTCACGAGCTTCTTCATAAAGATTTGTCGCGCGGTCACTTAAAAAATGTACTCCTCGGTGAACATTTGAATTTTCGTTTTGATAATAATTTTGAAGGACATCGATAACAACTTGTGGTTTCTGGCTGGTCGCTGCGTTATCTAAATAAACTAACGGCTTTCCATTTACCATACGAGAAAGAATTGGAAAGTCTTCTCTAATTTTTTTAATATCAAAATTTTTCAATGGTGAAATATTTTTATTTAAAACTTGATGCATGTTTCCAGCAAATTAAGAAGAATGAGCAATTATTGGCAATGAAATATTTCCATAAGATTTTTCTAATCTATCTACAATTAAAGTATCAACATATTTACGAAGATCTAAATTTTCAATTGTTTCAGTTACTTCGCTCGCAAAACCAAGAGCAATCAAAGCCTCCGCAGATTTTGTTGAAATACCTCTACTCTTCATATAAAAAAGAGAATTCACATCTATCCCACCAACTGTTCCGCCATGCGTACATTTAACGTCATCAGCAAATATTTCGAGTTGTGGCTTCGTATCGATTGTAGCATTCTCGGAAAGCAAGAGATTTTTATTTGTCTGTTTAGAGTCAGTTTTTTGGGCGATGCTGTGCACATAAACTTTTCCATTAAATACTGATTTTGATTCATCGTATAAAATACCTTTATATAATTCTCTGCTATTACATTTAGGTGTTTTATGATTTATTAAAGTGTGGTTGTCGTGTAACTGATTTGAAGTAGAAATATAAAGTCCGTTCATATTGGAATTTGATTTCTCGCCGTCGAGGTTTAATATAATTTGGTTACGAGAAATTAATCCACCAAGTGAAAATGAAAATGTAAAAAATTCACTTGTTGCTTTTTGTGAAATTGCAGTATTTCCAAAATGAAAAGCTTTATTCACCTCATTTTGAATTTTAATATGATTACATTTTGTATTTTCTTCTAAAAATAATTCTGTAACTACATTTGTTAAATTTTTATTTGAATTTAAAGAGACATAATGTTCAGTAAAATCTAACATTCCATTTTTTTTAACAATAATGCAATTTCGTGGATGAGTCATTCTTGGTGAATTATTTTCATTAATACTTAAATATAATATCTCAATTGGTTTAGATAATTTTTTTGATTCGTTAACTTGAATAAAAATACCATCCGTAAAAAATGTTGAGTTTAGTGATGCAAAAGAATTATTTTCAAGTTCAATTACTTTCCCAATATATTTTTCAAGAATTTCGGGGTTTGTTTTAATTATTTCTTTAATTGATGCAACTTCAATTCCCTCTTCATTTGGAACAACTGAAAGTGAACTCACAAATTGGCCATTGACAAAAACAAATGTGTAAGAATTTGAAATTATATATTTACTAAAATCTGATTTAGAAAGATTAATTGAATCACTTTTTAGTCCAGTTAAATTAAACTCACTTTTAATTACTGGAGAAATATTTGTGTATTTCCATTCTTCGTCAGATTGAGTTGGAAAACCTAATTTTTCAAAATTTGTGCATCCTAAATTTCTGTATTCCTTTAACCAATTTGGTTCAGAGACAACACCATTTTCCGAAAATTTTTTAAATTGTAATTTAATTTTTTCGGTTAAACTAGTTTTTAAATCGAGTTCCTGATTCATTTTTAGGCATTAACTCCGTTAACGAATTCTTCTTTTATTTTATCATAACCAAAAGCTTCAAGTTCAAGTGCTAATTCTTTACCGCCAGATTTTACAATTCTTCCATTCATCAAAACATGCACAAAATCCGGAACTATATAATTCAACAATCGCTGATAATGAGTAACAACAATCATTGAGCGATCTTTACTGCGAAGTTTATTCACTCCATTTGCAACTACTTTCAATGCATCAATATCTAATCCAGAATCTGTTTCGTCGAGGATTGCTAATTTTGGTTCGAGAACGGCCATTTGAAGAATTTCATTTCTCTTTTTTTCTCCACCAGAATATCCATGATTAACTGGTCGATTAATAAAACTTTCATTCATTTCGACTAACTTCATTTTTTCTCTAATTAATTTTAGAAATTCCATCGCATCGAGTGGTTGTTCACCACGTGATTTACGAATTTCATTTAATCCAGTCTTTAGAAAATAGCTATTACTCACTCCTGGAATTTCTACAGGATATTGAAATGCGAGAAATAATCCTGCTTGAGATCTTTTTTCTGCTTCAAGTGCAATTAAATTTTGACCTTCATAAATTATTTCACCATCAAGAATTTCATATGCCGGATGACCTGCGAGTATTTGTGCTAATGTACTTTTACCTGAACCATTCGGTCCCATTACTGCATGAACTTCTCCAGGATTAACTGTGAGAGTAATTCCATTTAATATTTTTTTACCTGTAACTGCTGCATATAAATTATTTATTTGTAACATTTATTTTTTCCTTTATTATTTTGTTAACCAACACTACCTTCTAAACTAATTCCCAATAATTTTTGTGCTTCAACTGCAAATTCCATTGGGAGATTTTTGAAAACTTCTTTTGCAAAACCATTTACAATCATCGAGATTGCATTTTCTGCATTCATACCTCTTTGCTTGCAATAAAATATTTGATCTTCGCCAATTTTCGATGTTGAAGCTTCGTGCTCAACATTTGATGTTGTATTTTTAACTTCGATATATGGAAAAGTATTTGCAGAACATTTATTTCCCATCAACATCGAATCGCATTGAGTATAATTTCTTGAGTTAGAAGCTTTTTTTCCAACTTTAACTAAACCCCGATAAGTATTATCTCCATGTCCGGCTGAAATTCCTTTTGAAATAATTGTACTTTTTGTATTTTTTCCAATGTGAATCATTTTGGTACCAGTATCTGCTTGCTGATAATTATTTACAACTGCAACTGAATAAAATTCTCCAATAGAATTATCTCCCTTCAAAATTACACCTGGGTATTTCCAAGTAATTGCAGAACCAGTTTCAACTTGTGTCCAAGAAATTTTAGAATTATCTCCACTACAGATTCCACGTTTAGTAACAAAATTATAAATTCCACCTTTTCCATCTTTATCACCAGCATACCAATTTTGAACTGTTGAATATTTTATTTCACCATCTTCTAAAGCGACTAATTCCACAACAGCTGCGTGAAGTTGATTTGTATCGCGAATTGGTGCGGTGCAACCTTCAAGATAACTTACATGCGCGCCTTTATCAGCAATAATTAAAGTTCGTTCAAACTGTCCGGTTTCTGAAGCATTAATTCTAAAATAGGTTGATAGTTCCATTGGACAATGTACTCCCGGAGGAATGTAGCAAAATGACCCATCACTGAAAACTGCGGAATTAAGTGTAGCAAAATAATTATCTGAGTACGGAACAACTGATCCCATATATTTTTTTACAAGTTCAGGATGTTCTCTTAACGCTTCTGAAAAGGAACAAAAAATAATTCCCATCTCGTATAATTTTTCTTTGTAAGTAGTTGCAACTGAAACGCTATCGAATATTGCATCTACTGCAACTCCGGTGAGACGTTTTTGTTCTTGTAATGAAATTCCTAATTTTTCGTAAGTCAATAATAATTCAGGATCCACTTCACTAAGATTATCGAGTTTCGGTTTTATTTTTGGCGCCGAATAATAATAAAGATTATTATAATCTATTTTTGGATAATGAACATTTGGCCAAACTGGTTCTTCCATTGTCAACCAATGTCTGTATGCTTTCAATCTCCATTCAAGCATCCACTCAGGTTCTTTTTTTATTGAAGAAATTAAACGAACAATATCTTCATTCAATCCTCTTGGAATTGTTTCTTCCTCGACTTCTGTAACAAAGCCGTACTCATATTTTTTATTTACTAATTGCTCAATTGTTTCCATTTATTATACTCCGAATGAAGTGCCACAACCACAAGTTTTTGTTGCTTGTGGATTTTGAAATACAAATCCTTTTCCATTTAGTCCATCAGAAAAATCTAAAGTTGTGCTGGCTAAATAAAACATACTCTTTTGATCTATAAAAACTTTTTGTCCTTTTAATTCGAATACATGATCACTTTCATTTGAATTTTCATCATATGCAAGAACATAAGTTAGACCAGAACAACCACCACCTTTAACACTAATTCTGAGACCGTGATTAGTTGGAATATTATTTTTCTCTCTGATAACTTTTATTTCATCAACTGCTCGATCTGTTAAAAATATTTCTTCTTTATAGATTTGAGCTTCCGTTAATTGTCCTTCTATATTCATATAATGATCTCCTTAAATTTAACTTACTTTTTTGCTTGAACAAATTCCGGATAATTAATTACCCAAGTATTACTATCAAGTTTTTTAAAAAAATGTAACTTCTCATAAAATTTTGTTACTTCATGTGCAATTTTTTCTGAATCGCCATAGTTAGTTTTAATATTTTTTGATTCTAAAAATCCTAAAACACTATAATGAACGTCTCTAAAAAATAAATTTGAATTATGAAAAACTGGAAAACTCTTTTTTATGAAATGAAGAAATTCAATTTTATTATTTGTAATAGTTAAAATTTTTTTCATTTTATTAATTATTAATATTTTGTTTTTGTGTAATAATTATATTATTACTGTTTCTTAATTCATTAATTGCGTTTGTAAATATATTTGTAGCAGAAATAACTTCTTCCTCAGTATTCATTCTACAGAATCCAAATCGGGCAGAGGAATCAATATTTTCCTTATTCATTCCAATTGAATTTAAAACGTGCGATTGAGAATTATCTGAAGATGAGCATGCCGCATGTGTAGAAAATACTACACCTTTAACTTTTCTAATCAAATCTTTAATTTTAACATTTTGAATTGTTAAATGTGTGTTGTTCGGAAGTCGTGATAATTTATTTCCATTAATAGTAACTCCACTTACATTTTCCATATTTTCCTCGAATTTGTTTCGAAGACGTAAAACAAATTCTGAACTAACTTGCATTTCGTTCTTGCATATTTCTGCTGCTTTTCCAAAACCAATTATCGCTGGAACATTTAAAGTCCCAGAACGAATATTTTTTTCATGTCCGCCACCATCAATTTGCGATGATAATAATATTTTTGGTGTTGTCGATTTAACGTACAAAGCTCCAATCCCTTTTGGACCATGTAACTTATGTGCAGAAAAAGAAAGAAGATCAATTCCCAATTCTTTTATATCTAACTTAATATTTCCAGCACATTGAGTTGCATCTGTGTGAAATAAAATTTCACTTGAATGACAAATATTTACAATTTCTTTGATAGGTGCGATCGTTCCTATTTCGTTATTTCCAAACATTATTGAAACGAGAATAGTTTTTTCAGTAATTGAATTCTTCAATTCATCAAGATCAATATTTCCATCTCTATCAACTGAAAGATATGTAACTGAAATTCCTTTTTGTTCTAATTTTTTACAGACATCAATTACTGATGAGTGTTCAATTTTTGAAGTTACAATATGATTTCCATGAGATCGATAAGATTCAACAATTCCTTTCAAAACTAAATTATTTGATTCAGTTGCACCACTTGTAAAAATAATTTCATTATCATTTGCATTTAAAAGTGAAGCAACTTTTTTTCGAGCAATTGAAACTGCTTCACTTGCAAAATATCCAAAATAATGTTGGCTCGATGAATTTCCATAATGCGTTGTAAAAAATGGCATCATCGCATCCAATACTCGAGGATCGAGTTTTGTAGTTGAGTGGTTATCCAAATAAATTGGTTCGTTATACAAGTTCTGATACTTTTAAATTATTAAATACTGATTCAAGATTTTCTTGAATCTTATGCAACGGATTTCTAATTGTGCAATTTTGATGAATTGAACATTTTTCTAATCCTTCATCAATACATTGTACAATACCGGGGATGTGACCTTCAATAGTTTGAATTATATCCATTATCGAAATTGAATCTGCACTTTTTGCTAATTTATATCCGCCATGAATACCCTGATGAGATGCAATAATTTTATTCTTTGATAACTTCTGCATTACTTTTGCGAGTAGATCGAATGGCAACTTGTAATGTTCCGAAATTTCTTTTGCAGTTGTAATTGATTCAATCGAAGCCATATGGCGAATTGCGATCAAACCATATTCAACTTTTTTCGATAATTTTAACATTTTATAATACGACTATTTAAGTCCGTTAGTTTTGTGCTTATTTTACGATGTAAATATAGCGATTCTAAAGTTGAATAACAAGCTTACAAACTACTAAAGACAATCTTTTTAGTTTGCGCTAAATAATAAATAGCCAGCAAATCCTATTAATATTATTATTAATCCCCAATTTATAAATTGTTTTGGAACTTTATGAAGAATTTTTGCACCTAAAAATGATCCAAAAATTGCACCAATCGTAATTGGTAAAGCTATTTCCGGTTGAATATTTTCATTAAATATATGAGTTGAAAGTGCAGTGGTTGTAGTTACTGCAAGAATAAATTGCGAAGTAGAAATCGATGTTATTAACGGAAGCGATAGAACATTTATAAGTAGTGGCGTATAAATTATTCCCCCTCCAATTCCGGTTGTGCTCGACATTATCCCGACGAAAAATAATATTACTGAGAGTAAACCAAATTTTATATTTAACTTTTGTGGTTCTGTATTAAATCTTTTATAGACGAAGATTGAAAATGATAACAACAATAAACTGACAATGTAATTAAAAGTTTTTGCAGGAATAAAACCGATAATGAATGAACCAACCAATGATCCGGGAATTGTACAAATTAATATTTTATATGCAATCGGTAAATCAATTCTTTTTTTAGTGAGATTATAAATTACCCCTGTTGCTGAAGAGATTACAATTACGAAAATGGAACTTCCAACAGCGAATCTTGGTTCAATGGCGTAAACAGAAATTAAGATACTTACGATTATTATTCCTCCACCAATACCGAAAATAGAGCCAAGTAATCCTGAAATAAATCCTACAAGCACTAAACTATTTGGAATCATTTTATTTTTAAAATTGATTTAGTAAACTATTCTAGATATTTTATTGAATATGAATATAGGAATTGTTTGTTATCCTACCTATGGAGGTAGTGGAATTGTAGCAACAGAACTTGGAATTTCTTTGGCAAATCGCGGACACAAAATCCATTTTATAAGTTATGCTCTTCCGATGAGATTAGACGAGTTCATTCCAAATATTTATTTCCACGAAGTTGAATTTTCAAATTATCCTCTTTTTGAGTTTCCACTTTACACTCCATCTCTTGCAAGTAAAATAGTTGAAGTTGCTAAATTTCAAAATTTAGATATTGTTCATGCACATTATGCAATTCCTCATGCAACAAGTGCATATTTAGCAAAACAAATTCTTAACGATAATAAATTGAAAGTTATTACAACTTTACATGGAACTGATATTACACTTGTTGGAATGGAACCATATTTTCTTCCTGTTATGAAATTTAGTATTGAACAAAGTGACGGAGTTACTGCAGTTTCTCATTTTTTAAAAAATATGACAATTAAAAATTATAATATTCAAAAAGAAATTGAAGTTATTCCAAACTTTGTTGATTCAAAAAAGTATAGTAGAAAAATAAATTTTGAGTTCCGAAATAGAATTGCTCCAAAAGAAAATAAAATTATAGTTCATATCTCAAACTTTAGAGCAGTTAAAAGAGTTGAAGACGTGATTAAAATTTTTAATAAAATTTGCAAAATAGTACCATCTACTCTAGTTTTAGTTGGCGATGGACCAGAAAGATCTTCAATTGAAAAAATGATTAGAACTTTAAAGCTTGAAGACAAAGTTCGATGTTTGGGTAAACAATCCGATTTGGTGGAGATACTTTCAATCGCAGATTTATTTTTACTTCCAAGTCAAATTGAAAGTTTTGGGCTTGCAGCATTAGAAGCAATGTCTTGTGGAGTTCCGGTAGTTTCATCAAATTCTGGAGGATTAACTGAAGTTGTCATAAATAATGAAACAGGATTTACAGCTGATGTTGGGGATATTGATAATTTTACAAAATATTCATTACAAATTCTTCAAAACAAAGAATTGCATAATTCTTTTATGAATGCTTCTATAAATAGAGCACATAAATATTTTGAAATGGATCAAATTGTAGATCGATATGAGAATTATTATTTAAAGATTCTTCAATCTTAGAATATTAATTTTTTCAGATTATAATAATATTAATAAAATAGAAAATATAATCTGAGCAATTAGTGGGATTAGCAGACTTTTTGTAAATAAATAAGTTACACTATTTAATATAATTAATGGGGTCATAACCAATATTGGATAATCATTTCTTGAGTATTCATACGTAAAGATTATAATAATAATTAGAATTGTAGTATTTAATTTGTAAATAATATTTTCATTAGTTGGATAAATCTTTTTCTCAATTACGCTTTGAAGCAATCCAAAATAAAATATTACAAATGATATTGGTTGTATTAATATTTTAAATAAATAATAAAATAAAGCTGTAACATTTGAATCATAATTTACTATTTGCGAAGTGCTATTTGAACCGAATAATAACACAAAGTATAAATACGGAATAAAATAAATTAAATATCTCCAAAGTGATTCTTTAAATTTCAATGAGTTAATTCCAAACATCCAAAGATATCCTCTTGATAATATTACCATTATGCTCATAGATACTATTAAGAGTAAAATATTCTTCGTAAAGTCGAATGCTAACCCCGGTGAAATATAAAAATACTTAATGCAAAATTGCTTTATGAATAAAACATTGCTGCAATATTCAACTCCATTATATAAAAATAGAATTGCAAAATATAATATTAACAATTTCACCATCAATGTTAAAGTATTTTTCACTTTATTAACGTGTTTTTAAATTTGCGTACATTAATAATAAATTCTTTTTACCAATTTCTTCAAAATCAACGGTAACTTTTGCGTTTTCTCCACTACCAATTACAATTACAACTCTTCCATTTCCAAAAGTATCATGAAAAACTAAGCTTCCCTTTTTTATTTTAGTCGACAAAGTTAAATCATCAATTTCTTCAACTTCTTGTGAAAAATACTTTTCTGATGATTGTGAATCTGTATTCTGTGTTGGTTTTGAATATTTTTTTGAATAATAATTTTTTTTGGATTCAACATTAACATAATTTTGTGGAATCTCATCAATAAATCGCGAAGGAACACAATAAGATATTTCACCAAAACGATATCGAAAGCGGGCTTGAGTTAAATAAAGTTTTTTCATCGCACGTGTCATTCCAACATAAAATAAACGTCGCTCTTCCTCAACCTCATCATTATTTTGCAATGTTTGACTTAAGGGAAGTAATCCTTCTTCAAGACCAGTTATAAAAACAATTTGAAACTCTAGACCTTTTGCGGCATGAAGTGTCATCAATGTAATTTTATTATCTTCGTTTTTATTATCAGTTGCAGAAATTAGTGAAACCTCTTCAAGAAAATTTGCTAATGTTGGCTCTTCTTTTGTGTCGCAATATTCAGTTAAAGCGGAAAGTAATTCTTGAATATTTTCCCAACGATTTAAAGATTCAACTGTTCCTTCTTCCTTTAATAATTTAAGAATTCCAATTTCATCAACCAACGTTCTTCCAAGTTCACTTAAAGATATTTTATTTTGAAGTTGATTATACTTTTCAATTAATTTACAAAATGTTAAAATACTATTTTTAACGCGCTCGGGTAATTCAGCCGAAATTATTTGTTTTAGTGTTTCAAAAAGTCCTTTTTTAGTATTTCTTGAAATTGCAATAACTTTTTGAATTGCAGTATCACCAATTCCTCTTGTCGGGAAATTAATAATTCTGAGTAAACTTTCTTCATCTGCAGGATTAATAATGATTCTCAAATAAGCCAAGATATCTTTGATTTCTTTTCGTCTATAAAATTTAATTCCACCAACAATTTCATATGCAAAACCTTGTCTTCGCAATGCATCTTCCAACGATCTGGATTGTGAATTTGTTCTGTATAAAATTGCGATATCTTTTAAATTCATCGTTTGACTTAGTAATTCTTTTTGAATTTTTGCGACAATTTGCAATCCTTCTTCTTTGTCATCTTCCGTTTCAAGAATAGATATTTGTTCACCAATTTCATTATCGGTCCATAATGTTTTTTTAATTTGATTAGAATTATTTTTAATAACTCCATCTGCTCCGGCAAGAATGGATTTTGTAGAACGATAATTTTGCTCTAACCTGAATATTTTTACTTCTTCATAATCTTTTTGGAAGTCAAGAATATTTTTAATATCTGCACCTCTAAAAGAATAAATACTTTGTGCATCGTCTCCAACAATACATAAATTTTTGTATCGCTCAGCGAGAATGTTAATTAAAAGATATTGCGCTCGATTTGTATCCTGAAATTCATCAATGTTTAAAAATTGAAAGCGATATTGATATTTTTCTAAAGTTATTTTGTTTTTCTGAAATAATTCAATCGGCTTCAATAATAAATCATCAAAATCCATTGAATTGTTTTGAAATAATCTTAATTGATACTTACTAAAAACTTTACAAGTGAGAACATCAATTGGTGTATGAGATAATTTTTGCAACTCGACTGGCGATACAAGTGCATTTTTCGAGTTACTTATTTTAGATTGTACTGCTTTCGGATTATATTGTTGAGTGGAAATATTATAATCCTTCATTATAGATTTTATTAAATTCAAAGAATCTTCAGAATCATAAATTGTAAAATTTTTAGTAAATCCTATTTGTTCACATTCATTTCTTAATATTCTGGCAAATATTGAATGAAATGTTCCAGCCCATATTTTATCAGCTCCACTTCCAACTAATTGTGTAATTCTCCCCTTCATTTCCTTTGCTGCTTTATTTGTGAAAGTCAGCGCCAATATCTGATAAGGTTTGATTCCAGTCTCTAATAAATATGCAATCCGATGAGTTAATACTCTAGTTTTTCCACTGCCGGCTCCGGCAATAATCATAACCGGACCTTCAATACATTTAGCAGCTTCTTGCTGCGCTTGATTTAATTTTAATAATACACTCATTCTATAATTATTTCATTTAACATTTTTTTCTAATTCAAGTAAATATTTTTTAATAGATAATCGACCGGAATATCCACCAAGCTTTCCATTATGGTTGATAACTCGGTGGCAAGGAATTATAATTGGAATTGGATTTTTACCATTTGCACTTCCAACAGCACGGAATGCATTTTTATTTTTAACATTATTTGCTAATTGTTTGTAAGATATTACTTTCGAAAAAGGAATTTTCAGAAGTTCATTCCAAACTTTAATTTGAAATGGTGTACCTCGTAAATCAAATGAATTAGTAAATTTTTTTTTAATACCTTTAAAATAATTCTTCAACTCCAAATGAATTAGTTTGTTTTTAATATTCGACTTTTTAATATTATTCGTAAAGTAATATTTATTAAACCATTTTTGTGTTTCAACTAATTTTGTTTTTGGTAGAGCTAAATAACATAATCCCTTATGAGTTGAATATATTTTTAAAACTCCAATTGATGATTTATAGTTTGATAAATAAATTGTATTACTCATTTGGTTTTTTGTACAAATTGTTATTATTTATATAAGATAATATTTTTTCATCTACATATTCGTTAATTTTTTCATCTTGCAATATTTTCTTACGAATCATAGTGGATGAAATAGGAATATTTGGCACAGATATAAATTTAACATTTTCATTTAATTTATTTGTTACTTTATACTCTCCTCTATTCATAACTACAACTGTAACAAGCTCACACAATTTTATATAATCTTTCCATAAATGAATTTTATCATAAGCATCGAAACCCATTATCAAATATAATTCAGCATCATTATATATGTTTTTTAAATAGATAACTGTATCAATTGTAAATGATATTTCACCCTTTTCAATTTCAAATGATGATACTTCAAATCGAGAATTGCTTTTAATTTTAAGTTTCACCATTTCGAGCCGCTGGATTGCATTATTTTCTTCACCATTATTTTTTAATGGCGAAATATATGCAGGCACAAATATAATTTTGTCGAGGTTAAGTTGAGATAATATGGATTCTGCTACAGAAAAATGTCCAATATGTGGAGGATTAAAGGTCCCTCCAAAAATTCCAATTTTTTTCATTTTGGATCTATTACAAATTTGTAATTAATAGATTGATACATCTAAATGATCTGCGATTTCTACAGAAACAATTGCAGCATCAAAACCAACTTCATTTAATTGTTTTAAATTATGTAATGTTCTAATTCCATATTCACAAAATGTAACAATTTTATTTGGAATATGTTTTCTGAGATTCATCGTATTCAATATATTTTCTTTTTTTGATGTCATATCAGTAGAAGAAAGTGAGATAGCTTTTATTCCTGAGTTAATAGCTATTTCAATTTCTTTTATCGAGATGCAATTGACAATCAAACTAATATTCAACTTTGAACAAATATCAGCATACCGTTGAAGTATTGGAACTTTTAAACTGCTCAGATTTATAAAATGAGTTGATATTCCAATTGCTTTTTCCTCAAATAATTGCAGTTCATCTTTAATCTCAGATTTTATAATTAAATGTATTGGTACGTTTTGAAGAACTTTATAAACAATATTTGCTACGTTTTCTGTTAGTTCACTTTTTATATTTAGTATTACTGAAGTATAGTATTGATCGAAATATTTTTCAACAATAAATTGCGGCGAATCGATTTTTGCATTTGTACTTTCATTAGCACTAACAATTATTTCCGGAATGACATGAATTTTATTATAATCAGTAGTTAATAATTTTGTAATTGCAATTTGATTATTATTTAACGGTATAATTTTATTTTGAAGTTCATCAAAAGTAAATAGATTTATTCTATCCGAATTATTTTCATAAAGTGATTTTAGATGATTCGTTATTGTAGTTTTCATTTAGAAGTAACTTTTACAGTTTTGATTCGTCCCGGTGATCTATTTTCAATAGTAAATGTAAGATTTGAATAAATAATTTGTTCCTGTAAATCAGGAATTCTTCCAGTTATTTTGTGTAGAAATCCACTTACAGTTGCATAATCTCTACTTTCTGGAATTTTATTTGTAAAAGTCAAATTAAATTCTTCAATTCTCATTAAACCAGAGACTGTCGAGGAGCCATCAATATTTTTAGGAACCATACTTACTTCCTCATCATACTCATCTCTAATTTCTCCAACAATTTCTTCCAAAATATCTTCGATCGTAATCAATCCTTCAGTATCACCAAATTCATTCAACACAATTGCAATATGTTGTTTTTTAGTTTGAAGTTCTTTCATGAGAATACTAATTTTTTTTGTTTCAGGGACAAATATAATTGGACGAATTATATCTTGCGTAATTATTAAATCTCGATGTTCAATTATACTTATTAAATCTTTTGCGTATAATATTCCAATAATATTATTTAATGAATCTTTGAAAACAGGAATTCTTGAATATCCTTCATTTATAAATGTTGATATTATTTGATCACGTGATGATGTGATATTTATTGCAACAATATCACTTCGGGGAATCATAATTTCTTTAACAAGTGTATCTGTAAACTCTAAAATACTTTTAATTAATTCATGTTCCGTCGAATCAATTGCGCCAGATTTTTTTCCTTCGTCGATAACTTCAATAACTGTTTCTTCGGAAATATTTTCATAACTCTTAAATATTTTTTTAATTGAACTAAATATTTTTGAAATTATATTATTCATTATTATCTTCTATTTCAGTCTTTATTTTAGAATAATACACATTCTTAAGACAAAGTCCACATGCCGGTGCATACATAATAGGTATTGTGTTTCCTTTAAATAAATTAAGAACTTGTTCATAGGTAATTTTCTCTCTACCAACATCAACTAATAGACCAACAATTCCACGAACCATTCCTTGTAAAAATCTACTCGATTTAATTGTAAAATGAATTTCATTTTTCTGTTTTTGCATTTTCATTTTATAAATTGTTAAATTAAAATTATGTAGATCAATTTTTGATTTTGTTAATTTTTTAAAACTTTTTTGCTTCGAAAGAAGTTTTATTACACGATTCATTAATTTATAATTCAAATTATAGGTCACATTCCAAGTATATCTATTTTGAAGTGGATTTTTAATAGTTGAAATTCTATAAACATATTCTCTTGATTTTGCATTAAATCTTGCAGAAAAATCATTTCTAACTAATTTTAAATTCTTTATTGAGATTTCACTTCCCAACATTTTATTTATCGAATTTTCAAACTCTGTAATTTTAATTTTCTGTTTAGTGTGAAAATTTGCAACTTGCTTATCAGCATGAACTCCACTATCCGTTCTTCCAGCTCCGACTAAAGTAATTTTTTCTTGAAGATATTGCGAAATAACTTCCTCAATTTTACCTTGAACAGTTTTCCCTTTTTTCTGACGTTGCCAACCATAGAAATCAGTTCCATCGTAGGCAATGTCCATTTTATAATTAGACATTTACTCGTAACTCGATTCTATGGTAAGATTATTGAATAGTTAAGTTTAACTTGTGGATTTTGATTTGATGATGAAACTTCTAGTTTCAAATCTTGGTTTTGAAGAGTTGTTAAAAGATATCTTGTATGCAATACACTTACTAAATGATTCAAGAGAATTCCTGCAACAACAAATTTTGTATTGTCAAATGCGTCGTCAGATGCAACTCGAGTTGTTCTAAATTTGCTTCTTTCAGAAGAACTTTTCCATTTCCAATAATGTGTTTCAGGATTATAAATTTTTTCATAATTGCGATTACGTGTCTGTTCTGCATTATAATCATCAATCGATTCGTAATTTCCGATCACTACAAAATAATTGTGATCTTTTCCACTTGATACAACGCCGGCATTTTGAACAGAATAAAGAACTGCATCATCATATTTCCAGCTACCATAATAATTATATCCAATGTAAAGTAACCACAAACTTACCTCTGCAGAAATTGGATAAATACTTTTTTGGCTTGAACTAGTAATAATATATTCTCCCAAACCAGGTGCAATTAAAGATGCGAAAGTTGCTTTTGATGATGAAATTTTCGGTTCACTAAATTTATTTTCTAATAAATAGAATTTTTTATTCGAATATTCAATTTGATCATTTTTTAGAAGCCTAAATCTATCATCGGCTTTTAAATTTAAGGAGAGCAGTAATAAAAAAATAATTCGTTTCATTTATACAATTTCGCAGTTACAAATTTCATTTTTAATTGATGTAATTACAACTTCAACAATTTCATTTTCAAGTGCAGGATGGTAGTTAGTTTGAACTCTAATATAGTTGTCAGTATATCCTTCAATAGTTTTACCATCTTGCGATGATTCGAAAAGGACTTTATGTTTTTTATTAATATTTGAATTATAAAATAAATTTTTCTTTTTACTCCCAAGTTCTCGTAAAACTGAACTATTTGCAAAGCGAACTCGAGGTTCAATTCTTTTAGAAAAAACAATTGAAGGTGTATCCGGTCTTTCTGAATATGTAAATGCATGCAAATAAGAAATTTCCAATTCATCAAGAAATTTAACTGTCTCAATAAATTGCAGTTCATCATCTCCTGGAAATCCGCAAATCACATCAACACCAATTCCTGCAACTGTAGAACTATTTCGAATTTTGGAAATAAGATTTTTATAATCCGATGTAGAATATCTTCTCTTCATCTTTCTTAAAATTTCATCAGAACCACTTTGTAATGGAATGTGAAAATGTTTGCATACTTTTTCTGAAGCTAACCAATGCGCCAATAATTCATCTGTTAATAAATTTGGTTCAATTGAACTTATTCGAATTCTTTTTAATTCTGGGATTAATTCAATTTCTTTAACTAATTCAAGTAAAGTCGTTCCATCTTTTTTACCATAGTCACCAACATTAACTCCTGTTAAAACTATTTCTTTATAACCGAATTGAACTAATTGTTTTGCCTGTAGAATTGTATCATCTGTCGATTGACTTCTACTTCCACCTCTTGCTAATGGAATTGTGCAGAAGCTACAATTAAAATCACAACCATCTTGTATTTTTAGAAATGAACGAGTTCTTCCATCAACATTTCCGGAAAATGCCGGACCAAATCCTGTAAGTTCATTATGTGGTGAGACGTGAATTGTCGGAACAGATTTCTTTTTAAATTCTTTTTCAAAATCAAAAAGTTTTGATTTTTCATTTGAACCCAAAACGAGATCAACTCCATCAATTGAAGCAATTTCCTCCGGAGATAATTGCGCATAACATCCAGTTACAACTACAAATGCTTGAGGAGAATTTTTTAAAGCTTTTCTAATTATTTGTCTGCATTCTCGATCTGCTCGTTCGGTAACTGTGCAAGTATTTATTACAAACACATCCGATGGTTCATTAAAATCAACAATTGAAAATCCTCTTTCTGCAAAATCATTTTGTAGTGATGCTGATTCAGCATAGTTTAATTTACAACCGAGTGTTTTAAATGCTACATTCATACTCAAAACAGGAAGAGTCCAATTAAGGACTCTTCGATTTTACTAACTTGATTTTTGATGTTAATTATTTTCAGTTTCACTCATACCATCAGCAGTCTGTTCACCACTAACATATGGAACAACATCTTTTAATGTAGTCGGAGGAAGATGATGCTGTCCAACATACTCATCAATTAACACTTGATCCTTTCCACGTAAATATTCAATTACCGATAAAATAATTTTTTTATTTTCTTTGTCAAATTCAATTATTGTTAAAGGTAATTTTTCTTTTTCATGAAAGGTTTCTGAAAGTGTAGTTACAGGGGTTTGCGAAAGTTGCGAAGTTGGTACAAATCCTTCAACACCCATCGGTAATTCAACAATAACTCCCTTTTCAATAAGTCGTGTAATTATACCTTCTGTCTCACTTCCAATTTTGTAAATTGATGCGAACACGTCCCAAGGATTATCAGAAATTTGCTTATGACCAAGTGTAATTCTTCGTTGCGTTACATCAATATTTAAAACTATAACATCTAACTTTTGTCCTTTTTTAATGACCTCACCGGGATGTCTAAGTTTCTTTGTCCAACTTAAATCAGAGATATGAACTAAGCCATCAATACCTTCTTCTAATTCAACGAAGACACCGAAGTTTGTTAGACCTCTAACGATTCCTGAATGTTTAGAATTGATTGGATATTTTTCTAAGATTAAAGACCAAGGATCTGGAGTTAGTTGTTTCATTCCCAAAGATATTTTTTTGTTCTCGACATCAAGTGAAATAATTACTGCTTCAATCATTTGTCCTAATGAAACTAACTGTGAAGGATTCTTAACATGTTGAGTCCAACTCATTTCTGAAACGTGAATTAATCCTTCGATACCTTTTTCAATTTCAATAAATGCACCGTAATCTGTAAGTGAAACAACTTTACCGGTTACTTTAAAACCAATTGGATATTTAAATTCTATACCTTCCCAAGGATGTTTCTGAAGTTGTTTGTAGCCTAATGAAATTCTTTTTTTATCAGCGTCAAAATCTAAAATTACAACATGAATTTCCTGATCTAATGCTAATATTTCATTTGAGTGATTAATTCGTCCCCATGACAAATCTGTAATATGAATAAGTCCATCAACTCCACCAAGATCAACAAATACTCCAAAATCAGAAAATGCTTTAACAGTTCCGACAATAATTTGTCCTTTTTCTAATGTGTTGAGAATTGCTTGTCGTTGATCAGTAAGTTCTTCTTCAACAAGAATTTTATGGCTAATAACAACATTTTCATATTGATGATTGATTTTTACAATTCTAAAATCTATTTCTTTATCAATAAAAATATCAAAATCTCTAACTGGTCTAACATCAATTTGAGATCCCGGCAAAAATGCTTCAATTCCAAAAAGATTTACAACTAAGCCACCTTTAATTCTACGGAGACATTTTCCTCTTAAAACTTCTCCAGCTTCATGCGCTTTGATAATTTTTTCCCAAACTCGCATAAAATTTGCACGTTTATACGAAAGAATTAATTGTCCATTTTTATCTTCGATATTTTCTAAATAAACTTCTAATTCTTCTCCAATTTTAATTGCATCAAGATTTGCAAATTCAGATTTTGGAATTGTTCCTTCAGATTTGAAACCGATGTCAAGAACTACATCAGAGTCTCCAATTCGAGCAACTTTACCTTTGATAAGATCGCCGGGAGTTAGTTTTGCAAAACTTCCTTCATAAAGTTGCAATAATTGTTTACGTTCATCTTCGCTGTATTGCGTATTTGTAAATACTTGTGCTTCTTTGTTGCTCATAAAATAAATCCTATTACTTCATCATGCACACCATAAAAACATGACTCGGTAAATTAATTAGTGATTAATTAGTTTATTAAGATGGTGTATAAGTAAATTCTTTTTCTCGTTTTTCAATATTTTTTTTAACTCGTTCCATTAACCAATGAGGTGTCGAAGTTGCTCCTGAAATTCCTACACTGTTTACATTTTTAAACCACTCAGCTTTTAGTTCACTTTCATTTTCAACGAAATATGTCTTTTCATTTTCTTCTTTTGCAATGGAAAATAGAACCTTTCCATTTGAGGACATTTTTCCGGATACGAATATAACAATATCATTGTTACGAGAAAACTCCCTTAATTTTTTATCTCTTCCTGAAACCTGACCACATATTGTATCTTTTGTATGGAAATCTAATGCCGTTTCTTCAAATGTACCGACTTCAAATTCGGCTTTAATTTTTAATTTTATTGAGTCTCTTATTGCATAAAATGACTCTTTATCCATTGTCGTTTGTGAAAATAGCACAGTTTTTTTATTGAGATTAAGATTATCAATTTCTTCGACAGATTTTATAACAATTGCAGTACCCATTGTGTAGCCAACTAAACCAATAACTTCGGCATGATCTTTTTTCCCAAATATTACAATTTGATAATTCTTATCATAAAATTTTCTGATTCTTTCCTGAACTTTAGTAACTACAGGACAAGTTGCATCAATAATTTCAATTCCGAGTTCGTTTGCTAATTTAAAAGTTGAAGGTGGTTCTCCATGAGCTCGAATTAATATTTTTGCATCTTTAATATTTTCTAAATCAGAATGCCTAATCGTTTGTAATCCCATCTCTCCAAGCCTTTTAATTTCGTTGGGATTGTGAATTATTTCTCCCAATGAATATAATTTTTTATTGCTCTCTAATTCTTGCTCAGCAATTTCAATTGTTCGAACTACTCCCCAACAAAATCCTGAATGTTGATCTATTGTTACAATCATTTTATTCCATTTATAATTTTATTTGCATTTGTCACTATATGATTTACTTGCATTTCTAAAGTTAAATTTGTCGTGTCCAATCCAATTGCATCATCTGCTTTTTTTAGTGGACTTATTTCTCTACTCGAATCAAGATGATCGCGGTACAATAAATCTTTTTCCAACTCCTGAACTTCTTGAGCAATTCCTTTTTCTTGTAATTCTAATTTTCTTCTTTCAGCACGAGTTAACGAATTCGCAAAAAGAAAATATTTTAATTCTGCATTTGGAAAAACAACTGTTCCAATATCTCTTCCTTCCAAAACCACACCGCCAGATTTTCCGAGTAATCTTTGTTTAATTACCATACTTGTTCGGACACCTTCTATTGCACTTATTTTACTCACAATTTCAGTAATAAATGGAAGTCGTATTTTATCACTTAAATCTTCACCATTTAAAAAAATATTTTGTGCATTATTAATTAATTTAAATTCTATATCCGAATTTTTTGCAATTTGTACAATCGAATCGATATCGGAAAAAGGTATTTCAGATTGCATGACTTTAAAAGCAACTGCCCGATACATTGCTCCAGTATCGATATGTAAATAGTTCAATTGTTGGGCAACTTTAAGTGCTGTACTGCTTTTTCCCGAAGCTGAAGGACCATCTATTGCAATTATAATTTTTTTCAAAATGTTCTTAAATATATTTAGAATTTAGTAGTTGAACAAATATTTAACATGAGAAAGTTAACACATAAAGAATTACAAGAAGTACGTAAAACACAAGTTCAAATGGAAAGCACTGTTCGTTTTCCAATAATTTCAATAATTGATAATGTAAGAAGCTTGTATAATATTGGTTCAATTTTCAGAACATCGGATGGTGCATGTATTGAAAAATTAATTCTCACAGGTTTTACCCCAACTCCGCCGCGAAAAGAAATTGATAAAACTGCTCTTGGTTCAACAAATACTGTGCCGTGGGAATATTCAGAAAGTCCAATTACTATAATTAAAAAACTAAAAAGTAACGGTTATAAAATAATTGTCGTTGAGATGACAACCTCAAGCAAACAATATTCTAAATTGAAAATGAATAATTTTCCTTGTTGTTTTGTTTTTGGAAATGAAATAATTGGTGTCTCTCCGGAAATAATTGAACTTGCAGATTTATGTATTGAAATTCCAATGCATGGTTCAAAACATTCTTTAAATGTAGCTGTCGCTTATGGTATTGTTTTATTTGAAGCTGTAAGAATTCTAAATCTTAAAAAATAATTAATAACCAGATTTTGACATTCTTGCTGTGAGACGATCAACTCTTTCCAAGTAGCCTTTCGATTTTGAATGAGGATTCATTTTTCGCGGATTTGGAATTGCAGCTGCCAAACGAATTGCTTCATCTCGTGTAAGTTGCGATGCAGACTTTCCAAAATAAATTTGAGAAGCTTGCTCTGCTCCAAATATTCCATTTCCCCATTCAATAACATTCATATAAATTTCTAGTATTCTTTTTTTCGAAAGCAATCGTTCCATCCGAATTGTAATAATCCATTCTTTTATTTTTCTAAGTGGATTTCTTGAAGGAGAAAGATAAAGATTTTTTACAAGTTGCTGAGTTATTGTACTTGCTCCACGCAATGGTTTATCTCTTTTATAAAATGCCTCAACAGATTCTTCAATTTCATGCCAATCGACACCTTCGTGCGTATAAAATGTTCCATCTTCAGCAATTATAATTGCATTTTTAAGATGAATTGAAATATTCCTACTTGGCACCCATTTATATTTGATATTAAATTTATTTTTACTTTTTGCGGATTCTTCTTTTCGCAACACTATTAATGCAGTTGTTTTTGGATTTGTTGTTCGTAAAGAAATAATAGAATTATTTGGTAGTGAGAAATATTGGATAATTATAATTAATCCTAATAATGTTAGAATAGATTTAAATCTATTTTCTATTATTAGTCGATATATATTTTTAAGCATTTTTTATTTTTTACTATCCAAATAGGATTGTAAAATAAAAGTTGCAGCTAACTCATCAATTTTTGACTTTTCCTGTCCCTTTTTCTTTTTCAATCCAAGTTGTTGAATTGCTCCAATTGCCATTTTACTTGTTAACCTTTCGTCCCAAAACACAACATCAATTATAGATTGTTCTGTAATTTTTTTAGCAAATTCTGTCACTTGTTCAGTCATCTGACTTGATTTACTTTTTAAAGTAAGTGGTAATCCAATAACAACCTTGGAAACATTATTATTTTTTACTTGCAATAAAATTTCAGCGATTGCATTTTCCGAATTTTGAATTACAAAACTTTGAGATGCAATTATTTGCATCTCATCACTTAAAGCAATTCCAATTCTTTTTTCTCCGTAATCAATTGACATCACTCGACTATATTGCATTATATTCAAACCTCTCAACAATATTTATTCCGCGAACTCTTTTAACTCTATCAATAATTGAATTTAAATGCGGTAGATCTTTAACAAAAATAATAAAATAGCCATCCATTATTTTATCTTTAGATGTCATATTAACACTTCGGATATTCGTATTTTGATATTCCGAAATTGTTTTAGAAATATCCTGTAAAATTCCCATTCGATCTTTTCCAACTAAACGAATTCCACATAAAAATTCTGATTCACTAGTTTTTGGCCAACCTACTTTGATTACTCTTTCATCTTTTTGACTTTGCAATAAAAGTATATTTCTACAAGTTATTCTGTGAATTTTAAGTCCTTCACCAGTTGTAATAAATCCAATAATTTCATCTCCGGGAATTGGATTACAACATTTTGCAAATGAATGTTTAAAACTATAAGTCGATCCCAGAATATTAATATCAGTTGCGAGTTTTCGAGCTGTTTGAATAAATTTTGAAAATAATGAAGCTCCCTGTTTTGCTCCTTTGGATTGTTCCGCAATTGGCTTAATATGAAGTTGAAGTAAATTAATAAATTGGTCGATACTTTGCCCATCTTTTCCAATTATTTCATAAAATTCCGAAAGGCTTTCAATTTTATGATGACTTATAAATTTTATTAAATCATCATTACTAATTGGAATTTTAACTTTCTTAATTCTCCTTTGCCATAATTGTTCGCCAGCTTCAATATGATTCCTTTGCTTTTCTTTTATCCATCTTCTAATTTGAGATTTAGCTTTATGTGTTACTACAAATTTATCCCAATCAGCATTTGGTGTTTGTTTTTTCGAAGTTATAATTTCAACCTGATCTCCACTTTTTAAAATTGTACTCAAGGGAACCATTCTACCACTAATTTTTGCACCGATTGTATGTGAACCAATTTCAGAATGAACTTCATAAGCAAAATCAATTGGCGTACTTCCCTTTGGCAAAATTCTGAGATCGCCTTTTGGAGTAAAAATATAAATTTCATCTTGATAAAGATTTAATTTGAAACTTTCAATTAATTCTTTCGGATCGCTTGAATCAGTTGAACCAAAAATATCTCGAACCCAACTAATCCACGACAACATATCTTTATCAATTATCGGAATATTTTCTTTATAAGCCCAATGTGCAGCAATTCCACGTTCTGCAACTTCATCCATTTTTTTTGTTCTAATTTGCACTTCAACTAATTTTCCCTGTAAACCAACTACTGTTGTGTGAATTGATTGATATCCATTTTTTTTTGGAATTGAAATATAATCTTTGAATCTTTCAGGAATTGGTTTGTAAATTTCCGAAACGATTCCATAAACATTATAACATTTATTTTTATCGTCCGAATCCACAATTATTCTTACAGCAAAGAGATCATAAATTTCATCTATTACTTTGCTTCGTGTTTTCATTTTATTCCAAATACTGAATAAATGTTTTGGTCTTCCGGTTATTTCACAAACTATTCTTTCTTGATGAAGCTTTTCACTAATCGGATCTGTAAATCTTTTAATATAATTTTCTCTTGTCTTTCGTTTTGATTTTACAGCAACTGCAACTTCATCATACTCAACAGGATTGAGATATTTGAATGCTAAATCTTCCATTTCCCATTTAATTTTTGCCAAACCGAGTCTATGTGCAAATGGGACGTAAATGTCGAGAGTTTCTCTTGCAATTTTTTGTTGACGTTCGATTTTCAAGAATTCAAGAGTTCGCATATTATGCAAACGGTCAGCAATTTTTACAACTATTACTCTCGCATCATTTACTATCGAAAGAAGTAACTTCCTATAATTATCAACTGTAATAACTTCATGACTTCGAAAGATATCCGAAATTTTTGTAGTTCCATCAACAATATCTGCAACAATATTTCCGAAATTACTTCTGATATATGCGAGATCAAATTTGGTATCTTCAACAACATCATGCAACAACGAACAAGCAACTGAAATGTCGTCAATGGATATTTCTCGCGCAACAATCATTGCAACTTCAAATGGGTGATTAAAATATGGTTCGCCGGATTCCCTTTTATCATGTTGATGTGCAGTTAAACTTAATTCAAATGCTTTGCGAATTAAATCCTCATCAACACTTTTTAAATTTGTTCTGCATGTGGAAAGTAACTCTTCAAGTTTTCTATCCAGTTGAGACATTTATTTATTAAATCTCTTTTTTTGAATGTTGGTTAATATATTTTTGAATTTCTTGTAACTTAGATTTACACGCTGAATGATTATTCTGACATTTTTGTTGAAGTATATTTTTCCCATAATTAATAATATCACTTCTCTTTTTTTTATTAAAGTCATTTTTTACAATATTATCTAAGGCAGATATTTCACTGTGTGGATTTCTTATTTTACTTTCCAAGATGCTTTCTAAAAGTTCTTTTGAAGCATCAATTAATTTATCACTATTATTTGTTCTGGAATAGATAGTCATTTTAGCTCGAATATATAATCTATTTTTTGGATGAATCAATTGATTCTCTTTAATTAAACTCAAAGCTTCATTATATTTTTTTTCTTCAATTAATATCCAGATTAAATAATGAAGAGCAAAATACTTTTCTAATTTACTATTTTGATAAACTTTTTTTAAGCCATCGATTCCTATTTGCTTTTGTTTTTCGACAGAAAATGGTGAAAGTAATGGAAATCTTTTTGCTTGCCAGTATTGTGCAGCCGAGTAACCAGAATATGCTTCAATAAAATCGGGATATTTATTTATAACTTTTGAATAATTTCTAAATGCACTAAATCCATCTGTGAGAGCGTCAAGACTGAAACCTTTTTTTAATTTCAATAAACAACTTAAGGCATTGCTCAGTGCGTAATAATAGATTCCATCTTTTTCTTCATTTATATTCTCTAATTTTTTTTCGGAAAGTGCTATTGCTTTTTCTAAATTTGATTCAATAATTTTTGAATCATTTGAAGTTTGATAATCTTCATTCATAGTTTGCAATGTAATTGCAGAAAGTAAATAACCTAATGGTTCATTGGGTAAATTTTGCTCAATCGTTTTAAATTTATTTAAAGCTTCATTGTAATTTCCATTTAGAAGTTCTTCAATTCCATTTAAAAGCAATGTCTCGATTTGAACAGATATTTGTATGCTTTTGTATTCCTGTGTTGCAAACAAATTTATATTTATAAAAAGTATAAATACAAATCTCATTATTTTCTTTTTTTCTTAAATAATAATGAAATCTGAACTCCCTCAAATCCAAAATGGTGACGGATTCTATTTTCCAAATAGTTTTTATATGAAGTCGAAATTGATTCTGGTTCTGTTGCAAAAAATATAAATAGCGGATTGTTAGTTTTAGTTTGAGTTACATAATTCAATTTTACATCACGTCCAGTTTTAGTTGAAGGAGGATGACTCTGAATATCTGCAATCAATTTCAAATTTAATTGACTTGTCGAAATTCTTTTATTTGTTTCTGCATAAACTTGGATAGCAAGTTCAATTGTCTTCAAAACTCTTTGATTATTTTTTGCAGAAATAAATATAATTGGAATGTGATTGTATTTTCTTAATCTTTCTTTTAAAGACTTTTCAAATTCTACAAGTGTATAAGAATCTTTTTTAATTAAATCCCATTTATTTACTGCAATAACAATTCCCTTGTTCTGTTCCGCTGCTAATTCAACAATGTGAAGATTTTGACTTTCTAATTCTTCAGTTACATCTAAAAGTACAATTGCAACATTACATTCTTCAACAGAACGAATTGTCCGAAGGGAACTATAAAATTCGACACTCGATTTCAACCTTTTCTTCTTTACTAACCCTGCAGTATCAATTAAAGTTAAATCGTGTTCTTTGAATTTAATGTTTGAATCAATCGAATCACGAGTTGTACCAGGAATTGCAGAAACAATTGATCGTTGTTTTCCACACAATGTATTTACAAAAGATGACTTACCAACATTCGGTCTTCCAATAATTGCCAATTTAATTGTATCTGGATTTTCTACTTTTAATTTTTCCTTTGGTAATAAATTAATTACTGCATCGAGATAGTCACCAATATTTCTTCCACCAAGAGCGGAAATAGAAATCATATTTGTGAATCCCATTTTATAAAATTCTGAATCCAAAGATTCTTTTTCAGCAGTATCAACTTTATTTATAGTTAATAATATTGGTCTTTTAGTTTTGCGAAGAATTTTTGTCAAAGCTAAATCTAATACGGTAATTCCCATTTGTACATCAACAACGTAAAGTAAAATATCAGCTTCTTCCATTGCAATTTGTGATTGCTCACGTACTGCGGTTTCAATTTCGTCATCCGAGTCAGGAACATATCCTCCAGTATCAATTAAAACGAAATTAATTCCATTCCATTCTGAAGTTGAATAATGTCTGTCTCTAGTAACTCCAGGTTCGTCATGGACAATCGCTTTTCTGCTTCCGATTAAACGATTGAATAAAGTTGATTTGCCAACATTAGGTTGGCCGATAATTGCTACAATTGGTATTTTCACAATATGAAAATACGAAATTGTCTAAGAATTATTTAGGTATTCGTAAATTATATTTAAACTCGAATTCCTATTACAGCAAACATTCTTCCAGAGTTTTTTCCATCTCGTCGAAAAGAATGAAATTGGTTATCGCAGATTGTACAATATTGAGAAACTTCTATATTATTTTTTAACATTCCAGCTTTCAATAGTTGATCGTAATTAGCTTTTTTAACATTCAAAAATCTTTTTTTTAAGTCAAAAGAATGTTTTTTTAAATATTTTGTATTAAATTTTTTCCAAGTTTCTTCTCCAACTTCATAACAGCATTCTCCTGCAGAAGGTCCAATAAAAGCAATTAAATTTTTCGATTTAATATTATAAACTTCAATTATTTTAATTACAGATTTAAATGCAATTTCAGAATTTGTACCTCTCCATCCTGCATGAACTGCGGCGACAACTTGCGAAATAGGATCATAAATTAAAATAGGAACACAATCTGCAATTGAAACTTGTAGAAATAAATTTGATTTATTTGTAATTATTGCGTCAGCATTATAATGTTCGCCTGGATTTTCAACAATTAAACTATTTGAGGAATGTATTTGTTTTAAACTAACGACTTGAGATTTTTGAATTCCAAGTGATGAATAAAATATATTCCTATTTTCAGAAACCATTTCAGGGTCATCACCAACTGAATAACTAAGATTATTCTGAAATGTCGAAGTATATTTTAATCCTCTTGAACTTATACCATAAGCAATGTTTTTATAATTACTTAGAAGTTTAGATATAATAAATTGCACTGTCAATCAACTGTCATAAATAATTCCCCATTATTAAATATACCGACACTTTTCCCTTGTAGCTCAAAATTATCAAAAGGAGTATTTTTAGATTTTGATTTAAATTTTTGCGAATCTACTTTCCATTTAAAATTAGGATCAATAAAAGTAAAGCATGCTTTTGAACCAACTGCAATTTTGACATTCTTATTTATTATTCTCCGAGGATTAGTTGATAATTTTTCTATCATTTGAGAAAGTGTAATTATACCTTTTTCAACGAGATTGGTAATTGTTAAACCAATTGCAGTTTCCAAACCAACAATTCCAAAAGGTGCTTCTTCAAATTTTTTAGCTTTCTCATCTGCACTATGCGGCGCATGATCCGTTGCAATAACCTCAATTGTTCCATCTCGTAATCCTTCGATGATAGCATCTCTGTCAATTATACTTCGAAGTGGTGGATTCATTTTTGTATTTGTATTTTCTTTTTTGACAAAATCATCAGTCAAAGTAAAATGGTGCGGAGTAACTTCACATGTTACATTTAACTTTTTCGATTTTGCACTACGAACATACTCAACAGAATCTTTTGTGCTAATATGTGCAACGTGATATTTCCCTTTTGTTTTTTCAGCTAATTGGATATCTCTCAAAACCATTTGATCTTCAGACTCTCTTGGAATTCCTTCGAGATTAAGTTCAGCTGATTTTTCCCCTTTATGCATTACTCCTTTTTTTGATAATGAAGAAACTTCCGCATGTTGAATTATTGGAATGTTTAAATTATTTGATTGAATTAAAATCTCTTCCATAATTGAATCATCAGAAATTGGAGAACCATCATCAGTAAAAGCTATACAACCAGAATTTTTTAGTTCAGATAAATTATTTAATATTTTTCCTTCTCGATTTTTTGTTGCGGCACCAATCGGATAAACATCAATAATTCCTTTGTGAACTATTTTACTTTTAGAAATAATATTTTGAGCAATTTGTGAATTATCAATCGCCGGATTTGTATTTGGCATACAACATACTGCTGTAAATCCCCCATAAATTGCACTTAGTGTACCTGTCTCGATCGTTTCTTTATGTTCAAAACCAGGCTCCCTTAAATGTACATGAAGATCAATAAAACCTGGTGCAATTATTTTTTGATTTAAATTTATTTTTATATAAGAATTATCTTCTGAAATATTTTCACTTATTTTTTGAATAACCTCATCAATAACAAGTACATCTGTAATTTTATCGGTATTTGTAGATGGATCAATTAATCTTCCCTTTTGAAAAAGATAATTCATTAATTTCTATTTGAAACTATCCAAGAAATAATCCCCATTCTAACTGGAATCCCGTTTGAAACTTGTTGAAGAATTAGTGAATTGCTTGAATCTGCAACTTCACTTGATATTTCAAGTTCTCTATTAATTGGGCCCGGATGCATAATTAATATTTTTCGTTTTTGCTTTTCGAGTCTTTCATTTGTAATTCCAAATTCTTTAAAATATTTATCTTTTGTTGGATAATATTTTTTATCCATTCGTTCGTATTGTATTCGAAGTGCAATTATTACATCGACCTTATTTATTAATTCATCTAAACTGTTAACTACTTTAACTCCCATACTTTCTAAATCTTTTGGAAGTAAATTTTTGGGACCTGTTGCAAATATTTTTACACCATATTTCTGTAATCCATAAATATCAGATCTTGCAACTCTACTATGTTCAATATCTCCTACAAAACCAATTCTTACTCCATTCATATTTGGAAAATATTCTTGTAAAGTAAATAAATCTAGCAATCCTTGAGAGGGATGTTCGTTCGAACCTTCACCAGCATTAATAATGGAAACATTCGACATCTTAGATAACTCTTCTGTAAAACAATTTTTTTTATGTCTAACAACCGCTACTGTAACTCCTAATGATTCAAGGACTTGCATGGTATCAACTAAAGATTCTCCCTTAGAAATACTAGACGAAGTTGAGTCAAAATTTATTGTAGATATACCTAATTTTTTTGCAGCAAGTTCAAATGAAATTCTTGTGCGAGTTGAATTTTCAAAAAATAGAAATGCAAGAGCTTCATCTTGAAGATTTACTTTTTTTGATTTCAGATATTTATATTTTGAAGCTAACTTTAGAATTTCTGTTATTTCGTTTTTTGAAATATCTTTTAATCCAAGTAGATGTTTTGTTTTAAACTTACTCATATTTATTTGGATAAGATTTGCGATCTCCAAGCATCGTCATGCAATTCATCACGATGTGTTGAATGGAGCATTACATAATCAGAGTAACCAGTACGATCTCCAAAAATAAATTGTACGCCACCTTGAATTCCGTGATAGAACCAGATTTCATATGGCTTGATATCAACTTCATTTGTGTGTCTTTCAACTTCATCAGATGGTCCATATAAGATATATACTCTTCCTCTATCTGTTTTCCAGCCTTCTTTAAATCCTGATTTGTAAGAATTATTTGCAATATTAATTCTTTCAAAATAT